>Ga0335081_10001793_pt1 | contig 33993 bp, 23 predicted proteins | sample Lox_Sample_35_FD_206713 | JGI IMG/M metagenome (GOLD analysis project Ga0335081, IMG submission 206713) | Soil microbial communities from Loxahatchee National Wildlife Refuge, Florida, United States - Lox_Sample_3.5 | ecosystem: Environmental > Terrestrial > Soil > Wetlands | place: USA...
ATGAACAAAAGGGACGGGATACTGCGGATGCCGAACGCGCCCGCCAGTTCCTGCTCCTCGTCCGTATTGACTTTGTAGAAGTTGACCTTTCCCTTGTATTCCTCGGAAAGCTCCTCGATGACCGGGCCGACCATCCTGCACGGACCGCACCACGGAGCCCAGAAGTCGATGACCGCAGGAAGCTGACCCTCAAACTTCCACTCCTTGTTCTGTTCGTAGTTGAATACCTTTTCAAGAAATGTCGCTTTGGTCAAATGTTCTGCCATGAATTTATTCCTTCAATGATTGTTCTAATTTTTCGTCTTGGTTCACCGCTAAGTTCGCAGAGCACGCAAAGAGGTTACGTTCGTAGGATAAATCTCCCATCTTTGAAAAGCCGTACTTCATCGAAGATCCTTTGCTTCTTAAATATAGGATGCAGGAATGAAAGAAAGGATTCAGCCGATTTTGGCAGACTCCCGCTAAACACACGTGGGAGTGACTAAAACGCGTTGGGCAGACCCCAGCTTGTTGCCGGAAGAGAAAATGCGGGGACGCGGGAATGACAAGAACGCCGTTGGCGGACTCCCGCCAAATACACTCGGGAGTGACTAAACCTTGGTGGGCGTGTTGTGGACAATCAATTCATCGAGCAACCGCCGCCGCAACACTCTCCACCCATTTCGCAAGCGCAAGGAGCGGAATCGGTGTTGGAACGTCCGACACCCACACTCGCTACGGACATCAACCTCGTGTGCTCCTGAGAAAAACACGATGGGCATACAACGTCCTCCTTGACTTCCTTCACCTTATGGTAAACGTCGTAAAGTGCTCCACACTGGTTGCAGCGGTAATCGTAGACAGGCATGTTGTCTTCCTTTCTTGAAGATGAGCAACTTTCGTTAGAAAGATTGACCACGGATGAACGTGGACTGAAACGGGTGGACACGGATCAAGAAGGAAGAGAAGCAAAAAAGAATCAGAATTTCTTAATCCGTGCAGATTCGCGCTTTTTCAGTGTGAATCTGTGGCTAATTCTTCTTCAACAGCGTCCTGAACACATATTGCAGAATTCCGCCGTGTTTGTAATAGTCGACTTCATTCGGGGTATCAATCCTGCAAACGACGTCGAACATCTTCGTTGACCCATCAGCCGCAATCGCCTTTACTTGCACCTTCTTCAGCGGATGCAAATTGTCGGCAATTCCTTCCGTTTCGTAAGTCTCGAATCCTGTCAAACCAATCGTCTTGTAGTTTTGTCCCTCCAGGAATTGCAGAGGGAGAATCCCCATGCCGACAAGGTTGCTGCGATGAATGCGTTCAAAGCTCTCGGCGATCACTGCTCGCACACCGAGGAGCATTGGGCCTTTTGCAGCCCAGTCTCTTGAAGAGCCGGAACCGTATTCTTTCCCCGCAAGAACAAGAAGGGGGACCCCTTCTTTTGCGTACTGAACCGATGCATCGAAAATGGAGATAGGTTCCTTCGATGACGGATGCACAGTCCAACCGCCCTCCGTTCCCGGGGCAAGCATGTTTCGAAGTCTGATATTGCCAAATGTTCCGCGGACCATGACTTCATGATTGCCACGGCGCGAGCCGTATGAGTTGAAATCCTTCTTCTGCACGCCAAGCGAAATGAGATATTGTCCTGCCGGACTTTTTTCGTTGAATGAACCGGCGGGAGAAATGTGATCGGTTGTGACTGAATCGCCGAGCAATGCGAGAACACGGGCTCCTTTGATATCCTGGAGTGGCCTGGGTTCTTTTGGAAGGTTCTCAAAATAGGGGGCAGCTTTGATATAGGTCGAACCGGAATCCCAAGAATACTGCCTTCCTTTCGGAACAGGAAGGGTTTGCCAGCTCTTCTCACCGTCAAAGACGTTGGAGTATTCCTTCCTAAACATATCAGACTTCACGCTCTTCCGAATTGTCTCTTCAATTTCCTGAGATGACGGCCAAATGTCCTTCAAATATACCGTCTCTCCCTTTTTCCCTTTGCCAATCGGCTCCTTCTGGAAGTCGAAATCCATTGTTCCCGCAAGCGCATACGCAACAACGAGGGGAGGTGATGCAAGATAGTTGGCACGGGTGAGAGGATTGACCCGCCCTTCGAAATTCCTGTTACCTGACAGTACGGCGACTGCGACAAGATCATTTTCCTGGACAGCCTTTCCGATGGATTCCGGGAGCGGACCGCTGTTCCCGATACACGTGGTGCATCCATATCCCACCAGATTGAAGCCGAGATCCTCAAGAGGCTTCATGAGCTGAGCGTCTTTCAGATACTCTGTTACGACCTTTGACCCCGGCGCAAGGCTGGTCTTCACCCAGGGCTTTGACTTGAGTCCGCGTTCGGAAGCTTTTTTTGCCAGCAATCCTGCCGCTACCAAGACTGAAGGGTTGGACGTGTTCGTGCAACTTGTGATGGCGGCAATGACTATTGCACCGTGGCCCAGCTCGAACTGGGAGTTATTCTTTTGTACTGAAACGGTCTTGAGGAACGCCGGTTTTGGGGCTGTCCCTCCGTCCTTGGCCCATTGAAGCGCTGCGTTCTTATCAATTTGAGCTCCCTTTATCTCAAGCATGTCAATGAGAGAAGCCCGGTAGGAAGGTTTTGCCTTTGAAAGGAGGACTCGATCCTGCGGCCTCTTCGGACCCGCAATGCTGGGCTCGACGGTTGAGAGGTCGAGTTCCAGTGTATCGGAGAACTGCGGTTCTGGAGTTGAGGCAGTATGAAAAAGACCTTGCATCCGTAAGTACGATTCTGCGAGCGCTGTTTGTTTGTCATCGCGGCCTGTGAACCGCAGGTACTTGATCGCTTCTTCATCAACAGGAAAGAATCCCATCGTTGCGCCATATTCCGGAGCCATGTTGGCAATTGTTGCCCTGTCCGCAAGCGCAAGGGATGCCAGTCCCGGCCCGTGGAACTCGACGAATTTTCCTACGACACCTTTTTTTCGGAGCATCTGGGTTACCGTCAACACCACGTCCGTAGCCGTTGCTCCTGCAGGCATTGAGCCCTTGAGCTTGAAGCCGACAACCTGCGGGATAAGCATCGACACCGACTGTCCAAGCATGGCGGCTTCGGCTTCGATCCCGCCGACGCCCCAGCCGAGGACACCGAGCCCGTTAATCATGGTGGTGTGCGAATCCGTCCCCACCAGTGTGTCCGGATACGCCACCATCTCACCGTTTACGTTTCCGGCAAAAACGACCTGAGCCAAGTACTCGAGGTTTACTTGGTGCACAATGCCAGTCCCGGGAGGCACCACGCGGAAGTTTTGAAATGCCTGCTGTCCCCATCGCAGAAACTGATACCGCTCCTTGTTCCGCTCGAACTCGAGACCGGTATTGAACTGAAATGCAGTCGGTGAGGCGTATTCATCCACCTGAACCGAGTGATCGATGACCAGATCGACAGGCTGAAGCGGGTTGATTTTCTTCGGGTCTCCTCCCATCTTGATCATCGCATCACGCATCACGGCGAGGTCGACAATGCACGGAACGCCCGTAAAATCCTGTAAGATCACCCGGGCCGGCATGAACGCAATTTCCTTGTCGGGGATGGCCTCGGGATTCCAATTGACCAGAGCCTCTATATCCTCTTTTTTCACAACCCTCCCGTCCTCCAATCGAAGCAGGTTTTCCAGCAATATTCTGAGCGAGAACGGCAATCGTGACAGGCTTTTTCCAACCGCCTTTTCCAGCAACGGGAGTGAATAAACGGTATAGGTGGTTCCGGCTTCTTTGAGTTGCGATCGTGTATTGTAACTATTCAAGCTCTGCATTGTATCCTCCTGCAAGAAAGATTCGGGCAGGATATCTATCCAACTTTTCCTCTTCAGCCCGTTTTAGTAGACAATAAAAATATAGGCAAAAAAAATTTAAGAGGCGAAAGATGCTCTTCTGGTCACACCTATTGCAGTGTATCGGTGTTTCTCATGCGGGTGATGCCCTAATTTGTGCTGTCCGGGCTAACGTCCTGTCAGAAATCCAGAACTGGTCTCAGAAGCAATCTCGCAACGACGCATAGACCGCAACTGTGAAAACAATTGTTGAAATTCTTTATCCTTGCGCACTTTCCGGCTTTGCGAGAAACCCAATTCAGCGCGGTCGTATTTTTGAGATGGCTTCTCATAAATGTCCGGAGGTAATTGCGCTTTGCGCCATCCCGTAAAGCGGGACTTCACTGCCGCGTACCAAGAGCTACGATACGACTTTCTTGCGGGAGTCGTTGAATAACTCTGGTTATATCTCTATATTGTTCCTCCAGAAAAAGAACACCAGCCATTCACTCCGGCGCCCCAACACGCCAACGCAGGGAAGGAATCGCAAGAGGAATTGCCTAGACGGGAAGACATTAAATCCATTCTCATCATCGGTTCGGGACCCATCGTCATCGGACAGGCTTGCGAGTTCGACTACTCTGGGACGCAAGCGTGCAAAGTTCTGAAAGAGGAAGGTTACCGGGTCATTCTGATCAACTCCAATCCGGCGACCATCATGACCGATCCCGGGCTCGCCGACGCTACCTACATCGAACCCATTACTCCCTTTTTTGTCGAAGAAATCATTAAGAAAGAAAAACCAGACGTCATTCTTCCCACCATGGGGGGGCAGACGGCTCTGAACGTCACGGTGGCGCTGGCGGAAAGCGGTGTGCTCAAAAAGCACGGAGTCGGCTTGATTGGGGCAAACCTGGAAGCGATCAGGAAAGCGGAAGATCGCGAGCTCTTCAAAGCGGCGATGGATCGGATTGGACTTCACTGTCCGCGCGGCAAGTTCGTCCATTCGATCGAAGAGGCAATGTCGGTGGCCGAAGAGATCGGATTGCCCATCATCATACGCCCCTCCTTTACGCTGGGTGGTACAGGGGGCGGCACCGCATACAATAAAGACGAGTTCAAGGAGAGAGTACAACACGGGTTGATCGCAAGCCCCATCAACCAGGTGCTCATTGAAGAATCGGTGATCGGCTGGAAGGAATTCGAGCTGGAGGTGATGCGGGATCTGAAGGACAACGTCGTCATCATATGCTCGATCGAGAATTTCGATCCGATGGGTGTCCACACCGGAGACTCCATCACGGTTGCGCCTGCACAGACCCTGACCGACAAGGAATACCAGGCGATGCGGGATGCGGCGAAGAAGATCATCCGCGAGATCGGTGTCGATACGGGAGGTTCGAACATTCAATTTGCTGTGAACCCGACCAACGGTCGCATGCTTGTCATCGAAATGAATCCTCGCGTTTCCCGTTCGTCTGCTCTGGCCTCCAAAGCCACCGGATTTCCCATTGCCAAGATCGCCGCGAAATTGGCGGTTGGGTACACGCTCGATGAAGTGCCGAACGATATTACGAAGCTCACGCCGGCATCGTTCGAACCGACGATCGACTATTGCGTTGTCAAAATTCCGCGTTGGGACTTTGAAAAATTCAAAGGAGTTGAGACCACCCTGGGTGTTCAAATGAAGTCGGTCGGTGAAGCGATGGCAATTGGGAGAACGTTCAAAGAGGCATTCCAGAAGGCACTGCGTTCTCTTGAGCAGGGGCGGTCAGGACTTGGCGCCGACGGCAAAGATGATCTGGACGTACGGGAACTGCCGGAAAAAAACAGGGCTGAAATGCGCAAAAAAGTGTTGGACCGATTAAAGATTCCGAAGCCCGAGAATGTCTTCAATCTCCGGTATGCCCTGCAACTGGGAGCAACGCTGCAAGAAATCCAGGAGAGCACGGGCATCGATCCGTGGTTCCTGCACAACGTAAAGCAGATCGTCGATTTGGAAGAAGAGCTCTACTCGTTCAGGACGTAATGGGAAGGACATCGAAAATAGGCTTTGGAGAGGGAGGCTTGGCTTAGCGGCGCAAACATTCGATGAAACTCAGTAAACGCACGAAAAATATGGTGTCAAGGGTTACACCTGAGATCCTTCTGAAAGCGAAGCAGTACGGATTCTCCGACCGTCAGCTTGCTCACATCTGGGATGTTTCCGAAATTGCCGTCCGCCAGCTGCGCATGCAGCACGGCGTAGTTCCCGTGTTCAAGACGGTTGACACGTGTGCAGCGGAGTTTCAGGCAAATACTCCCTACCACTACTCTACCTATGATCAGGAAAACGAGTCGGCAAGCTCGGACAAGAAGAAGGTCATCATCCTCGGTGGCGGCCCGAACCGAATAGGGCAAGGAATCGAATTCGACTACTGCTGCGTGCACGGTGTCTTTGCGATGAAGGAAGAGGGGGTCGAGACAATTATGATCAATTGCAACCCCGAGACCGTCTCGACCGATTATGACACCACCGATAAGCTGTATTTCGAGCCGCTGACGCTGGAAGATGTTTTGAACATTTGCGATCACGAGCAACCCTATGGGATCGTTGTGAGTTTTGGCGGACAAACTCCGTTGAAAATAGCAAAAGCTCTCGAAGATCACGGTTTGCGCATTCTTGGCACGTCCCCCGAAGGTATCGACCTCGCCGAAGACCGTGAGCGATTCGGTTCCCTCCTGAGGAAGCTCAACATTCCCCACCCGAAATACGGCACCGCCTACTCGATTTCGAATGCTGTCCTTGTCGCGGAACAGATAACGTATCCGGTCCTCGTCAGGCCTTCCTATGTGTTAGGCGGACGCGCCATGGAGATTTGCTACAACAGCGACGCAGTGCGCGAATATATGAAGAAAGCCGTTGACGTGTCGCCAGAGCATCCCGTTCTCATCGATCGGTTCCTGGAAGATGCCTTCGAGTACGATGTAGACGCGCTCTGCGACGGGAAGGACGTCGTTATTGGCGGCGTGATGGAACATATTGAAGAGGCGGGCATTCACTCCGGTGACAGTTCCTGCGTTCTTCCACCATACATGATCTCGGAAAAGAATCTTGAGGAAATGATCGGTTACACGGTCAGGCTTGCGAAAGCCCTCAAGGTCGTGGGGTTGATCAACATCCAGTTCGCGATGAAGGACAATGTTGTCTATGTCCTGGAAGTCAATCCTCGTGCATCCCGCACCGTCCCGTTTGTGAGCAAAGCAACAGGCCTGCCGCTTGCCAAGATTGCTGCGAAGATTATGCTGGGGAAGACGATTGAAGAGCTTGGTCTGAAGGATTTCGATTTCCGAAAGGTGAAACACATTTCCGTCAAAGAAGCTGTGTTTCCATTTGCGAAGTTTCCGCAGACTCCGGTGTTCCTTGGACCTGAAATGCGATCCACCGGCGAGGTGATGGGAATTTCGGGCAATTTTGGTGAAGCGATTTCAAAGTCCCAGATGGGAGCAGGAAACACGTTGCCGGACAGTGGCAGGGTCTTCATCAGCGTGAACGACAGCGACAAGAATACGATCACGCTGGATATCGTCGGAGGATTCGTCAATCTGGGCTTTTCGCTCGTTGCCACGGAGGGGACAGCCAAGTTCCTCAACGACAACAATGTGAAGACGGATCGCATCTTCAAAGTTGAAGAAGGAAGACCGAATGTCGTGGACATGATCAAAAATGGGGACATCCAGCTTGTTATCAACACACCGCTTGGCGAAACTTCGCGCTACGACGAATATGCCATCGGATGGGCCGCGCTCGAACACAAGGTCGCCTATATCACGACGCTTTCCGCTGCCGCGACCGCCGTCAAGGGAATTGAAAGCCAGCAGAAGGGGACGTTGAGTGTCAAGAGTGTGCAGGAGTACCTTCGAGAAACTGGCTAATACGTTGAGGATGCTGCAGGGAACGAGCACGATACGTTGGACACAATAGTAAACCAATTTTCTCCTGGATCGCCATCTTTTCCCATCCTATGAATTATTGTGAGGAGGCAGATATGATTTGGAACGTTAGTCCGGGATTCACAATTCGTCCCACCAGCGTGCTCTTCTCGCTCATGACCTTCCTCATTGTCCTCCTTCTTCCCGCGGATCGCACGATCGCAAGACAGGGGAAGTCCACTATCAAGATCGACACGGCACTGTACGACAAGATGGAGTGGAGAGAAATCGGACCCTTCCGTGGTGGTCGCTCGATCGCTGTCGCAGGCCAAAAGGATCAGCCCTATACCTATTACTTTGGCGCGACCGGCGGAGGAATTTGGAAGACGGAAGATGGCGGCGATACGTGGGTTAACGTGTCCGACGGGTATTTGAAATTGGGGATCGTCGGTGCACTGGAAGTTGCTCCGTCGGATCCGAATGTCATCTATGCAGGAACCGGCGAAGCGTGCCTCCGTGGAAATGCAATGCCGGGGGAAGGAATGTATAAATCGTACGATGCCGGTAAGACCTGGAACTACATCGGACTTGCAGAGGCGCAAACCATCAGCAAGATCCGTGTCGACCCTCGGAACGAGGACCTCGTCTACGCTGCTGTTCTCGGCCATGCGTTCGGACCGAATCCTGAGCGCGGCGTCTATCGCTCGAAGGACGGCGGAAAAACCTGGCAACGGGTTCTGTACAAAGACGACAAGACCGGAGCAGTCGACCTCGTCATCGATCCAAAAAACTCACGCGTCATCTACGCGGCACTGTGGGAGGTGACGCGGAGCCCCTGGAGCATGACCAGCGGCGGCCCGGGCAGCGGTTTGTGGAAATCGACCGATGGCGGTGACACATGGACAGACCTCTCGTCGAACAAGGGGATGCCCAAAGGAATCACGGGGAGGATCGGAATTGCTGTCTCTCCTGCGAAGGTGGATCGGGTGTGGGCCAGCGTCGAAGCGGAAGAGGGAGGCCTGTTCCTCTCCGATAACGGCGGAAAAACGTGGCGCAAGGTGAACAGCGAACAGCGAATCCGCCAGAGGGCGTGGTATTTTTCGCATATTTTTGCGGACCCAAAGAACCCGGAAACGGTCTACATTCTGAATGTCCAGTTCTTCAAATCCATCGATGGCGGAAAAACGTTGATGAATATTTCCGGCACGCATGGCGACAACCACGATCTGTGGATCGATCCCAACAATCCGGAGAGGATGATCGAAGGAAACGATGGCGGTGCCGCGGTGAGTGAAAACGGCGGCCGGACGTGGACGGAAGAAGACATGCCAACCGCGCAGTTTTATCACGTTGTTTTGGACAGCAATTTCCCCTACAGAATTTATGGCGCACAGCAGGACAACAGCACCGTTGGGATCGCCAGCAGGACGACGGGGTTTGGCATCACACGCGAGGATTGGTATGACGTAGGTGGAGGCGAGAGCGGCTATATTGCAGTAAACAAAGACAATCCAAACATTGTCTATGCCGGAAACTACGGCGGACTGATTACCCGCTATGATCACGCAACGAAGCAGGAGCAGGATGTCTCTCCGTGGCCAGATAACCCGATGGGGTACGGTGCAGACTCGCTCAAGTACCGGTTCCAATGGACGTTTCCTATCGTCATTTCTCCCTACGATTCGAAGACCATTTATGCGACGGCCAATGTTGTTTTCAAGACAACGGATGAAGGTATGAGCTGGAATGTCATCAGTCCGGATTTGACGAGGAATGACAAATCCAAACAGGCTCCTTCGGGCGGTCCCATCACGAAGGATAATACGAGCGTCGAGTATTATTGCACGATCTTTGCGTTTGCGGAATCACCCGTCCAACGCGGCGTGCTGTGGGCCGGCTCGGACGATGGGCTCATTCACGTTTCAAGAAATGGCGGCGCATCGTGGCAGAACGTTACTCCGAAGGATCTCCCCGAATGGTCGACTATCAGCATTATCGATCCTTCACCGCACGATTCGGCGACAGCCTACGTCGCTGCACAGAGGTACCGGCTTGATGATTTCCGGCCGCTCCTGTACAAGACGTCGGATTTCGGGAAATCGTGGAAGAAAATTGTCAGAGGCATCCCGGACGACGAATTCACGCACGTCATTCGTGAAGATCCTGTCCAAAAGGGATTGCTCTATGCCGGAACCGAACGGGGAGCGTACGTTTCATTTGATGACGGGAACAACTGGCAGAGTCTTCAACTCAACCTTCCCGTGGTGCCGATTCATGACTTGGCAGTGCAGGCAAGGGACAACGAACTGGTGGCAGCAACACACGGCCGATCGTTCTGGATTCTCGATGATCTCAATCTGCTCTACCAAATGAAGGAGGAAATTGACAAAGAAGAGGTTCACCTGTTCAAGCCGGGTGATGCGTACCGTATGAGGGGCGCGAGCTTCAGCCGACCCGGCCTGGCCATCGGTAAGAATCCGCCCAACGGTGTCGTTGTGTACTACCGGCTCGGTCACAAACCGAAGGGTGACGTAAGACTTGAATTCCTCGACGAACAAGGAAAGTTGATCAAGACGTTTTCGAGCAGGGAGGAGAAAAATGGCAGTGGCGGAGAAGGAGGCGAGGAAGGCTTCTTCCGGCGTTTCGGGGGTCCTCAGAAGATACCGGCGGATTCGGGATTGAACAGGTTTGTCTGGAATATGCGTTATCCGGACGCGAAAAATGTTCCGGGAGCGGTCATGTGGTCAGGCAGCACTCGGGGACCATTGGCGGTTCCTGGCAAGTATCAGGTGAAGCTTGTTGCGGAAGGGGAAGATCGTGCAGAACCCTTTGAGATCAGGATGGACCCACGTCTCTCCACGACGCCCGAGGAATTCAAGCAACAACTCGATCTCCTGTTAAATATCCGGGACAAGCTGACGGAACTCGACGATGCTGTCAATACCATCAGGGAAATTCGTGAGCAAACAGATGCATTCGTCAAGAAACTCGGCAAGCTTCCGGCGAAAGACACCATCGCGGGTGCTGCAAAGCAAATGAACCAGAAACTCACCAGCGTCGAAGATGAACTCATACAGGTGAAGAGCAAGAGTAGCGAGGATCCGCTCAATTTTCCGATCAAATTGAACGACAAACTGGCAGGTGTCGGAAGCGTTGTCGAAAGCGCGGATACCAAGCCGACAAAGCAGGCGTACGATCTTTACAACTTGCTTTCCGCTCAAATCGATGCCCAGCTTTCGAAGTATAAACAGATTGTCGACACGGAATTGCCAGCGTTCAATACGCTGGTGAAGAACGAAAATGTTCCGGCTGTGATCCTGAAGCCAGTAGAACCCAACAAATAATATTGTTGGTTGGACAATGCGGTGGGTTTTGGAATGATGGTTTTCGGCAGTTCTTCACTCCACAATAGTGCGACGACAGCTGTCGCTGCAAATTGTGAAGACTCCGCTGAGGACCGAGATTTAGCTTCTCTAGAGGGTGTCTCGCTCACGAAGCAGGCCAACTACAATGGTAGTGAATAATCATCCTGTGAAGTCTCAGAAGAATCAAGGCGGTGGCGATAGCCGAGGGACGGGGTTTGATCAATTCAGGCAATCCCATCCCGAGTATGAGGAAACGAAAGGTCTGGATGACCTGCGCGCGAAAGAGTTCGCGCGGTTGGATGAAAACAAGCACGTCTATCTCGATTATACCGGAGGAGGCCTGTACTCGGACTCCCAGTTGAACGAACACATGCAAATCCTGAAGCGAGGAATCTTTGGGAATCCACATTCTAACAATCCATCTTCGCTTGCAATCACCCGGCTTGATCAGCACGCCCGGGAAAGGGTATTGAACTACTTCAATGCTTCACCCGAAGAATATGTTGCCATCTTTACCCAAAATGCCAGTGGCGCACTCAAACTCGTCGGTGAGTCGTACCCGTTCGATTCGCAATCCCGCTATCTCCTCACATTCGACAACCACAATGCTGCAAACGGCATTCGTGAATTTGCTCGTGCAAAGGGTGCAAGCATCACGTACGTCCCGGTCGATGCTCCGGATCTGCGCATCAATGGCAACGAGTTGAAGCGCTATCTTGAGAAACCGGGAAAGGGCAATAACCTCTTTGTGTTTCCCGCACAATCGAACTTCTCGGGAGTGCAGCATTCGCTCGACTGGATCGGGCAGGCCCAATCACTGGGATGGGACGTCTTGGTGGATGCAGCCGCATTTGTTCCGACGAATCGTTTCGATCTTAATGTGTGGCATCCGGACTTTGTCCCGCTCTCGTTCTACAAGATGTTTGGCTATCCAACCGGTGTGGGGTGCCTCATTGCAAAGAAGGTGGCGCTCAAGAAATTGCGTCGTCCATGGTTTTCGGGAGGAACAATCAAGGTCGTTTCCGTTCAAGGTGACAGCTTTTATCTGGCGGATGGAGAAATGGGATTTGAAGATGGCACGATCAATTATCTGAATTTGCCCGCTGTCGAAATTGGACTCAAGTTCCTCAACGAGGTCGGCATCGACCGCATTCATAATCGCGTCATTTCTTTGACAGGTTGGCTTCTGGAGAACCTCCTGGCACTTCATCACAGCAACGGAGCGCCTGTTCTCGAAATTTATGGTCCCCGTGATACAGCGATGCGTGGCGCAACCATTGCAATGAATTTCCACGACCCGCACGGCAAGGTCTTCAACTTCCACGAGATCGAGGAATCGGCCGGCAAGCACAATATCTCGCTCAGGACGGGGTGCTTCTGCAATCCGGGAGCGGGGGAGATTGCTTTCGGCCTCACAAAAGCCGACATGTCCGATTGCTTCGAAAAAGAAGAGCGAGCTTCCTTTGAACAGTGCATCATCGCTTCCAAAGGCAAAACAGCAGGTGCCGTTCGTGTCTCACTTGGCATTGCAACCAATTTTTCAGATGTACAACGATTTCTTGAATACTGCCGTGAGTTCACCGATAGGGCCGTCAAAGCCTAGCAGACTCATTTTGCTCTAGCTCACGAAACAGATCTTTGCATCCGTAGTCTCCTCGTTTTCTATCCAATTTCGCCATTTTCAGCATTTCTTGACTTCTGCATTGGAATGCCTTAAATTAAGGCGTTAATGACATCATTTGAGATTTTACTTTAAGAGAAATGTGAAGTAAGGGATGAGTTATTCGTCTCTAGAAGTATGATGACGAAGAAAGCACGCAAATACTGGCTTTCCGTTTCGCTCCTGTGGATCTGCCTTATCGTGTCACCTGTCTACCCTCAGGACAATCCGGTAAGCCACACTCCAATTGTGGCAGAAGAGCAAGACTACGCTTTCGCTCTCGGGCTTTACCAAGATGGGGTCTATCAACTTGCGGAAGAACAATTCGGAAAATTCCTGGATCGTTATCCAGGCAGTATCAAGAGAATCAATGCACTGTTTCTCCAAAACGAATGTCGTTACTATGAGGGGAAATTTGACTCAGCGATTCAAGGCTTCACAGATTTTGTCCGGCGTTACCCTCAGTCCAAGCTTGTCGCAGACGCACAGTTTCGACTCGGCGACTCATACCTAAAGCGCAAGAATCCCACGCAGGCCATCGCCGCTTATAAGACCGTTCTGGATCAATTCGGCGAAAACAGCCTGGCAGGGGAGGCAGCATACTGGATCGGCGAAGGACATCTCCAGCTTGGCGAATACGATAACGCGATCAAGTATTACTCGCTGGCGTACGAGAATTTCCCGAAAAACCGTCTTCGCGATTACGCCTTGTATTCCATCGGCTGGACATTTCAAAAGGAAGGTGAGTTCGCAAAAGCTGCGGACTGGTATGGCAGGTTTCTCAAGGAGTTTCCCGAAAGCAGCCTTGTCTCTTCGGTAAAAGTCCGTATCGGAGAGTGCTTCTATTACGCGAAGGACTACCAGAAGGCGATTGATGTTCTCTCCCAGTCTCGCAAGACTATTGTGTCGGATGATGAACGGGGGCAAGCGGACTACCTTATCGCAGAAGCCTACTACCAGCTGGGTGACTATTTAAACGCCCAAAAGGGGTATGAATCATTTCTCAAAGAATACGCAAACCATAAGCTGTCCCGCGAAGTGATCTATGCGCTTGGATGGGCATTGTTGAAACAGAACAAGTACGTCGAGGCCGCGCAAACGTTTGCCCGTGATACCTCAGGCGCGGATGATCTTGGATCGGCTTCTTTGTACCGAGAGTCGATTGCAGAAAAACTCAGCGGAAAGAAGGCGGAAGCCGTCGCAGTACTCAAATCCCTCATCGCACGTGATCCGAATGGCAACTACGCCGACAACGCACTCCTCGATCTGGGTACTATGGCTTTCGAGGACAAGAAGGTTGACGAAGCCAAGAAGGACTTTACGAGAGTTGCCACGGATTTTCCAAAGAGCGACGTACTGGCCGATTCGTATATGATGGTCGGCGAGTGCCTATCAGCAGAACAGAACTTCGCCGAGGCGCACGACTGGTTTGAGAAGGGCGCGACCAAGTCGGGCGCTTCATTCGATGTGAAACTCAATTGTAGTTATCAGGCGGCATGGTGTCTTTATCAAGCGAACAGGCTTCAAGATGCCGTGCAAAAGTTCTCAGACTTCATAAGGACGTACCCGCAGCACCCCAAAGCAGCTGAAGCTCAGTTTTGGATGGCTGAGGCGGAATACCATCTCGGTCACTTTGATGCGGCTCTCAATGGATACAAACTGGCGATTGCATCCGCTGCTACGGGGAAACGTGCCGAGTCCATGTACGGGATCGGCTGGTCGTACTTCAAGCTAGGCAACTATCAGAAAGCCATCGAAGCATTCGAACAACTCATCGCGTCGTACCCCGACGGTTCGATGTCCTTTGACGCAAGGCTCAGGATCGGGGACGCATACTTCGAGCTGAAAGACTACATACGGGCGGAAGGTTCCTATCGGGTGGTCATGAGGTTGTTCCCCAAGAGGGCGGGGGTCGATTATGCTTACTACCAGCTGGGTCAGGCATTGTTCAAGCAGAAAGATTATGCCGAAGCATATAAACAGTTTCAATTGCTGATCAAAACACTTCCAAATTCAAACCTTGCGGATGACGCGCAATATGCTCTTGGATGGATCAATTTCCAAAGAAAAGACTTCCTGGATGCAATTGGGGAGTTCCAGAAGTTGATCACGACATACACCGGCAGTGAACTCGTTCCAAGAGCACTTTACAGCACCGGCGATTCATACTATAACCTGAAGAAATACAATGACGCAATCAAAGCCTACCGCGAGCTTATATCTCGTTATCCCAAAAGCACTTACGTTGCAGATGCGCTGAACGGAGAACAATATTGCTTGCGGGCGCAGGGCAAGCCTCAGGAGGCTGTCGAGGTGATGGACAGCTACATGAAATCGAATCCCGCCTCGACCTTAGGGGAGGACTTGCTGCTGAAAAAGGGAGATGTGCTGTACGGACAGGGCGATTATTCCTCCGCAGAAAACCAATACCGCTTGTTTGTGGCAAAGTACCCGAATTCATCAGGCGCCGCAACGGCGCGATATTGGATCGGAAAATGTCTTAGAGCACTGGACAAACCTGGCGATGCTGCGGCTGCATTCGATAGCACGATCAGGATGGCGAACGCTCCCCCGGCAATCATTGCGCGCTCTTTGTATGAGGACGCGGAGATCTCCATCGAAGAAAAGGAATACGACAAGGCCTTCAATGCCCTGACGCGGATTGGGAAAGAATTCAAAGACACGGATGTATATCCCGATGCGCTCTATCAAATGGGCGAATTGTTTGTAGACAACGGCAATTCGTCTGAAGCGAAAAACCAGTTCGAGTCGGTCGTGTCGCAGTTTCCTTCATCCACTGCTGCGGTGAAAGCAAATATAGGTTTGGTGCGCGTCGATATCACGAACAAGGAATACGCTGCAGCGGAACGCAGGGCAAAAGAAATCGCAACGACACGGACAGATCAATATGGTGCCGAAGCGCAGTATCTTTCCGGAATCGCGCTCTCGAATGCCAAAGAATGGACGAATGCCGTTACCGCCCTTCTCCGTGTAAAATATGTCTTTCCTTCGTACGACCGATGGGTGGCGAAATCCTATGTGGCACTGGGCGACGCGTATGCTGCGATGCAGGATTCGCATAAGGCAAAGTCGGCTTATCAGAGCGCATTGAAGTTCACGCAGGAAACCGAGACAGTCACTGAAGCGCGGAAGAGGCTGGAGGATCTTCAAAAGCTCTGATGATGAAACACTCAGAACACTGGAACTTATCGTTGAACGGACTTGGGTGACTCTTTCAGATATCGCCGGCATGGTTGGAGGCTTGGATATTCTTACGGCAAAGGAAGAAGGTCGATCGTTCAGATCCTCTTCATGGCACAGACGGTGTCGATCTTGGTATTCTGTTCTCTGGAGGCGCAAGAAGGGGCGGCGGGCAAGAAAGTGCCGGAGCCGAGACATTTGGAAATTCCAGCAGTCGCAAAAGACTCGTTAACAAACGTGGCGAAGGCGGCAATGCCTAAAATAGATCTTCCCGAATACTTCATCACTGGAAAGGCCGTTATCGACCTTCCGGAGGTTGAAAAACAGCCGGCCGTTGAAGATTCAGATTCCAAAGACGTTGTATCCCTTTTGAATCCGACGCTCTCGAGGACACGCGAGACCGTTGAGCCTGCATTCGGCACCAAAGAACAAATCGAAGGCACGAGTGTTCAGTCGTTCAATGGCAAAGCATTCGCAAGCCTGGGCACTTTCTTCTCTCCCCGGGCGGGAGTGTGGTTCGGTCAGATGGTTGGTGACTACCGCTATGCCGTCGACGGACAATACTACCGCACGGAGGGCTTTGCACCGTTTACCAACTGTTCCGGGGGAAGTGTGAATCTGCAGGGAAACACGACCCTCAAATCGTATAATCCCTATCTCGATCAGGCAGCCATTCAAAGCAAGCTGACGTACAAGACTGACACATACAATTGGTATGGATCCCCCGATCCTTCAATCAGCAGAAACAGGGAGGATTTCAAACTGACTGCCGGTTTGAAAAACTGGAATCCAAGCCCTATTCCTTATTCAGCAGACCTTGGTTTTGAGAACTTTTCTGTCAGCGACAGCTCGAAGACCGTCGATGAAACTCGCGTCGACATTGCAGGTTCATCAAGCCTGATGATGGCCTCGATACCGTTGAACGTGACACTGAGGACTTTCATCGGATCAGTTTCATATGGCAATTCCTCTTCCGGTCTCTTCTATCTCGAGGCGACTGTTGCCAGCAAACTGTACGTCGTGGGAAAATTGTCTCTGGCCGGCTCGCTGCAAGGATTTATCGCGGACGGCATGGATGGCCAGAACATCCTCCGCCTCTACCCCCATCTTGATGCGGCCTATCAACTCGACGATCGGCACACGGTGCGTGCGACGTATGCACCCGAGGTAAAACCGGTCGATCTGGCTTCACAGGTATTTGCCAACAGGTATATCTCTGCTTTCTCCAACATCAAACACACAGACGATCAACAGGATGCAACGGTGGCAATTGAGTCGGGTTGGTCCGATGACGTGCGCACGAATATTGGTGTCCGAGTACAATCCATCATGGATTATCCGCTCTATGCAGATTCGCTCTCTCAGGGAGTCTGGCTTCTTGCGTACGGAGGACGTACGACGATTACGACCTTCTCCAGTGAAGTATTTGCAAAGTTGCCGGCAAATGATTATTTTGCTGCTACCTTGACAGCTTCGTTGTCCAACAATTCGTTGACTGGAAACGCGGTTCCGTACTTGCCGGTTTTCGAAGTTGGTGCTCGGTATGGAAGGCAACTCGCCGCTCGCTGGACGGGAACTGTCAGTTTAAGCCTTATCCACCAAAGAAAAGACAACGTCGTCAATATCAATACGTTGCCGAGTATCCTGCTGATCGGGCTGCGGTGCGAGTACCAACTGCTCCGTCAGGCGGGGGTGTTTGTCGATGTTCAGAATCTGCTGAACCAGCAGTACGAATACTGGAAAGGATACCAGGAAGATCCGTTCGTTGTTTCTGCAGGTGTCTCGGTCCGGTGGTGACACAAGAAAACGAGTGTTGACGTAATGTTCCAACTATGATTCCACAAATAAGGAGGAATGATCAATGCCGGATTTAAATCTTATCGATGAAGGCGGAATAGAGGAAACTACGACCCCTTCGGCTCCATTGCCTTCCAAGGGCGGAGGCGGTGGATCGCTAAATAAGATTCTTATGGCAATCCTGGTCTTGCTCGTTGTTGGTACAGCGTTGTTCTACCTGTACAAGAAAGGCAAGTTTCCATTCAAGAAGAAAGCCCCTGTCACTGTTGTCCAGGAAGAAACGTTCCCGGAACAACAGCCGGTTGCTTCGAATCCGGCTCCCGAAGAGCAGCAACAGGTTGCTCAGGCACAGGACACATCCAATGTGCCATTGTTGGAAACCCCCATGGTGGAAGACACGACGAACAAGCCCGATACGAAGCTGGTGAAAACATCCGGCACGATGAAGAAGGGTGCGCCGGCAGAATCGATGCAGATGCAGAAGCTCTCGACCATGCAGGGTAATTACACGATCCAGGTCTCGGCATTCCAGGATAAGAAAAAAGCCGATCAGATTGTCGGTCGATTGGAAGATGCAGGATATCCCGCCTTTGTGGAGACGATACCGATGAAAGGCGTAAGTTGGTATACCGTCCGCATCGGGCACTATCCGTCCCGTAACGACGCCAAGAAAGCGGTGGCGGATTTTGCACTCGAGTTGCGCTCCAACTACTGGATTGACAGAGTCCGAAGCAAGTAAATACTCCTGTTGATCCATTGATATCCCCGGGCTGCAGGGATACTATTCGGATGTTTGAGAATCAGAAATAGTCACTATCGGTCCGAAGGGAAGGCATCGAGATGCTTGAAAAGACAGTGGAGGCGGAAGAATTATTCAACGTTGGGGGGAAGCAATCGATGAAGCCAGCATATACGTTGAAGCGTGATTACGGAGCCAGGGAGCTCAAGAAAGTTTACGGCAAGAACTTAATGCGCGGGCTTCGCTACTCTCTCGCGGTAAACCTTCTCGCGATCGGTTTATACTGGGGGATCTTCTACCTCCAACCCAGAGAGGAGAACCGGTCCGTCGCTGTCAGGTTAACGAAATACCAGGAAATTCTCCCGCCACCCTCCATCACCGGAAGGAATTTCGGTCTCTCTGCTTACCCTGTTTTGGAACAATCTGCTGCCACAACGGATAAACACGCCCATCCCTTTATCCGCCGGAATCTCCGGGACAAGAAGTATAAACTGAGCATGGCTTCACGGGGTCTGGGGGAAATCCACGGCGATCTCCCGTCGGCTCCCGGTGCGAACAAGATCGATCCCGCAATGCTGCTCGCGGACAACGAAGATATTCAGAAAGGCAGACCGTACGATGATGTGAGTGCGGTTGGCGCAGGGGGCAACAGCGATGAGAGGTTTCACGGTGGTGTGTTGATTGCCTCAAAAGAAGGAGACGTCCCTTCGGGAAATGCTCATTCCGGCGTTGGAACGAACGTTCACGAAATCCTCGGTGGTGAAGGTGATAATGGTGGCGGGCAGGGTGGAGATGCAGATCGATTCGGAAACGGCAACTCCAATGGATTTTCGATGAGTTGGTTGCGCGGTGGCGTGCGTCGAAAACTTAGTGGCGATCTTCCGAAGTATCCACCCGGAGTCAACGTGGAAGCACAGGTCAGCATTCTCGCAGTCGTTTCTCCAGACGGCTCTGTGAAATCCGTTCAACCTTCACAAAAGGCCAACTCGCGGCTCGAAAATGCCGCGATGAAAGATCTCCGATATTGGAGGTTTGAGCCTCTACGCTCTTCAGCGCCACAGATTGATCAAACCTGCATCGTTACCTTCAATTTCAAACTAAAATAGTCCAAACAATCCTACGGTTTGGTTTCCTGCTATTCTTGCTTCTCTGCTGTTCTGCCAGATCTCAAATAGAAATAGTAGAAGACCGCCTCCCCGATCGTCAAGAGAACAAGCGAAAACGTATCCATCGTCAATTCCTTTGCTAGCATGCGAGAGAATTGATCGGCTTGTAGGTGGGCAATCCACCGCCCAACAAGCTTGCTGGGGAACACAGCTTTGGATACTATGGTTGTGATCGTCCATCCCACCGAGAACACAATTGCAACGAACGCGACGGCAAGAAACCCTTCACCCAGTCCTTCTTTCTTGTACTTCAGGAACGCGTAAAGGGCCGCCATGAAGTGTATGATGAAAATGAACGCTGCGATCATGGAATGGGAGTCTTCCTGGGCGATAGGACCGCGTTACCTAGCCTGCGTCCTCTCCGAACAGCACGGCGCGGATCGTCTTGAGAATGATCTTCAAATCGAAGACGAGTGACCAGTTTTCCACGTAGTACACGTCGAATTTCGTTCGCTCTTCAATCGATGCATCGGCCCCGCGCAGACCATTGACTTGCGCCCATCCGGTCATCCCGGTCTTGACCCTGTGTCGATCGAGGTACTTGGGCACTTCCTTCTTGAATTGCTCAACAAAATGCGGCCGTTCCGGTCTCGGTCCGACGAGACTCATCTCCCCCATGATCACATTGAACAACTGAGGGAGCTCGTCAAGACTGAATCTCCGCAAGAACTTGCCCAGTGTCGTCGTTCTGGGGTCGGCTTTCTGAGCCCATACCGGGCCCGTGGTCTTTTCTGCGTCGATCTTCATCGAACGAAATTTGATGACCCGAAAAGAGCTGCCGTCCAGTCCAATCCTCTCCTGCAAATAGAAAATAGGTCCACGGGAGGTGAGTTTAATCAAGAGTGCTAGCAGCAGGAATACTGGGCTGAGAAGGACGAGGGCAAGTGTCGCAACAACAATATCGAACGAGCGCTTCAGAATCTGGTTCCAGGATCCCATGGGGGTCGTCTTGATCCGGATGAACGGTATTCCTTCCAATTCTTTGATTCGGACCTGGCTGGTCATCATATCGAGGAGGTCCGGAACCATCATGATCTCCGTGTTCATCCCGGCACATCGGCGGATCATGTCAAACACGAACGGATGGTCCTTCGAATCAAGCGCGACAAGAATGATGTCGGTGGTTTGCGCTGCAGCATATGTGGGGACGTTGGCGACTGGTCCCAGGGGCTTGGCCGACGTTGTTTCCATCTGACCCGGGCCGTCCACCGAGAAGTATCCTTCAATTGCAAAGCCGAGGCCTGCATTGGCTGAAATTGCTTCATAAACGCGTTTCGCGGTGGCATTCGTGCCGACAAGAACGATTCGTTTCACGTCGTGACCGCTCCGATACCACCACTGTTCAAATTTCATGACGGCATACCGTCCGACCGAAAGGAAGACGACAGCGCTGATCCCGAGGAGGCCGAAGACGAGACGGGAATATGAAAAAGTCCTGTAGAAGAACGCCCCCGCCATCACGATCAGCATGCCGATGAACACAAGGCGGACAATGGCAAAGAACTCATCGGAGAAATAGACATTCCTCCTTGCTTTGTGCATGCCGCGCTGATTGAAGATGTACAGCCAGACGGGGATAACGAGGAGAGAGCCGGCGACGTAGGCGTTCAACGGCGGGAACCCCTTTGTAACCTCAACGTATGCGGTCAGAGGGGAATAAAAGCGAAGCCAGTAGGAGAACAGGAATGAGCACTCGATGGCAACCGTGTCCGAAAGGACGGTCAGAAAAGGGATGAGGAAGTCTTTTTGAGATTTGTCGGACATCGAGCGTGTGTGGAACGGTAAGGGTGTTGCAATCCTGGGGCAGTTCCAAACCCGCAGCTTGTGTCGCTAACCCGCAACACGGAACTTGCGACTCACAACATGAAACGTTTTCTCTACCCGAACATCTCCTGTTCCACTTCCTGGAAAATAATATGGCCGATCGTGATCTGTCCTTCCTGGATGCGCTGCGTATCGTCGGACGGAACGACGATAGCAAGATCGACCAAGTCTTTGGATTTTCCCCCGCCCTTTCCGAGGAGCGCAATGGTCACCATCTTCTTTTCCTTCGCCTTCGCAAAAGCATTGTTGACGCTCGCTGAGTTGCCACTGGTGCTGATTCCGAGAAGAATGTCCCCCTCATAGCCGAGCGCTTCGACGGATCGTGCAAACACTTCGTCATACCCAATGTCGTTTGCCCCTGCCGTCAGGTTCGATGTGTCGGTCGTCAGAGCGATTGCGGGGAGTCCCGGTCGCTTGATCTTTGGATTCATTCGAATGACCAGTTCGGTCGCAAGGTGTTGCGCATCAGCAGCGCTACCGCCATTCCCGCACAAGAGGATCTTCTTTTTCTGGTTGAAAGCTTTGATGATCAGGTCAATCGCCTTCGAAATATCGCCCGTGCACAATTCGGCGATTTTGTTCTTGGTCTCGGAGCTTTCGCGCAGCGAATCTGTGATAAACTTCTCGCGGTAGAGAAGTGTAACGGGAAGATGAGCCATGGTCGACTACATTGAATGATTTTCGATGAAGTAATTTGTTACTGTGCCACGACGATGTCAGGATTTTGGATTCACAAGCTGGGCGGAGTGCACGGCTTCGGCAAATTCCCGCACGAGAGAATGATGCGAGTTCTGCTCGTTGACAGTGCCCGTGACAACGAATGAAGCGCCGGCTTTCACCTTGTTCCGCGCGGCCTCGGGCGTTCGAATACCCCCACCGATCACCATCGGCAAGGCGCAATGACTCGCAATCTTGGCGATGATTTCATCGGGCACGGAAAGATCTGCCCCGCTCCCGGCGTCGAGATACAACAGTTTCATTCCAATGAGCTCTGCCGCAAGCGCGTGTGCAACCGCAATGTCCGGTTTGTTGTGAGGGATCGGCTTGGTATTGCTCATGAATTCCGCGGACGTCGTCTTGCCGGCCTCGATCAACATGTATCCCGTGGAAATGGCTTCAAGCCCGATACGCTTGATAATAGGTGCCGCGGTTACCTGGTTTCCGATGAGATGTTCCGGGTTCCTGCCGCTGATCAGCAAGAGGAACAGGATTGCATCGGCCACAGCGGAGATCTGGAACAGGCTGCCGGGGAAAATGATGACGGGTAATGTCGTGTTGCTCTTGATCAGTTGTATGAGCTTGTCGATTTCGTTCGAAAGGAGGAGGCTGCCGCCGACGAGGAAGCCATCGGCCCCGGCCTCGGTCGCATCACGGACGAACGACGGAAGCTTGGATGTATCGGTCTTGTCGGGGTCAATCAGGATAAGATAGCCTGCACCGCGGGACTTCCTGATTTGCAACAGCTTTTCGAGCGTCGTCATGGTCATTCGTGTAAGAGTGATTCGACTATGGATTTTGTCCGGGAAATCGCTTCATCAAGCCTGGCGACATCTCTGCCGCCTGCGGTGGCCATGTGGGCCCTGCCTCCCCCGCCCCCGCCAACCAATTTCGCCACGGCACCGACCACTTTGCCTGCTTCAATTTTTTTCTTTGCGACGAGATCATCCGTGACGACGCACACGAGCGACACCTTGTCGTCAATGACCGATGCGATGAGTCCAACACCGCTCCCAAGTTTGGCACGCAAGGAATCGCCGAGCGACTTAAGCTCGTCGACGGACGCCGCCTGGACTTTCGTCGCGACTAGCCTGAATTCGTCAATGCTCACGGCGTGTGCTACAAGCCCTTCGATATCGGATGAAAGCGTTTTCACGCGCTGGCGGCCAACCTGCTTCTCGAGCGACTTCACCATCTCAGCCATCTTGAAAATGAGGGTTTCCACTTCCCGCGCGATAACATCCTGACGCTCGAAAGAACTACGGAGCTCCGTGGAAACTCTTGCCGGTCTGTCGAACGTACTCTTCAGCTCTTCGAGTGTTTGAGCAAATTTCGGCAAGAGGTCGGCATCTGACGGAATGGCCGTTGTACTTGTTCCTCGGATTTCTAGGAGCAGCCCTTCGATCCTTTCAAGCATTCCTCGGGCATAGTCTATTCGATCTGAGGCGTTCTTTTCTTGAAGTTTCAGGAGCTCGAGCGCGAAATCTCCGGTTACGGCTTCGATTCGTCGTATTCCGCTTGCGATACTTCCTTCACTCCGGAATTTGAAGAAACCGATGTCCTTTGTCGACAGGACGTGCGTTCCGCCGCACAACTCGACCGAGAATTTCGGGTCGATCTCAACAATGCGGACGCGATCTCCGTACTTGTCGCCAAAAAACATCTTCACGTTGGGGTACCGGCGTTTGGCCTCCTCAATCGTCAGCCAATCCTTGGGATTGTTCAACGCATTGACGGGTATCGATCGTTCAATTTTTTCGTTGACAATATCCTCGATGGCTTTCAGTTGTTCGGGGGAAATCTTCTCAAAGTGATTGAAGTCGAACCGCAAGTATTCCGGAGCAACGAGCGAGCCCTGTTGGTGAAGATGGTTGCCGAGTACCTGGCGAAGCGCTTCGTGGACGAGGTGGGTTGCGCTATGATTTCGCTCAATGTGATGACGGCGATCTGTGTCGACGCAGGCGTGGACTTTTGCACCTTGATGATCTTCCGGGTTTCCTTTGAGAACCCGCACTTCGTGGATGAGCTTTTTATCTTTCCTGACGGAGCTCACAACTTCGGCACGAAAGTTTTCCCCTTCAAGAATACCTGTATCGTTGACTTGCCCGCCCGATTCTACATAGAACGGCGTGCGGTCAAGAGAAATAAAGTTGTCGACCACACGACTGAGTGTTACATCCGCTTCCAGGTTTGTGTAGCCGATGAACACGTTTTCCCCGAATTGTTCGTCGCGATCCAGCACCGTTGAGGCAACCTTGATACGATCTCCCTTCCCGGACTCGCGGGCGCGTGTCCGTTGTTCCTCCATCAATTCCGTGAACCGGCTGACATCTACTTTCATCCCGCGCTCTTCCGTCATCAATTGCGTAAGATCGAGTGGGAACCCATAAGTATCATACAGTCGAAACGCATCTTCACCGGGAAAAGTCTTTGAGTGACCAATTTCTTTGATCACACTTTCAAAAATTTCCAATCCACGGTCGAGCGTTGCATTGAACCCTTCCTCTTCTCCTTTGATCACGCTCTGAATCTGTTCTTGATGGCTCTTGATCTCTGGAAAAAAGTAGCCCATAGAGTGGACAAGTGTAGGGACGAGCAGATAAATGAACGGTTCGCGCATATCGAGATTGCGACCGAAACGAGCAGCTCTTCGCAGGATGCGTCTCAACACGTAGCCACGCCCCTCGTTCGAAGGAAGCGCACCGTCCCCAATGGCAAATGTCAGCGTACGGATGTGGTCGGCAATCACCCTCATCGCGGTATCGATTTCAGATTGCTGTCGATCGACTCCGGGATGAAGGCCGCCGTTGTATGTCTTGCCCGTGATTTGGCCTATTTGACCGATAAGAGGGGTGAAGATATCCGTATCATAATTCGAATCTTTCCCCTGCAAGACAGCACAAACGCGCTCAAACCCCATCCCGGTATCGACGTGTTTTGCCGGCAGCGGCGTCAATCTTCCTGCCTCGTCGCGATTGTACTGGATGAAAACGAGGTTCCAGATTTCAATCACCGAAGGGTCGCCGGCATTGACAAGGTCCGCAGTGGCCGTGGCGTGTGGCGTGCGATCGATATGGATTTCTGAGCACGGCCCGCACGGTCCCGTTTCCCCCATCTCCCAAAAATTGTCCTTCTCGCCAAACCTCAGAACATGCTTCGGATCGATGTCCGTGACAGATTTCCAATATATCTCTGCTTCGTCGTCGTCCTTGTACACGCTTGCCCAGAGCCGATTCTTCGGGAGCTTCCAAACATTCGTCAAAAGATCCCACGCCCACTGGATTGCTTCTTTCTTGTAGTAATCGCCGAACGACCAGTTGCCGAGCATCTCAAAAAAGGTGTGATGGTAGGTGTCGCGTCCGACTTCTTCAAGGTCATTATGCTTGCCGCTGACACGAATGCATTTTTGTGTGTCGGCGGCGCGTGTATAATTCCGTTTGCCCGTTCCAAGGAAAACATCTTTGAACTGGTTCATCCCCGCATTGGCGAACAGGAGGGTTGGATCATCATATGGAACGACAGGAGAGCTCGGGACGATCGTATGTCCGTGCCTCTTGAAGAAATCCAGGAAACTATTTCGGATCTCGGCGGATGTCACCGGTAGACTCTTTTCTTTCTTGTCTTATCTTGCATTTTGCGGCGTTGGCTCAGACTTCAATCTGGGTGTGGAGGGCTATCTCCTCAAGGATATGCGACACTTTGAGGCACTCCGGCATGGGTCCTTCATAAACAACAGCTTTGCCTGTGTTATGCACTTCCCACGCTATCGCCTCCGCCCGTGTGGAATCGCAATGAATTGCTTTAATCAGCTGACCGATGACCTCATCGAACGTGTGAACGTCGTCGTTGAACAGAATAACCTTTGCCGGCTCCTGGGTGACGATATCCTCGTCCTTTTCTTCGACGGGAACGACGTTCGTTTCAATGGTCTCGCCCACGTTTCTGCAAAATCCTTCTCTTTTTTCTTATGATAGGGAAATTTGGAGAGTGTTTCAAGAAACGTTCCAGAATTGGGAATAATTGGAGGAGATATTTAAGTCGAATGAGCGAAATCGTTTTTTTGTCGAAAATGTCCTACATTCTCTTCAGTTAAATCGACTGTCTCTGATTATTCCGGAACGCAGAGAGCCGACGGATATCAGTGATGCACGCCTGTGGGGAAGACTCTCCGAGTCCCTTATTTTTCAAGACAAGAACGCGACGCATTTCCACGTTCAATCCAATCCTGGATCGGTGCAGGCCCAATGTGCTTGCGATTTGAATCGCATCGTCTTCTAACGCATGCAGTGATTGACTCCTCGAAAAGGTCACAGTCATGGAACAGATAACAAGAATCTTGGCGACAACAAGAAACAATGTCGGTATCATCGAGCTTGTAGGTGAAATCACATCTCAGTCCGATCAGGAAATGTTCGAAAACTTTCAAAAACTTGAAAAGGAAGGGTTGAAGAAATTTTTGTTGAAGTTCAATGAGGCGAGCTACATCAACAGCTCCGGATTGGCTATCGTGATCAGTCTCGTGTCGGAAGGGAAGAAAAAGAAACAGAAAATTGCAGCATCGGGACTTTCAAAGCATTTCCAAAAAGTCTTCGACGTGATTGGACTGACAGACTATATGGATATTTTTGCGACGGAGGAGGAAGCCTTGAAGAAACTCTGAGGTGCCGTTAGTGCATCACACGAGCTCTTGATGCGGCCGCCTCTTCCTGGAAACGCTTTCGTCGTGGGAACATTCATTCATTATTGTGACAGTTCGATGATAATTCTTTTCAATGGGCACGGTACGAGGTTCGGGAGGACGATGGATTCGGTGCACTCCTTTTGAAAGGGCAAGAAAATGGACTCTCTCAGAGAATTGCTCGTGTTTCGTGTTCTTTGCCGCAGCCTCTTTTTCGCATTGGTGTCGTTATGTTGGATCGGATGTGCAACAGTATCGACAAACCTCCAGACAATTGATGCTGTGGGTACTCTTCATCAACCTGCAGTGAATTTGCAACGCACCACGGAGGAGCCGGGAATCCGGGTCAGTCCCTGGTTGAGCGTGAACACGATGACGGAACGAACAGGCAGGTTCCCCGGCCACACTAATGTCAACAAGGACGGGGTGTACGCCGTGGATACGACCGTGTCGGGCAACGAAATGGAACTGACAGAAAGTTCCTCAAACACGTACACCTTCAAGGGGCAGAACTTCACCTGGCAAATGCCCCGTGTAAATGCAGGGGCGTCGTTTGATATTGACCTCTCTGAACGAGTTGCGTTGATGCTCGGTGTTGGCGTTGCCAGTATCAATAACGAAGCGTTCTGGAGTGCACGAACCGGGTTGGGATTCGGATTCGGCACAGAGAAAATCCAAGCGCGATGTGACCTGGCCCTGACGTGGGAAACAATCGATGCTTCAGCCTCCTACGTGCAACGGGCAACCACCTTCCTTTCCAACACAACGTACGTGAACTTCTTCTCGGAAGAACAGCGGAACATGCGCATGGGGTACTACGGCGCCCTTACGCTGCAATCGACGGGCGACGATCTGGTGTATTATGCCCAATTCGCCCTCGGATATACGAGTCTGATGAAACTCACATATCCCGTCGGGAACGGAAGCTCACAGAATTCTCAAGACGCATCGAGTGACGATAACGATCCGAGCAAGATGAAATTTATCTCCATCACTCCGGGAATCGCGTTCAAGGTGGGAGAGGGAATACGGTTGATTGCCGGACTGCGCATGACGAGCGACACGGAGATCCAAGCCACCAACTCGACGTTCCTGTTTACACCTCTCTGTGAGCTGGAGTTTTCGTTCTGAACAGTGTCGAGATGGCCGTTGCACCACATCGTTGTTCCGACCAGACGGAATGCCCGGCTGGAAATGCCTGTGATGATGCGAACAGTATATCAAGGAGTTGAGTGGTCCGCTCGAAAGCCCAAAGACGAATTCCTCGGAAACCCAAGGCGCGGAACAGGTCCGTCCCGCGCATCGCCGAAAGTGAAATTGAAGTGCTCAAGGTTCTTGTCAAGTCCAGCCTGGCGAGCGGTTTCCCGGAGGACAAGGCGGCTTCCGAGGTCGTTTTCGGCACCGTTCGAGTCAACTTTGTCCGCCATGAATTCTTCAAGAACGGTGAGCGAATTACAGCCAATGCCCGTGAATTTCAGTTGCTCAAGTATTTCCTTGCCCACGAAGGAGAAGTTGTCCCGCGTGATCAACTCCTGAAAGACGTGTGGGGCTTCGAGAAAATACCCGAAACACGATCCGTCGACAATTATATTCTTGCTCTCCGCAAGAAAATCGAGGACGACCATTCGCATCCCAGGCACATCCTCACATTTCGCGGTGCGGGTTACAAGTTCATCCGCTGATATCGGTGGTTGACGTAGTATTGACTCACCCATGACGTAGTTTTGACACACGTTTGGGCAAAACGTGTAACTTGTCTTTCCGTGAATCCGTTCATACTGACGAACAACGATTTTCTCACGGAACAGTCATGAATCGAACGAACAAACCATCCCGTCCTAATGTTCTCTTGCGCTCCCCTGCGATTCTCCGGCCGTCTTCTTTGGTACGAGAATCAATCGTTTCCACGAAGTATCCCACGGAAATCGGGCGAGGAATGCAATGATACAACGGGGATGGACGGAGGAAATCCATCTTCCAAAGAAGCCGGGCGCTGAAAAGGAAGCGAGGGATCGGGCGAGTTCCTTCGCTACGGCCATTGGATTCGGGATGGAACGGATCGAAGACATCATGACAGCCGTGAGCGAGGCGTGTTTGAACGCAATGGAGCACGCGCCGTCCCAAGATCTTTCGGACACAGTGCTTGTGACATTTCTCAGAGATGAGCAGGGGATGCAGATCGTCGTTGCGAACAAAGGGAAATCGTTTTTGCCCCCGGAGGGCAAGCCGGATCTCAGAGAGAAAATAGAAGGAAGAGACCGTGCCCGGGGATGGGGGTTGTATTTGATGCGGGAGTTGGCAGATGAAGTTGAAATCATAAATGAACAAGGTATCACCACACTCACCATGAAATTTCGTCTGTGAATTATCACCAATCATAACCAGAAGCAGGAGAACAGCCATGTCTTCCGATACAACGGTCAAGACGGAACTCCAGGGGTCCCTGGGAATCATCTCGCTGTCCGGGGATATTTCCGGAACGGCAGAAGAAGTCATTCGCAGCTCGTACGATTATCTCGCAAAAGCCGGAGCGACAAAGATCCTGTTACGGTTCGGCCAGGGCTGCTACATCAACAGTGCCGGCATCGCAGTCCTCATTCTGATTGTTTCTGAAGCCAAGAAGAGCAAACAGAAGGTAGGAGCTGTCGGCCTCACTGCCCACTTCAAAAAGATCTTCGATATGATAGGTTTGACGGATTACATCACAGTCTTCGACAGCGAGGACGACGCAAGGAGACGGCTATGAACAAGGAAGCAAAGAAATATTCACCGGAACGCCGGCACCATTACTTTCTAGGAGGCCTCACGATCATTCTCAGTCTGTTGATGTGGCAGGCTTGTATCGAGAGGATCACACTTTCGCGATCGTCTGGCTGGGCAATCATTCTCTTGCTCGAGATCGTGGGGATTAACTTCCTCGCACTGGCTCTTTATCTTTACTTTGTGAGACTTGGGAGCAAGTCCGCCTCACTCGATGAGACAAAATCGAAAATTGTGAAAGGGCCCACGTACGTCCTTTTTCCCTTCCTTCTTCTCTTCCGCACAAAACATAGGGCCACGCTTGCTCGCATCTCCGCCCTCTTTTCCGGCCTGGTCGCCATTTCCATCTCCATTATTGGATCAGCGCTTCTCCTCTCGGTGGAATCGAAGTACCTTGTTCTCGATCAGTTCTCGAATCAGTACAAGCTCCCGAGTGTGCTGACATATATCTTTGCTTTTCCATTTGCTCTCTTCATACTGGTGTACATCGCACTCATGTTTCAGCCGTTGATCAAGTGGATCCAATCAGGCCCAAGGATGCGAATATTTGTCTTTTCCTCAGCGACAGTTTTGGCGTTGATTCCCTTGGCAAATATGTTTGAGTACCAGCGCAGCGAACCGATGTTTGAACTTGGCAATTCTTACGATTGGTTCAAAGACCTCCGTGGTCCCCGAGTACCTCCGCCCAATGACCTGGTCGTTGTAGCTGCAGACACAAAGCAGCCTTTGCAACTGATTCGCACACTGCTATCCTGCAAGCCGAAGGAAACAGTCATTGTCGTTGACACAAACCTAATTTCCGATGCCGCTCTGGACTTACTTAACAAAGCACCAGAACCGGACGGGAAGATTCTTCTGACTTCCTATGTCACACGGAATGTGAATACTCCCTTCAGTCGATTGCGGTTTGCTCAATTGGGCCAATGGGCATACATTCCGCTCGTTCGATGCGTCGGAGAAGATGATTCGCTCACAGCATCGTTCCAGGTGGCCCGTGAGTGCAATACGCTGGGGGACATCGATCGCTTTGAGAAGTATGTCGATGAATATTCCTGCTTGATGTACGAGCCCTACAGCCGTTGGGGCTTTGTGACGACTTTGAATGTACACGATATTCCACACGGTTGGCGGGCCAAGTATTTTGCGTTTAAAGGTCCTTCCCTGGTGACCGACATTCCGCCATTTGACGAGCACACCTCTGGCCAAGACGCAGAAATCACGGTGCCTTTGCGTGATCGTCTTGCAGGAAGAGTCCTGATCATCGATTTGTCAGGCTACTCAGGAGTATCACATTACTCCTCTGCAAATCAGGAGAGTACGTTTGGTATGAAAATCGCTGCGACACTGCTGAATATTCAGGGCAACGATTTTGTTTATCGAGTTCCCTATGGCATCATAGCACTTGTTGGAATTCTTGTTCTTCTCGGTAACTTGGTTCTGTACCGGCGCTTGAAAGTATGGGCGGCGATTAGTTCTGCACTCCTTTTCAATGCACTCGTGTTCGCCGCTGCTCTGCTCGTGTATGCTGAATGGTCGGTACTCATTTATGTCACTCCGATATTCACGAGCGTGGGAATTTTCACGCTCATCGTGTTTCCGTATGAACTTGTTCGCGAGCGTGCACAGCAACTTGAGGAACGGACGCGACTTGCGACAGAGCTCAAGACAGCCCACGAAATGCAGATGGGTTTGATGCCGATCAATGATCCGATCGTTCCTGGATTTGATATCTCGGGAATTTGCAAACCAGCGGAAGAAGTGGGGGGAGATTTCTTTGACTATGTGTGGCTTGACGAGAAGAGAACACGTCTGGGGATTGCCATCGGCGACGTGAGTGGTAAAGCGATGAAAGCCGCCATTACCGCCGTCTTGACGAGTGGTATGGTGTACCGTGAAGCATCGACGAATGAGACACCAAAATCCATCCTCCGGAAAATCAACAAACCGATCTACCTGAAGACGGACCGGCGCATGTTCACGGCGATGACGTTTGCCGTCATCGATATCCGGAAAAAAACGTTGACATTCTCAAACGCCGGTCAAATGCATCCCCTGATGAAACGTGTCGGAAGAACAGAGTCGCTCAAGGTCCAGGGTGCGCATCTACCACTCGGAATGGCGGAAGACGTGGACTATCGCGAGACCTTTGTCCGTCTCCGAAGAGAGGATACGGTAGTATTCTACACGGACGGCGTCCCGGAAGCGATGAATGCGAAGCGCGAGATGTTTGGCTTTGAACGACTGGAAGCACTCGTAAAGACAGGGAGTCCGAGTCTTTCATCCAGGCAACTGGCAACGACAATCGTGGAGAATGTTGCGGCTTTTACGGGACCAATCGTTCAGAACGATGATATGACAGTCGTAGTTGTAAGAGTTCTCTAAGGCGACTGCAAATCCACAAACTTGAACACGGATGGATATATGACAATCACCTCCGATGCCAGCAAAAAGATATCCTCTCTTTGGTTTTATCTGTTCGCGCTCTTCTTTGGTTCGCTGGGGATTGCTCTCTTGGTCAAACCAGATCCCACGTTGTCACCCCTATTTCGTTATGTCTTTGGATTGGTTTCCTTGTCAGTTGGTTTGTCATTCCTGCTTGAGCCGCTTCATCGCACGAAAAGGCTGCCTGAAACCCTTGCAAAGAAATATGAGACATTTGCCAGCCAATTCGGGAAGACCAAGGGATCAAGAAGGACAATGTCTATTGTCATTTTCGCGGCCACAACGTTCATGCTTATCTTGTTTTTGTCAGATAGAACATTGGGGGCCGAGTGGTCCAGTGTGCGAATCTACTTGGTGGGATGGACGGCATTCCTGACGGTCTTCTTTGGTGTTACATCTGTTATTCTTTTTCTTCGCGAATTCGGTCCCCCCATGGCGCGTCAATCGAAGCTTCTGGCTTCGATGTCAGTCATTCATCCCGGGTTTCAACAGGGCGCTGTGAACAACATTCGTTTGATGAGCAATTTATTTTTTTCCATCACTCTTTTCGCCGTTGGTTTCTTCGCCACCCTCACCATTCGCGAAGGATCGGTTTTCGGCCCCATCGCCCTCGTCATCATGGCAATGATGTCGTTTGGACAATCGATGGTTTTCGGCCGGGAAGCGAGCGCGCGAGCTGCGGCGGAAACGGAACTGAAAGCTGCCCACGACATGCAGATGGGTCTGATGCCGGGGGCAGATCCAACAATCCGAGGCTTTGACATTTCCGGCACGTGTCTTCCGGCGAAAGAAGTCGGTGGCGATTACTTTGATTACGTCTGGCTGGATCAGAAAAAGACGAAACTTGGCATCGCTATCGCGGATGTATCGGGAAAGGCCATGAAGGCTGCAATCACAGCTGTCATGACGAGTGGAATGATTTACAGAGAAATCGAAAACGACGATACGCCGAGATCGATCTTGAGAAATATCAATCGTCCCATGTATCTCAAGACGGACCGTCAGGTTTTCACAGCGATGTCGTTTGCCGTTTTCGACGTCAACAAGAAAACACTCCGATTCTCCAATGCGGGACAGTCTCAGCCGATTCTTTTGAGAGGCAACGAAGTAAGCTACATCAAAGTGAAAGGACCGAGGCTTCCGCTGGGTGTTGTGGAAAAACAAGATTATGTCGAAGTAAGGCTGAAGCTAAATTCAGGTGACATCCTTCTTTTTTACACTGATGGCTTGCCGGAAGCGACCAATGCCGATCATCAGTTGTTGGGATTTGAAGCGGTCGAACAGGAGTTGGTCGACCGACGGGGAGGTTCCGCAGCGGAAATCGTTCGAGCCCTGACCGTCCTGGTCAATCGGCACACGGGGAAGACTGAACAGCACGACGACATGACGGTCGTTGTTGTGAAAGTGATGTAGATGAGCAAACAAAAAAGACCCCACAATCCTTTTGGCCGCCGTCGTGTTTGGTGGTCGGATCCAGGCTTCATCATTTTTAGCCTTTTCTACCTGGGCCTCGGTGGCCTGCTTGTTTTCTGGATAAGCACGCTTGAGTTTCCGATCGCTGCACAAGTGTCGGGAATACTCCTGATTGTCGTCTATCCGGTGCTCGTTCTGCTGTATAAAAGAATTCTCTCCGAGCCGAACGTGTATGTCAAGGACAGTGTTGTTCGCGCAACCACAGAAGACCTCAAAGTACATCGTCAGAAGGTGCGGAAGGAATTCATCAAGACAGAGCTTCAAGAACTGGAGAAAGGTCAGAAATGCGTGGCCCTCGATGTCTGGAGGATTGACGCTACGCTTTCGGGAAGACATCCCTATTTTTCACTCACAGGAGCGATTACCGTCGATCCTGGCGTCCGCGAATGTCATATCCGGGTACAGATTCCGGAAGAAGGTCTTCTTGATCCCGTGGCGATAATGAAGGAGACGACCGAGTACTTACGAATCATCTCTGGAGACGGATACTTGATG
>Ga0335081_10001794_pt1 | contig 33988 bp, 19 predicted proteins | sample Lox_Sample_35_FD_206713 | JGI IMG/M metagenome (GOLD analysis project Ga0335081, IMG submission 206713) | Soil microbial communities from Loxahatchee National Wildlife Refuge, Florida, United States - Lox_Sample_3.5 | ecosystem: Environmental > Terrestrial > Soil > Wetlands | place: USA...
CTCGATCAATGCGATGGCGATCACGCCGGATGGGAGCGAAGTCTTCGTGGCCCGGGACGATGGGAGCGGGGGAGGCCATGCGACCGTGGAAGTCTTCGACGGGACGACCGGATCGAATACCGCCTCGATCATCCTGCCTACCAACGCCGTTCCCCGGGCGGGGGTCGTTTCGCCGGACGGGAGCACGCTGTATGTCGTGGACCAGGTGTTGGGGACCCATATCATCGATGCCGTGGGCAATACGTATCTGTCCACGATGACCATGGCGACGAGCCGGGGGTTTGACATCGGGATTACGCCGGACGGGACCCGGTTGTATACCTCGTTGCTTTTCGACGTCTTCGTCAATAGTTCGGGGGGCAGTCCGGTGGCGACCATCACCGGAAGCTTCAACGACGCCATGCAGCTCACGGTCACGCCGGGGGTTGCCCCTCCGCCCACGCCCGACGTGCTGATGACGGACGTGACGCCCAACGCCACGGGAGTTTCGCCCGGCCAAACGCTGTCGGTGACGGACACGGTGAAAAACCAGGGGACGGGTTCGACCGACAGCAGCTTCTTGATCGGCTACAGCCTTTCGCCCGATACGACGTACGGGAACGGCGATGATATTGCCATCACGACCACGCGGGTCGTCGGCCCGTTGGCGGCGGGGGCGACGGATACGGCCACGACGAGCCTGTTGATTCCCGGCAGCGCGGCGCCGGGCACGTATCATCTCTGCGCCACGGCGGACTCGACCGGCGCGCTGGCCGAAAGCAACGTGGACAACAACGCGCTGTGCAGCACCGTCACGATTCAGGTAACCCAGCCGGATCTGGTGATGACGGCCGTGACGCCGAATTCCGGGTCGTATGTGGCGGGCAGCACGCTCTCGGTGACCGACACGATGCAAAATCAAGGCGGGGCGCCGACGACCGTCAGCTCCACGGTCGGCTACAGCCTTTCGACCAATACGACGTACGGGGACGGGGACGACATCGCGATCACGACCACCCGGGTGGTGGGTCCGTTGGGAGCCGGAGCTTCCAGCACGGCCACGACCAATCTGCTGATTCCCGCCTCGACGCCGAGCGGTACCTATTATGTCTGCGCCAAGGCGGACTCGGGGAGCGCGGTGAACGAGAGCAACGAGACCAACAATAGCCTCTGCAGCACGGTTACGGTGAGCCCGGGAAGCGCCGATCTGATCATTTCGGCGGCGTCGACCACCGCGACTGCGGCGGCTCCGGGGGGCAAGGTCACCCTCTCCAATTCGGCCAAAAACCAGGGGGTTACTTCGGCCGGGAGCTTTATCGTCGCATTCCATCTTTCGACCAATGCGACCTATGGGGATGGGGATGATGTCGCTTTGACGGCGACGCGTACCGTGGCTTCATTGGGCGCGGGGGGGACCAGCACCGCCTCCACCTCCTTGGTAATCCCCTCCACGACAACGCCGGGGAATTACTATATCTGCGTCCTGGCGGACCGCGACAACACCGTGTCGGAGACGAACGAGACCAACAACACGCGCTGCACCGCGGCCACGATTCAGGTGGTTAACTCGGATTTGATCACGACCGCGGTAACCCCGAATGCCGGAACAGTGAGCGCCACCGCGACCTTGTCGGTCACCAACTCGGTGAAAAACCAGTCGGTCGCGGCCGTCCCCGTTGCCTTTAAAGTGGGCTTTGTCCTTTCGCCCACCGCCAGTTATACCGATCCCGGCGCCGTGGCGAGCACAACGACTCGATCGGTCAGCACCTTGGCGGCCGGAGCGACCAGCACGGCCACCACGACAGTGACATTCCCGAACACGACCCCGCCGGGGAATTACTACGTCTGCGTCAAGGCCGACTCGGCGAATGCCGTGACAGAATCCGACGAGACGAACAACACGTTTTGCAGCGCCGCCACCGTCACGGTGCCGGCCGCCGATTTGATCATGTCGGCGGTCTCGGCTACGGTGTTTTCCGTGTCGCCGGGGGCCAACATTTCCTTTTCGAACACGGCCAAAAATCAGGGGCTCTTCCCGGCCGGGACCTTTACGATCGCCTACCATCTCTCGACCAATACCATCTATGGCGATGGGGATGATGTCACAGTCACCCAAACCCGGACGGTGGCTTCTTTAGCGGTCGGGGCGAGCAACGCGAACACCACGACTCTGACGGTTCCATTAACGACGCCGCTCGGGACCTACTATGTCTGCGCGATGGCCGACAGCGGCAACACCATCACCGAGTCCAATGAATCCAACAACAGCCTTTGCACCGCCACGGCGACGCTCACCGTGACCCTTCCAGATCTGATCGTGACGGCGGTGACGCCCGCGGCGTCGGTGCTTCAAGGGGGGACGTTGACCGAGACCAATACGATAAAGAACCAGGGCGGGGCCACCGCCGTGGGCTTTGTCACCAATTTCCATCTCTCGACCGATGCAACCTATGGGGGCGCGGATGACATTGTCTTAACCCCCACGCAGCCGGGCGGCTCAATAGCGGCGGGGGCGAGCAGTAATGCCAGCACGTCCCTGACGATTGCTGCAACGGTGCCTGCGGGAATCTATTATCTCTGTGAGATGGCGGATTATGATAACCGCATCCCGGAGATCAGTGAAACCAACAACGCGCTCTGCTCCACAACCACGGTCACCGTGCTGGGGCCGGATCTGATCGTCAGCGCGATCGGGCCCGCCCCGGCGTCGGGAGGTCCGGGTATCACTATGAATATTTCGAACTCGGTCAAGAACACGGGAGCAGCGGAAACAGGGGCATTTCAGACCGCATTCCATTTCTCGACCGATACGACCTATGGAAACGGGGATGACGTGGCAAGTCCGACGCTCCGGCAAATTGTGAGTCTAGGGACCAACGTAACCTCCACCGCCACAACCGGGGTGGCCGTTCCCGGCACGCTCCCGGTGGGGCTCTACTATGTCTGCGCGATGACGGACAGCACCAACGTCGTCGCGGAGTCGAATGAGACGAACAACAGTCTCTGCACGACCACGACGGTTATAATGGGCCCGGATCTGATCTTCACCGCGCTCACGGGGCCGGCCTCCGGGACTCATGTGGCCCAGGGAGCGAATTTCAATATTACGGATACGGTGAAGAACCAGGGGGGGGCTACGACCGTCACCAGCAGCCTCAACGCGTATCATCTCTCAACCGATACGACCTACGGGAATGGCGATGACATTGCGATCGTTGCGACGCGTACTGTCGGCGTATTAACGGGAGGGTCGTCCAGCGGCGCCACGACCCCGTTGACCGTGCCGGCAACGACGCCCAATGGGACATACTATATCTGCGCGATGGCCGACAGCACCAGCATCGTGACGGAGGCGAATGAGACCAACAATACCGCTTGCACCAGTACGACCATTACCGTGCCGTAGGCTGAAAGGAACAGGGGAAGAAACAGGTTCGCCATAAACCAACATTCATCGAGGCCGGGGAGTGGGACGGCGATCGATCAGAAAGTGAGGATGTCCAGATGAGCGTCTCAAAGAATTTCCTTGCCGGCATATTCCTAGGCTTCGCGGTTTTCTGCGTCGGGATGTTGCTCGAGGCGACACCGGCCCTGGCGGACGGCGAAACCTGCGCCAACGGGAGTCCGGCCCCCTGTTTCGAAGACATCCAACTCAGCGGTTGTTCGATCTGTCACAGCATACGGGTTACGGGAGGCAACCGCAACGGAACCGATCGCGTGATCACGGGCTCCAGCGGAGTGCTGCGGCATATCGACGATCCGAGGACGGCCGACTGGGGGTCGATCGTATCGGCGATGATCGGCAAGGGTTCGCCGGCGAATCTGGGACTGACCACCGGTTATCTAAACACCAACTATTGCCCCACCTGCACGGGGCCGATTCTTGGAAGCCCGGTGCAGAGCAGTGTCACGGACAGCGGCGCCACCGTGACCTGGAGCACCTCGTACAACGGGTGGGAGGACGAATTAACGAACACGGTGCTTTTTTACGGATTGAATCAAGCCGATGTTCTGGCCTGTACGAACACCGCGGGTTGTCCGGGCGTGAGTGTGGTGGTTCAGGATGGCGGCACACCGGTGGCCCACCATGTGGTCAACCTGACGGGCCTATCCGATTTCACGACATATTATATGGTAAACCAGGCCACCTCCGCCTCGCATGGGACCACCCGGAGCGCTTACGCGGCTTCCTTCCGGACGAGACTCGCCGGGGGAGCCATTGCCTCCAAACTGTATGTGTACGACTTTTATAACGATGCTCAATTTTGTCAAATTGATTGTTCAACGGTCATTTCTTCGATCATTGCGATTGACCCCTCAACCAACCTTCCGACCGGCGCCACGATCGCCCCGGCCGGGTTTTTAAGCAACGGGGAGATGGCGTCTCACCCCGGCGGCGCCGCGGCCTATGCGATGGCGGATTCGAGCATCATGGTGATCGACGTTGCGGGCGATACCCTGTCCGGCACCTTGTCGGCGGTGGGGGGAAGCTCGAACCAACTGGCGGTTTCCTCGGATGGCCAAAAGCTCTACCTGGCCTATCTGGATGGGGGCGATTCAAAGGTCAAGATCAAGGTCTTTAATACCACGACGCCCTTGAGCCCGACGGTATCGACCACCATTACAAACCCCGTCTTTGATGGTTGCTCCTACCCGATCGGCCTGGTCAGTCAACCCGATGGAATCGGCAGTCTATATATGGCCTGCCACGGTTCGCCCGACCTGTTCTTTATGATTAACACAACCACGAACACACCGACCCAGACGGCCACCTTTGCGACCGAATCGAACAATTCGACCATCAACGCGATGGCCATCCTGCCGGATGGAAGCCAGGTTTACGTGAACCGGGTCGGGACGCCCGGTACAAGTACCGTGGAGGTTTTTGACGGGACGACGGGGGCAAATACCGTTTCCATCCCGCTGCCGAACTCGAGTCCTTTTGGGAGCTATCCCACGAGTGCGGTGACCTCGATCGAAGGGAGCCTGCTGTACGTCAATGACATCTATAACGGGATCCAGGTGATCGATACTGCGGGCCAGACGGTGCTGACGACGACGGACCCGAGCACGATTCAGCCGGGCTATCCCGTCGATATCAAAATTACCCCGGACGGGACCCGCCTCTATAATTCGTCGGCCGCCTTGCCGGATGTCTTCGTTACGGATGCCGCCGACCCCTACGAGAATATCGCCACGATCGATCTGTCCGGTTTTCAGGGCGGCTATAATGCCTTATTTAACCAGACCATCACGCCGGGTCATGCCTCGCTGGTCCCCGATGTGGTGATGACCGATGTGACGCCCAATGCCGCCGGGGTTCAGGCCGGCAACACGCTTTCGGTGACCGACACGGTGAAAAACCAGGGGACGGGTCCGGCCGACAGCAGCTTTATGATCGCTTACAGCCTTTCGACCAATACGACGTACGGAGACGGAGACGATGTGGCGATCACGACCACGCGGGTGGTGAGCCCGTTGGCGGCGGGGGTGGATGATACGGCGACCACCGACTTGCTGATTCCCGGCGCCACTCCGCCCGGCGCCTACTATGTCTGCGCCAAGGCCGATTCCACCAGCGCGCTGCCCGAGAGCAACACCGACAACAACACGCTCTGCAGCACCGCCACGGTGGTGGTGGGCCGTCCGGATTTGGCCATGACCGCGGTGACTCCGAACGCCTCTACCGCCGCGCCCGGAGGGACGCTTTCGGTGACCGACACCGTGCAGAACCAGGGGAGCGCGCCTACGGTCGGCAGCTTCACGATCGCCTACAGTTTTTCGCCGGACAGCGTGTACGGGAATGCGGATGATGTGGTGATCACGACCACGCGGGTCGTCGGCGCATTGGGGGCGGGGGCTTCGGATACGGCCACGACCAACCTGCTGATCCCCGCCTCGACGCCTATAGGCACCTATCATGTCTGCGCCATGGCGGATTCAGGCGGCGTGGTGAGCGAGACGAATGAGACCAACAACAGCCTCTGCAGCACGTTGACGGTGGGACCCGCCGTGGCCGATCTGATCATGTCGGCGGTATCGACGACCGTAACGGCGGTGGCTCCGGGGAGCAGCTTGTCGCTTTCCAACTCGGCCAAGAACCAGGGAACAGCCGCGGCCGGGAGCTTTAGGATCGCATTTAGCCTTTCGACGAACGCGACGTATGGAGACGGGGACGACATAACGATCACCAACACCCGTTCCGTGACATCGCTGGGGATCGGCGCGACCAGCACGGCCTCGACCTCGCTCGTGGTGCCGGCCGCGACGCCGCTGGGGACGTATTATGTTTGCGCCACGGCGGACAGCGCGAACAGCGTGTTGGAAGGGGATGAGACGAACAACGCCCGCTGCACCACGACGACGATTCAAGTGACGCGTCCCGATCTGATCATGACGGCCGTGACGCCCAATTCGGGGACGGTGAGCCCCACGGCGACCTTGTCGGTCGCCAACTCGGCGAAAAACCAGGGGGCGGTGACCGCGGGCAGCTCCAAGGTGGGCTACAGCCTTTCGACCAACACGACGTACGGGGACGGGGACGACATCGCGATCGCGACGACGCGAACGATCAGCACGCTGGCGGCCGGGGCGACGAGCACGGCCACCACGACGCTTGCGATTCCGACCACAACGCCGCCGGGGAATTACTACGTCTGCGCCCAGGCCGATGCGGCCGCTACCGTAACGGAAGTGGATGAGACCAACAACGCGCTCTGCTCGGCGGCCACGGTCAACGTGCCGCAGACGGATCTGATCATGACGGCGGCCTCGACGACGGCGACGGTCTTGGCGCCCGGGGGCGGCTTTACGCTTTCCAACACGGCCCAAAACCAGGGACCTTTCCCGGCCGGAAGCTTCACGATCGCGTTCAGTCTTTCCACGAACACGACCTACGGCGACGGGGATGACGTGGCGATCACGGCCACGCGGACGGTCACCTCGTTGGCGTCGGGAGCCTCCAGCGTGAACACCACGGCGCTGACGGTTCCCGCGACGACGCCTTTGGGAACCTACTATGTCTGCGCGACGGCCGACAGCGGCCACACGATCGCGGAGTCCAATGAAACGAACAACAGCGTTTGCACCGGCACGACGGTTCAGATTTCCGGTGCGGATCTGATCATGACCGCGGTGACGCCCAACGCGGGAACGGTGAATCAAGGGGCTGCGCTCTCGGTGACCGACACCACGAAGAACCAGGGGCTGCTGTCGACCGGTGTCGGTTTCAGGGTCGGGTTCAACCTTTCCCCCACCGCCAATTACAGTGACCCGGGCGCCGTGGCCGTCGCGACCACGCGGCTGGTTTCGACCTTGGCCGCCGGGGCCTCCAGCTCGGGTACCACAAGTCTGGCGATTCCGGCGACGACGCCTCCGGGGACCTACTATGTCTGCGCGATGGCGGATTCCCTGCTCCAGGTTGCGGAGTCGAGTGAGACCAACAACACCTTCTGCAGCGCCGGTACAGTCAGCGTCCCGCCCCCGGATCTGGTCATGAGCGCGGCGTCGACCGCCGCGACGACGGTGGCCGCCGGAGCGAACCTTACCCTTTCCAACAGCGCGAAGAACCAGGGCGGCGCCTCGGCCGGAAGCTTTACGGTCGCGTTCAGCCTTTCCACGAACGCGACCTACGGGGATGGGGATGATGTGGCGATAACCCAGACCCGTTCCGTGTCGATGTTGGCGATCGGGGCGACCAGCACGGCCTCGACCACCTTGACCGTTCCGTTGGCAACGCCGCCCGGGTTGTACTATGTCTGCGCGACGGCCGACAGCGGCAACACGGTCGCGGAGTCCAACGAGACGAACAACGGCCTTTGCACCGGTACGACGATCAACGTTTCCGGACCGGATCTGGTCATGACCGCGGTGACGCCCAACGCGGGAACGGTGAATCAAGGGGCGACGCTGTCTGTGACCAACACGGTGCAGAACCAGGGATTGCTATCGGCCTCCGTCTTTAAAATTGCTTATCACCTTTCACTGAACCCCACGTATGGAGACGGGGACGATGTGACGATCATCACGACGCGGTCGGTGACGTCCCTGGCTGCGGGGGCGAGTAATACGGCGACCACGAGTCTGGCGATTCCGGCGACGACGCCTCCGGGGACGTACTATGTCTGCGCGATGGCGGATTCTTTGGGGCAGGTCACGGAAGTGAATGAGTCCAACAACACGTTGTGCAGCGCCGTCACGGTCAGTGTTCCGCCGCCGGATCTGATCATGAGCGCGTCATCGACCACCGCGACAACCGTGGCCAAGGGAGCGAACTTTACCCTTTCGAACAGCGCCAAGAACCAGGGCGGCGCCTCGGCCGGAAGCTTTACGGTCGCGTTCAGCCTTTCCACGAACGCGACCTACGGGGATGGGGATGATGTGGCGATAACCCAGACCCGTTCCGTGGCGTCATTGGCGATCAATGCAACCAGCACGGCCTCGACCACCTTGACCGTTCCGTTGACGACGCCTTCGGGAACGTACTATGTCTGCAGCATGGTCGACAGCAACAACACCGTGACGGAAGGAGATGAGACCAACAATTCCCGGTGCACGGCCTCGCTGATTACCGTGCCGTAAGGGGCGGCAGGCCGAACGGTTTGGAAAGATACGCAATATCTCTTAAGATTTTTGTATAGCGATCCGCTTGCGGGGTCGGCATAATTGCATTGTAGAGATCCGGTCCAACCCCTGTTTACCACACTTTTGTGTAGTTGACATCGAAATTTATTTATGGTAAAGTCTCGCCGTCTTCGAGCTATTTTATAGTCCGTGTTCATCTTTTTGGGGGGTAAAAGATGACCCACATGGCCCTTGGGTATTCCTGCCGAACGATAGGCTTGTTCAATAATCTTCGTAAGAAAGACCGCGCTTTTAATTTAAATTTATATGCTATCAAATACAAGGAACAGGTCCGCCCTAAACCAACATTTGTATCGAGCCCGGCCGGTTCCACGGCCATCGATCAGAAAGAGAGGGTGTCAAGATGAGGGTTCCAAAAGGTCTCATTGCCGGTTTATTCGTCGTTCTCTTCATCGCATGTGCCGGGATGCTGTTCACGGCGATGCCGGCCTTGGCTTCGGGCGAGACCTGCTCAAACGGGCAGCCGGCCCCCTGCTTCGAAGACATCCAGTTAAGCGGGTGCAACATCTGTCACTCTTTACAAATCCAGGGCGGAAACCGGAACGGGACCGACCGCTTCATTACGGCCTCCAGCGGTGTGCTTAGGCATATTAACGATCCGACACAGGCCGATTGGAGTTCGACGGTTACCGCGATGATCGGCAAGGGCTCGCCCGCGACTTGGGAATTGACCTCCGGCTATTTGAACACCAATTACTGTCCGACCTGCACGGGTCCGATCCTGGGCAGCCCGCTGCAGAGCGGCGTCACCGACAGCAGCGCCAACGTGACCTGGAGCACCTCGTACAACGCCTTCGAGGATGAGCCGACCAATTCCGTGCTCTATTATGCGACCGACCCGGCCGACCTGTTCACTGTCTCGCCGTCGAATACCACGACGGGCGGGAATTACTATTTATTCGATCCGGGCACCTTCCACTGCAGCGGGTCTTGTCTGACCTTCACCGACTCCACGCTCGTGGCTCACCATGTGGCCGGTCTCACGGGGCTTCAGAGCAACAAGCGATACTGGGTTATCAACGAGGCCACCTCCGCGCACGGGACGACCCGGAGCACCTACGCCTATTCATTCAAGACGAAACCGGGCTCCGTCGGATCCATCCCCCCCCGCATTTACCTTTCCGATCCGGAAGGGGGGTCGAACGACCGGGTGATGATCATCGATCCGGTCACGAACACCCAGATCCTTCCTTCCATCGTGGTCACGGGGAATAATCCCACGGAACTGGCGTCGCATCCGGACGCCAGCGCGGTCTATGTGATGGCCGGGAAAAATCTTTCGGTGATCGATGTGCCGACGAACAGCGAATTCGCTTCGCTGTCGGGCGCGGGGGACAGCTCAAACCATCTGGCGGTCTCCTCGGACGGCCACAGACTTTACCTCGTCTATCGGGATTTGTTGAATTCGACGCTGAAGATCAAGGTGTATGACACAACCGATTCCCACAGTCCTTCCTTGGTGACGACCATCTCCGACCCGGTTTTCAACGGTTGCGCCGCTCCTCTGGGAATCGTCGTCAGCCCGGATGGGAGCCAGGTTTATACGGCCTGCCGGCCGACCGTTTCCAGCTCGCCCGATCAGTTCTACATGGTGGACACGGCCTCGAACACGCCCACGATCACGGCGACCTTCACCCGGGATTCGACCAACAATACCTCGATCAATGCGATGGCGATCACGCCGGACGGGAGCGAGGTCTTCGTGGCCCGGGACGACGGGAGCGGGGGAGGCCATGCGACCGTGGAGGTCTTCGACGGGGGGACCGGGTCGAATATCGGATCGATCATACTGCCTGCGAGCGCCCTGCCCCGGGCGGGGGTCGTTTCGCCGGACGGGAGCACGCTCTATGTCGCGGACCAGGTGTTGGGGACGCATATCATCGATGCCGTGGCCAATACGTATGTCTCCACGATGACCATGGCGACGAGCCGGGGGTTTGACATCGGGATCACGCCGGACGGGACCCGCTTGTACACGTCGCTGCTTTTCGACGTCTTCGTCAACGATTCCGACGGCAATCCGGTGACGACCATCACCGGAAGCTTCAACGACGCCATGCAGCTCACGGTCACGCCGGGGATCGCCGCTCCGCCCTCGCCCGACGTGTTGATGACGGATGTCACGCCGAATGCCGCAACGGTATCGGCCGGCGAAACGCTGTCGGTGACGGATTCGGTGAAAAACCAGGGGACGGCCTCGACCGACAGCAGCTTCTTCATCGGCTACAGCCTTTCGCCCAATACGACCTACGGGGACGGGGACGACGTCGCGATCACGACCACGCGGGTCGTCGGCCCGTTGGCGGTGGGGCTGACGGATACGGCGACGACCAGCCTGCTCATTCCCAGCACCACGCCGCCCGGCACCTATCATCTCTGCGCCACGGCCGATTCGACCGCGGCGTTGGCCGAGAGCAACGTGGACAACAATCCCCTCTGCAGCACCGTCACCGTGGACGTGGTTCGTCCGGACCTGGTGATGACGGCCGTGACGCCGAATTCCGGGTCGTTTGTGCCCGGCGGCACTTTGTCGGTGACCGACACGGTCCAGAATCAGGGCGGCGCGCCGACCGTCGGTAACTTCACGATCGCCTACAGCCTTTCGAGCAACACGACGTACGGCGACGGGGACGATGTGGCGATTACGACCACGCGGGTGGTGGGCGTGTTGGCGGCGGGAGCATCGAACACGGCCACGACGAACCTGTTGATTCCAAGTTCCACTCCGCCCGGCACCTACTATGTTTGTGCGAATGCGGACTCGGGCAGTGCGGTGAGCGAGAGCAATGAGACCAACAACAGTCTGTGCAGCACGCTTACGGTGGGTCCCGCCACTCCGGATCTGATCATGTCGGCGGTCTCGACCGCGGCGACCGGAGTGGCTCCGGGCGGAAGCTTCACGCTTTCCAACTCGGCCAAGAACCAGGGAAGCGCCTCGGCGGGGAGCTTTACCATCGCGTTCCACCTGTCGACCAATGCCACGTATGGAGACGGGGATGATGTGACGATCACCGCGACGCGGACAGTGAGTTCGCTGGCGGCCGGGGCCACCAGCACGGCCTCGACCTCGCTCGTGGTGCCGGCCGCGACGCCGCTGGGGACGTATTATGTTTGCGCCACGGCGGACAGTGCGAACAGCGTGTTGGAGGGGGATGAGACGAACAACGCCCGCTGCACCACGACGACGATCCAAGTGACGCGTCCGGATCTGATCATGACGGCCGTGACCCCCAATTCGGGGACGGTGAGCCCCACGGCGACCTTGTCGGTCACCGATTCGGCGAAGAACCAGGGGGCGGTGACCGCCGGCAGCTCCAAGGTGGGCTACAGCCTTTCGACCAACACGACGTACGGGGACGGGGACGACATCGCGATCACGACGACGCGAACGATCAGCACGCTGGCGGCCGGGGCGACGAGCACGGCCACCACGACGCTGGCGATTCCCAACACCACGCCGCCGGGAAATTACTACGTCTGCGCCAAGGCGGATTCGGCCAATACCGTGACGGAGTTGGATGAGACCAACAACACGCTCTGCTCGGCGGCCACGGTCAACGTGCCGCAGTCGGATCTGATCACGTCGGCGGTATCGACCACGGCGACGGTTTTGGCGCCGGGGGGCAGCTTAACGCTTTCGAACTCGGTCCAAAATCCGGGGGCCTTCCCGGCCGGAAGCTTCACGATCGCGTTCAGCCTTTCCACGAACACGACCTACGGCGACGGGGATGATATTGCGTTCAGCACGACCCGCACCGTCAACTCGTTGGCCTCGGGAGCCACCAGCACGGCCACCACGGCCCTCACGATTCCAACCGCGACGCCGTTGGGGACGTACTACGTCTGCGTCATGGCGGACAGCGGCAACAGCGTTACGGAGTCCAATGAATCCAATAACAGCCTTTGCACGAGCACGACGATTCAAGTGACGCGGCCGGATCTGGTTGAGACCGCCGTGACGCCCAACGCGGGAACGGTGAATCAAGGAGCGACGCTCTCGGTGAGCGATACCGTCATGAATCAAGGCGCGTTGTCCACCGGCGCCGGTTTCAGAGTGGGCTTCCATCTCTCCACCAACACGACGTACGGGGACGGGGATGACGTGACCATCACGACCGCGCGCGTGGTGGGGGCCTTGGCCGCCGGCGCTTCAAGTTCGGGCACCACGAACCTGGCCATTGCGGCCACAACGCCGCCGGGAGTTTACTATGTCTGCGCGATGGCGGACTCCCTGGGCCAGGTGACGGAATCGAATGAGACCAACAACACCTTGTGCAGCAGCACCACGGTCACGGTTCCGCCTCCGGATCTGATCACGACCGCGGTGTCAACTTCCGCGACCACCGTCGCCAAGGGGGCGAACTTCTCCCTCTCGAACACCGTTAAAAACCAGGGCGGAAGCAAGGCCGGTTCCTTTGCGATCGGCTTCCATCTCTCCACCAACACGACCTTTGGCGACGGGGATGACGTTGCGATTACCCAAACCCGTTCAGTGGGATCTCTGGCGATCGGGGCTACCAGCGCGGGCACGACAACGTTGACCGTGCCGGGATTAACGCCTTCCGGCACCTACTATGTTTGTGCCATGGCCGACGTCAACAATACCGTAACGGAAGGGGATGAGACCAATAACTCCCTGTGTACGATCTCCACGATCATTGTGCCGTAAACCGGCCGGGGAGTTTGAAAATGGGCTTGAATCCGCTGGAGCCAACCTGGTAATCTTTAAGGAGGCGGCCGGGGAATTGGCCAAGTGAAGGGGGGGAAGAAAGACGATGGCCGGTGATCGCTGGAATTGGGTGGGCATCGGGGCGCGTCTTTTGCTTGTCGCCGGACTGGCCTTGGCGGCAGGGTGCTCGCAAGAATCGTTTCAACCGCCTGTTGAAAAGGACCCCAGGGCTTATAAGCTGATCGGCATTATCCATGGAGACTCAAAACAGGCCGGCGCCGTCTTTGAGGACCCCGAAACCAAAAAACAGAAATTGGTGCAGCTTGGTGGAGCCCTCGGGGGGGCGACGTTAACCGAAATTCGACGGCAAGAGGTTCTCCTGAAGCGGAACGGGGACGTCGTTACGCTTCATCTAACCGCCGGAACTCCGGACGATTATCACGCCATGGATCCCATCCCGGTCCCGGTCGCTTTGCAGGATCCCATGCGCGCCCGCCAGATTGTCATATCGAAGGTGATCCCTCCCTATGATGCGCGGGTGGAAAAGGCGAAAATGGCCATCTCCCGCGATGATGTCAACCGCTTTGTGAGCTATTTTGAAGATCAACTGAAGGGTAGCTCGCCGGTGTTGACCACAACCTCCGTGGGGGCGGCCGTTGATTTGTCGCATACCGAAGGCGATTTACTCCGGACCCTGGGTCTTGAATCAACCGATCTGGTCGTGGGAATCAACGGCATGGGTGTGGATTCTCCGGACCGCTTCCGGCAGATACTGGAGATCCTGGGAAAGAGTCAGGGGAATCGGGGTGGCGTGTTTAATATTGTCGTGCTTCGCGGTGACACGGTTCAACCCCTTTATTACGGAATCAATTCCAAATCGTGATCCGATCGGCACACCTCGGAATCGCTTCGACCCTCAAAGGTTTCCTTTCAAACCAGGTCCGCTAAGATGATGAGAAAAGATCGGCCTGTTTCCATTCCGGGTCAGGCCCTGTCTGTTTTCTTTCTGATGTTGAACTTTATTTGGGGGGCGGAACCCGCGACCGCGGCCGCTCCGTCGGAAGGGCTTTTCATCTCCCAGATCGCGATCAATCCAAAGGACAGCAACCGCCTCTATGCACTGACCACCTACAGCATCGGCGTTTTAAAGAGCACCGATGGGGGAAACACCTGGGTTCAGATCAACCGGGGTATTCGGACCTACTCCCTCTATCAGTTGACCGTTCATCCGAAAAATCCGAACATTCTCTATCTGGGCGCCGGGGGAGCGGGGTTGTACAAGAGCACGGACGGCGGCTCCACGTGGAAGGAGATGAATGACGGCCTCCAGAACACGGACATCGGCATTCTGGTCCTTCATCCGAACGATCCCGAGACGGTCTATATCGTCACGTCCACGGGCCTGTTCAAAAGTCCGGACGGAGGAAAAAGCTGGATCGCCATGAATCAAGGGGACGACTTCACCTACAGCCAGCAGTTCCAGGCGCTGGCGGTTCTCCCCACCTCGCCCCCCACCTTCTACCTGGCGTCCAAGCAGGGTCTCTATACGCGGAAGGAGGGAGACGCGGGCTGGGTATCGGTTGGAAAACCTTTTGAGGGGAAGCGGATCTCGGCTCTTGCTTTTGATCCCCGGACGGGCCGCCTGTATGTCGCAGTGTTGGAGGGGGGGAAACTCGAGAGCCTTCATGACGGAGGGTTGTTTGTAAGCGACGGTCAAATAAAAAATTGGACGCGGCTGGATAAAGGATTGGACCAGGACTGGATTCGGGAGATTTTAATCGATCCGACGAATCCCACGATACTCTATCTGGCCACCACCGGCCGTGGGGTGTTGAAGAGCATCGACGGCGGCCGGACCTGGAAAGAAATGAACGCCGGGTTTACGGGTTCGGAGCGGGATATTCGGAGCCTGGTCATGGACCCCCATGATTCAAGTATTCTTTACGCCGGTTCCCACGGGGACTGGATATTCCGGTCTAGGGACGCCGCGGAAACCTGGAAGCCGCTTCCGCTGGGGCCGCACCAGACGATGCAGCAAATCCTCGCCGACCTGATCCGTGAAGATGAAACGGCCAAGAAAGATTCGAAGATCAAGCCTCCGCCTGAGTTTCAAAAGTGCAACCGGTGCCACGGTTGGATCGATCCCCGGATCAACAGTACCCGGGGAACCTGGCGTGTGGCTCCGAACCGGCGGGACTGGGCGGTGAGCGTGAAACGGATGAGCAAGGGGGCGTTGCTCACGCCGGCGGAGGAGGCCCGGATCACGGAATTCCTGAACAGCTACAGTGAGGGGAAACGGTGAAGAGAAAGACGACGATGGCGAAAGGGACTTATTTCATTCTGCTGCTGATCGTGGCATGCTCATTCATCGTGTCTTCCAGTCAACCGGCGCCGGCCGCGCCGGAACAACCGAAGGGCTTTTTGCCCGGAGAGATCCCGATTTCGATCATTCACGCAACAGAAGAAGAAGATCCGGTCATCACTTCCGATGGGAAAAGCTATGTGGTGGTCTGGCAAAGCGATCGAAAAAGCCTCGACGATTACGATGTGTACGCCGCGCGGGTCAGCTCGGAAGGAAAGATTCTCGACCCACGGGGCATTCCGGTTTCGACGGCCCCTTCCAACCAGATCTTTACCGACATCGCCACGGGCGATGGACAATATCTCGTGGTCTGGCAGGATCTCCGCAGTCACAAGCGCTGGGAGGTGTACGGAGCGCGGCTTCGTTCCGACGGCAAGGTGCTCGATCCCGACGGAATCCCGATCGCGACCGGGAGGGGCAACGCCCGGCATCCGCAGGTGGGTTGGGACGGGAGAAATTTTCTGGTCGTCTGGATGGAAGAAAATCCTGGCCGGGGATGGGATATCGTAGGGGCCAGGGTGAGTCCGGACGGGGGGGTCGTGGATCCGGATCCGATTCTTATTGCGTCGTCCCCGGGTGATCAATCCAATCCCGTGTTGGCCTGGGGGGATAATCAATATCTGGTGGTCTGGATGGACCATCCCCCCGGCAGCCCCCCACGGATTTCAGGGGCGCGTGTTTCCGCATCCGGAAAGTTGCTCGATCCGAATGGATTCGTTCTTTCCCGTTCCTCCGTAAATCCCAGTTTTCCCGCCGTGGCGTGGGGAAAAGACCGCTATGTCGTCCTCTGGGCCGATCAGCCGGCCCCCTCCCTTCACACCCTGGCCGGGATACGGGTCGATTCCGCCGGGAAGGTGGACGACTCGAACGGGTTCGTGGTGGAGAGCAGTCCAAACCTCCACATGTTTCCTTCGGTGCGTTGTTCGGGACAACGGTGCCTCGTTGTGTGGGAAAAGGAACAGTCCCGAGGAAAGCCGCGGGGGATTCAAGATGTCATTCGGGATGTGAAAGGGGCCTGGATCGATCTTTCACAAAAAACGGTGACCCCTCGTGAGATCATGATCGCGACCGCAGCCGTCGGAAACCATTTTGCCAAAGTGGCCTCCAACGGCCGCGAATATTTCGTGGTCTGGAAGGATTATCGGACCGGCACGGCCGCCAGTATCGGTCGCTTCGTGGGCCCCCCTCGTTAAGCCATGGCCCTCCGCCCCCTTTATTCGAAACTCCTTTTCGCCCTCGGTCTGGGTTCCCTTTTCTGTTTGAACACGGCTTGGGCCGCGTTCCAGGAGCCGCTCCTGATCAATCAGATCGTGATCGACCCCCGGAATCCCAGCATCCTTTACGCCGCGGCACGACCCCAAGGGGTCCTCAAAAGCACGGATCGGGGAGGAAGCTGGCGCCCGGTTCGTCGCGGTCTGATGAACACCAGCGTCTACTATATCATCGTGAACCCGAAGAACACCCAAATCCTTTATTCGGCGACGTTCGGCGGAGGAGTTTACAAGAGCGAGAACGGCGGCGACGATTGGTTCGAGGTGAATCGCGGTCTGGGAAACACGAATATCCACGCACTGGCCTTGAATCCCCTTCAACCCGACCGGCTCCTCGTCTCGACTTCAACCGGCGAACTCTTCAAGAGCGACGACGCCGGTCGAAGCTGGAACCCCTTTAACGAAGGTCTGCCCATTTTTCCCGGGGATGTGATCTCGACGCTTCTCATTTTCCCGAAAGATCCCGGAGGATTCTACCTGGCTCAAGGCGGACTTTTTATGCGGCCCTTTTCTTCTCCAGCCTGGCGGGCCGTTGAAGGCAATCTTCACGATGACATCATCACGGCCATGGCTCACGATTCCTCCGGCCGGGCCTTCTATGCCGGCACAATCAATCACGGACTTTTTAAAGCCTCCCTGGGTCCCGACGCCGCAAGCGCCGAACCCATGACTGTACGGTCCCCCTTGCATTGGAAACCGGTCGGAGGGCCGTTTCAAAAGCAACAAATTCGCTTCATCGCCATGGAACCGGGGAGGCCGGCCGCAATGTATGCGTCGGTCGTCAGCCACGGGCTCTTTAAAAGTTCAGACGGGGGTTCTTCCTGGGAGGCGATCAATTCCGGATTTCCGGAGCTGGAGGTTGAGAGTTTGGCCATTGATCCGGAAAACCCGAAGTTTCTTTACGCCGGGACACACAACGACGGTCTTTTTACCTCAAGGGATGGTGGAAAAACATGGAATCCTCCTTCAAAGATTGAGGTCGAGCCTTTAAAGCAGATTATCGCCTCCCTTTCCGGACCATCTCCCGCCGATCAACCCCGGCCGCCGCAGGACGCGCCTCCGCCCTTTTTTTTCAAATGCAATAAATGCCACGGCTGGACGGATGCGTTGTTGAACCAAAAAGCGACCTACTGGCGGGTTTCCCCCAATCAACGCGATTGGCAGCCGACCGTTCGGCGGATGAGTCCGGGGGCCGGCTTGACGGCGGGCGAGCAGGAAGCGGTCATTCGATTTTTAACGGCGTACGGCCAACAACGGAGCGGAGCGCCCGAGCGATGAGACGAGCCTGTCTCCTTTGGGTCTTGGTGGCCTTCATCGGACTCACTCCAACGGAACCGGCCGGAGCGGCCGAAGAGAAAGAAGGGCCTTTCGTGATTCACCGGATCGCGGTCGATCCGCAAAATCCTCAGATGGTCTATGCCGCGACGAGTAACTACGGGATCCTCAAAAGCGGCGACGGCGGAACGACCTGGGCCTTGATCAATCAAGGCATTGGAAGTTATACGCATCATGCGCTGGTCGTCGACCCTTCCGATCCCAATATCCTTTATGCGGGTGCTTGGGGCGGCGGCGTATCGAAGAGTCTGGATCGCGGGATTCATTGGACCGAGATGAATCGTGGACTGGGCAATACCGCGATCGAGGATCTTGTCTTGAGTCCGGGCCATCCCGAGATGGTTTACGTAGCGACGACGTCGGGTGTTTTCAAAAGCCCGGACGGGGGAGCCAGCTGGATCTTTTACGGCGAAGGGCTTCCGATCGCCCGGATCGAGATTTTCGAACGTTTAATCGCCTTGCCTTCCGGTCCGGTTGAGCTTTTGCTGGGAACCAGTCGGGGCCTATTTGAACGGGAAAGGAACGCCTCCAAATGGGCGGCGGTCGCTTTGCCCGTCAAGGAAGCCCATATCACCGCGTTCGCTTGGGACCCGAGGACGGGGGCGGTTTATGCGGGAACGGTCAAAAACGGTTTGCTTCAAAGTCGGGACGGTGGAAAAACATGGATCGCCTTGGGTGGAGGATTTAAAAATGTCTGGATCAGCGATATCGCCCTTGATCTTCACGGCTCCGGGATCCTATACGCTTCAACGCGCGGGTATGGAATCATAAAAAGCCTCGATGGAGGCGCCACGTGGAAAGAGGCCAACGGCGGACTGCCGGTCAAGGATATCCGAAGCGTGGCGATGGCTCCCGGAAATTCGAAGATTCTTTACGCCGGCACGACGTATCAGGGTCTTGTTAAAACCATCGACGGGGGAGAGCGGTGGAACCCTCTGAAAGGCTATCCCATGATGAGCGTCAACGAAATCGTGGCTTCCCTTTCCGGTTCATCCGCCCGCACGGGAATTTCTTCCGAGCCGTCCGTTCCGGCGGAGTTTTTCAAGTGTAACCGATGTCATGGCTGGGCCGACCCCTTCCTCAACAAGAAGAAGACCTATTGGCGGGTTCCGCCGAACCGAAGGGATTGGGGGATGACCGTCGGTCGAATGAGCCAGCGGGCCCGTCTCACACCGGATGATTCGCGGAAGATCATCGATTTCTTAACCCGGTATACCCTGAAGAAATGATGCGATCGGGCGGTTTCAACGGGTTCGTGATCGGAGCGATTCTCTTTTCGGTCCTATGGCCGGGGCCGGCCATGCCTCAAGATACTCCGGAACAAACGGTGAGGCGGGTCTGCGGATCCTGTCACGCGCTGGAGGTCAACCGCTTGTGTTTGGCGGGCGACTGTCAGGGTCTACGGGTGCACCGCACGCAGTCCCGGGACTGGGTCATGGTGCTCGGCTGGATGCGAGAGGCGTTCGGGTGCCGGATGACCGACGGTGAATTTGAGACGATCGGCCGTTATCTGAACGGCCTTTCTCCCTTGAAGAAACCCTACCCGCACACATGGAAAAAAGCGGGGATCATTCCCGGCGGCTGGAATGTGGTCTCTCTCACGGCCGACGGAGATGTTCTCTATGCCGGCGTCGAGGGAAATGGTATGATCTATCGCACCACCGATGGACTCCGCTGGGCGGAGGTGGCCAGGACGGGGCACGTCACCGTCTATGGGATTACGCGTTTTCAGGGGGCGCTTTACGCGGGAACCAATAATCCCGACCCGGAGATCTGGACCAGCCCGGAGGGCGTCCACTGGAATCCGGCGGCCCATCTTCCGTCCGAAGACCGCGGGGTGATCAGCATGGGAGTCTTCAAGGGCTTCCTCTATGCCGGAACGGGGCGGGCCCGGATTTACCGATCCCGGGACGGGAAGCGATGGGATGCAGCGGGGACCTTGGAGGCGGGTACCGTCGCGGGGTTCCCCGCCTGGGTGCGGTTTCTCGTGGAATTCCATGGCCGTCTTTATGCGGGGATAGAGTCCGGGAAGCTCTACCGGACCGAAGACGGAGTTCATTGGACGGAGGTGGCGCCAACGGTGACGCAGTCGGGCGGAGTTCGAGGGGCGGCCGTGTTTCAGAACGCTCTCTATGTCGGAACCACGCGGACGGGGCATATTTGGAAAACGGGAGATGGAATTCTGTGGGATGATGTTTTCGACGCGACGACCCGCCGGCCGGGGAAATACGTGGGTTCCATGGCCGTTTATCAAGACGCCCTCTATGCCGCCGTTAATGGTTTTATCTTTCGCACGAAAAACGGGCGGAACTGGGACGAGGTCGGAAATCTCAGCGCGTTGTCCATCGAAGCCATGACCCCGTTTCAGGGTTCATTCTATGTGGGGACGACCATGCCTCCCTCCGCTTGGATTTTCCGGACCGAAGAGAACGGGAAGCCGTGAATAGGATGGCGATTTTCGTTTGCGGGATCTTCTTCATTTCGGGGGCGTCGGCGCTCATCTTCGAAACGCTCTGGTTTCGCCAGGCCGGGTTGGCGCTCGGCAACAGCGTTTGGGCTTCCAGCCTGGTCCTTTCGGGTTTTATGGGCGGACTGGCCATGGGCAACGCGCTGGCCGCACGGTACGGAAATCGCTTCGGCAATCCGGTCCGCGCCTACGCCGTCGTCGAAGGGGCCATCGCCTTATCCGGCGTCGGAATCGTCTATCTCTTTCCGGTTTTCGGGGCCGCACTCGCCCCCTGGTTTCGGCCGCTGCTGGAGTATTCATGGATTTTAAACCCCCTCCGGCTCTTGATCGCGTTCGCCTTGCTCTTGACTCCGTCGACGGCCATGGGGGTGACACTGCCCTTGCTTACGAAAGTTCTCGCGGCGTACGATCCCAGCTTTGGCCGCGTGTTGGGCCGGCTCTATGGGTGGAACACCCTCGGTGCGGTGATCGGAGTGGTCGTCGGCGAGACGTATCTCATCGGTGCTTTGGGCGTGCACGGGACGGCGGTGATGGCCGGAGCCTTGAACATTGCGGCGGCCGCGGCGGCGGTGTGGCTCTCGACCCGGGCCCTGCGTCCCGTCCCGTCCCCCGAGGGAGCGGGACGGGGGGAACCCTATTGGACCGCGGGATGGTACTGGCTCATCGCGGCCTGCCTTTCGGGATTTTGCCTTCTGGCCCTGGAAGTCGTCTGGTTCCGGTTCCTTTTGTTGTTTGTCATGGGCCATTCGGCGGCCTTCTCGCTCATGCTGGGCGTTGTTCTCGCGGGTATCGCGCTCGGAGGGTTGGCGGCTTCCCGATGGCTTCGCCACTCGCCCGACGCCCATCGCTTCGCCGCCCCGATCGCCTTCGCGGCAGGCCTTTTGTGCGTGGGTTCCTATGCCGCCTTCCCGCTGATCATGATGCCCTTCGCAACCTCGCCGTACGCGATCAGCAAGACCCTCGACATTATCCATGTCGGCCTGCCCCTCATGATTCCCGTCTCCTTCCTTTCGGGGATCTTTTTTACCCTGGTGGGTGCGGCTCTGCGCCATCATCTGGCTTCGGAGACGGCGACGACCGGGGTCCTGACCCTGGCCAACACCATCGGGGCCGCGCTCGGGTCTCTGGTGGGCGGATTTATTTTTCTTCCCGTTTTGGGGATGGAGAAGTCGTTCTTCCTGATCGCGATCCTCTACGGGGGGTTGGGGGCGCTGTTGCTTGTGAAGGGCCGGGCCCCGCGGAGAATGGCCTATGCGACGGCCGCCGTATTTTTGTTGAGCGTCGTTCTTTTTCCCTTCGGGTCCATGGAGAAGCGTCTTCTGCAAGTACCCGTGAAGCGGTATCTTCGTCAAAATACCGAAAGCCGGATAGCCGGCGTACGCGAGGGTCTCACCGAGACCATCATCTACTTTGAGACATTGGTGTTTGGAAAACCGGCGTACTACACGATGCTGACCAACTCGGTGTCGATGTCCGGCACCAAGGACGCATCCCGCCGCTACATGAAGCTCTATGTCTACTGGCCGATGGCGGTTCATCCAAACCTGAAACGGGCTCTCCTGATCTGCTACGGGGTAGGGAACACGGCCAAAGCGATGACCGATTCGAAGAGTCTTGAGACCATCGATGTGGTGGATATTTCCCGCGATGTTGTGGAGATGAACAACCTGGTCTATCCCAATCCGGCCGATCGGCCCGTTCAAGATCCTCGGGTTCGCGTACATATCGAAGACGGGAGGTACTTTCTCCAGACGACCGAACGGCGCTTCGATCTGATCACGGCCGAACCGCCGCCCCCGGGCATCGCCGGGGTCGAGAATCTGTACACGCGCGAGTACTTCCAACTGCTTCACGACCGGCTTGCGGATGGAGGAATCGTCACCTACTGGCTGCCTCTCCATTCGCTTTCCGATGTGAGCACCAAGGCGATTCTCCGAGCCTTCTGCGACGTGTTCGGAGACTGCTCGCTCTGGAACGGCATGGGCACGAGTTTGATGATGGTGGGAACCCGGAATGCCAACGGTCCGGTTTCCGAGGACCAGTTCAGGCGTCAGTGGAGCGATCCGGTTGTGGCGCGTGAGATGAAGGCGGTCGGTTTCGAACGGCCGGAGCAGCTTGGCGCGCTTTTCATCGGGGATGCCGAGTATCTGAAAGGGATCATCGCCGATTCTCCGCCCCTGGTGGATAATTATCCGAAGCTCATCGAGGCCCCCTTGGGTTCTCAAGAAGAAGTCGCCCGGCTCTTTCAGAGCTTCACCGATGTGGCCGCCGCGAAAGAACGCTTCCGTCGGAGCCCCCTGATCAAACGCCTGTGGCCGGAGCCGCTGCTGAACGCGTCGCTTCCCTATTTCGAATTTCAGGACATTATAAACGCCCACTGGTACGGTACAATGCAAAAGCAGCACCCCGGCATCCTCGATGCGCATCATCTCCTCACCCGATCCCACTTGATTACCCCGGTCCTCTGGCGCCTGGGAAGTGATCGGGACGTTCAGCGGATCGTGGCCGATGCGGAGCCCGCGGAACGGGCAGAGCCCGCCATGCAATTCCAGCTCGGGATCGGCCTCATTTCCGAACGCGATTACGCCGCGGCCGTGGAACCCCTGACCCAAGCCGAACAACTCCCGCCGCTTCGTGAAGCTGCGTTTCGCCTCCGTATCTATGCACTCTGCATGTCCGGTCAAATTGATCAGGCCCAACGTTTGACGCAGGAGCGTTTTGCGCAGCTTCTGACGACGGCGAAAGACATCCCTGTGAAGTCCGCCGAGGAAATCCCGCTTCCGTCTTTCTGGATGTGGATGAAGCAGACCTTCGGGATCGATCCCCGCACGGGCGCACCGATTCCACGGGCTTCGACGGGGGAAACGTTGCGCCCCGCCCCATGATCGAAACCGGGTCCCGGAACGCGACAAAGCCGCCGTCGGACGATGGAGCGAAACGGGGGCCGAGAGCGGAGATGAAATCGATGTCGGGAGAAAAGCCGTGAGCAGCCAGGAGCGCCAAGGAGAACGGGAACCGAAGCGTTTTTGGGCCGAAGTGACCGGATACCAGTGGCTGGTTCTGATCGTGGCCTGGCTGGGATGGGTCTTCGACTCCATGGACTCCACCCTTTATGCCGTGGCGCTACAGCCGGCTCTTCATGAACTGCTGGGTCCCGGAGGTTCGACGCAGGGCGTTGAACTGTACGGGGGCGTCATCTTTTCCGTTTTCCTCATCGGGTGGGCGCTGGGCGGGGTGTTTTTTGGCATCTTGGCGGATTATCTCGGTCGGACAAAAACCCTGGTGCTTACCATTCTGATCTATTCGATCTTCACCGGCCTGGCCGCGCTCTCGCAGACCTGGTGGCAACTGATGGGGTACCGGTTTTTGACCGCGCTGGGCATCGGCGGCGAATGGGCGGCGGGAGCCTCGCTGGTGGCTGAGATCTGGCCGGAAGCTAAAAGGGCCAAAGCCGCGGGGATGCTTCAATCGGCCTGGGCGGCCGGATTCTTCATGGCGGCGTTGGCCAATTTATTCATCGGCGCCTACGGATGGCGAATCCTGTTTCTCGTCGGTGTACTGCCGGCGCTGGTGACCCTCCTCGTTCGTTTTACGGTAAGGGAACCGGAGCGGTGGTTGCAGGCGAGGGAGGACCGGAGACATGCGCTTCAGAAGGAGGCCCACACCCCGCGATCGGAGAGGGAACAGGAGCTGATCGCGTTCAGCCTCGAACGATTGTTCCGCCGAGACCTCCGGAGTCGCACGCTCGTCGGGTCTCTCTTGGCCTTCGTTGCTGTCTTCGGTCTCTGGGGGGCCACGAATTGGACCCCGACCTTGGTCCGTGAGTTGCTGGTGCCCCAGAACCTGGATCCCGATGAGGTCAACCGGTACGTGAGCTATTCCGTGATGAGCCTTAATTTCGGCGCGCTGGCGGGCTATCTGGCGTTTGGGCCGATCGCCGATCGCGTCGGCCGCCGCGCCGCTTTCTTTTTCATGTGCCTGGGCAGTTTTGTGATGCTGCCCGTCACGTTTTATACTACGAAGGACTATACCATTGTATTATGGCTGCTGCCGATCTTGGGTTTTTTCAACAACGGGATCTTCAGCGGGTTCCCGATCTATCTTCCGGAACTCTATCCCACCTCGATCCGTGCGACCGGGGTCGGATTTTGTTTCAACATCGGGCGAGTTCTGGCTTCGACGGGGCCCTTGGTCAAAGGGTACCTGGGGACGCTGCTTGAACCCGGCAAGGCGGCCAGTTTGATCGGCATCGTCTATCTTCTGGGAATCGTCGTACTTCCGTTCGCGCCGGAAACGAAGGGGAAGCCCCTGCCGGATTAGATTTCATCCTTGGCTCAGTTTACAAATCGGTCATCCCCTTAGTCGGTGCTCCAGTATTGTATCGTGTAATAGACCCCCCAGATCAGCAGGGCGATCGCGACGACCACGAGCCATGGTGGAATTTTTCCGTGTCGTTCCGAAATCCCGGCTTCTTTGTACAGATAGAGTTCCCCTTCACCGTGCGTTTCTTGATCGGGTGGTTTGGCTTCTTTGTTCATGGTCGACCTCCGGGGAAGGCCGGCGCCGGCCCCTGCGCAACCTTCAATGGATGCTTATCCAATTGCGCCAGCTCCTCTTGAATCACACCGTGATCCAAGTGACCTGTTTGCGCGGCGTCCGACAGCGAGGCCCAGACCGTGGACAGCGCCTCGGTCCGGTCCGATGTTTTCAGTCCCACGGCCACCAGTTCGCCGGCATGGGCCTGGACGCGCAAGGACTGCACATAGTGCACAATGTCCCAAATCCCCATGGGGGTCAGACCCTGAGGGGCCGCACAACTATTACGCTTTCTCAAATCCGGGGGGATGAGCTGACTTTCAAATTCCGGCATGGGGGTTCCGCCCACGCCGGTCATGATCGTCTTAAAGATGTGGTCTCCGTCATGGCCCAGCTTTACCCCGCCGTGCTCGCCGGCCGGCAACGTAAAGTTGGCCGGATGTTCCTGATGACCCCAAACGTCCGTCAGTCCTTTGGCCAGTATCCCGTCGCCTTGTCCTGCTGCACCATGGCATAAATAACAGATGGCTTTGCCGTGGAACAGTTTCTCGCCGTTTTCGATCGAAGCCTCGGTGACCGGAGGCTCGGGCGGCACGGGGATCGGTTCACCGACCGGCTCTTTCGCCCAGCGATCCGAGAAGGTTTTAATGTACTGGATAACCGCGATCCGTTCACGCTCCGAGATCTCCTGCCAGGTCGGCATGGCCGTTCCCCATAGTCCATGGGTGACGGTAATAAAAAGATCACCGTCGGTCGGCAGGGAATCCTTTCCCGGCGTCGAGCGGAATTTGAAAACCCCTCGGGTGAAGTCCCGCGGTTTGGGGTCTAAAAAGACGGCGGATGGCCCCTGTCCGTCACCGTTTTCCCCATGACAGCCGATGCAACGCCGTTCGTAGACTTCTTTTCCCAATAAGACGAGCTGCGCTCGCTCCCGGGGATCCATCGTGAGCGAAACTCCGGAGGATAAGCGGGTTGGTATAAATGTCTCGCGCCAGTCTCCGATTCCCGTACCCAACCGCTGGAGGTACGCGACGAGCGCCTTCCCATCGTCGTTCAGTCGGGGTGGTTCGTTTCCTTTCGCCGGATTGAAAAGCCAGGGAAACGACGGCATGATCGAGTCCGGAACGACATGACGCGGGTTCCAGTGATGGGCCGTGTTCCAGTCATCCCCGTATTTTCTTCCCACCCGTGTCAGGTCCGGACCGATGCGGCGCGTTCCGAAGAGATGGGGGAAATCATAGGCGTATTCGCCGGCCTGAGAAACCGGTCCCCAACGCAGCGTTTCTCCCGTGACGGAGCGGACATATTGGGAGTGACAATACCAGCATCCCTCCCGGATATAGACCTTTCTCCCTCGGGCTTCGAGCGGCGTGTAGTCGGCCACACGGATCGGTTTTTTCGTGGCTTCATCGATCACCGTATCGGTGCGAGTCTGGGGCATCATCCACGGCACGATCCCCTGCACGAAGACCGCGAGGAAGAAAAATCCCAGTCCGGCTGCGAGGAAAACCGTGGAGGGGGTCTCGACCCAACTCCCTCGGGGCGGGGCCATTGTTGACGGGGTTGGCTCCCAAAGGGAGGTGTCCGGAACCTCCCGCTCCACCGGTTTTCCTTCGCGCGCCGTTTTATATAGGTTGATCACCAACAGTACGAAGCCGATATCCATCGTCAGCCCGGAGAGACTGCGGACCGCCCACCAGGGCTTCAACTCTTTCACGGTATCGACGAAATTGGCCTGGTACTCCAGCATCGAGCCCTGGACAAACCCCATGGCGGTCAGGACGGCGGCCATCAGGCTGAACCCCGTGATGGTGAGCCAGAGATGCCAGCTGCCCAAGCGGTTGCTCCACAGTTCACGCCCCGTCACCCGCGGCCAGACATAGTAAAGTCCGCCGATGACCCAGAGGACCATGGCCCCGAAGACTGTGAGATGGGAATGCGAAATCACGAAATCGTTGAAATGGGTCAGCTGCTGGACCCTTCGGAGCGCCTCCGTTGATCCTTGAAAGCAGCCGAGGAAATAATAAATGGCGCCGAGAATTAAAAACTTGGCGGCGTAGTTGTCTCCTCCTCCGCCGCCGAGGATCGTTCCCCAGCGGCCGGCCATCGTCCCGAAGAAATTGACGGTCACGGCCCAGACCGGAATGATCAGAAACATGCTGGTCGTGATCGCCATCGTCTGATTCATGTTCGGGATCGGGCTGTAAAGATAATGGTGGATTCCGACGAAGGGATAGAAGAGGGCCAGCGACCAGAATCCCAACAACGACAGGCGGTGGCTGTAGAGGGGGTTCTTGGAACTGACCGGAATAAAGTAATAAATCGTCGCGAGTCCGGCCGGCGTCAGCCACAGCCCGACGATATAATGAATATACAGGCCGTGCATCGCGGCGCTGTTGACGCCGGAGAAGGCCGGGACGTATTTCAGAATGACATCCCCTAAAACCAGGTTCATCACGGTCCAGATGAAGGCCGCGGTGGTGTACCACATCGCCACGTAAAACCGCCTCTCCTTGCGCCGCCAGATCGTTCCCATGATCTGGATGGTGACCGCCGACAGGACAATGAAACGCAGAATCGCGAAGGGCCATTCGAATTCTCCGGCCTCCAGTCCCGAGTTGTAGCCCAGCATGAAGGAGATGGCGCCGAAGACGATAAAGGCGTTCCAGATCCACAACAACCACCGGCCCCATTCTTCTTTATACATCCGGACCCCGCAGAGGCGGGGGACGAAATAGTAGGCCAGGGCGATGAAGGTGGTGGAGAACGCTCCGAAGATTACGCCGTTGACATGAACCGGACGCAAGCGTCCGAAGGTCAGCCAAGAAATGCCGCCCAGAAAGTCGGGCTCATGGAACTTGATCGAAACGAGCAGGCCTACGAGAGGAAAGACGGTCAGCCAGACCATGGCCCAAGCCAGCCATTGTTTCACTAACGATCGGTTGACGAGGACCTCGTCATTCATGCGATGTCTCCTTGAATGGAAGGACACATTTATTTAAAGGATGGCCCTTACGTTCCCGCGCTTAAGCGGAGAAAATGACCGCGTCGGTTCTCCTGATAGCAAGTTGGGTTGTGTTGGGAGCAAAAGGGTTTGTCCTTTCCGTAGCTGATGGTCGAGATCCGCGAAGCATCCACACCCAATGTGACCAAATATTGTTTTACCGCTTCCGCCCGATGGCTTCCCAGGACCAGATTGTATTCCTCCGTTCCGCGATCATCGCAGTGTCCCTCGATCCGGACCTTCAGGCCGGGATTGTGATTCAAGATCTCGGCGTCTTTTTGCAAGGACCGTTGGGCGTCGTTCCGGATCTGAGACTTATCAAAATCAAAGAAGGCGTCGTGGAGTGATTGACCGGAGAGTCCGACGTTCATCGGTTTGGAGGCCTCGACCGACTCCGGTATCTGACTCTTGGGAACGGAGGCCGCGTCCGCGGGGGGTTCCGGAGCTTTCGTGGCTCCGGTGTTTGAGGAAGCGGCGGCCTTGACGGTGGCCGTCGCCGTTTTCCGGTTGCAAGCCGTCACAACCGTCAGGATCATCAATAGGAGAAAGATCGGAATACCGGATTGCAGAGGTCGCATCGGCGTACTCCTTTCGTCAGAATTCAAAATGATCGATTCATAGATACGGGTCCCGTCTCTCACGGCCCTTTTGGAAGTGTGCCGCGGACCGGTTCCGGTTGGAAATGACGACCGTATCGACCAGATCTCCGCAATGGATACATCGAACCATGGGAGTTCCCCCGTCCCGGGTAAAGATCCGTTCTTCAATCATGATTCCATGACATCGTTGACATTCCATGGGCTCCTCCTTTCCATAAAAAGGGTTCATGGCATCGTTCCTGTACGCTAGTCCCCTCCCGCGCCGCAGAATATCCTCCCTCATCGGGTCTTTTTTACGATGCATCCTGGGGTGTTCCTATTCCAGTCCGAGTCCGGCGTCGACCATCGCCCTGAGAAGATCGTGGGTGCTGACGGTCTTGATCAAAATGCCGTTCTCCACAACGGGAAGATTGAGCAGGCGATTTTTTTTCATGAAGCTCAGGGCCGTCTCGATCGGGGTGGTCTCGGGCACGCCATGAAGTTCCCGGCTCATAATATCCTCCACCTTGACCGACCGCAGTTCTCTCCCGGATTCAATGACCTGGAGCAGTTCGGATTCGCCGACATGGCCGACGAAGCGGCCCTGCTTGTCCACGACCGGGACTTCCGGGGTGTGCGCCGAAAGCAACATCTGAGCAACCGCCATGCCTCCCGTTCCGGTATGGATGCGCATGGTGTTGGTTCCTTTGATATCCTGAATCATCCGATACAGCGTTTGAATCGCCATGATGGCCTCCTTTAAGATAAGAGCGCGGACCGAACGGAACGTCCGGTCGAGCCCCCTGGTCTGAATATCCCCTTTCCTGTAATCCGATCAGGTCCGCTGAAGCGTTTCCATCCGGTCGACGACCTTGTGGACGTCCGGCAACATGGAAACGAGTCGATCCGCCAGATGTTTCTCGCAAGGCCGATCGACGATCCCCGACATCGTTACGATGCCGTTATTCGCGCGAACATGAAGCGCCTCAATATCGATCAGGGGGTTTTCGATCAAGACCGACTGGGTCTCTTTTTCGATGGCGATGTCCTGATTGAGCGGCGGTATGACCTGCATATTATTCTGAACCCCTCGAACACCGGGGATCTGCATCGCGAGCAGTTCGGCCAGGCCCTTTTCCTCGCCGGTCAGGACCGTTCCCTCCAATTTGACGATCCCTTTGCGGGACGACACTCCGATGCGGTTCAAGTCCAGACGGCCATCTTTTTCCATGACGGACTCCAAGGCGGTTTTAATCCAGAGATCTCCCTTTTCTAATTGCACCGCGGGCGAGGCCGGGACCGGGAACAGAACCACCAAAACAACGGACGCAAGCAATAAGGCCCCGCCGCCCACATTCATGAATTTTCCCATACAAAATCACCCCCTTCGCTTTCAGGCGGCTTGGTTTCCGCATGTTTTAACCGGCCGATTTCATCCAAGCGGTTCAGATAACCCAATCGCCTCAAATCGCCCAAAATGCGGCGTTCTGACCCCCAATCGCTCCACGTAATGTCGGCAACGGTCAACACCGCCAAGTGGGACGGGTAGCTTCGCACAATATTTTCCAACACCTCCTTTGAAAAATTCATCGTCGGTATCTGTGCGTAGACCGATTCGACCACGTCCCGCTCCAGGGCCGTCCCGATTGCATCTTCGATGCGTTGATAGGCGAGATAGAGATCCGGGGAATTGAGCGCCATCAGATCCAGCATCGTTTTGGCTCGGAAGACCATCACAAAAGAATTCCACAACCCGCTTCTTTGGATAAGGACGCTGGCTATTCTGGATTCGGGTTTTTCCACGAACTCCAGGATATTTCGGACCTCCCCCGAATCGAGATCCTCGACCTGTGAGCCCGGAAGAATATAGCCGTATTCCGACTCCGGTTCCCACGGCTGGATCCCCAACAACACGAGGCGGGATGGATTTCGTTCAACAAACCGAAAGGCCGTCGCGACGTGCTCTATGAATGAATCCTCTTCCAGAATGAAGTGGTCCGAAGGGAAGACGGCGACAACGGAGGCCGGATAGCGTTTGGAAAGATGCATCAACGGCAGGAAAAGTCCGGGACCGGTACCCTTATTTTCGGGCTGAACGATGACCGTTTTTTCGGACCGACTCGAAAGCTGACGGCGGACATCGAGATAACGAAGGTGATCCCTGTTGACGATGGTTAAGAGATATTCCGGGGGGATCAGTTTTTCGACGCGGTGATACGTTTGCTCGAGCATCGAACGGGTTCCCAGGAAATTGACGAACTGTTTTGGGATTCCGTCCCCTCGAAGCCGGTGGATAAACGATCGCAGGCGTTTTCCGTCACCCGCCGCCAAGACGATCCCACAACGCAGGGGTTCGCTCAACCAGTCTTCTCTGTAGCATTTTTTGATCATGGTTTTCACCCCCAACGGATGATCATTGCGTCCGAGATGTCGCGGACTCAGTGGACGCCATCTGCAAGGACCATACCAGACAAAAATGTGATTACCTGGCTGCTTATCGCTATGAATGAGTACCAGAAAAGGAACTGAAAGTGGGGTCGTCATACCCGGATTTCGGGAGGCGATGACTGATTGATTAGGATGATAAACCCTTTTTAGCAGGATTAAGGCCACCGTGGAAGATGGTCTGAAATTTGCTTGAGAATTCTATGCGAGGCAGGACCGTGACTTGTGACGTGACCACTTCGTATGGTAGCATAAACGGCATGTATTCCATTTGGTCGTTCAGGTGGCGCCTTACATGGATGATGCTTCTGATCCTGTTGACGACGACGGGGCTGCTGTTCATTCTGAACTATCAAATGGAAAAACAGGTTCTGACCGATCAGATCCGTCAACGCGCCCTGCTCATGGGCAAGACCCTTCAACTGAATCTATCGCGCTTGCTTTTAAAAACGGATCATCAGGTTCTTTCCAACCTTTCGGATGACGACCGACAACAAATCCGCGAGTTCATACGGCATTTCAGCGAAGAGGAGTCTCGCTTCGATATTTTCAGTGTTAATGAAGGAATCAACGACCTCTATTTTATTAACGATCAGAATAAAGTCGTCATCGACGATCCGGCGCAAAGCGAGGGACGGACTCTTCCGCCGAATGAACAAATCACTCCGGAGACCCTGGCCAACCTGAAAAAGAATAAGATCGATACCCGGATCCAGAAGCGGGGTGATCGGACCTTTATGTTCATGACCTTTCCCGTTTTCCATAAAGAACAGCTTCTGGGACTTGGGCGGATCGAGATGTCGATGGATTATGCGGTGGCGCTTTTGAACCGGATCAAACTTTGGGGTTTGATCACGACGGCGGGTCTTTTTATGATCGGTCTGATTTTTGCTTCCTACTTCGCGAAAAGTGTGACCCGGCCGATCGGCGAATTGGTCCGGGCGGCGGTCCGGATCGGCCAGGGGGACTTTAATCAGCGCCTGGACGAGTCCCGCCGGGACGAGGTCGGCGTCCTGATGGCCACCTTCAACCGGATGAGCGAGGGCATTGTCAAACTGGAGGAAGCGCAAAAACGGGTGGAAAAGCTGGAGATCGCAAGCCAGTTGGCCGCCCGGGTGGCCCACGAGATTAAGAACCCGCTGAACAGCATCGGCCTTATCATCGATCATATACGAGACCGGTTTGCCCCGGCCGGTCACCCGGAACGAGAGAAATTTATGGACTTGTCCACCAACATGCAGCGGGAGGTGGATCGACTCAATAAAATTGTTGAAGGCTTTCTTCGATCCGCAAAGCCGACCTCTCTGTCGCGGCAACCAACGGATTTCAACGGCTTGATCGATGAAACCTTGGCCTCGATCGCCCCCGAGGTGGACCAACAACAGGTCAAGATTTATCGGGAGTATCAGGGGAACCTTCCAAAACTGTGGGTGGATTATCACCAACTACGTCAGGCGCTCCTCAATTTATTGATCAATGCCTTGCAGGCGATGCCGAATGGCGGCGAGCTTCACCTTTCCACATCGGTTTCCAACAACGGGACCGAAGCGGTTGCCGTCTCCGTCCGGGATACCGGTTGCGGAATCCCCCCTGAAAACCTGCCGCAACTGTTCGGTCCGTATTTCACCACCAAAGAGCGCGGTTTTGGGTTGGGGCTTTCGATCGTCGAGCGGATTGTTCAGGAGCACGGCGGGAGGATCAAGGTTGAAAGCCGGGTCGGAGAGGGTTCGGTTTTCACGCTCCTGTTCCCGATCCAAACGGAAGGGGGCCATGCCTAGCGTTCTGATTGTCGATGATGAAAAAGTGCAGACCAGTATTTTGGGCGACATCCTGACCCATGAGGGTTTTGATGTGACCACGGAGAACAATCCGGAACAGGCCCTGGCCGTGGCCCAAAACCAGTCCTTCGATCTGGTAATCAGCGACATGAAAATGTCCCAGATGGACGGGATTGAACTGCTGAAACGGCTCCGGAAAATCAATCCGGACCTTCACGTGATCATCATGACCGCCTTTGGAACGATCGAGACCGCGGTAAAAGCCATGCGCGAAGGGGCTTTTGATTATGTCATGAAGCCTTTCTCGAAAGAGGAACTCCTGATCACCATTCAGCGCGCCATCAAAAATCAAGAACTGGTTCGGGAAAATGTTTATCTCCGCGAAGAATTGGGCCTCCTCGAAGATTCCGTCCGGCTGATCGGGAGGAGCGAAGCCATCCAGAATATTCACCGGATCATCGCCAAGGTGGCCCAAGATGACAAGGCCACCGTTTTGCTTCAGGGTGAGACCGGAACGGGAAAAGACCTCATCGCGCGGGCCATTCATCAGAGGAGTCCCCGGCAAAAAGCCCCGTTTATCGTCGTCAACTGCGCCGCAGTTCCGGCGGGTCTGATGGAGAGCGAATTTTTCGGACACGAGAAAGGGGCGTTCACCGGCGCGACGCTGGCCAAACCGGGTCGGTTTGAACTGGCCGATCGGGGTACGCTCTTTTTGGACGAGGTGGCCGAGATGGACGGCGATATCCAGGGCAAACTGCTTCGAGTGCTTCAGACCAAAGAATTTGAACGCGTCGGTGGAACACGCACACACCGGGTCAATATTCGGGTCATTGCCGCCACCAATAAAAACCTACAAGAGGAGGTTCGCGGGGGACGATTTCGCGAAGACCTTTTCTATCGTCTCAACGTGGTGCCGGTTAC
>Ga0335081_10001795_pt1 | contig 33986 bp, 32 predicted proteins | sample Lox_Sample_35_FD_206713 | JGI IMG/M metagenome (GOLD analysis project Ga0335081, IMG submission 206713) | Soil microbial communities from Loxahatchee National Wildlife Refuge, Florida, United States - Lox_Sample_3.5 | ecosystem: Environmental > Terrestrial > Soil > Wetlands | place: USA...
GGCATGTCGGCGCGATGACGGGCGCTATAGTAGCCACTTCCATTGTCTTCTTCCCCGCGGCTCCCTTGTTCTTGTTCATACACGGTAAGGACATCACCATACCCAAAGGAACCGAGATAACAGCTTTTATTAACGGCGACGTACTTCTCGACTTAGCGAAATTGCAGCCCTCGAGTAACACACCCGCCACAACTGTTGCTGCAGCTCCCTCTGGTGAAACTAAGCTGAACATTACTTCAACACCGGAGGGCGCCGAAATCGAGCTGGACGGCAATTTTTCTGGTGACACTCCCTCTACCGTGACAGTTCCCCCAGGTGATCACACAATCAGAATTACCAAGGCAGGATATGTGAGCTGGGAACGAAAAATGAGGACAACCTCCGGCGATGTCAAAATCGCGGTCGCTCTTGAACAGCAGGTCACGCCGGCGCCAAACACAAGCCCCGCCCCCAGCGCCGCGCCACCACCGCAGTGACGCCCTCTACTCGCTCCACACCGCCAGTTCATTCCCATTGGGATCGGCGAAGTGGAAGCGGCGTCCACCGGGAAAGCCGAACGTCTCAGTCACGACCTTGCCTCCGGCAGCTTTGACCTTGGCGTAGGTGTCCTCCAGCGACGTGGCGTAAAGGACGATCAGCGGGCCATTCGTCTTGCCACTGTGGCCGCTGACATGCGCGGCCGTGTTGAAGCCGCCCGCCAGGCGGCCGTCGAGAAAGCTGGTGTAGTCGGGACCGTAGTCCTGGAATTTCCAGCCGAAGACCTGCATGTAGAAGCGCTTGGTGGCCTCGATGTCGGTAGCGGGGAATTCGATGTAGTCGATCTGAAAGTTGTGCTCAGATTGCGGCATAAGAGTCCTTTCGGGGATGAGGAACAGATTACAGCGGCGGAAGCGGCAGGGGAATGAAATAGTGCCCTGGAGGATCTTTACCCGGCGCTAGCGCGTCGGGCTCACACCATCTCGCCGCGACGCGGGTGAATCGAGGCCATTTGGTCTGCCGATTTCCGCCGCGAAGCTCTTATTGCCCTGCATTGGCCAAACTGGTGGCGAATTGGAAGGTCAGTGCTGCTTCGGCCTGGACGGCTACACCATTTTCCGTTAATGGCTTTAGGCGCCATTGCAGAAGCTGGTCGCGAACCGCATCCTGCAATCCCGCATTGTCGGCGTTTAAGGGATACGCTTCTCGTACGCGACCTTGACGATCGACCGAGATGTACATGGTGACCACGCCACTGGTTTTTCCGTTTCTTACTTGTGGCCAGGTCATTGCCGGTCGGTCCTGCGCCAGTCGCTCTATCGTCGCCTGGTCTACGCTTAAGCACTTCAGTTGCTGATCCGGCGCGGTCGGCTCGGGAATCGAAAACAATGCCGCATCAGGTTTCTTGAGCTCCTCCAGCAGGGTTACCTCGGCAACCAGGGTGGTGCCAGGTTCGGGGTCGTTCTCATAACGCCTTGGAACCAGCTTCGGGCCGAAGCTCTTGTAATCGCTGAAACCCATGCTGTAGCCCGGCGACCCGACAAATTTGAGCAGATCCCTCTTATCGAAGCACACGCTGGAGACAGCGTCGTCAGTTGCAGCGCCGGAGCCGATCTTGTCCTTGATATGAGCGCAGGCTTCGCTTCTGCTGCCGTCGGGAAGCCTGATCTGGCTGATCTTCGCGTTTGCTCTGTCCCACCGCTCCGCGTCCGGAACCGGATCGAAAATGCCGGTCACGAAGTTCCTTAGCCAGAGCGGATAGTACTCGCCGACGTTCTGCTCGCTAACCTGGCCGCCCTCGATGATCAGGGTCTGCTGGAACTTCTCAGAATCGATGGTGCGCCGCCATTGTTTTGAGGAGACCCAGTATTCCTCGATGTCGGCATGATACGGGGATTGCGGATTTGTCGATTCGAAGAGATGTACTTTGATGTGAAAAGGAACAGCGTTGGCGCCGGTTAGCGAAGACTGCTCCAATGCAGAGTCAAGCGCTTTAGCCAAAGGATAAGAGCTTTCGGTGAAGACTTGGCCAAAGCAGGGGAAAGAGCAGAAGAGCAACATTGCCCATACATATTCGGCGAGACGGCTTCTCGCGATCATGCGGTTAGCTTATCGCCAGACCACTTTCCTGTCAGTGACAGACAGCAACTCGAAAGTGACGACAGCAAGCCACAAACACAAAAGGCGCGGTTGCCCGCGCCTCATAGAGCTGAAATTTTTCGCAGCTACTGGGCGTCGGCGGCGCCGCCGGGCTCGGTCGGGCTATCGACGCCAAGCTCATGCGGCGAGGGGATATTGGCGGTCTCGGGATTCAACAGGCCCTTGTGGTCCGGGCCCAGGCCCAGCTTGATGAGGGCGCGGGAATCGGGAGTGATCTTCGTCTGCCAGCCATTGGCGGCCTGATAGCGGACCATCGCGTCCTTGGACGACTGGTCCCAGACGCCGGTGGGCTCGCCGCTGAGGTAATGCTCGCGGATCAGCGCGCTCTGGATGGCCACCGTGCGCTCTTCATCGATGCTGTGTTGACCGTGGCTGCGCGTCGCGGTCTTCGTCGTATGCTTGGCGGAATGATGACTCGAGGAACTGTGGTGCGTGGTGGCAAGATGGGCGTGCTTGGTTTTGCTTGTGGTTGTAGAGGTTGCGGAGGCGGCGCCCACCAGAGCCAGCGCCACGACGATGGTGCCTGCGATTTGAAATGCACGGTTTGCGATAGGCAACGACCACCTCTCTGGCAAGTGTGTTAGGTGCAAATGATGGCCCATTGTAAATAAGAATCCGTCGATTAGGAATCACGAAAAGGGGGCAGGTTCCCAATTTGAAACCCCATTGAAACATTCGGCGCTGGGCGCCCCTCTTGCTGGGATGCCTCAGCGCCGATCTGGGATTGCTAAACCGTTACTGCTCCCAAGACTAGCGGTACCAACTGGTTATGGCAGAGTTCCTCCCATAAACACGGTGGAATTGTCGCGCGTGCCGCGTGGCCGCACCAGGAAGACCACGTCCTGGCCGCTCTTCATCTGCGATTCGATGCGGCGGAAGTCGTCCTCATTATTTACCGGCTGCTTATTGATCTCCAGGACAACGTCGCCGCGCGACAGGCCGGCGGTGTCGCCGAAGCCATCGGGTTTGACGTCCTGCACCACCACGCCTTTGGTGTTGGGCAGGCCGTAGCGGTTGGCCATGTCGGGCGTAATGCCGCGAACGGTGACGCCGAACTTGCTCTCCTGCGGCTGGCCTTCCTCGCCCTGGTCCTGCTCGCCGCCCAGGCGGCTGGCAAAGAGTTTGGCGCGGTCGGCGATGGTGACCTCAGCCGTCTGCTCCTTACCACTGCGGATGTAGCCGACCTTGGCGGTTGTGCCCGGCTTCAGCGCCGAGATGTCGGCCACCAGCTCGTCACCGTTCTTCACCGTCTTGCCATTGACCGAGACGATGGTGTCACCCGTCTTCAGGCCGGCCTTTTCGGCGGGACCGTTAGGCGTAATGCTGGCGATGGTGACGCCGGAGTTGACGCCATAGACGCGAGCGACAGCCGGGTTCGGCACCGCGTTGAACTGCACACCGATGGAGCCGCGCGAGACTTTGTGGTCCGGCCCGATCAGCTGGTTGTAGACGCTCACCACGGTGTTGGAGGGCATGGCAAAGCCGACGCCCTGGTAGCCTCCGCCGCTGGTGTAGATGGCGGTATTGATGCCGATCACTTCGCCATTCATGTTGACCAGCGGGCCGCCGGAGTTGCCGGGGTTGATGGCCGCGTCGGTCTGAATGAAGGACTCAAACTGGCGATTGGGAACGATGTTGCGACCGATGGCGGAGACGATGCCGGCGGTCACGGTTTCGTTCAAGCCGAAGGGACTGCCGATGGCCAGCACCCAGTCGCCGACATTCATGCTGTCCGAATTGCCCAGCTTGGCGGCAGGCAGCGGCTTCTTGGCGTCGATCTTGATGACCGCCAGATCGGTCTCGGCATCGGTCCCGATGACGGTCGCGGTATAGGTGACCGTCTCGGGATCGCCCATCAGGTTGACGCGGATCTTGTCGGCCTTATCGACCACGTGATTGTTGGTGAGGATGTAGCCCTTGGGATCGACGATGACGCCGGAGCCAAGCGAGCGCTCACGCATATCGCCGCCACCAAAGCCCTGGCCGCCGCCACCTTGTCCAGGCTGTCCGCCAAAGAAGCGGTTGAAGAAGTCCTGGAAGGGATTGTCCTCATCGCCGCCGCCCGGGCCTTCATCCTGCCCCGGAGGCACCATGCCGCGGCCGTGCGGGTTCTTCATGGTGGTCTCGGTATTGATGTTGACGACCGAGGGTTCGAGCTGGCGGGCGATGGCGGAAAACTGATTGGACATCTGCACCGGGTTAGGAACCTTCAGCGGCGTCGCGTCCGCCGAGGAGTTCTGCTCCTTGCCCTTGACGGCGCCGGAGACGACCGTCCCGATGAGAATACCCAGCGTCAGCGTCGCCAGGATGACCACGATGGAGGCAAAGCGGTTGGCGCGAACCCTTTGCCTGAAACCAGAAGCTTGCGAATCCATTCCCTGTCCTCCAACTAATAAGCCAAATGGAAATTATACAGTCGCTAGAGCTTTGACCGTTGTGGCGGGAAAAGCACTGGGGTTTCTGAGCAATTAGACGACCGCGGAGGGGAATTGGTTACCAGCACCGCTAAAAGCCTGCCCTGAGCCTGTCGAAGGGCGGTGCTCCACCCGCAATCACTGCCCGACGCTACCTACCCGCCTCGTATGCCGTCTTTCCTCCCACCACCGTGCGCAGCACCTGCGTCTGCAGAATCTCCGGCGGCGTGACCTTCGTCAGATCGCGATCCAGCACGACGAAATCGGCCAGCATGCCGGGCGCGAGCGTTCCTTTATCCTTCTCCGCGAACTGCGCGTACGCCGAGCCGGTGGTGTAGGCGGCCAGCGCCTGCTCGATGGTCAGCTTCTGCTCGGGAAAATACTCTTTGGTTCCGGCTTCGTTCTTGCGCGTCACCGCGGCGTAAACGTTGCGAAAGGGATTCAGCGGCTCAACCGGATAGTCCGTGCCGAACGCCAGGCGCACGCCGTTGTCGGCGAACTGCTTCCACGGGTATGACGTCTTCGCGCGCTCCGGGCCGATGCGCTCGACCGCCCAGTTCATGTCGGTGAGCAGGTGGCAGGGCTGCACCGATGCGATGACGCCGAGCTTGCGGAATTGCGCGAACTGATCGGGCGCGATGACCTGGTCATGCTCGATACGGAAGCGGAAGTCGCGCAGGCGATCATTCTGGCGCGCGTCGCGTTCGACTTCGGCGAAGGCGTCGAGCGCCATCTGCGCGGCGCGGTCGCCAATGGCGTGAAAGCCAAGCTGAAAGCCGGCAGCGGAGCGCTCGACCGCCATGCGATTGAGCGTCGGCTGATCGTACTGCGGCAGGCCGGAGTTGCCGGGATCGTCGGAGTACGGCGCCAGCAGCGCCGCCGTGCGCGAGCCCAGCGAGCCATCCATGAAGCCCTTGAGCATCGCGGTGTGCAACATGAGATCGTCCGCCGGATGCTGGGCGCGATGCTTCTGCAGCAACGCGAGCGGCTGGTTGAAGGTGATCCACTCGCTGATGCGCGCGTTCAGCTTGCCTTCCCGCTCCAGGTCTTCGTAGACCAGGAAGTCTTCCCAGTCGGAATAATCCTGGAGGGAGGTGATGCCCCAGCGCGCAGCGTCGGCCAGCGCCAGCTCGATGCCGCGACGGCGCAGCTCCAGCGACGGCCGCGGCGCCTTCGACTCCAGCATGCCGCGCGCCGTCTCGCGCACGATGCCGGTGGCTTCGCCGTGGGCGTCGCGATCGATTTTGCCGCCCGGAGGATCGGGCATCTTCGCCAACATGCCCGCGGCCTTCAGCGCGGCGGTGTTGGCGACGGCGATGTGTCCGTCGACGCGCGAGAAGACTGCAGGATGATCGCCGGTGACGGCGTCGATGTCCTGCCGCGTAGGCAACTTCTCGCCCGGCCACTTGGTGTGGTCCCAGCCGCCGCCGACGAGCCAGTCGTTCGCCGTCGCGGTCTTGGCGTGCTCGGCGATACGCTGCTGCATCTCGGCTAGTGATTTCACGCCGAGGAGGTTGACCTCGAGTTGCTCGCGGCCGCCGGAGGCCAGATGCAGGTGCGCGTCGTTGAAGCCGGGCATCACGAAGTGGCCGCCGAGATCGACGACCTGCGTGCGGCCCTGCTTCAGCTTGAGGACATCGTCGTTGGAGCCGATGGCGACGATGCGGTCGTCGCGCACGGCCATGGCCTGCGCGCGGGCCGGAGTGGTTTGGGTGTAGATATCGCCGTTGAGGAAGATCGTGTCGGCGGCTTCGTTGCTTGAGGGAGCAGGGTTCGCGGCGTTGCCGGAAGCAATCATGGCTGCGCTCATTATGACAATCGACACCAGCGCCGCGAGGATCCGCCGAACCGTTCCAGTTCGCGCGCCCGCAAGCTCCACGCCCTGCACTGGACAACCGGCAACTGACTGACAGCCGGCAACTGAATACCCCCCTCCCCCCATACGCTCGTAAAATCTTGAAAACACAGAAGAGTCTCGGCAAAATCCTGAGGCCCAGGGTGTTGCAGCCAAAATCTTGAGTGACGGGGACTTAGAGGCGATTTCTTGGCTATGAGTTGAGCTGTAATCCTGGGGCGGGGAGCGGAGGAGGCAGTCGAAAGAAGGCTGCTGAATGCGAATCACACGTTACGCTCTGGAGGACGTTATTGCCAAGGCCGAGCACACAGACACCTTCGCCCTCATCCTTCCACGTTCATTGTACCTGTCGAGCGGCGTTACACCTAGCGCTCTTGTCACAGACGGCTGTGACATCACGAGCCGTCGGTCACCTTTGGGAGGAGCGATTGCTTGTGATAGGAGGTTTTTCACCAGTTACGACTTGCGGGCAGTCTGAACCCCTGACCAAGTCCACGCCTGCCGGATGATGACCAAGGTGCAGACAGTTTCGATCGTTGCGAAGAACACGTACTCAGGAAAAGCGGGCGGCCTGCCCCATCCGGCCAGAGGCGGAACGAAGGTCAGGAAACCGTTTACCAGGGTCATAATGCTACCCGCGATGATATTCGCCAGCCGGTTCGCTCTAAACGGAAGCAGTCGACACGCCAGAATCATGGCGATGGGTATTTCCATCAAGACCGCTGAACCCATCAGAGCCCATGCGGGGAGCGGCTCGAATGAATTTCGCGAGCCAGCAATATCGAACAGGGCAACAACGTCCGCATACAGGTAGTTCAATAACGCGAAGATCCAAAATAGAGACAACCGCTCCTTTGTGTCATGCATATCAACCTCCTACGGAACAGTTACGGTCCCGCGGAATAGGTTTCAGATGCAAAGAGATTGTGGCGTCAGTTGGCGCTATCAGACTTAACACCAATCGAAATGTTCATCCACGAAGATTGTTCCGCCCGGCTTGACATATATATCATCTATTGATATATCTATTCATGACATAGTGGGAACGCACCCAATGAACCGAAATTTCCCTGAGGAATTGCGTTCACTTCTTCCGCTCACGCCGGCGGTGTTCTACGTCCTGTTTGCGCTGGCCGATGGGGAAAAACACGGTTACGCCATAATGCAAGAAACGTCGGCGTTGTCGCATGGTAAGTTCCGCATGGGGCCGGGAACGCTTTACACCACGCTGCAGCGCCTGCTCAATTTCGGGCTGATCGAGGAAGTAGAAGGGGACCGAAGCGTCGAAGACAGCCGCCGCCGATACTACCGGCTCACCGGCACTGGCAAATCGCTATTGGAGGCTGAACTCGGGCGCATGGATTCGGTAGTGCGATTGGCGCGCAGTCGCAAGTTGGTGCCACGCGCGGCGGGGTGATTTATGTCCATCGCAAGTGAATCGGTATTCGCCCGCCGCAGTCGAGCCGTCTACGAGGCCCTACTGATTTTCTATCCACGTGATCTGCGCCACAAGTTCGGTGCGGAGATGGCGGAAGTCTTCGAAGCCCTGATGCGCGATGCCGTCCTCGGACACGGACTGGCTGAAACGATTTCCCTGTGGCGATCTGCCTTGTGGGAATTGCTGACTGTAGCCCTGCCCTTGCGCCTCGCAAGCAATGCGGTGGTGGCCGGGGCGATTTCATTCCTAGTGTCGTCGGTATTGTTCTTGGTCTTTTTCCGAGCGGTTACCTGAACTGCCGCAAATTTTGCTTGGAGGAAAGGTCATGCGTGGTCACATGGCAATTGCGTTGTTTGGGCTGGTATTTGGGGCGTTGGAAACTGGCGGGGCGGTGCAGGAGCTCGTGTATCGCGGCATTCTCAACAGTGAGACTGATCCGATGATGATTGGTGCTTTGGGTACCCTCACCGGAGCCGTGCTGCTCTGGGCCAGCATCGCTCTTCTGATCCGTTCCCGCCTGGTGAGCGTTCTGGTGCCGGCCGTTGTCTATCTTTCCGTTCCGACTTTCCTGATCGCCGGAGTCTTCCCATGTAGTTCGTGCCCCCACCATCATTACGCAGGATGGCCGATCACGCTGGTGGGCCTTGTGTACCCGTTGATAATGCTGTTCTGGTGCAGGATGGACGCAAAACAGGAAGCGTCGAGGATCCAGAGTAAGGTCTGATTCAAACAACAGCAGTCTCGTAGCATCTTGGTCAAAGGTTTACGGCGTCCAGCATAGCTGGCGTAGTCAGCGATTTCACAAGTTACTCCCAAAGCGGTACACCGACCCGTTAACCTCCGCCAGGGGGATTTATCGCCAATCAGAACAGAGGGTCGGCAAAGCCACTACGGCGCGATCTCCCACACCACGCCGCAGCCGTTGCTGCTCAGGCCGCAGTCGCCGGAGATTCCGCCTTCGTTGGCCGTGCCGTAGAGATTGCCGCTGCTGTCAAGGACCACCGGGCCGGGATAGGCCCCATCGCTACGCCCGTTGAAGTCGTGGAGATCGGTAACCGTCCACGATCCACCGGAATTGGTTAACTTGAAGACCCAGCCGTAATCGTATTGGCCGCCGGCATAACAGGCTCCATAAAGATTGCCGGCCGTGTCCCTGACGATGGGTTGCGCGCTGCAAGCTGTGAAGGTGTAGAGCGTAGAGAAAACCCAGCCTCCCTCGGACCGCGTCAGTTCAAACACGGTGCCGGTGCTATGTGCTCCGCCAGTATCTGTCGAACCATAGAGGTTGCCGGACTGGTCCATGATCAGCGTAGTTGCGTTAGCCGAGCTGCCGTTCTCGGCAGAGAAAAAGTCATAGAGGATATTTTCTGTCCACGTCCCGCCCGACGGCGTCAGCTCGAAAACCGCTCCCGCTTCCTGTACGGGATCTCCCCCGTACATCGTCGTCCCATAGAGGTTTCCCGCCGGGTCGAAGATCATGCCAAACAGCGGCTGAACTCCGTCGATGCCATTGTTCTGGAACTTATGAATGATGCTGTAGGTCCATCCCCCGCCGGAGGGCGACAGTTCGAAGGCCGTTCCGCACCCGGCGTTCCGTCCTATGACGTTGCAGAAGCGTCCCGATCCATTACCTCCATATTCGGTCGTGCCGTAGAGGTTCCCAGCTTGATCGAAGACTAGTTTCGTGAACTGCGGCTCCGATCCATCATTTGGTAGTCCGGCAAAGGAATGGAGTACGGTCTGATTCCAGTAACAGATTGCCGTTCTGCACCCTGTGGGCGGTGGTTGCAGTTCAAAAACCGTGCCGCCACCATCACCCGTGCCGCCGCCATAGGTTGTGCCGTAGAGAGCGCCGTTCCGGCCAATCGTTACCGGCCCCAGCGGGCCCCCGTCAAGTCCGTAGTTGAATTCGTAGAGCGGCTGCAGTTGCCAACCCGACCCGCGCTGCGCCAGCTTATACACCACGCCGCCGTACCCGTTGTCTCCGGTACCGCCCTGATACGCCGTTCCATAGAGAATTCCTGGACCGCCAATGGTCACACCGGAAAGAGGATCGGCGCCATCGCCTCCGTTGGTGAAGGCGTGCAGGACAGAGAACGTTTGCGCCTGGGCAATGTTGCAGAGAACCGCAAGGGAAAACGTGAAGCAGAAGAAAAGAGAGATACGGCGAATGGTCGGGCGCATGGCAAGCTCCTTATCGTTAGCGAACAGGCCCTGGAACGCGCGCAGCATTATAGCTCGAATCGCCAGAACTGGATTATTCGAAAACGATCAAATGCCGTAATGCATTCTAGAGCCCGGAGGGCGGCGCTGATTCCAGCAGTGCGCTTGTTCTGGGCTGAACGGACGCTGCGCCTCCGGCGCGCTGACCCGCCCATAAGGCAATCTTACGACAGTTATCCGAGGGCCTTAGCTACGGCGTGATCTCCCAGACCGTGCCGTCAAAGTCCGAACCTCCATCGAGCCCGGTGCCGTACATATTTCCGCTGGCATCAAAGGTAACGGCGCCGAGGGGAGTGCCCGAGCTAGAGCCATCGAACGTGTAGAACGAGCTATAGACCCATTGATTGCCCGAGGGTGTCAACTTGAAAATCTCGCCGCCGTTGAGGTCGCCACCCGTAGTAGGCAGGGATCCGTAGAGACTGCCCTGTGAGTCGAAGGTCGGTGCAGCAACAGCGGCGATGTACTCATCCCCGAAGTTTTGCAACAGGGTGAAGGCCCAACTACCGTTCTGCGGCGTGAGTTCGTAGGTGGCACTGATGTCTCCACCCAGAAGGCCGGTAATCCCGAAGAGATTGCCGTGCGCATCCATGATGAGACCGCCCGAGCCAGAGCCATATTCGCCCGTGAAGGAATACAGGGTCGTCTCGCTCCATCCCGATTGCGTGCGCGAGAGTTCAAAAACCGTGCCATAGCCGTGGCTGCCATCGAAGCTGGTCGTGCCGTAGAGATTGCCGGCACTGTCGAAAATCACTCCGCCAAAGATACCGCCGCCGTCGTTGCCGCCGGTGAAATCCCAGATCACGCTTTCCGTCCAGCCGCTGCCGGATCGCGTGAGTTTGAAAACGACGCCATCCCCCGAGCTGCCGCCGCCGGAAGTGGTGCCGTAGATATTGCCGGCCTGATCGAAGATCAGGTCGCCGAATTGCGGATATGTGCCGTCCGCTCCACCGGCAAAGCTGTGGAGCACGGTTTCGACCCAGGGGCAAAGACTGGCTTTACAGGCCGCTGCCGGAGGTTGCAGGCTGAATACCGTTCCATAGTTTTCCGCGCCGCCATAGACCGTGGTTCCGTAGAGCAGGCCACCCGGGCCGAAAATCACCCTCGAATAGGGAGTGTTTCCGTCATGATCCTGGGAACCAAAGCTATAGATCGGTGAGAGCACCCATCCTTCGCCCCCGCGCACGAGACGATACACCACGCCCCCTCCGTGGCTGCCGCCCCCATACGTAGTGCCGTAGATCCGGCCTTGCTGATCGAGCGTTACGCCCGCGAACGGTTCGTAGCCGTCCGCGCCGCCGGTAAAGGTGTGCAGCACAGTCAGGGTTTGCGCGTGGGCGAAAATCGCCGTTCCGAAGATGACAGCGCAGCAACAGCGAAGGATTGCCGTCAGGCTGCAGTCGAAAATAGAAGTTGCCCGTTGCGGATCGGTCATGGTTTCCTCCCCCCATTACGCTTGCTAACGGCGAGCGCGCCTGTGCAAGTGACCTCAATGTTGCGCCGTTACCACCCGAGGTCAACTTAATTTCGAATTACGGCGTAACAAATTGAATTGAGGGGAGTTCATCCAGGTTTTCCAGGATAGTTGGCGCCCACAGGCGATTGCACAAGTTCACCGAAACGGTACACCCGCGAACCAGCTCAGTATTAATTTGCGCCTCACCTATGGCGTGATCTCCCAAACCACACCAGAGTTGTACGCGCCGCCGTATGAGGTTGTGCCATACATGTTTCCATCCGCATCGAAGAGAACGCTGCTGACCGGAAATTGTCCGTCACTCCCTCCGAAGTAGTGCAACACGTTCTGCGTCCAGGCGCCGTTTGCAAGCGTGAGCTCAAAAACGGTGCCGTACCCGATACCCAAATCCCCGCTGTTACGGGTAGTGCCGTATAGGTGGGTGCCGCTCGCGTCCAGGGTGACGGGAGCGGCCGGATAGGCTCCGCCCTCTCCGCCAAAGCCGTAGACGAGTGAGTACGCGAAGCCTCCATCGGAGGCAACCAGTTGGAAGACGGTTCCATGGCCATTGGGCCCAAGGTCAGTGGCTGTGCCGTAGAAGCCGCCATGGCCGTCGGACGTCAAATCGGCCTGTGTCCCGTCACCGTTACCAAAGCCGTTGAGTTCAAGCAGGATGTTTTCGGTCCAGCCTGAACCCGAGGGCATCAACTGAAATACACCACCGTAGCCGCATCCAGTATTACCGGTTCCATACAGGTTGCCGGAAGCATCAAACACCAAGCCCGCCATAGAGTCGTGACAATCTGGTCCCGGGTTGAACGAGTACACAATCCGTTCTGTCCACCCGTGGGTCGAAGGTATCAACTCGAACACATAGCCGCCGTCATACTGCCCGCCCAGAGCTACGGTACTGTACAAATTTCCTGCCGAATCGAAGATCACGTCGCCCGAAGGTTCAAATCCGTTGTCCGCGGCGGCGTGGTAAAGCAGGGTTTCCGTCCACGGACAGAGAGCGGTTCTGCAGAATGTAGCTGGAGGGCTGAGCTTAAAAACCGTCCCGCAACCGTTGTGAAAGTAGTAACAACTCCCGCCGCCGCCGGCTTCTGTCGTGCCGTAGAGGCTGTGGTCTGGCCCGAAAACTACTCTGGCAATGGGATAGGCACCATCATAGTTGGGCCCGGAGTCACCCTTGAAGGCGTACAGCGGCGTGAACATCCACCCGGAGCCGTGGGGGCTTAGCTTGAACACGGTTCCACATCCCAGGTTCGAGGCGCAATTGCCTCCGGTGTAGCCACCGGTGTTGGCCGTGCCATAGAGATTGCCGGCCGCATCCATGGTCAGCCCGGCATAGGGATTGGCTCCGTCGGCGCCGCCGGTGAAGCTGTAGAGCACGTGGTAGGTCTGCGCCTGGGCGGTGGGGACTAACGCGAGAAGAGCGGCAAGGACCGTCAACGAGGCGAGCGCTACTGTTCTCGCTCGGAAGTGGATGTCCAAAATCGAAGCTCGAGTCTGCTGCTGCGCCATGGTGATTACTCCTTACGGCCGCTTTGGCGCTTCACAGTATCACGGCCTATCCGCAGCGCAACTTAATTTTAGATTGCGGCGTAACCCACTGATGAGTTGAAACCTAAAGACCTTGAGGAATCCCATCGTGAAGGCGTGCAGGACAGTGAACGTCTGCGCCTGGGCGATGTTCGAGAGAACCGCAAGGGAAAACGTGATGCAGAAGAGAAGAGCGATCCGGGGACTGGACGGGCGCATGGCAGGCTCCTTATCGTTACCGAAACAGGCCCTGGAACGCGCGCAGCATTATAGCTCGAATCGCCAGAACTGGATTATTCAAAAACGGTCGAATGCCGTAATGCATTCTTGTTCGTGACATTGTTGGCGTTATCAGAGGCCATATCACTGGTAACCCCCTCCGGCACTTACAGCGATTCCCCCCTTTCCGCAGTGTAGGGTTCATCGATAACAAACAACCAAGTCCCGTCCGCTTGTCGGCGAACGACCTCGGTGCTGATGCCACGACTCGTCGTCACATTGCCGTCGGCCGATCGGAACTGGAAAGTCCAGCTAGCATGTAAGACTGCGAGGCCGTCGGGCGATTCGACGAAGCTGTGGGTCTCCAACTGCATCCGCCCATTGCGGGCGAAGAGGCGGCGATAGGTCTCACGGATCGCATCATGAGCTATCACCGGTTGGCCTGTGACAATGAGCACCGCACCCGGCTCATAGAGCGCAACCATGCCCTCAACGTCGCCGCGATTGAAAGCGTCGAGAAACAGTTGGTGAATTTCGGCGGGATTATGCGCTTTCATCCATAGTACGGCGAGCGCAGATCTCTCTCGCTCGCGGTTGATCTCACTCAGAACCTCAGGCTGATTTTATAGGTTCGTTGGCAATACCAGGCGATTTCATAAGTTACCCGAAAAACGGAGATCCGCGGCTGCTTACTCTTCCACTACGCCGGCCAGCGCCAGCGCGAGCAGCAGAATCCGTTCTAACCCCAGATCGCGGCCCGTCGGGTCATACCACTCGTGAATGGTATGCGCGCCGCCGCCGCTGCCGCCGGCGCCAATGGCAATCGCTTCCCTGCCCAGCGAGAGCGGAATGTTGGCGTCGGTCGAAGCGCGTTGAATGCGCGCCGAGTTGCTGAGCTGCGCATCGACGGCGCGAATCGCGGTCAGCAGCTGCGAGCCCGTGGGCAGGTCCGCCGCCGGGCGGTTGCCGATGATGCGGACTTCGGCGGTCAGCAGCTCCTGCTTCTTGCGCCCGGTGATCTCGGGGATGGCGTGATCGACGGCTTCGTGCAGCGCGCGCTCCAGCCGGTCCAGTTCGTCCACCGAGGCCGAACGCGTGTCCACGCGCATGACCGCCGACTCGGGAATGGAGTTGACCGACGTGCCGCCGTAGATGGTGCCGATGTTGTAGGTGGTCTTCGGAGTCGCGGGAACGGAGACGCGCGTGAAGCGGTCGATGACTCGCGCCAAGGCGACGATGGGATTGGCGACACCGAAGTCGCTCCAGGAGTGGCCGCCATGGCCGCGCACCGTGACTTCGTAGCGGCGGCTGCCCAGCCCCTCGGAGATGATGGTGTCGGTGCCGGCGCCGTCAATGACGATGAGCGAAGCGATGGTGGCCGACCATCGCGGCTGCTGGTAAACATGGCGCATGCCGCGCAGGTCGCCTTCGCCCTCCTCGCCGACGTCGCCGATGAACAGCAGCGGCGCGGTGTTGGCGATGCCGGTCGCTTGCAGCGTGCCGGCCATGGCGAGCAGCGCGACGATGCCGGAGGAGTTGTCGGAGACGCCGGGACCGTAGAGCTTGTCGCCGTCGCGGCGCACGGTGATAGGCGTGCCGGCGGGAAAGACGGTGTCGATGTGGGCGCTGAGCGCGATGAAGGGCGCGCCCGCGTCGACGCCCGGACGGATGCCGAAGACGTTGCCGATCTCGTCGCGATGGACGTCGCACAGGCCTAGCTCGGTGAAGCGGTCGCCCAGCCAGGCGCTGCGCACGGCTTCGCCCCAGGGCGGCGCGGGGATGGAAGTCACCTGGAGCTGGAGTTCGTCGAGCTCGCGCGCGTGAGCGCGAAACCAGGCGAAGGCGTCATGCACGCGGCGCATCTCGGAGACGCGCGCCACCTGCTGCTGCAGCGAGCGCGCCCCACGCGATTCACTGTGGGAGATCGCCTCCGCGGAGGAAACACGCAATGGAGAGCCGGGGCCCATAAGAATGTTCCATGGTAATACGGCGGGTGGGATCAGAGGAAAGCAATGGTTGGGGTGCCGCCCCTGAAGAGGCTCATGCCCTTCCAAATTGCGCCCGCGCACTAGTGCTGTGGGAGCAAGCCGTAAGCGCTCACCTGGAGCTGTGCCCCCACATACACCTTGCCATTGGCTACGGTAGGCAGCACGAACCGCACCGCCGGGCCGGGATTGTCGCGCGGCAGGTTCTGATTGCTGTCGTAGAACTCGTTGCCGAGGTTGGTGGCATCGTAGGCACGGAGAACCGCGTTGCCGTCATTGTGGGTGTCGGTCTGGACGACCCACGCGATGGCGTTCGTTGTGCCGTTGGCGGAGATGCTCACCGTCGGTCCGGGAAAGCCAAAGGTGGTGGAGCTTGCCGAAGTGGGTGTGGCCGAGAGCAGGCCGTTGGTGAGGCTGAAGGCCTTCAGGGCATCGCTGCGTCCACCGAAATAGACGTTGTTGTTCCAATACGACGGCGCGCCGAAGATCCCGCCAATCTGGCCGGTCAGGTTCTGGACAATCTGGGAATTGTTCTGGGAGTTGAAGTGTCCCATGTTGTCGCGATCCACAACGTAGATGCTGCCTTCCTTGCCGGACTGGATCAGTTCGTGCACATGCGGTCCAGACTGGTCGGGCAACAGCAGCACTCCGCCGGAGGCGACGTCGTGGTCCTCCTGCTCCAGCGTGCCCTCGTTGTAGGGCGTGAAGTAGTCGGCGAGGGTGAAGCCTGAACTGTTTTCCATGAGCTTAACAATGCTGTCGCCGAAGTCGGTTGGGTTGCCGGTGGTCTCGAATGTGCCGTTTCCGGTGGGAACAAACAGAGTGCCGGATGAATCGGCGGCAACTCCGGAGCCACTCATCCATACCCCGCCGGCATTGCCGTTGGGAGTGGCGGCCCACACAGCTTTTTGCGCCAGCGTAGCTGCGTCGTAGGCCATCACCCAGCCATGCCAGGGCGTGACATCGCAGTTGGAAGACCATGACATGAAGACGTTGCCGTTGCTCAGCAATATGCCCGGCCGATTTAAATGCTGCAGCGGATCGAAGGTGAGGATGCCGCCGGAGCTGCCACTGCCGGTGCCGGGAACGGAAGCGGCGATGGCCACCGGGCCGCCAAACTTTTCTGCGCCGGTGGTGATATCCAGCGCATGCAAACGATGATAGAAGTTGCCGTTCTCCTTGGTTTCGGCCAGCACATAGAGTGTGTTGCTGCTGAGGTCGATGACGGGTGTGCTGGTAATTCCAACCTCAGGCACGATGGCGTCGAAGCAATTCGGCAGGTCGCTGCTGGAGATCGGAGTTATGCCGTGCGCCGGGTCGATGAAACTCGCCTGCCACAGCGGCGCTGAGTTGCCTCCGGCATTACTGTCGGCATCCAGCGCATAAACGCTGTCGTGCTCGGTGGCAACATAGATCACATTGTGCACGCCCTTGCCGGGAATGTTTACGTTCCACAGGTAAAGCGGCTGGGCATATACATACCCATCCACGGTGTAGGAAAAGAGCTTGCCGAACTGTCCGGAAGAGACACTGGCGGGGGTGAGGATGGTTTCATCCAGGTTCTGACCGGTGCGGGAGTTGTCGTTGTGTTGGGTGGTGACCTGTATCTGGGTGGTGATGGAGATGCTGAATTGCCCGGTCGCGGTCTGCGGAGAGGACTGCGAATCCGCAACCTGCAGCGAGAAATTGGAGACGCCGCCCGCCGTGGGCGTGCCGGAGATCGCGCCGCCGGCGCTCAGGGTCAGTCCTGCCGGCAGCGAGCCCGAGGTAAGACTCCAGCTATACGGGGGCACCCCGCCATTCGCCATGAGCGTTGCGGAATATGGGGTGTTGATGTTGCCGGTGGGTAGTGAAGTCGTGGTGATGGTCAAGGGAGCAGGCGCAATTGTGATGCTCAGCGCTGCCGTCGCCCTTTGCGGATTTGCTTCCGCATCGCTGACCTGCACGGTGAAGCTGGAGGTCCCGCTCGCGGACGGTGTTCCCGAGATGATCCCGCCCGCGCTCAAACTCAACCCCGCGGGCAAGCTACCTGAGGCAACACTCCAGCTATAGGGCGGCGTGCCTCCGCTGGCAGTTAGCGTGGCGCTGTAAGCCGTATTCACTTGCCCGGTAGGCAGCGACGTTCCCGCCGGAATGCTGAGTTCGCTGGTTACGTTCGGAGATGAGCTGCTGCCACATCCGGAAAAAGACAGGCAGAGAACCAGTGCGAGTCCCGCCAAAGCAAGAGTTTTCATGGTCACCCAGGAGTCTTGTTAACGAATGACCTGCATTCTAGCCGAAGGGTTAAGAGGTCGGAGCAGAAATGTGGGTGGGCTCACGGCGAAAGCCGGCTGCATCAGCTTCAGTCAGTCTTCCGGACTTCAGGAGGGCTATCGCTTGGTATGGTCCAGAGTAATGAGCCCGGCGCGGAAGCGCTGGCGGATGCCAGCCTAATGGCCGGCCTTGCATTCACGCTTACGATGCCAACTCCGCCTTCACGCCCGCGGGAGTTTCGATGCACTGCTTGATCTCCTCGTCGGTCAGGGTGCGGTCCGACTCTTTGGCGCGCTGGAAGATGCGGTCGACCAGCTCTTCGCTGGCCGCATAGCCGTGTTTTTCCAGCCAGAACTGCACATTCGACTTGCCGCTCATGGGGCCGACCTCGATGATCTGCTCCATGCCGAAGAAGTGCGAGGGCACGCCGGAGTAGATGCTGTTGGCCAGCATGTCGTCATTCTTGCGGTAGGCCTTGATGACGGCGGCGGCATGCACGCCGGTGCCGGTGCGGAAGGCGTCGTCTCCCACAACGGGGTAGTTCTTGGGAATCGGGACGCCGGTCGCTTTGGCGACCGCTTCGCAATACTCTTTGAGCTTGGTCAGGTCCTGGCTCTTCCACGGCTCGATGCCGAGCAGCTTGAGGTTGACCAGCATCTGGTCCATCTGGGTGTTGCCGACCCGCTCGCCGATGCCGCAGGCAGTGGCGTGTACAACTTCGGCTCCTGCCACCAGCGCGGCAATCGAGTTGGCCACCGCCAGGCCCCGGTCGCAATGGCCATGCCACTCCACGCGAATGTTCTCGCCCGAGGGCTTCACCACTTCGTTGACGACGAAGTGCATCAGCGCCACCACGCCCATCGGGGTGGCGTGGCCGCAGGTGTCGCAGATGACGATCGCCTTGGCGCCGTGGCGGATCGCCGTGCTGTAGAGGCGCTGGATGGTTTCCGGATCGCAGCGCGTAGTGTCTTCGGTGACGTACATGACGTCGAGGCCGAGCGAGACCGCGTACTTCACCGCGTTCTCGGTGGTGCGCAGCAGGAAATCGTCGGACCAGTCTTCGGTGTAGCGGCGAATGGGGCTGGAGCCGATGAAGGTCGCGGCCTCGATGGGAACGCCGGTCCGCTCGACGATTTCGGCGATGGGGCGAATGTCGTTCTGGTGGGTGCGGGCGGCGCAGTTGGGCTTGATCTTCATGCGGGCGCGGCCGATTTCGCGAGCCAGCGCTTCACAGTGCGCCAGGGCGCGCGGGCCGGCGCCGGGCAAACCGATGTCGAGCATGTTGATACCGACCGCTTCCATCAGGTGGAGGATTTCGATCTTCTCTTCGATGGAAGGATCGCGCACCGAGGGCGATTGCAGGCCGTCGCGCAGCGATTCGTCGTTCAGCAGCACACGGCCGGCCGGAATCATCGACCGGGCATAGATGGTGTTCCAGTCGTAAATCAGTTCAGAGACGTTGGCAGACAAGATGGTTTCTCACCCCAATTTTGATGGCCCACAGCGTCGGAGGTTGCAGCGAGTGGAGCCGCCTTCAGGCGTGCTGTCGAAAAGCTCCTCGATCCGCGCTTTGTATCAGGGCATGACTTTAGTCGTGCCGGTAAGCTCTTATTTCCCGCCTGAGCCGGCTTCAGCCGGCGGCACAAAGAACGTGAACCCATATTGGCTGGGCTAAAGTGTCTGCGTGAGAACCCTGTCGTCCCTGAAGGGACTCGAGTTCGTTTCCCACTCGACCCAGCACTCCGCCTTCGGCTCCGTGCTGGGCTAAACTGTTTCGCGCCTACGGCGCTCGATTTTCGGCCGTCGTGTTCCACTGCCAAACTCGAAGACGCGTTCTCACGCAGACACTAAAGCCCAGCGAGTCAAAACGGTATCGCATGACGCGAACCTGAAGGTTCGCTCTACCCATACCACGCACGCGAACCTGAAGGTCCGCCTCTACCACCCTCATCCCGAATTATCGCCCAATCCCCGGCTATTGCTTCTCTTTTTCTTCCGGCACGGGTTTGGGAGCCAGGGTCAGGCCGAAGACCGACGGCTTGCCCAGCCCGGCAACGTTGCGGCCGCGCGGCTCCTCCTCGCTGGGCAGATACAGCGTCCGGCAATGCTCGCAGCGATAGATTTCCGCTTTGTCGCCGAAGGTCTGGCGCACGTCGCCGCAGGCCTGCTCCGGCACATCAGCCATGTAGAACCAGCGCTTCAGATGCCCGCCGCACAGCTTGCCTTTTTCATCGCGTTCGTTGCAGGCGCGCTGAAATGCCATCTTGAACTTCACCTTGTGTTTGGAAAGTTGAGGAGCTTGGGCAGTCTCGGACATGTTGGCAGTATCCCTTGTTGCGGCCCTATCTCGCAAGATGAACCAGAGGCGATCTTGCTCTGTTGACATTCCCGGAGTGCCGCCCCTGAAGGGCTTCAGTATCCATAAATGCAGCCTACCCAGGACTTCCCTGAGCTGAACTGGGCCGTCCCGAGCAGCGGCTAAAGCGGGTCATACCTTTATGCAATCGTCCGGCACGAACCATGGTCGTGCCCCGACACAGCCCAGAACAATGTATGGTACGTGTTCCAGCTAACCACATTGGAATCAGTGTTGTATTCCGCTCGATGGGAGGGCAACCGCGCAAGCCGGGCCTCATCTAACAACTAGATGCTGTGCGGCGTGCGCCTGACGTTCGCACTGAAACGGGGGCCGAGCCTTATGGGATACAACCAATATCAGGCGAAGCGATGGCAGAAGGTGATTCATCCGCCCGAGGATGAACTGGAGCGGGAGAGTGATCGTCCGGGGTGGATCCGCAAGTACCTCGAGCTGGCCGACTTGCTGATCCAGAGGGTGCAACGCAGAGCCGAACTCGGGCACTACAAGAAAAGCGAAAATCGCCGCCACGCTGCCTGAATGCGGCGGCCAGTCGGTCAGAGATCCCGATCAGCGTCCTCTTGTCGAGGGGCCAAGATCAGCGCCGATTTTCAGATGCGGTTGGAGCGCCGCATCAGCCCAAGCGAGGCAAGCGCGCCCTTCAACCTTCGCGCCCAGCTCCCGGCAAAGAGAAAGTCCACCAGCCCACCCATCTGCTGCTGATAGACGCGGCTGTAGCCGAACCACCACGGCTTCGGAATGCCGGGCACCAGATCGACATCGACGTATTTCACCAGGACCATTTCCTGTAATCCCAGCTCGCCATGAGTGCGGCCGATGCCGCTCTGCTTGAAGCCGCCGTGGGGCGCGTCGGCGATGCCGAAGGCGGAGATCATGTCGTTGAGCATCACCGTGCCGGCCTTGATCCTCTTCGCCATCGCATCGCCGCGCTTGCGATTGCGCGTCCAGACACTGGCGGCCAGGCCGAAGTCGCTGTCGTTGGCCAGGCGAACCGCCTCCTCGTCGCCGTCGAAGGGCGCCACCGGCAGCACCGGGCCGAAGGTCTCCTCCTGCATCACGCGCATTTCGGGCGTGACATCGGCGAGCAAGGTGGGCGCGTAGAAATTCGGCCCCAGCTCGGTGAGCCGCTTGCCGCCGGCCAGCAGCCGCGCTCCCTTGCGCAGGGCGTCGTCGACGTGCTCCTCGACGATGCTCAGCTGCCGCCCGTGAATCATCGGCCCAATCTCCACTTCCGAGCCGAGTCCATTGCCAACGCGCAGCTTGCCGATCTTCTGCCGGCACATCTCCAGGAACGGCTCGTAGAGGCTGCGGTGGACGTAACAGCGCTCGACCGAGAGGCAGGTCTGGCCGGCATTCATGAAGGCGCCCCACAGCGCGCCGCTGGTGGCGATGTCAAGCTTGGCGTCGTCGAGGACGATCATGGGATCTTTGCCGCCCAGCTCCAGCACCACCGGCAGCAGCTTGCGCGCGGCGGCTTCGGCCACGCGCCTGCCGGTGGCGACGCTGCCGGTAAAGATCAGCTTGTCGATGGGCGCTTCGATCAGCGCGGAGCCGGCCGGACCTTCGCCGATGATGACCTGCATGAGGCCGGGAGTTAAGCCCGCCGCCAGGAGCATGCGCTCCAGCTCCAGCGCAATCAGCGGGGTGAACTCCGAGGGCTTCAGGATGACGGCGTTGCCGGTCACCAGCGCGCCCAGCGTCTCGATGGTAGGAGTGGAAAAGGGATAGTTCCAGGGCGCGATGATGCCGATCACGCCATAGGGCTCGCGCACCAGCTTGCCGCGCTTGATGTTCATGACAAGATTGCCGTGGGGCAGCGGCTTCTCGCGCAAGAATCCGTGCACATGGCGAATGCAGAACTGGGCGGCATCCAGCACCACGAGCACTTCGGTGGCCAGCGCCTCGGCTTCGGGCTTGCCGGTCTCGCGGCAGATCAGGCGGGCGACTTCGTCACGCCGCTCGGTAAGCAGACGCTGAAAGCGGCGCAGAATGCGGACGCGCTCGTCCAGCGGCGTCGCCTGCCAGGCGAGCTGGGCGGCTTGGGCGCGAAGCACGGCGTCGCGCACCCGGTCGGGAGTGGCGCAGGCGAGTTCGCCCAGGACCTCTCCGGTAGCAGGATTGGTGCTGGTGATGGTGGCGGCGGTGGCGATCTTTGCTTCGGTGACCATGTGAACTTACTCCGTACGCGACGGGTGGAGCACCGCTTCAGCGGTGCAGTTAAATCAAGAATAAAGGCGGTAGACACTGGCCTGCGCCAACTCTACCCGAACAGCGCCGCGCAGCGAGTTTTTTCAGCGGCCTGTAAAGGCGCGCCCCTTCGAATAGAAAGTCACGCTGGCGTGACGTCCGGACCTACCTAATATTCCACGCTAACCAGATACAGGCCGCAAGCGGCAGCCGTGGGTCCGGCCGCGCTGCGATTGCGGGCTTCCAGGATAGTGGGCACGTCGCCGATCTTCAGCGAACCTTTGCCGACGAGCAGAAATGTTCCGACCAGGTTGCGCACCATGTGGTGCAAAAACCCGTCTCCGCGCACAGTGTAAATCAACTCGTCCTGGGTGCGCACCCATTGCGAGGAATGAATGGTGCGGACGTTGGTGGTTCGGCCCGAACCGGAAGGCTCATCTTCTTCGGCCGCCGCAGCTTCCTCGTCGGCCACCGCTTCGGCCAGGCGGGCGGCGCGGTCGGGATCGGAGGCGGCGAACGAGGTGAAGTCGTGCTCGCCGACCACGTGCTCGGAGGCGCGCATCACCGCTTCCTCATTCATGGGATAGGGGTCGTGGAAAACGTAGCGCGCCAGAAAAGGCGGGCAGATATCGCCGCGATAGATGCGGTAGCGATAGGTCTTGGCGGTGGCGGAGTGGCGGGCGTGAAAATCATCACGCACGGTTTCGACGGCATTCACGCGCACCGATGGCGGCAGAATGTCATTGAGCGCGACGACCAGATTGCGCTCCGGGATGGGGTTCCGCAAGCGCATCGAGGCCACCTGCCCCAGCGCATGGACCCCGGCGTCGGTGCGTCCCGAGCCTTGCGGCAGAAGCTCTTCGCCGGTCCGCCGCTTCAGACATTCGGCGAGCGTGCCCTGCACGGTGGCAACTCCGGGCTGCACCTGCCAGCCGTGGAACTCGGAGCCGTCGTAGGCCAGCGTGAGCTTGAGATTGCGGGACACGGTCCTTCCACTGTAGAACGCTTCCTAAGCTGTGTATAGCGGGTGAAACAGGGGGCATAGATGCCGGCTGCAGCCAGGCCGCAACGAATCCCTTTTGCCAACGACGTCCACTCCGGAGAACAGCGGCCAACACGCCAACGCCCCTCCGCGATCACGCGAAAGGGGCGTGTGAAGTTTTTGCTCGACGCTGAGTGCAGCCTGCTTTATTTGAAGGCAGCGATGGCCGTGGCTTCGTCGTCCTTCACATCGAAGACCGTATACAGCTTGGTGATCTGCAGCAGATCGTGCACCTTCTTGGTCAGGTTCAGCAGCTTCAGCTCGCCGCCCTGGTTGCGGACAGAGGTGAAGGCGCTGACCAGTTCGCCGATGCCCGAGCTGTCGATGTAACTGACGTCGCCCAGGTTCAGCAGAATCTTCTTCTGTCCTTTGCCTAGCAGGTCCTTAATGGTGTCACGCAAAACCACGCTGCCTTCGCCCAGAGTGATTCTTCCGCTCAAATCGACGATGGTGACGCCATCTACCTGCCGCGTGCTCGCTTTCATGCTCACGTGGAAGCCTCCTGGCGGCTGGGGAGCCGCTTGATCAAAGTGATTTCAGTGCCGGGGCCCAGCTTACGAAACCGGACCTCATCCATGAATGCCCGTATTAAGAATATGCCACGTCCCGACGTCTTCAAAAGGTTCTCCGGGGCCAGGGGGTCGGGGACCTCGTCGGGCACAAATCCCCTGCCCTCATCGCTGATGATGACCTTCAGTTCCCGGTCGTTCTGCTCGAAGCTGAGGTTGACCCGCTTGCCGGTATCGTAGGCGTTGCCGTGCAGGACGGCGTTGATCATCGCCTCGCGCACCGCCATAGCGACGCCGCTCCGCGTATCTTCGTCAATGCCCGCGCGCGCCGCGATCTGATCGGCCATCTCCTCGGCTTTGTTCACGCTGTCCAGCGTGGACTCCATGCGGTACGAAACGCGTTGTGGCGCGGTCATCAAATTTGCCCATTTGTGCCGGGATCAGGAGCGTAGCCGGCGACTGCCGAGCGCAATCTTCGAGAATCCAGCAGTTTGCCTGTTCGCAGGGATGATTGTCAACGTGAGCGCGACCGGACCGCCGGAAACCAGGTCATGCTGCAGGTGCGGTAGCGACAGGTTGGTCGGCGGCCGCTCGCCGCGGCGGCGGGAGACGCCGATCCATAATCGGGAAATCCCGGCGGCCGGGCTTGCGCCGGCGTGCGCGGACGATTAGAATTGGAACGAACGTTCGAAAGAATTTCTCGCGTTTCCCCCTATGGCCGCTGCCGGCACAACCCGCGCCCTGGACCACGACTCCGCTCACGACAGCCGCTTCGACCGCCGCCTCTCCGAGATCCTGGATTATGCTACCGAGATCTTCGCCGACAAAGGCTACGAAGGCGCCTCGATGCGCGACCTTTCCCGCCGGAGCGGCATCTCGCTGGCCGGACTCTACTATTATTTCGAATCCAAAGAGAAGCTGCTGTACTTTATTCAGCGGCACACCTTCACCACTATTATCGAGCGGCTGCGCCGGCGGCTGGCCGCCAGCAGCGATCCCGAAGCCCGCATTCGCATCTTCGTGCGCAATCATGTCGACTACTCGGTCGCCAAGCAGAAAGCCATGAAGGTGCTTTCCCATGAAGACGATGTTCTGAAGAACGGCTACGGCAGCGAGCTGGCGGCGATCAAGCGGGAGTATTACCGCATCTGTGTGGGACTGGTGGACGAGCTGGCCAAAGCCGAAGGGCTGAAATCGGTGGGGCCGAACGCCGGCGCCGGCGGCGGCATCGGCACGCGCACCGCCGTGCTCGGATTGTTCGGCATGATGAACTGGCTTTACACGTGGTACAACCCGCGCGTCGATCCCAACGCGGAAGTGCTGGCGCGGGAAATCAGCGATATCTTTCTGCGCGGCATCCGCGGTGCAGCGAGTACGGGCGGCGCCAAGACGAAACCGCTTTCCGGTAAGCGGGCGGGGACCAGGAAACGGACCTGATGTCAAAAGGCGTCACTCATGAGTAGCACAACCCGAACCGCCGCCGAGACGAAGCCGTTGATCCGCTACCGCGTGGACTCGGGCGTCGCGCTGATCGAGCTCAACGATCCTCCCGCCAACACCTACAGCTACGCCATGAACCGCCAGCTCGACCATGCCATCCTGCAGGCGCGCATGGATGAGGACGTGCATGTGATGGTGCTGACCGGGGCAGGCGAAAAGTTTTTCTGCGCCGGCGCCAACATCCAGATGCTGACCGAGGTCGATCCGACGTTCAAGTATTACTTCTGCCTGCATGCCAACGAGACGCTGCTGCGCCTGGAGCATACACCCAAGCTGGTGATCGCGGCGCTGAACGGACATTGCGTCGGTGGCGGTTTGGAAGTAGCGATGGCGGCGGACCTGCGCATCGCACGCCAGGACGGCGGCAAGATCGGGTTGCCCGAGGTAAACCTGGGAGTGCTGCCGGGAACCGGCGGAACACAGCGCCTGTCGCGGCTTTTGGGGAAATCGAAAGCCATCGAGCTGATGGTGACGGGGAGGACGTTTTCGTTCGACGAAGGCAAACAGCATGGCCTGGTGAATGAAGTTTTCGAAAGCGAAAACTTCATGGATCGCGTGATGGAGTACGCGCGCCAGTTCTGCCCCCCGAATAAGGCGGCCAAAGCAGTGGGAAGAATCAAGCGGGCTGTGCAGACGGGATGGGAGATTCCGCTGGAAGCCGGGCTGGCGCTGGAACGCGAAAACCAGCAGCTGCTGTTCGAGAGCGAGGATGCGAAAGAAGGGCTGGCCGCGTATCTGGAGAAACGTCCGCCGAAGTTCAAAGCGAGATGACAGGCAATGAATTGTCATCCCGAACGGAGCGAAGCGTAGTCGAGGGACCTGCTGTTCACCACGGGCAACATGACTGTTACCGCCAATTCGACCTTCGCCCGCATTGCCGTCGAGCTCCAGCCTCCGGCGGCACGGGTGACGCTCAGCAATCCTCCGCTGAACGTCATCGACATTGCGATGATGGAGGAGCTGCGGGCGGCGCTGGAGCAGATTGAGGCGCGTCCGGAGATCACGGCGATTGTCTTCTCCGGCTCGGAGCGTGCGTTCTCCGGTGGGGTGGACATTGCCGCGCACACACCGGACAAAGTCCGGGAGATGCTGGGGCTCTTCCACGGTGTCGTCCGCTCCGTAGTCAGCAGCAGAAAGCTGACGATCGCCAGCGTCCGCCGGCATTGCCTGGGCGGTGGCGCGGAGCTGGTCATGATGTGCGACATTGTGTACGCGTCGCCGGATTCGGTATGGGGGTTTCCGGAGATCAAGCTAGCTTGTTACCCGCCGGTGGCGAGCGTCGCCTTGTCCGCCATTGTGGGACAGAAGCTGGCGGCCGAGATGGTGCTGACGGGACGAACTCTGACAGGCGAGGTGGCGCTGGCAGCGGGGCTGGTGAACGGGTTGGCGGATGATCCGGAGACGCTGGTTGCGGAGTGTGTGCAGCGCATCTCGCAGTTGAGTCCCGCCGCGGTCGCCATGGCCAAGAAGGCGCTGTATTCGTGGGATGCGATCCACCTCGACAAAGGTCTGGCGCGCGCCGAGCAAATTTACCACGACGAGCTGATGAAGACGGCCGACGCGCAGGAAGGCATCGCGGCATTTATTGAACGACGGCGTCCAAAGTGGGTGGGGAAGTGAACATGGCGCGTAGAGAGCTGGCCATTGACACCGATGTTGCAACTTTTGCGTTGGCGGTACTTGGTTTAGTCTTCTTCGCCGCCATGGCGGCTGCTGGCTGGTTCAGTGTCTTAAAGCTTCAGGCGTCGCCTCATCGCACGACGTGGATGGATTATCTTGCGTTCTTTTATGCGATATGGATATTCGTGGCTTGTAAAGGCGAGCCGAAAGTGGTGAGAGCGGTGCGCTTCTTCCTGGGATTGTTGCTTGTGGTTATGGCCATTCCTATTTCTGTTTCGTTGCTGCATCTCTCGCCGCAAACGGCTGGGCTGCTATCGCTCTGGTCGACGATGACCTCGGCGCTGTTATCCACTGCAGCCGCGTTGTTTCTCGTTGCTTGGTTTGGAAAGAAGTTCCGAGATGCTAGCTGAAAAACAGCCGCGCAGCGGCGGAATGATTCTAGCCCGGCGCGTAAGCGCCGGGTCGCAGCCGGAAATGACCTGAGCCGCGGCAGCGGCGACACTGGACTGCGACGTCGGCAATCGTTATGGACTATGAAATCACCACCGAAGAGTTGAAGTCGCTGTTGGATAACAACTCTGACGTTGTGGTACTCGATTGTCGGGAGCCATGGGAATTTGAGATTGCGAAAATCGCTGGTAGCTTGCACATTCCCATGAACAACATCCCCGCGCGGTTCCAGCAGGAACTCACCGCTGACAAACATATTGTCGTGGTCTGTCATCACGGGGTGCGCTCGATGAACGTGACTCTTTGGCTTCGTCGGCAAGGACTCGAGAAGGTGCAATCGCTGGCCGGCGGCATCGATCGATGGGCAAGACAGGTCGATCCCAAGGTGCAGGTGTATTAGGAGCGGCTCGTAGCCATTAGCTTTTGGCAGACAGCTGCCACGACGGACGTTGGCTAAGAGCCGAAAGCTAAGGGACAAGAGCCAGCTACAAATAGGTATTTCCAATGAAGAAGACTCTCATCGAACTTCGCGTTAACGGACGCAACTACGAACTGGCGATCGAACCGAGCAAACTGCTGCTCGATGTGTTGCGGCAGGACCTTGATCTGACCGGCTCCAAGCGCGCCTGCGACGACTCGTCGTGCGGGGCGTGCACGGTGCAGGTCGACGGGGTGCCGATGCTCTCCTGCACCATGCTGGCGGCCAGTTGCGAAGGCCAGGAGATCACCACGGTCGAAGGCGTTGCGGACCATGGCGGCCTGGCCGCTTTGCAGAAGGCCTACGGCGATTTCGGCGGCGCGCAATGCGGCTTTTGTACGCCAGGATTCATGATGACGGTGAAGTGTCTGCTGGCCAACAATCCCGATCCCAGCGAGGACGAAATTCGCAGCGCGCTCAGTAGCAATCTGTGCCGCTGCACGGGATATTCGCAGATGTACCAGGCGATTCGCGCGGCGATTGACGCGGAGCAAAAAGGAATAAAAGAAGAGCAGCTAGCAACCAGCATCTAGCTCTTGCAATTCCGGCTTAGTCTGCATGCCGAAGCCGATCAGATGCTCAACGTAGTTGCTCGTTGCTAAAGGCTGATTTCTTATGTCTGACTTCTCTGTTATTGGCAAGCCCATCGCGATGATTGACGCGGCGGGCAAGACTACCGGCGCCGGCAAGTATGCCGACGATTTCAAGCTTCCCGGCATGCTGGTGGGCAAGATCCTGCATTCGCCGTTTCCGCATGCTCGCATCAAGAGCATCGACACCTCGCGCGCCAAAGCGCTGGACGGCGTAGTTGCAGTCGTCACCGGTGAAGACGCTCCGAATCCCTACGGAATTCTTCCCGTTGGTCACGATGAGACGGCGCTCGCAGTCGGCAAGGTGCGTTACGTGGGCGATCACGTCGCCTGTGTTGCCGCGGTGTCGGAGGAGATCGCCGAGCAAGCGCTGGAGTTGATTGATGTGGATTACGAGCCGCTGCCGGCGTACTTCGATCCCGAGCAGTCGATGACGGCGGAGGCGGATCTCATTCACGAGAACCGGCCGCACAACATCGAGAAGGATTATCACCACGTTTTTGGCGATCCGGAGCAGGGTTTTGCCGACGCGGATTACGTGCACGAAGCCCGCTACATCGCCAACGAAGTGACCCATGCGGCAATGGAACCGCACTGCACGCTGGCGAATTTTGAGCTCGACCCCCACACTGGGGGACTTGGACGTCTGACAGTGTGGTCGTCCACGCAGGTGCCGTATTACCTGCAGCACAAGCTGTCGCTGGTGCTGGAGATGCCGATGTCGCAGATCCGCGTGATCAAGCCGCTGGTGGGCGGCGGCTTCGGCGGCAAGAGCGAGATCATCCCGCTGGAGATCATTGCGGCGGTGGCGGCGCGCGCGGCCAGGGCGCCGGTGAAGATCACCTACACGCGCGAGGAGGTGTTCTGGGCGCATCGCGGGCGGCCGCGCACCATCGTCGACTTGAAGACCGGCGTGAAGAACGACGGGCGCGTCACCTCCGTCGCTTGCAAAGTGATTCAGGACGGCGGCGCGTATTGCTCATACGGCGTGGTGACGATTCTCTATTCCGGCGCGCTGCTAGGTGCGCTCTACGACATCCCGAACATTCGCTACGACGGATACCGCGTTTTGACGAACAAGCCCGCCTGTGGCGCGATGCGCGGACATGGAACGGTGAACGTGCGCTTCGCCTTCGAGTCGCAGATGGACGAGATCGCAGCTAAGCTGAATCTCGATCCGGCTGAGGTGCGGCGGGTGAACCTGCTGAAGCCGCCGACGATGACGGTGAATGGCTTGCGTGTGTTGAGCTATGGACTGCCGGAGTGTATCGATCAGGTAGTGACGCGGTCCGCGTGGAAGGAGCGCAAAGGCAAGCTGCCTAAGGGGCGCGGCCTGGGAGTGGCGTGCAGCCACTACGTGAGCGGCGCGGCCAACAGCATCATCCGCTCCGACATGCCGCACTCGACGGTGAACATCAAGATCGATCGCGACGGCGGGGTGGTGGTGTATACCGGCGCGGCGGAGATTGGACAGGGCTCGGACACCATGACCGCACAGGTGGTGGCCGAGGTGCTGGGTTGTGATCTGGCGCGGGTTAAGGTGATTGCTGCGGATACCGACCTGACGCCGATCGATCTCGGGTCGTACTCCAGTCGCGTGACGTTTATGGCCGGCAATGCGGCTCTGCGGGCGGCCGAAGAGGTGAAGAAGAACATCGTGAGCGCCGCGGCGAAACGCATGGACTGCGCGCCGGAAGATGTGACGATGCGCAATGACCACGTATATAAGCGCGGTGTGATTCCCAGCGCCCTTGATCCGAGCGCGGCGGAAATTCTGGAAGAAAAGGACGCACCGCGTGGGCGCGTCGACGGCCAGATTTTGCGCGGCTCGGTGCTGCAGACGCGCAAGGAGCAGGGGCCGAAGGAGCACATGAGCTTTGAGGAGGCGGTCGTCTCGGCCATCGATTTCCATGGGGCGTTGACGGGCACGGGCTCGTACGCTCCGCCGCTGGAAGCACGCGGCGGCAAGCACAAGGGCGGAGGGGTTGGGCCATCGCCGGCCTATTCGTACTCGGCGCAGGTGGCTGAAGTCAGCGTGGATGAGGAGACCGGCGAGGTAACGGTGCACAAGATTTGGGCCGCGCATGATTGCGGACGCGCGCTGAATCCGGTCGCCGTCGAAGGCCAGGTGATTGGCTCGGTGTGGATGGGGCTGGGGCAGGCCCTGGAAGAAGAGATGGTGTGGAAAGACGGCCTGCTGATGAATCCCGGGCTGCTGGAATATCGCAGCCCGTCGTCGGAGGAGTCGCCCGAGATCGAGTGCATCATCGTCGAGAGCATCGATCCGGAGGGCCCATTCGGAGCCAAAGAGGCGGGTGAGGGCTCGCTGGCGGCGACCATTCCTGCAATCTCGAATGCCATCTACGACGCTGTGGGAGTCCGACTGCGTGAGAGTCCGTTCACGCCGGAGCGCATCTTGGCTGCGCTGCGGGCCAAGAAAGGCATGAAGCGAATTGAGATGACAGAGTCGGTGGATCCCACGGCGCCGGTGAAGTTCCGGGAACACGGCGGGGCGCTGTGGTTTCGCGGCAAAGGTCCGATACGGCATGCGCTGGATCCATCGCGCCAGCCTGCCGGCGCTGCGGCCGGAGGTGAGCGGTGAGCCTGCCGAGCTTTCAGTTGTTGCGTCCCAAAACGCTTGACGAAGCCATTGCGATGCTGGCGAAACATGACGGCGAGGTAAAGATCGTTGCCGGGGGGACAGACCTGCTGCCTTCGATGAAGCAGAAGCTGTTTATGCCGCCCTATGTGCTGGATCTGCGCGGCGTCAGCGAGTTGCGGGGAATCCGCAAGGTTGCGGACGGGGTGGAGATCGGCGCCCTCACCACGCTCAGCGCGATCGAGCATTCGCAGCTGATCCGCAGGGATTATCCCGTGCTCTACGAGGCGGCGAAGACCGTCGCGTCGCCGGTGCTGCGCAACATGGGCACGCTGGGTGGAAACATCTGCCTGGACACGCGCTGCCTGTGGTACAACCAGTCGCTGCTGTGGCGCAAGAGCTGCGGATTCTGCCTGAAGAAAGATGGCGACCTATGCCACGTGGCTCCCGGCGGAATGTTCTGCTGGGCGACGTTTTCCGGCGACACGCCACCGGCGTTGTTGTGCCTGGGAGCGGAAATCGAAATTGCCGGCCCTGACGGAGTAAGATGTACCCCATTGTCGGAGTTCTATGTCAATGATGGCATTGTGCGCCTGCACCTCGCGAAGAACGAGATGGTGACGCGCGTCTATCTGCCGGAAAGCGCTGCCGGCTGGCGCGGCAGTTATGGCAAACTGCGAGTGCGGGGCAGCATTGACTATCCTCTGGCCGGGGTCGCGGTGGCGCTCAAGATGAAGTCGGGGCGCGTGGAAGATGCGCGGGTCGCGATCACGGCCGTGAATCCTGCGCCGCAGCTGCTGAGGGATGCGGATGCGCAGTTGATTGGCATGGCTCCCAGCGAAGAGATTGCGGAACGGATTGGCGAACTGGCGGCCAGGACGGCGAAGCCGCTGACGACTTCCGCGCTCACGCCGGAGTATCGCCGCGAGATGGTGCGGGTGTTCGCCAAGCGGGCGGTGATGGCGTGCGCGAATTGACGAGGCTTGCCCTGCGACGGAAGATTTTTCGGCTCCGCCTTAAGGGGCTCCGCTCGCGATGACGATCATCAAAGCACCACTGGTTTGCGGGACACTAGCCACCGACCACTGACAACTGACCACTTCTCATGATTACCGACTGCCACATTCACATTCAGCCGATCGAGTTGTTCAAGCCGGAAGCGCTGGCGCTGATGAAGAAGTCGCGCAAGGATTTCGACGCCGTGGCGGAATATTGCCGCTCGCCCAAGGCGTTTCTCAAGCACCTTGACGCCATCGGGATCGATCGCGCCGTGCTCATCAACTACGTGGCGCCGGAGGTGATCGGCTTCACGCCGGCGGTCAACGAATTCATCGCCGGCTACGTCAAGGAAGATCCGAAGCGGCTGATCCCGTGCGGCAGCGTGCATCCGCGGCACACGACCAACGTGCTCGCCGACATGGAGCAGATCGTGCGGCTCGGAATCAAGCTCATCAAAATCCATCCCCCGCACCAGCTGCTCTATCCCAACGATTACGTGCATGGCGTGAAGGAGCTGGAGATCATCTACCGTGCGGCCGAGGCCAATGGCATTCCGGTGATGGTGCACACCGGCACGTCGATCTTTCCCGGGGCGCGCAACAAGTACGGCGACCCGATCTATGTCGACGATGTCGCGGTTGATTTTCCGAAGCTGAAGATTCTGCTGGCGCATGGCGGGCGTCCGCTGTGGATGCACACAGCATTCTTCCTGGTGCGGCGGCATCGCAACGTCTATCTCGACATCAGCGGAATTCCTCCCAAGACGCTGTTGAAGTACTTTCCGCGGCTGGAAGAGATCGCCCACAAAACGCTGTTCGGCACGGACTGGCCCGGGCCAGGCGTGCCGGAGATCGCGAATAATCTCGCCGAGTTTCGCAAGCTGGCGATCAGCCAAGCCGCGAAAGAGCAGATTCTGAGCAGGACGGCGATGGAGATCTGGCCGTTAAAACAGTAGCCAGTTGTCAGTTGCCAGTTATCTACTGCTCCCGAGCTAATTGACTAACCCGTCTTGGCAACGTCGTGGGTTCCGGGATCTTCGACGCCGGCCGCGAGCTTGATGGCGCGCCACAGTTCGTCATGCCCAACGCGCGTCTTGGTGGAAAAAGGAATGATCTGCTCCGGCGGCAATCCCACCTGCTGGCTGAGTCTCTGCAGCGAGGTGCGGAGTTGATTGCCGGAGATGCGATCGGCCTTGGTGGCCACGAGGGTGAACCTGCGCTCCACGTGACGCAACCAGTCAAGCAACTGAAGATCGAGCTCCTGGGGAGGAATAGTGACGTCGACCAGAGCCACACAGAGCGCGAGTGAGTCACGCTTCTCCAAGTAGGGATTGATGAAGCTGGACCACTTAGCGGTTATGTCCCTGGGCACACGCGCGAAGCCGTAGCCGGGCAGGTCGGCGAAGACGAAGTCGGGGTGCGGCTTGCCGGGGCGGCGCACCTGGAAGAAGTTGATGGTTTGAGTGCGGCCCGGAGTGTTGCTGGTCTTGGCGATTTTGCTGGCGACCAGCGAGTTGATGAGGCTCGACTTGCCGACATTGGAGCGGCCCACGAAGGCGATCTCCGGCGCGCCCGGTGGCGGGAATTGCGACGGATCAGCCGCCGAGGTTACGAAGCGCGTCAGGACCTTCATAGATTCAATATCGCCGTTTCACTGGTAACATTGCAAGTCGCGCCCGGTAGGATCATTGTTGTTTTTGGAGTCTGTCGCGTCGAACGACGCTCCGCTAATCAAAGCCGCATTGATGTGCTCATGCCGGACCCACTAGACGAAAAGTCGCTAACAAGCGTTTATGCCGATGCCGGTCAATGGGTGCGTATGGCGAACGTAATTACCTGGTCGATGGGCGCTATTCTCATTCCCCTTTCCATCGCGTGTATCGGCTTGGCGCTGGAATATCCCGTGCGAGTTAGGTTCTTTGCGGTTGCATCAATCGCCCTATTTTCTCTATGGGTATGGCTGTCCTATTTATACGGAAAATCCTCCGCAGATGCCCGCAGGGTGCTTATGAATATTGAGCATGACTGGGGACTGCCGGACGATGTTGCCTTCTACAGGCTACACGGCCAGATTGGTTTCAACCGATACGGCCTGAGAAACGTGCAGATTGTGACGCT
>Ga0335081_10001796_pt1 | contig 33979 bp, 28 predicted proteins | sample Lox_Sample_35_FD_206713 | JGI IMG/M metagenome (GOLD analysis project Ga0335081, IMG submission 206713) | Soil microbial communities from Loxahatchee National Wildlife Refuge, Florida, United States - Lox_Sample_3.5 | ecosystem: Environmental > Terrestrial > Soil > Wetlands | place: USA...
CCGGCCTTTCCACTTTTCATGCCGAAGGGCCGGAGGCCGCAGTGATGCGACTGAATTTGCTGCTCGCAAGCGATGTTGGAATCCGCGCTGAGGCGGCAAAAGAAATGTTTGCTCAGGCTGTGGATGTGATCGCACAGGTTGGTTGGCAGGGGGGAAAGCGCGCCATGATCGGCGTTTGGGAAGTGGACAAAACTCTCAAAGGCGGCAATGTGCAATTCCGCCAACTGTATAAGCCAAGCGACGCAGAGCTATTGCCTGTTTCCATCACACGACGCGTGTAGAGAAAGCACACTCTAACAAGGAAAGCGAGTTCCTGTGATAAATACTAATCTATTCGATGTTCCCCCCATTCTTTCAACAATCCTTCCGTTTATCGGTGCAGGCGCGCTTGCGTGGATCGCATATCTCGTTGGAGGGAGGTTCCCGCTACAAATCGGAAGATCAAGGAGCACCTCTCGGATCGAGAAGTTCGCGGCCGCCAAGCGCGGCGAAACGAAGGTCGCCTCGGCGCCGATCGGAAGTTTTCAGCATCGGGTGCGGATCGCATTTGCGGGAGTAGGCATGGATGCATCCGGTAACGAGGAATATTACCTTTTGCTTTCCCGCATCACGGTCGGAGCAGGCATGTTCCTGATTCTTCTTGTGATTGGTCTTCCGTTTATCACCAGCCTGATCGGTTTTGCAGCAGGTTATGTTTTTGTAGATGGATGGGTCAAGCGCGCCTGGAGCAGGGTCCGCACCGAGATCGAAGCTGAGCTTCCATCGTTACTGATGCGTTTGAACGCCACCATCCAAGCCTCTCCAAATGTGCCTGCTGCATTGGCAACCGTCGCGAAGACACTGCGCGCGGGCGGACCCTTGCGCGCCTGGACGCTGGAGATGGCCGCCCGTATGCACAGCGAAGGATATGGCGCGCTGGACCGGTTTCGGGAAAGCGCAGCGGGCATTTCCATTTCCCTCGCGATCGCGGCTGACCTGATCGGACGCATGTGGACCACGGGCGGCGAAGGATACAGCAAGGCATTCGGCGCCGCGGCCGACAACCTCGAAGCGGTCCTGGAGGCACGTGTGCTGGCACGAGCCAGGGGCGGGAGCGCGCAGGGAACGGTGAACATTCTGACAGCCATGACCTTCGTCATGATCGCATTCATGAGCCGCAATAGTTCGTTGGCGGCCATCGTCCGCATGCCCCTGGTGCAGGTGGCGTACGCCGGGATCTGCCTGGTGATCGTGTACGGCCACAGCCAGGTCAGCCAGATCATCGAGAACGTAGTGTGAGAACGGGAGACCATCCAATGAACATGATCACAGAACTTATTCCATTCCTCGCCTCAGGGCTGATCGCCTTTCTGTCTTACCAAGTCTTGAAAGACCTGGATTTTTCTGTTGGCTCTTCCGCGTCCAGGCGCGTGGAACGCTTTGCTGCGCTGGATCGCCGCAGCCTCACCGATAAAGTCGGCGATTCGCTGGTGGAGCGCCTCGGGTTCAGTTTTTCTTCGTGGAAGCACGAGTTGAGGTGGGCCCAGCTGGGCGGCTTCTACGCAGGCCAGACGGCCGGCAGCGTGCTGGGGCGATCCGTATGGTTCGGCGGAATGGGCCTTGTCTACATCCTGATCGTGCATGCGATCAGCCCGTTCTATGCGATCGGAATCGGTATAGCCCTCTACTATCCATATCTTCAGTTGCATGGGCGTGCCGAGGATGTGCGTGAGGCGGTAAGGCGCGCCCTGCCCGAGGCAGCGGCATTGATTGCAGCAGAAATGAGCGCGGGCAGTTCGGCCGAGACGGCCGTATCGCGCGCCGCTGGCCTTCCCGGTCCGCTTGGAAATCTCCTGCGACACGTCGTCCAGGGCGCCCAACAGGCCGGGCACTTGATCTTCTCGCGTGATCTGCTGGAGGGCGTGCTGGTCCAGGAGTTCACCCGCTACGATCTGCCTGAATTGGAAGCTTTTGCGCGGCAGATCGACCTGGTGGCGTCGAAGGGTGCGGACGGTCCGCGTCAAATGAGCGAGGTGGCGCGCGGGCTCGCCCGTGAATACCGTTCCGAGATCGCAAAAGCCGCCGAGACGCTTGGCAATAAATTATTGCTGCCCATTTCGCTTTATATCTTTGTGCCGTTCATGCTGGCGATCTTCATCCCGCTGCTCGCAAGTGTCTTTACGGCGTTCTAGCGCTCCCAAAAAGGAGGATCACCAGTGGGCGTTCCCGGTTCCATCTTCTTCATCGTTTTGTTCCTTGTGCGAGTCGAGCAGGGTACGCGCGGTAATTGGATGGCCTGGCTGCTCTGCGCGCAATCCGGTATGGCCGCATTTCGTATTTTGTTTCGCAAGGAGTCCAGGAAGGATTCAATAGCTGCGGTCCGGCTGCTTGCCTGGCTATCGGCCCTGGCGCCGCTATCCATGCTCGTCGCGGCTCCTTCCATCCTGGCGCTTCCCGGGATTGTGCTTTCGTTGTGGTCGCTCATCACACTGGGAGAATCGTTTTCGATCGCGCCTTCGGATCGCGGCCTGGTGGCAAAAGGCCCCTATCACATCGTTCGACATCCAATGTACGCGGGTGAACTTCTAGCGCTCATCGGTACCTGCCTTTCCAATCCCCTGCTTTGGAATTGGAGCGTGTTGGCGGTCTTCGCCCTCTCCATTTATGTAAGGATCATTCAGGAGGAGTCGCTGATCGCCGGCTATGGCCGTTACACCCGCGCGGTCGCCTGGAGGCTGTTGCCCTATGTGTGGTAATAGGGGCAGTTACTTTTTTGGCCGAAGAACTCATCCACATCGTGGCGGCTTTGCTGACAGGTCTGCAGAAGAGAACCCGGCCGGTGCCGATCGGATGAACAGCGGGCAAAGTGATCCATTCTTCGAAGGGTTGGAGGACGATCTCCGTGAAAGCGATCTTGACCATATCGATTCCCCGCGCGGGGACCCTCTGCGCATCTGGTCGGGTTTGCCACCCACCGCTCCATTACTGGTAGAGTACCAGATCCTTATGGAAAGGGGGAATAGCTGAGGTGCCATCATGAAGCGAAAGATCGATCTGCCCACTCTGACGTTCGGCGTTCTATTGCTGTGCCTTATAGCGCTCGTTGCCTTCATGGGAATCCTTCCGAGCTCTGATAGCGGGGGCGTTGCCCTTGGACCTATTGATGCCAATGCCAGGAGCTGTAGGTACTGCGACGGCTGGTACTACTGTGGAAAACCAACCCTGTGCTGCCACAAGTGGCATAACGCCTGCGGCGGCGGGGGCAGTTCCAGCACCGCTACCTCCACACCTGCCCTCACGCGGACTCCAACGGCTGCACCGCCGGTAAGCCCTACTCCTGTCCCTACAAGCACCCCGACCAAGACCCTTGTTCCGACTGAGGCATTCACTCTAACCCCCACGCCAACATTCACAGGGCCGCCTCCCGCGGAGGCGCCATACGTTCAGATCTTCCTTTCAGGCTCCCATGCAGATCTGTTGTCTCAGTGGTGGGTCACCCCGATACAGGCTACGGTTGATGTTTCCTACCGCTACGCCCCCTTCGAAGGTTCCGACATCACATCCTTTCAGTACAGTGTGGACGGCGAGGCATGGCAGAACGGGACACTGGACGCTTCAGGAGTTTTCACTGTGGTTGTGTCAGCGCAAGGCTATCACACTTTTGCCGCGCGCGCGACCAACAGCGCGGGAACAGGCGCCGCCTCGTCCACGTTCCAAATCGACTCCCTTCCGCCTGTGACGACCTTCGTCTCGCCCGGGACAAACGCGGTGGTACGCGGCCCGGAAAACATCAGCGGTCAGACCTGGGATGCGACTTCAGGAGTTGGCGGCACGCAGATCTCGCTCGACCATGGCAGCACATGGACGGACTTGGCCTCTTCTGCCAGTTGGTCCTATGCTTTCGACTCTGCTAGGTTGCCAAACGGTCCGTTTACGATCTTGGGGCGCGGCGTGGACAACGCGGGCAACACAAGCATCCCCGCCTCGCTCCGTCTCATTCTCGACAACCACCCGCCGCTGATCTCCGTGCCCGCCTTGTGGGACTCCTCCGTGAGCGCGGCGCTTACGGTGGAACCGAACATCATTCCCTTAAAGGACGTAGAGATCACGCTGCGAGGCGGAGGGCAGACGGAGTCGCTCTTCGACGGGCTGCCCGCGCCAAGTTCCATCCATTGGGATCGCGCGCTGGGCAGCTTGATCGCCGCTCCCGGCGATTATGCGGTGATCGTCAAGGCGTGCGATGTGTACAACCTGTGCGCGCACACCACCAGTACGATCGTCGTGCAAGGGTATCCCATTCTGCCGACTCCCACTCTCACCTTAACGCCCGCTCCCGCGCCGGCAGTGAGGGCCAAGAAAAATGTGTCCGCGCCAGTGGAGAAACCGGCACCCACTCCCGCGCCTGCGGTCCGGCCGCTTCGAATGATCATCGCTTCCCCTGCAACTGCTCCAGCCGGGACAGACGCGGGCCCGCTGACTGCCTGGCCGGCGGTGCTCGTGAGTCTATTGATTTTGCAGTTTGCGGCTCTGCTCTTGTTCGATCCGCGGCCGAAAGTCTATCGGTCGCTTTCAAAAACCATCTTTCGATCCATCAGGGCAGGAAAGAAGCCCACCCCCCAGGAGTAAATCATGTCTATTGAGTTTTCTGTCGCTTTGCTCATCCTCTTCTTGACGGTGATCCTCACCGTGTACAACCAGCGTCAGGCTTCGGCCTTGCGCGGCGTGGAACGATCCGTGCAGGATTTTCTCGCCATGCAGATCCGCGACCGGCGCGCCCGGCGCGCCGAAGATCTTGCCCGGCGGATCGATCCGTTCGAGTGGCTGGCGGAGCAGGTCAACGCCGAATTGGAGAAGCCCATCAGGATCACCGAAGTCGCGCGCGTAGTTCACGAAGTCAACGCGGTGGAATTGCGGACCGAGAGCGGCGTGCGCGTGATCGCTTCGACCTCGACCAGGGCCGAGATCATGCGCTTTGACCGGCGCCTGCGCTCGAAGAGCGGCAGGTCCGCCAAGGATCGCGTGGCAAGCTTTGCCTCGCGGCCCCTCCTGGGAAAGTCGCGCTGGGGCTGGCGCGTGACGAGCATCGAGCGCGTGATGTCGCAGGTTGGTGAGTTCTTCGATCTGGAAGCAGGCGCAGTCGCAGAGCGCATCGGAGTCACGTGGGACAACCCTTCGCGGTTGTGGTTCTATGTGGTCAAGTGACATTCTCTGCGGCGCGCTGACGGTGCTCGTGATCGCGGCCGGCATCCAAGATTGGCGGAGCGGGGAGGTCAGCAATTGGCTCACCATCCCGCCGTTTGCAGCAGGCACGATCGCCTGCGCCTGGCGATCATTCATCGACCCCCCAGCAGGGATCATGCTTTCAACATTCGTGTTGTTTTTGACGGCTTTGTTCTTGAAGAAGGACTGGATGGGGGCAGCAGATTGGAAGATCCTCGTTGGGCTTTTCGGTCTCTGGCCGCTGGCCGGGTTTGCGTCGCTGATCGTCGCCGGAATCTGGGGCGCCATTGAAATGGTGCGGGTTCGCGATCCACGCGTACGCTTTCCGGGTGTGTCGGCATTCGCGATCGCCACTGCGTTGACCTTCATGGTAACGCTCTGTAAGGTGACCCCATGTTGAATTGCAAGGCGTCCTCCCCTTAGAAAACTCTTTGCCCAATACGCTCGTTTCTCAATCTTTTCCCAACTCTTTCACCCATGCCTGGATCGTTTTCTTAACCGTTCGCCATGGCACGTGCAAGAGGCTGCGCGGCATCGGTTCGCATTCGTCCCACCGGCCGACTTTGCAGAATGCTTTCCGCTCGAACCCTTTGAGCTGTTTTTTGCACCGCAAACAGATCCAGCCCACTGAGGCGAGCGAGCCCGCTGGCGCATCCTGCCTGGCTGTTTACCAGGAAGGTCAGGATGCGTTCACGGCTGTCCGAACCGAAGATGGATCGCAACATCATCCCATCTGGTCCTTCGGACACCTCCACCAAGTACCCGAGCCTGGGGGGCACCTAACGGCGTGCTGCACCAAGGAAAGGCTGCTTGCGGGACGCGTTATCCGCTTGGCAGAAAAGGAGATGCCGATTTTGCGATCAGGCGGGTTGGTGTGCTGCGAGAAGTTGCTGGTAACGTGTCTCGCGAAGACCATGTGCCAGTAAAGTTTGATTTTCATAGCCAAAGAGCAGAACATCGGTATGGCGATTAACGGGTCCAAGCTGTACCGGAGAGAGCGATGGAGGCACCGATGCCCATGCAAAATGTGGTAAATATTGCTCCTTGCACGACTGCTGCCAACTGGCGATTTATGGAGAGTGGCTGGCAATTCGCGCCTCATCATAACAATGAGGCCGCCAAGACCCGTCAAAAAAGAATAAGCCGTCCAGCGAAATAGGTGCTTTGAGTAGATGGGCAAACGGAAATTGACATGGTACCGTCGAAAGCCGATTAATAAAGGAGGAATGAGCAATAGTCAGGAAGCACGCGCAGCAAGGATGGCATGGTCTGTCCGGCTCAGCGCGAAACCTTGTAGGCACTGCGAGATGGGATTCTCGCTTGGGCAACGAACGAGCAGATCAATATATGAGGTTTAGGGGTACAGAAAATAATTTCTCTAGTCAACCATTGCATGAAACTAATTTGCCGAGCACCAAGCTAATTGCCATACAACGAACCCCATTTGTTGTTTATAAATGACGTACTTGGCTTTCATTTCGATATCCGCGAGCATAATATATTGAGGATCCTCTTCTCCTCCGCCATTCAAGAGATAAACAACATCCTTTTCATCATAAGACCAGTTCCCGCCGCCCAGATATCCATAATCAGTCAATGCCCCTGGGTAAGTTTTAGTAAGCTCCCCGGTATCGATACTGTAGCTGCAGAAGTCTGATTGGGAGCAAGCAATCGTGATTTCCTTTTCGTCAGGGGTCAAGAAGAAACTGCCTAAATAACCGGGCTCTCTCAGCGGGCGCAAATCCTTGAGATCTGATGGCGCGATATAGATGCCAGACCCTCCGATGACATAATCATTGTTTTGAGCGGCCTCTAAATGATCAACACCAAAGTATGGCGGCTGTAAGCTCTTCGGAAAGGCAGTCGATTGTATGTTGCCAGTCTGGATATTCAATTTGCGAATGGCTGTTAGAGCAGCATTCTCCCAAACGTCGAATACTAAACTTTGTCCATCTGGACTCCAAGTCACTGCGTCGAGAGTTTCATTTGAAGGTGGCCTGTAGAGCTGTTGTGTTTGCCCGTTCTCCAGATTCATTATCGCAATGCCTGTTACAGGAAGATCATATAGACTGATGTTCGGGTTGTTAATGGAGTAGGTAAACGCAATCTTCTTCCCGTCAGGCGACCACGCAATATGATATGGATTCAGATTGCTGGTGGGTAGGCGATGCCAAGATCGAAAGACGGGATTTAAGAGATATATGCTGCGGCCCCCATTGGTTTCTCCTATGATTGCCAATTGTCCCTTGCTAAGATCGTGAAACGGGATCCACCATAATGCGCCTCCAACGATTAATATGATAATCACGAAAGCAAGTACGATTCTGTGTTGAGGTTGCATAAGACTCGACTCCAGTTATCGAAGATGAAATAGATAAGGAGAGACTATTGGGGAATTGCACTCAAGACTGGATGAGATTGAGTCCGGGATGGTGTCGGGTATGTGCACCACTACGAGCTCATTAGTCGGACCGGCGGTCCAGTTTATGGTTTCATCTCCTTGCCGATTTGAGTCACTATGATCAACCATTTTGGGCCCCTCAGCATTTACGATCACACCACTATGATTGTAATATGCTCCTTTTTTCACTTCAGCAGAATCGAGCTGACGATAAAATATGACATCGCCATCTTCAGCAACGCCAGGGAAAATAAATGGAGGATCCTCTTCGGAATTTGGTAATCTCTTATCCGGGATTCTCAAACCCATTACGCCGTCTGGCTGGGGATATCGTATCGTTCCAATAACAAAAGTACGCGTAGTAAATCTCTCGGTTTCTGTTAAGAAATCATATAGCGCATCAGTGTTTACCCACGCAAGTCCGTAGCGTCTATTGTAGCATCCACGACCAGGGCAATCTCCTAAATCGAAGTACCAGTCAGGGTAGTCATCGGTTAATCCGCCTGCGCGGAGAACCTGTGACACGAAGTTTGTACAATCAGCATTTCCGAACGAGCCGTAATCGGGATTAACGCCACCAGCCCAATGTTCTGCGTAATCTTTGGCAGCCTTTCTATCATATCGTTTTTTACCAGAAGGGTCAGTTAGGTTGATTGGATTCGCATCGACGTACAACCAAGCATTATAAGACATGGGTGTGGTATCATCGCCTTGCCATGAATCTTTAGTGAGGAATCGTCCAGAAGCGGGGTCATACATCCGGGAGCGCAAGTAGATCAACTTAATGTAACTGTCCGAAGGTGTTGATATCTCATCGGGCTGGCAACCAAACTGGAAACCTATCTTCTCCTGAATCGCTTATCAAGCGCCTTTGGTCAGAGCCGTTAGGATTCATTACGTAGATGTGATACTGTCCGTCTCGATTAGACGAAAATAGAAGGTATTTTCCATCTGGAGACCAAGATGGATCCGTATCATAGTATGAAGATTCGTGTGTCAAAGCGACCTGATCTGTGCCATCGGCATTCATTACATATATGTTTTCAAACCCTCTACCTACGACTGAATAGACTAAGTGATTCCCATCCGGAGACCACTTTGCACAGCAACTCATATTGTCTGATGGAAGAGTTAGAGCAACGAGACTTAAATTACTTAAAGTCATTAAATAAATACCTTTAGCAAAGTAACCTCCAGCGGAGGTCAAATCCGACAAATTAAGCACAAGTTTCATCCCATCCGGCGACCATGCGAGTCCGTTGTAACCAGCCGTTAAATTATTGATAGTCAGTCTGTGAATATCTGAGCCATCGGCATTCATGATGTAAATATTGCTTGACCAGATGCCGCGCTCAGGAACCACGGGGACAGCATCGCGGTCCGATATAAATGCAATTTCTTTTCCATCGGGAGACCAAGTCGGCGAATAGTCATTAGCTTTATTCTTTGTCAAGTTTTGTTGGACTCCACTCTTGATATCAATGACGTAGATTTCATTGTTACCATCTCTATTTGATATAAAAGCAATTTGTTTTCCATCGGGCGATGCGACAGGACCGACGTTGGTTCTAGCAGCTGTACTACTGGGAGGAATATTGGTTAGGTCCTTTAACTCAGATCCATCGAGATTCATAATCCACAGGTTATAGTTTCCATCTCGATCCGACTGAAACACTATTTTCCCATTATTCACGTGGATTTTTGATTGAGCGCACCCTGCGGCGCCCATAGCTATTAACACGATGCCGAGAAGAACCAATTTGTACGATGCTCTCATGCATACCTCTGTCATAAGAATCTAGGCTGGAGTTTATCTGCCTTTGCGAATAACTTTGTGTTCTAAAGCTATTGTCCTATCACTCTCCACACATTTCGATATTGTGTGCCATAGCCAAGTGCGACTTGGCGAGGAACTTCACCTATAAAAACATCTAAATGCGATGTATCAGTAAACGTTCCAGTGTCCTCTACTTTGAATATTTGATTATAGCCCTCGATCATCACACTATTCCCGTATCCAAGTTGTTGCTCATTTTGACTTATCGCAACGGTTTCCCAAGCCGTTGGAGATCCATTAGCTCCGCCTTTTCCTGTTTTGAAATATATATTAGCCACATTAAAGTTCGGATCTAGCCATTTGCTTCCGTACTTTTGGTTATTTGTAGTCCAATCTATAGTGATGTATTGACCACTCTCTGATTTACCCGTTCCCTGTCCATAAACACCAGCTGGGGAATAAATAAATTGCCTGCGATATGTGCCCTGCAATCCTCCCACATGTACATAGTCAGCAGGAAACTCGGTCTCCAAAGCAATAACGTAATAAGTTATCTTCCATTGCCCTAGCAGGATTAATGTAGGTGTTGGCGTTGGAATTACTGTTGGCGTACACGTGGCCGTTGGGGGTGTTGTCGGCGATGGCGAAGGGGATGGTGTAGGCGCGGGTGGGTTACTTGGTTGACCGCGCTGGAAGAGCAGGGGCCCAAGATTGGCGGGTCCCAGAACAGATACCAGAACCCAGATGAAAGGGGATTGGGATCTGTGTAGCACATTCCAGAAGGATCGACTCGATTAATTGGATTTGCATCCACATACAACCAAGCATTATAAGACATGGGTGTGGTATCATCGCCTTGCCATGAATCTTTAGTGAGGAATCGTCCAGAAGCGGGGTCATACATCCGGGAGCGCAAGTAGATCAACTTAATGTAACTGTCCGTCTGTTGACCAGTGTTAGGATGTAATTCACGCTGTTGAGGACGTGCTTCTGGTATCCTCACGCCAACTATTGCCAGTTGGGTGGGACGCCAAAGGGACGTGCGGCGTCGGGTGCTCTCGGTTTGGCTTTTGGGATGATCATTGGTCAAGCCCGTGCCAGTGTTTGAGAGGCCCACCCGAATCCGGCTTGCATGAGATGACCCAACTGGGTCAAGCTCGAATTGGTGTATGGAACGCACCTCACCCTCCAAATAGCACGCCCGGCCCTCAGCAGACAGAAAGGAGTAAGCATGAGCAAACGGTTTTTTGGTTTCGACCTGCACAAGAATTTTGTGGTCGCGGCTGCGGTCAATGCAAACCAGGAGGTTATCTTCAAGCCGCATAAGATCGGTTCGGCAGATCTGGAAGGTTGGATCATCAAGCACATCACCAACGAAGATGAAGTCGTGATCGAAGCCATGAGTTGTGCCTGGATGGTTTATGACATATTGATCCAACATGCCTCGCGTGTCGTGGTCGCACATCCTTATCACGTCAAACTCATTGCCTCGTCCTTCGTCAAAACGGACAAGCGGGACGCGATAGCGATGGCCAGATTGTTGGCAGCCAACATTATTCCGGAAGTGTGGATTCCGCCCAATCCAGTGCGCGAACTGCGTTCCTTGATCAATCATCGCAATCGATTGGTGCAAAGGCGAGCAGATGCCAAATGCAGACTACGTGGTCTTTATCAACAATATCGCATTGTCGCGCCGGACGGAAGAGCGGCCTTCGAGCCAGAGTATTGGAACAATCTCGATCTGCCGCAGGTGGAAAAACTGCGTGCCCGCCATACCAGTGAAGAGATCGAACTGCTCACACGGCAAATTCAGGAGGCGGAGGACGTCCTTGTCCAGCTAAGCGCGCAACCGCCTTGGGTGGAGCAGGTTCCCTACCTGATCCAATTGCCAGGGATCGGGATCATCATGGCGATGACCATTTTGGCGGCAATAGGCGAGATTGGACGTTTTGCTTCATCCAAGAAATTGGCGGGTTATGCTGGACTGGGAGTGAGAATTCATTCTTCAGGCGAAACCACCAAAACGGGCGGTATCACTAAACAAGGAAGACGGGAGCTGCGTTATGCCATGATCGAAGCCGCCTGGAATGCGATCGAGAACAGTTCTTTCTGGCGGAAGAAATATGAGCAACTCACGCGTCGGATGGACAACCAGAAAGCCGCGACTGCCATCGCACGAAAACTGCTGGTGGTTGTGTGGAATGTGCTCAGCAAACAAGAGATGGATCGAGAAGCGGATTCCGAAGCTGTGGGCCGAAGCATATTGTGTTGGGGTTGGAAGAACCGTCTGGCAACTTCTCTGGGCATGAAACCTGCGGAATTTACCGCATGGCAGTTGAATAAGCTCGGCATCCAACTTGACCAAGTCAAGTATTGCACAAGAGTCTATGAGATCCCCAAGACGGAATTTGTCCAGCCTCCTGTTCGCGTCAAAGAGGTGAGCGGCGTCCCAAACACATGAAAGTGTGAACTCCACATAGGAGACGGCGCTTAAGGCCATTTTGCGGGCTTGCCGCTCACGTTTTCATTATACATCCATGCAGAGCGTGCCGCGAGGTGCGAGGAATATTTTATTTTTAAAGTACAAGGCTCTTGCGATCCACCTTATTGGAGGTACAATAAAAGCACCCACAAGAGAGACGGGCTGAACTGCTTTGCAGTTTGGTTCGTCTTTTTGGTTGGGAACAGACAAGCTTCGATTATTTCTTCGGCCCAAGAAATTGAGACATTTTCTGATCGATTGCCTGTGCAATGGCTCGCAAATCGCCGATTGCATCGCTAGGGTTAGATGTCTGATAATTGATTATTACGTAGAATTCATCGTACTGCCCTTCCAAAAAACAAGCTGTCACCTTTTCCGATTCTGATCCAACATTGCAAACAACTCGAAATTGATTGGCAATCGGGCTGGTGTAATTGAATCCCTCCAGTGGTTGGCCTTGAATTGCGGAAGACCAGTAGTGGTCATGGTATGCCTGAACAGCATCTTCAATAAACGAGAACTGAACTACCCACTGCTCCATGTCAGCAATTGGCTTCCATAGGCCATTATTGACATCAGCAGGAGACCATTGCTGTATGCCGGTAGGCGGCTTCATGAAGCGAATCACGCTTCCACCTATTGCCCCTTTCAAATAGAAATCGTGAGGCGGCCAGTTTTCCGGTCCTGAATAAATCCCCCATCCGGGCAAAGACGGGGTTAGTAAGTCAGCGGTTGAGAAATTCCGGATGGGCGGTTTCGTTCGGGATATACTGCAAGCCGAGAATAACAAGCAGATCAGCAAAGTTTGTGCTAAGAGCAACCTTCGAGAATTTGAATGAGATCGTGGAATTGACATCCTAGCCTCGATTAGGGGCGAATATTAACCATTACCATCAAATGTTCCCACTGGATATGGCCATGTATAATTATTCGCAGCAGGTCTTGGCACATAAGGCACGCCGCGATGGAGTTTATTATTGTATTCGTCAAGGACGCTCTTTAGGCTGTTCTCAGTGATGTTGGCGCCACTCGATATATTGAATAATTGAATACCAGCTTCAATACCATTAAAATCTTGTGATGGATCGGTATGTGAACAAGGTATCCCGTTATTTGCAAAGTCTGCTCCACAGTGAAGTGTATTGCTATCAAACCCCGCAGCTGTGCCGAGATAGCCAAATGATATATTTCCTGGAACATCATTAAAATACCACTTACCGCTCATTCGAATATTATCACCGACTATCGCCTCAATCTTTTCCTTAAAATCCCACTGCCCGCCTGTACGCACCACGTTATAAAACGCTAAATATGCTGCCAAGATATTGCCCTGATTATAAACACAAGTAGCAGCCGTCCCCAGATTGCTCTTTATGAACTGTATCACCCAACTCTGTCGATCCGCATTCATTTCGTTCACAAACCAAATTGTGAGGTCGGCCCTTTGAAATTTATCGGCTGACGATTCATCTTGTTCAACAAAGCGTCCTGAAGGATCCGTGTAATTGACAGGATTCGCATCAACATACAACCAGGCATTATAAGACATCGGGACAGTTTCACCACCTGACCACGAATCTTTGCTGAGAAAACGCCCAATCGAAGGGTCATATGTCCGGGAGCGAAGGTAAATCAGCCCTTGACTCGTATATTCATTGGTATATTCATTAGTGAAACCAAAGATCGAACTATCACTTCCCATGGAAGCTATTGTATTCCCAAACGGGTCATAGCTTTCAGCTAACGTGATCTGATCGCTGCCATTCACCAACTGCCGCGTCGAGCCGAGGGCATCGGGCAGGAAGTAATCGGAAGTCTCAATCTTTAATTTGAAACCTTAAAGGCAAACAATTGCCTGCTATCTCCGAGTAACACGAATAGAATGCCATTGGATTGGTCCAAAGCCAGCTCATATCCTCCTGCCACGATATCGCCATTAAGCATAAATGGAGCTGATGAAAACTCTGCTAATACATTTTGTGATCCGTTATTTTCATCAACAGCAAGAAGTTTTCCATCTCGAGTCAGATATGCTACCTTGTTCTTGTTTGGCAATTCAATTACATTACTGACCACATTATTTTCCGTTTTCCATGCAACTTGACCTGTTCCGCGATCAATTGCCAATAAAGTTCCAAGCACCGAACCGGTTCTGTAAAAAACGAACCTATCAGAAAATACAGGAGCTATAATTCCTCCTATATTTAACATATCTCGGTTTTCCGTATGCCAATTTACCTGATTAAGGTCCCTTGACCTAGACTCGATTCCAAAAGAGAGAACAAACCTTTCCGTCGTTGTACTGAATATGACTTCATTACCGTTTAAATCTTCAATGCTCTCACCAGTATTACTATCTAATACTAAGAACCGTTCTGGATCCATAAACAATTGAATCTGATTTTGATATGGATAAATATACACAACCCCTGTTCCCGAAAAACCGTGAGACCACAGTAGCTTTCCAGAGAGATCGTATTTTTCAATTCCCGACCTACCCCCATAAGTAACATAAATCCCATTAGATATTGCTAAAATCGCCGTAGATGTCCCTATATATCGCTGCCAAGCAGTTTTCCCTGTTAAACCGTCGATGCAACTAAGTCCTTCTTTCGGCGGATAAACAACATCGCCTAGAATACATACCAAACCTGCCGATGCACCCATCTGGGACTCAAAATCGCTCTGAACAGTATAAATATTATTCAGTGACCACAAAGGTGAAAGACCATTTGTGCTTGCAATAGTATGGTTATATGGCGATTTAGGAATAACATTTTCCTGCGCGCAGTCTGCAACAAGAAAAGGTATGATCATAAAGCTAAAAATTATTCGAGACATTCTACTTATCACTGATTTCATCATTAATCTCCGTATACACCTCTGCATAGTAAAGTCCCATCATCGCCCCAAAGGCGCGCACGGTTTGAAGTTGATAAGGACTATACACATCAGTGCCTAATATAGGGGTGTCACGGCCCTGCCAAATATCGCTCATCAAACCTCCTATATCAATACTACCATCAGATCGTTTATAGGACCTACTATTGTTACCAAAATAAAAAGTTGTGGGCAGAACATCACCACTTACTAGGTCGCCATCCGAAATTGCCGCTTCTAAACTTCCTCCGATGTAAACATCGGCACCACTGACCATAGGATCACTCCATGAGATGAAACCTATGCCTCCCCCACTTATTCCAACTGCCCCGATGCCTGCTTGGATTGAACTTGAAACACCTCTGTATGCATCTATCAAAGGTCTATCTGTTCGGAACCCCAAGACACCTCCAACATAAACCTGAGCTCCTGCGCCAAGATCTAAAGAAGTGTTTACACCTCCACCATGATAGGTAAAATTGGCTCTCTCCATAGATGCAAAATCATAAACGGTTTCCCATCCAAATCGATGTATCAACGCCCAGAACCCTACGCCTTCAAGATAACCAGGAGCGCGATAATTAAGGGGACCTATATAACATCCTTGGCTACCTTGAACTTGATCCCCAAAATTAAACAAGCTTATTGGTAGAATCTTATAATAAAGATCAACACACCGTTCATAAGACGCTTTGTCAGCCATGGATTGACACCAATCTGGAAATTTTCCTGAAGGGTCTGTTAGATTGACGGGATTGTCATCCGTATAAGCCCAATGATTGAATGATAGTGGATTATTTACATCACCACTCCATGTATCGCGAGATGTAAACTCAGATATTGAAGGATCGTAATATCTTGCGCGCAGATACTGCAACCCGCTGTAACTGTCCGTCTGCTGGCCGGTGTTAGGATGTAATCTACCCATTTGAGGGCGTGCCTCTGGTATCCTCAGCTCAACTTTGCTAGCTGGGTGGGGACGCCGAAGGGATGTGCGGCGTTGGGTGCTCTCGTTTTGGCTTGTGGAATGACCTTTGGTCAAGTCCGTGCCAGTGTTTGAGAGGCCCACCCGAATCAGGCTTGCATGAGATGACCGCGAATGGTCAAGCTCGAATTGGTGTATGGAACGCAGCTCACCCTCAAAATGACACGCCCATTCCTCAGCAGACAGAAAGGAGTCCGGATGAACAAACGGTTTTTCGGTTTCGACCTGCATAAGAATTTTGTTGTCGCGGCCGCGGTCAACGCGAGCCAGGAAGTTATCTTCAAACCACATAAGATCAACTCGGCGGATCTGGAAGCTTGGATTATCAAGCACATCACCAACGAAGATGAAGTCGTGATCGAAGCAATGAGTTGTGCCTGGATGATCTATGACATCTTGATCCAACATGCCTCGCGTGTCGTGGTTGCGCATCCTTATCATATCAAACTCATCGCCTCGTCCTTTGTCAAAACAGACAAGCGCGACGCGGTGGCGATGGCTAGATTGTTGGCCGCCAACATCCTGCCCGAAGTCTGGATTCCGCCCAAGCCGGTGCGCGAGTTGCGTTCCTTGATCAATCATCGCAACCGGTTGGTGCAAAGACGGGCAGACGCCAAGTGTAGACTGCAAGGTCTTTATCAACAATATCGCATTGTCGCGCCAGATGGAAGAGCAGCTTTCGAGCCAGAGTATTGGACCAATCTCAATCTGCCACAGGTGGAAAAACTGCGTGCCCGTCATACCAGCGAAGAGATTGAACTGCTCACACAGCAAATTCAGGAGGCGGAGGAGGTTCTCTTGCAGCTAAGTGCGCAACCACCCTGGGTGGAGCAGGTTCCATACCTGATCCAATTGCCAGGGATCGGGATCATCATGGCGATGACCATTTTGGCAGCGGTAGGCGAGATCGGGCGTTTTGCTTCCTCCAAGAAGCTGGTGGGTTATGCCGGGCTGGGAGTGAGAATACATTCTTCAGGCGAAACCACCAAGACAGGCGGAATTACCAAACAGGGACGGCGAGAACTGCGTTATGCCATGATTGAAGCCGCCTGGAACGCGATCAAGAACAGTCCTTTCTGGAGGAAGAAACATGAGCAACTCACGCAGCGGATGGACAACCAGAAAGCCGCGACCGCCATCGCACGAAAACTGCTAGTAGTCGTATGGAATGTGCTCACAAAGCAAGAGATGGATCGGGAAGCGAATTCCGAAGTAGTGGGCCGAAGCCTCCTGTGTTGGGGTTGGAAATACCGTCTGGCAACTTCTCTGGGTATGAAGCCTGCGGAATTTGCCGGGTGGCAGTTGAGCAAACTCGGCATTCAACTTGAGAAAATCAATTATTGCACAAGAGTCTATAAGATTCCCAAAGTGGAATTTGTCCAGCCTCCTGCTCGTTCCAAAAAGGTGAGCGGCGTCCCAAATGGCGCCTTAATGCCATGAGCTTCAGATAGAAGACAGCACACTGCGCCATTTTGCAGGCTTCGCGCAGCATACTCGAAGAGTGTTCTGCTCAACATCCTTATATAGCCAGAGTCAGGCGTGTCGCGAGGCGCGGTATATAGATTTTGTTAAGGTGCGCCCCGGGCCAACCGAATTACTGTGTTGGGTGAACCGCGAATCGAGACGCTTCTATCGCCTCCCGATATTTATTTCTTCGAATACCATGCTAGCTGTAGAATACCTAATGTATCAAACCAACTTTCCCCCAGAAAATTAGCATGAATGTAATGATGAGGAAACTTATAGATTGGATAGTCGAGATTGAACTGGGTATCCAACAACCGAATATATGAAGGATCTCCTTCCCCACCACGTGCAAGATAAACCAAATCCCTTTCATCGGAAGGCCAGTTCCCAGCTCCAGAGACCCTGACAACTCCAAAGTCATGAGAAGCGTACCCCCCTGGAAAAATCTCTGTCACTTTATTAGTGTCAACGTTATAGTAACAATAAACTGATTGATAACAAGAAATGATGATGTCCTTCCCATCAGGCGTCAAGAAAAAATCATTGCCAAACTCTCCGACTAAACGCAGATTCTGTAGGTCCGGGGGCGCGATATAAGTGCCATCCCAGCCCCCAATCACGTAATCATTGTTTTGATCAATGTCTATCTGATTAAAGGGAACGTACGGTGGCTGTATGCTCTTAGGGTACGGGATGGATTGTAATTTGCCAGTGATGAGATCTAGTCTCCGAAAGGCAGTTGGAGTGAGTGCATTGCCTTCGTAAACATCGAATATTAAGATTTGTCCATCCGGCGACCACGTCACCAGGTTGAGTCGCTCATTAGAAGGCTTAACATAGACTTTTTCTGTTTCCATGTTTTCCAAGTCCAGTATCGCCAGACCCACTGCGGACTCGGGGTCGTCATCGTTTACCGTAGAATAAGTAAACGCTATCTTCTGCCCGTCCGGCGACCATGCAATATACCAAGGATATAAGTTGTTGGTTGGCAAAGGACGCCAAGTGCGGAAGAGGGGATTTAGAAGAAATATGCCACGGCCTGAATTGCTCTCTCCTATGATCGCCAGTTGTCCCTCATTGAGTTCGTGGAAGGGAATCCACCAAGGTATGCCTGTGATAATCAGCGCGACGACAACAAGAGAAATCAGTATTTTATGCCATCGTTTCATGAGGCTTAAACTCCAGCTATTGAATATAAGGCAGATACGCAGCCAATATAGGAGACATGCAGCCGATATTTGATGCGGGCCAATCTGGAATGACAGCGGGGATGTGAACGATCGTTATCCAGTCAACCGGGGTGCAGGTTTGATTTATTGGTTTCTCTCCAGGGAGAGTAATACATCCATCGTGATCGACCATCTTGGGTCCAGGATCTACGATTATGCCTACATGATTGTAGTCTAGGTTTGGATTATTATGCACTTCAAGGCTGCCGTTCTGATGATAAAACACGAGATCGCCGAGGCTTGCACTTAAAGGAAGTGTAGCTGGAAATGGCGGGATTTGCTTGCCACTATAATAAAATCCATATTGCTTATTTTCCAGAGGCCCATACGGTATCGAACCATTAATAGTCTGAGCAGAAAAGTGTTCGATCTTCGTTAGGAAGTCAAACAGCTTATCGGTCAATACCCAAGCAGGTCCGTAGTTCTTTCCACGCGCTGGTCCAAGGCTACTAGTGTAATACCAACCATTATAAGGATCATTTACTAATCCACCAGCTCTTAGAGCCTGAGAAGCAAAGTTTGTGCAATCAGCGTCCCCGAACCAACGATAGTCCGGCCAATTTCCAGGCCAAGATTCGTAGCTCATTGCGTAATGCGCGGCTGCCCATCTATTATAAAGTTTATGACCTGAGGGATCCGTCAGGTTTACTGGATTCGCATCCACATACAACCAGGCATTATAAGACATCGGTGTGGTATCATCGCCCTGCCACGAATCTTTGCTGAGAAAACGCCCAATCGAAGGCTCGTATGTCCGAGAGCGTAGGTAAATCAACCCTTGACTCGTATATTCATTGGTAAACCCAAAGATCGAACTGTCGCTTCCCATGGAAGCTATTGTATTCCCAAACGGGTCGTAGCTTTCCGCCAATGTGATCTGGTCACTTTGATTCACCAACTGCCGCGTCGAACCGAGGGCATCGGCGAGGAAATAATCAGTGGTCGAGCCGTTGATCTGCGACAAGTTACCCACACCATAAACATAACTATAAGTTCCATCCTGCAGGACATTTGGCAGGACGCTATTGATGTCAAGGGTGTAGTTGGTTGGAATGCCGTTGATCGTCTGTTGCAAGCGATCGCCAAGACCATCATAGCCAAATGAAGCACGGAGGCCCGGCCCGTTGAAGCCGGTCAGCTGGTTGGCGGAATTGTACGTATAGGTGTTCACGCCATCCGAAAGCAGATTGCCGTTGTTGTCCCAACTGTAATTCACACCGTTGACACTCGTCAGGCGGTCCGCAGGATCGTAGGCATAATTGGTCGTGCCGCCGGGGGTATCCAGAGTTATACGATTACCCACAGAATCATATGTGTAATGGTAATATGCGCCGTAGGAATAGTCCGCGGCGGTCAGTCGGTTGAGGGGATCATACGTGTAATTGATGGTGATCGGACCGGAAGGTATCGGTATCGGCGTCGGCGTGGAGGTCGGTGCTGGTGTGGGTGTATCAGATGGGGTCAGGGTGACGATCGGCGTCGCTGTTCCCACCGGCGTAGCTGTAGACTGCCCGCTCGGCCAGCGATCCACTTCGAAGTACGACCAGGTCATCAACATATCGTCGCTGCCCGTCCAATTCGTGCGCGCAATCAACCCAACATACTGCGGCGTGCCGGAGATATCCTGCGGTGCGGTCACCGTCCAGGCCTCGTTCGGGTCATGCTTGTACATGAAGGTGTATTCACCCCCGTGTTTCTCCAGCCGGAAAATCAACGGCCACTGTGCATCCGTCGTCTCAAAGGCAGTGCCATTGCCCACTTGCCCGGTGAACACCCGACTCCCATCCTCCGCTCCGCCCCAAAGCTGGTTATATGGACTATCTTCGACAAAGCCCACTTCCAGCCCGGCCACCCAGTAGCCGGCATCCCCGGCCGCGCTCACGGTTTTCACTTCCCCTTCGATCGCCCAATCCCGATCCCCCAGGTCCGACGCTGGACGCCTCAGTTGGGGAGCATCATCGGTATCGATCCAGTGCTCAAAGGAATCCGAGTCGGGTAGGTCAATCAACAAACCGTTATTCACCGTCAAGGTCGGCCCAGCTTTCGGAATATACACCTCCCATCCCGGACCCAAGCTGGTGCCCTCGAAGTCGTCCCGCTCGGTCTCCGTATAGGGTGGAGACGCAAGATTGCCCCAGCGTTCCAGGTGGAAGTAATCCACATTGAAGACCGCATTCCCCGCACTCGAATCAAAGGAACGGAACTGCAGCCCCACGGTGCTCACCGGAGTATCGATGCTCTGCACGCCCAACGTGCTCCACTGGTCATTCGCATTCCGCTTGTATTTGAACGTGTATTGGGTGCCGAACTTTTCGATCCGCAAATAGACCGGCAGGCTGACGCCCTCGGCAACCGCCGTGTCATCATTTCCAACGCGCGTGACGCGCAACGTATCATCGCTTCCGATGGACAGCCACTGTTGATCGTAGCGGTCGAAACCCGCCATCAAGTTGACCTGCCATTGGTCACCCTGATTAGTATCCGCCAGTGCCAGGTGAGTCTCGATGGTCCAATCGCCATCTCCCATGTCACTGCGGCGGAGTTGTGGAGCACTGTCAATGCCAAGCCAATGATCGAGGCCAGGGGGCACCGTCACTTGCAGAGAACCCTGAACAGCGTCCAACGAATAGGTCGGCCCAGCCGCAGGTACATACCACTGCCAGCCCGGGTCAAGTGGCGATCCGTCGAAATCGTCCTGCACCGTGGCGATGGGGATTGGGGTAGGGGATGGTGTACTGGTGGGTGTGTTGGTTTGCGTCGCTGTGGCTGTGTTCGTCGGCGTATTCGTGGGAGTGTTGGTCGCCGTGTTCGTCGGGGTCCTGGTTGCTGTTTTTGTCGGCGTGTTGGTAGCAGTGCTGGTCGGGGTCTTCGTCGGCGTTGGGACGGTTGGTGTAAGGGTGATCGTGAAGGTTGGAGTTGGTACCGTGGGAGTAAAGGTGCGCGTACTCGTGGCCGTATTTGTGGGAGTGCCGGTCGGTGTCGAGGTCCGCGTGCTGGTGCCGGTCTTCGTAGCGGTGCCTGTTGGCGTGGCAGTCCGCGTCTTGGTCGCCGTGCTTGTAGGACTACCCGTCGGCGTTCGCGTACTGGTGGGTGTAAACGTCTTTGTGAAGGTAGGTGTGGGAACAGTAGGCGTAATAGTCTTGGTGAAGGTGGGTGTTGGAACAGTCGGCGTGAAGGTCTTGGTGAAGGTGGGTGTCGGGACCGTGGGCGTGAAGGTTTTTGTGAAGGTAGGTGTTGGGCCGGTCGGGGTCTTCGATGGTGTCTTGGTGGATGTGGCAGCCAATGGGGCAGCCTGCCCGCCAGACGCAGATTGGCTCGCCTCACCCTGAGCAGCAGTATCCATAACGATTGGCGACGCGGTTGGGGTCGGGGCACAGGGTGTCGCAGTGACCGCAGGGGATGGGGTGGCGATGGCTTCCGCTGTGGCAGTTGCTGTTTCCGTCGAGTCCCCGCCTGGTAGGCATGGGGTCACCGTCGGAGTAGGTGTGCTGCTTGGAGGATTTTCCGAGCCAGAACTGAAGAGATAGTTTGCCAGGCGGATAGGTCCCAGTTGGGTATAGCCGCTTTGAGCGGCGGTGGGAGAGTTGGTCGGCGTGCCGGTGGGAGGCTCTGTAGGACTGACGGTCGTGGTTGCAGGAATAGTGGGTGTGAGGGTGCCGGTCAGGGCCTTTGTGGGCAAAAGTACCGTGGATATCCCGGTAGCCGTGGAGGTTGCTGTTGCGGTTGCTGGAATGGCAGGCATCTGTATCTTGTTGGAGATCGAGTTCTGCCCGATAGTCACCGGGGTGGACACATCCTCAATTGCTTGAGTTCGATTCCCGGCGTTATCGTACCGGTACTGGTAGGATGCAACGGTGTTTTGCCCCAGCGTGTCCTGCAAGGTCTGCAAACGTCCGGAATCGTAATAGGTATAGTTCGTGTCGACCCCATTGGCTCGCAGGATCTGTGAAATACGCCCGACGGGATCATAGACGTATTGGGTCGTCTGCTGATTGAGATCGCTAACCGTATGCAGCTGATCGTTTGAATAGTACGTATAGGAGACCGACTGCTGGTCGGGATAAGTCAGCGAAGTGCGGTTGCCCGCCGGATCGTATCCGTACCCGACGGTTTTCGTGAACGGATCGGTTACGGATTGGACGCGGTCAAGCGCGTCATAGGACCACTGCGTGGTTCCGAGACCATCCGTCATCGACGTGCGGCGGCCTTCCGCGTCATAGGTAAACGAGACATCCGATCCGCTGTCCGCATAGTTGATGCCGCTCAATCGTTCCGCCTCATCGTAGATATAAGAGGTTGTATTTCTGTTGGCATCCGTCATCGAAACGCGGTCGCCCAGCGCATTGTAACCATACTGCCACGTATGGGTCAGCGGATCGCTCTCGGTCGTCAAGCGATTCAATGCGTCATACACGAAATCCGTGGTATTGCCGTCGCCGTCTGTGATCGTGAGACGGTCACCATTTTTGTTATAAGAATACTGGGTATGGACATTGGTCTGATTGTCTGAACTGGGATTCCCGGCCTGGTAATTCTCCCAGACATCCGTAAGGCGGTTCATGGCGTCATACTGATAAAGCGTGGTAATTCCGTTCGCATCGGTCAGGCTGGTTTGGTTTCCATTGGCGTCGTATCCGAAGTAGGTTGTGTGCGTGTCCGGGTCGGTGACGGAGGACTTGCGACCCAGCTTGTCATAGGTGAAGGTGGTTGCCTTATGCAGCGCATCGACGGTGGAGACCACATTGCCATCCGGATCGTACACGGTGGAGGTCTGATTCCCCGCCGCGTCCGTGACCGAGACTGGGCGGCCCAACGCGTCATAGGTTGTGGATGTTTCGTGGTCATTGGGGTCGGTTATCGTTTGTCGATTCCCGTCCGCGTCGTACCCGTAATCCGTCTCAATGTTGTACTGGTTCTCGCCGTTTTTTGGCTGCCCCGCCAGATAATTCTGTACGCTGCTCAGCAGACGGCTGGCGCCGTCGTAGGTATTCGACGTCACGCGGTTTAGAGTGTCGGTGACGCTAACCTGGCGACCCAGCGCATCATAGCTGAACTGGGTTATCAGATTGAATTTGTATTGGTAGTTCTGGGCCTGTCCGGCCGCGTAATTCGCAGTGGTTGAAATTACCTGCCCCAGCGTGTCATAGCCGTATTTGTTGATGGCGCCCAGTGCATCCGTCGCAGTACTCTTGCGTCCATATTGATCGTATGAAATGTCGTTGCGGATGTTGTCATTTACGCCCCGGCCCGGAGGGGTCGTGGCGTAAATATCCTGTCCCGCCAAATCCTGCACGGTGGCCACGGGTCGATTGGCTGCGTCATAATAGGTGCGCGTGACGATGCCCATCGGGTCCACCGTGGCAATTGCGTTACCGGCCTGGTCGTAATAGGTGTCCGTACGAATATTGGCATCGGCCTCTGCCCCCCGACCAGGAGGAGTCGAAACCCAAATGGATTGGCTGGTCAAATTCCGGACCACGGTGACCGGTCGATTCAAGGCATCGTAATAGGTGCGTGTGGTTATTCCGTTCGGATCCACCGTGGCGATGAGATTTCCGCTGGCATCGTAATAGCTGTCCGTGCGCACGTTCTGGTCGTGAACTCCACGCCCAGGCGGCGAACTGACATAAATATCCTGCCCGACCAGATTCACGACCACAGTAGCTGCACGATTGTCCTGGTCGTAATAGGTGCGGGTGATCACTCCATCGGGATCTTTGGTGGCGATGACATTGCCGCTGGCATCGTAGTAGGTATCGGTGCGCACGTTCTGGTCGTGGCTCCCGCGGGCGGGTGGTGCACCGACGGAAATATCCTGCCCTACCAGATTCACGACCACTGTGGCTGGACGCTCGTCTGGGTCGTAATAGGTGCGGGTGATCACCCCGTTTGGATCCACCGTAGCAATGACATTGCCTTCGACATCATAATAGGTATCCGTGCGAATGTTCTCATCCGCCGCGCCGCTGTGTCTTGCTGGCGGAGTTTCTTCTTCAATGGCCTGTCCCACCAGGTTTTTCACGACGGTCACCGGGCGGTTGTCTGCATCGTAGTACGTGCGGGTGATCGTTCCCGCGGTATCGGTCTCCGCGATCCGGTTCCCAAGGAAATCATACTGGTAGGTAGTGACAAGGTTGTATTGGTTTAGATAATTTTGGGCAAAATCCGGATCATAATTGCGGGTTGAGGTGATCAGTCGTCCTGCCGCATCATATACATTGTGTGTTCTGATTCCCGTGCTGTCGGTCTGGTCGACCAGATTGCCCGCAGCATCATAGGCATAAGTGGTCTGCTGGCTGTCAGAGGTGCCATACTGCGTGGTTACAGAAGCAGTCTGCCCGTGGGAGTCATAAGTATAGAGCGTTTGACTCCCGCCAGTGTCGGTGAGCAATTCGAGTTTGCCTGCCGGCTCCCCTTCTGAATTGTTGGGCTGGTAGTATTCGTATTGGGTGCTAATGTAGGTCACGCCGCCGTCGAAGCTCAGTGGATACTCCACCTTGGTGGGCAGCGTCGGGAAGTTCGGGTCTTCGTAAAAATATTGGGTCTGATAACCCAGCGGGTCGGTGATGATGGTGGGTGAGTGCAGGGAATTATAGGTAATATCGGTTTGGGCTCCGGACGCATCGGCGATGTGCGCCAGGTCCGCACCGTCCAGGCTCCAGGTCAAGGTGGTCGTGTTTTCATTGGCGTCGGTGATCGTGGCAGGACGGAAATTGGGGTCATAGGTTTTTACAGGCGTGTCCCCCAGGGAGTCAGCGTCGCTGGTCAAGGTACCAAGGGTTCCATACGTGTGAATGCGATTTGCTCCGTGCATATCCGTCACTGTCGTCGTACCGTCTGCGTTGTAGACCACTTCTGTGACAAGATCGCTGAGACCATCATATTGCTCAACGGCGCGCCCCTGGGCGTCGTAAACAACCTGCACTTTCGTGTTTCCCAAAGGATCGATGATCTGCGTCAGGTGATTGGCAGAATCGTATTGATACTGCCAGTTCCCTCCCCCCAGGTTGGAAGCGCTGGCCAGATTTCCCGAGGCGTCATATCCATAGGTGACGCTTCGCTGAGTCTGATCGGACACAGAGACGATCCGTCCTTGAGTATCGTAACCAAGAGATAGATAGCGCGTCCCGCCATCCGCGCTCACCTGCTGAAGCCGGTTGTTGGCGTCATAGCCATATGTCCAGGTATTTCCCTCCGCATCCGCCCAGGTGAGCAATTTCCCGTTTGAATCAAAGGAATATATCGATTGATCCGGCAAAGTCAGAGTATACGTACCATTCGAAAGCACGAGCGACCCAGTCACTCCATTGTCGGGGGCGTAGGTACCATCCCCCAAATCCGTGAACCGATATAGATTCGCAGAATGTGCCTTAAACAGGACGTAGCCTGCCTCTCCTCCGGGATTCGCTGGAAAAACAAGACGCGTGTCGAGGCTGTGAGTCCAGCCAGAGCCAAGCGTCCCGGTATATACACCGGTGGCCAGGGATGAATAAGTGCGATCGAAGGAGAGGGGACCGGCGGAAGTCGGGACAGAAAGGTCCGTCACGTTTTCATAGAATCCCCCGGTACGGGTATTGATCGGGTCTCCGCCTTGACCTTGTGAACTGGAGGCTGAGGATTCCTGGCAGTCGCCGGTGCAGGATCCGTTCAGTACCGACTCGCCGTCGACGTTCGAATCCAGAGGATAAAACGAAGCCTTCAGATCCCAATCAAAATTGCCGATCGTACCTGGATCTCCTACATCCACATAATGTTCCATACCATTCCAATAGCCCATATCTTCCAAGAGATCGCTCTGGAACAGAAAATAGTTGGACGAGGAGGATACGCCGCTCAAGGCGCCAGTAAATTCAACCGTACATTGACCTTGGATAGTCCCACCGCATGCTACTAAATTTGTGGTGTTTGGAGTGAGATAATCCTTTCCGAGTCCAACAGTAAGAGTGCCGAGATAACTCCTCGGAGCGTCCATGAAAAAACTCCAATTAATCGTTACCTTCACATCAAAATAGACTTTTCGGGATTGCGAGCAGCCTGACCCATTACAGAAGAACTGCATTAGGTATTGAGAAGGATTGCCTTCCATTGGCCCATTGAAGGTAGCATCCGTAACAGCGTGCCAAACATAAGGCAAATCGCCAAGGTCAGATGAACATGGAGAATAATTCCACGGGTAATTCCCATTTGCACGGCTGTATTGGATCTGATAACAATTCAACCAGGCGGCGGAGGCGTCCGAAGCGAGAGCATTGGGTCTGGTTTGTGGTGGCGCGCTTATCCTTGCAGACGGGCGCGCGAATACAGGTCGCTGGCCATTATTCTGTGCTTGGAGAGCTGCTGCCTGCTGACGATCACTTTTCACTATCGAAGATTGCGCCAGCGCGACGACAGGGACCGTGGTACTGAAGAGGAGCGTCGCGGCGACAACCAGCCTGAACAGGGCTTCAGTACGTTGCAATTTCGCAGACATAATTCCTCCCGAGAACTGAAACGATGTTGAATTAACGAATGTATTTGAAACTCTTCTAACGCTAAAACCGCCACACTGATATTGAACGAGCGAAGCCCAATACCCTTATTGCCTATAGTTTATTGTCGCGCTTAATTTCTGCTTGTCAATGAGGGAAAACCCTTAATGCCCAAAACCCACCATAAGATCGCCTGACTCCTGGTCTTGACCCCGATCTTGCGGTAAATGCTGATCAGGTGCTCCTCGACTGTCTTATCACGAATACCCAGCAAGGACGCCATCTCGTGATTGGTATGTCCTTCCAATAGAATCTCAAATACTTGCTTTTCGCGATCCGAAAAGGAGCGCATGACGATTTGGCGGCGGCGCATGGTATCCTCCTCTTCTCGATAGGAGCGATTTGCCATTATTAATATAGCACTGGGGAGGCTTCAAAACAGGCTTCAAAAGATTAATGCGATCTGCCGCCCCCCTCTACGGTCACTGACCTCCTGGCAAAGAAACGAACCTCTTCATGAGCGATGATCGATCGCTTGAAGTCGAACAATTCAGTGATCCTGGCTTTGGCTTCTTCAGGCTCCCCATCCGGTGAAACCAAAGCGGCCCATATCCTCTTTATATGACGCTCAAACATGAAAATACGGCGATGGCCTCCAAATTCCCGAAACATGCCCATCGACTTGGGACGATAAAAGCCAATATCCCCTGCAAGTCCCGCTTCATTCTGTTGATGGTTTAACGGCCTAATGGTTCCAGTTGGCCGCACGCGCGCAGAGTCAGGCAGGACCGGCTGGGCGATCCTGCTTATTCAACTTCGGTCAAGTCCTGAGCGAGCCTATGATATGCGTGCCTGCCAGGCATCAAAGACGCCTACTAAGGCTGTGTGGCCCTGACATCAATAATGTACTGCTTCCCTGCCAGGACGAGCATCTTGGATTTCAGCAAATAGTCGTAGGCCTCGGCAAATGTCATGTGGTTCTTCTGCATGGTGTTCGACAACCCCCAGCACACCTGTGTCCCCGTGATGTAACCGTCCTTTTCGACATCGTCTTTCCATTCCCCAACGCTGGCATACTCAGTAAGTGGTTTCATGCAGCCTCCTTATCGCTCATGCGTGATTATAAGACAAGATCCGGCCAAGGCAGACAGGCTGACGAGCTATTCGATCTCAAACCGCCGCATTCTCCAGAGCACACCGCCGCGTAGGCGCCTGGACCGCATCACACAGGTATCGGCTCCTTAAATGAAGCATGCCTGAACCGGAAGGCATGCCCCGCGCCCTGCTCCATGAAGACGAACCACCATGTTCCCGCCTCCACGCTTCCCTGGGACCCTCACCAGTAAACACATAAGATCGGACGCCTATGGCGATGGCGCGTTCAGATCGAACTCCTTCGCGAGCGGACAAGGCGCGCATGACGATCTGGCAGCAGCGCACGGCATCTTCCAGCTGGTTGATATGAGCGGATCGTCCATCGTTACCGTATCGCCGGGGAGGCTTCAAAAGATCCTTGTGAGCTGCGGGCGCGCTCGGGAGTTATTTACCTTCCGCAGAAGCCAGCTCCTGCACGGTGCCTCTCCTTTTCCATAACACCGAACCGTTCATCATTACGTGAAAAACGGCTTCACTTCTCGGCTTTCTCGTGCTCCATCATCCAGATTGTCCATGACTTATACAATTCCTTGACATTCCTCGTCGGCCTATTTAGAATGCCTCTAATTACTAAGGTGTGATCTCCATCTCTCAGAATCTGCTTCTTTTCCGAGATGGAGGTCGCACCTTTTTATTTTAATCTTTTGGCCCAGGAGCCGCAGGAGAACCCAATGAACCTTACTGTCATCCGCAATGCACGAATAACAAAAGCAATTACAAGCCGTGCCGCCTATGTGCTCTGGAGTTTGCGCGGCCGGATCACGGACCGGCGCGGCGACGATTACGGCGAGAAAGCCGTGATCCTCGTTCTGGTGGTCCTTGCCGGAGTTGCGGCCTTTTCCTTGTTCGGTAACAAGATTGTTTCATTGATCAATCAGGCCTCCGCCGGGATATAAAGTCGTGCCTTCACTTCTGCGCCGAATACTTTCCCGGAAGGGCGATGAGTTTGCGGAGACCGCAATTGCCATGCCGGTGATCCTGCTCGTGACGATCGCCCTGATGAACCTTACGATGGCTGGATTCGCCAGCGTGAACGCCGACAATGCCGCGAACTATGGCGCGCGCATTGGAAGTGTCTACCAGCAAGGCATGGCCCCGGCAGCGTACGGCGCGGCCATGCAGTCGGTGTCCTATGCCAAAGTTGGAACGTATGCCGTGTCGGTCTCTGGCGGCGGATTCCCCGGTGCGGAGATCAATGTCACGGTGAGCTGGGATGTGCCGGACTTGATGGGCGGCTTGCTGAGTTTTATCGGCGGAAGCAGTCTCGGCGGCGATCTCAAAGGGTCGGCGGTCAGCACGTTCCGGCAGGAGGGCTGGTGAAAGGCAATTCGGAGCGCGGCCGCAGATCCCGCAACGAGCGGGGCGATGCCTACGCCTGGTTTGCGGCGCTGATGCTGATCATCGGCATCCCGCTCGCCTCGTTGAGCATTGACATCGTGCGGATGATGTACGTGCGGACACACCTGCAGACGGCCACGGATGCAGCCTGCCAGGCCGCCGCGGACGCATTGGATGTCCCGACTTACCTTTCGACCGGCAGGAAGCAGATCGACCCGGTGCTGGCTCGAAGCCAGGCCGACCGCGAGTTCATGGCAACGCTGCAAGATGCCACCAGGATCGATTATTCGATCACGGGTCTCGGGCTGGATTATCCGAGTCCGGTGGATGCTCACTGTGCCGCTTCTGCAAGAGTGGCACACATCATCCCGATGACGCCGCCGATGAACGTCCTGGTGCAAACCACATCCGAGATGCGCGTCCAGACCCTGACATCAACGCCCGCCGCCCCATAAGGAAAAAATGGAATTCGAGATCAATTTACGCAAGGATGAGGAAGTCTATTGGCTCACGGCTCTGATGGCGGTTGTGATCGCCCTCATCATTGTCTTCGGATGGATCGGGCGCGGTGTTACGCCGACGGACGATGCCGGCAATCCCCGACTCCTGTCATGGCCGGACTGGGAATTGATCCAGGCGGAACGCGAGCATACTGCCGAATTATCCACTCTTCAGGGCGATGCGTCCAAGTTGGCCCTGGCATTGCAGGAACGACCCGATCCCGTGGCCGCTCAATTTCTTGTGAGCTCGGTGGCCAGGCATGTCCAGAGCGAGTCCGATCCATCGCTTGCAAGCGCGCGTCAGGCGCTTGTAAGCGCCTCCCTCGATGTCCGCGATTGGGCATCCGGCGCGTTAGACCGCAACACGGCGGTTCAATCCCTCCAGGAAGCGATGGCTCTTCTGAAATGACACTCGATCTTTCCTTCCCCCACCAGCGCGCCCTGGACGACCTGTTGCAAGCCGAACGATTGATGCGCGAGAAAAATGAATCGGTGATCCATGGGCTGCAGCAGACCCTCACAGACCTTGCCATTCGTCTCGACGGTGAGCGGTTCGAATCATTGCGGCGGGACGATCCGCGTGTACCGGCCTCCTGGACGGTGCCCGATTGGAATGCGTTCTTCGCCAAAGTCTCGCTCCCCAGCCGAGGCTGGAATGCGCCTGATGTGCTGGCGCAGCGCGAGCTCCAGCAGCAGGTCGAGGGATTGAAAGCGAGAGTGAGAACACTGGAGGCGCAGTTGGAGGAGGCACGCGCGAGAAAGATCGGTTCCTCCATACCGGACCCTCATGCCTCGCGCGCATCGTCTCCTTTGGTCGTGAGGGATCCGGCAGAGAAAAACAAAGTCTTGCTGCCTGACGCCCAGCCAGGGCCGGACGATGGAACGACTCCATCGGCGGACGATTTGGTGGGCGAGGTGAAGTCCATCTTGAATGACCTTCCAAAGACGGCACCCGCGCCGTTCGACAAGATCCTTAACGGCGGAAATCGAACGGGAGTCGATCTGGATCAGATATTTTTGCGATATTGGATCACGCTGTATTTGATCGGAAGGCGGGGACTTTCCTCTTCGATGGAGATGAGCATGATCTTGGCGAAAGCGACGGGTGCGAATCCCCGGACGGGATCGGTGCGCCGCGCCATGGAACACCTGGCGGACATCAATATGCTGTTTGCAAGAACGATCGGGTCGGGCGCACCACGGACCTCGTTGAAATTGAATCGCTTGTCTCCGGCCGGAGAAAAATTGTATGAAGCCGTCTTCCACGTCAAGCCTGTTGAAAATGAATGGGCGCGCATCAACCGGCTGCATCAAGGCGAGCAATACCCTGTCCACGCCATGTGCCTCATTGCTTTCGCGATCCATGCCCGCCGGCGCGGATATCGGACACGCGTCCTGCCCGAGTCGAAGCGGACGCCCACGCCGCCGGATCTATGGATTTCGCGCGAGGCGGAGAGTTTGTATGTCGAAGTGGAGTTGAGCGAAAAGGAGAACCCTGCCAAGTGGCGAAACCAGGCAATGTTGAACGGCGGAAAAGTGGCGTTGTGCGCGGGCATGTCCAAAGGACGCGAAACGCTGGTAGGCGATTGCAAAGCCCTGCACTTGACCGGTTATGCCAGCGATCTGGAGACAATGGTCGAAATGAATTTTGAGGAGATCGCCGCGGACGATCCTCTCTGGCTGGAGATTTGGTAGGGATGCTTCAAAAGGCAGAACCGCGCCGAACGCCTGCCGTGTCGGCAGGAGGGCATCCTGCGGGAATGACGCAAGCGCGTCCCGGCCCTGCTGGGACAGGATCTTCAGCAAACGCCAGGACGCGAAAACTTGATGTTTGCCATGCGGCTCCGTCTTCCGAGCCATTGGGAACGCGCAGGCGGAGCGCCTGCCGCGGAAGACCCTGCGAACTTCGTGGTCAAGATCGGCAAGCGCGCCGGCAAGACGCTCGGCGAGATTTACTGCGAAGGCAGCGGCACGCAGGCGCTTCAGTTCTACGCCGCCATGGCGGCCGGAGACGATCCTGATAAGCACGCGTTGAAGAACGCCGCGGCTGCCTTCCTGGCAAAACACACGGTCGCCTCCCGCCGTCCGCTGCTGTCTAGTGTCCAGGAGCGGCAGGCGTAATCCTCTCCAACACCGGTTCTGCTTTTTTCTGCAGCTTTCCAAGCCATGGCTCTCGGTCTGCAGCAGCACCTTAATAATCCAGAAAACGAATCTTGTGACGTATTTTTCGAGGTAACGATCGAGCGCCACAGGTATCAAACGGTCCGGTAACACGGGACCATTCCAACCGATCTTTTAACATTCCCAAGGCGGGGGAGGGCTCGTTGTCCCCCGCCTGTAATCCAAGAACACGCGCTGCGTCAGCGCCTCAAGCCTCGAAAAGACATTTCCATCGAAAGGAGCAAGTCACATGCCAGCCAGAAAAAGTGATTTGAAAGTCAAAGAAAAGCCCGCGCCTCGAAAAAAGAAAACGAAAGAGGTTCCGCAAGAAACAGCGCCCAACCCCGAATTCCGGACCGTTGATGGTCCTCAACCAATTGGGCAGAATGACGGACCGCTGCAAAACGAAGAGAGTATTCCACCCATCCTGCCTCCGTCCGCGCTTGCTGCAGTGAATACCCCATCCACCCCCGCACCGACCACCGGCCAGACCGCGCTCTCATCGGATTCAGCGTCAAGCCTTGCAGAAAGGAAGCCGCAAAAGAGGAAATTGAACCGCCAGGTGAACAACGAGCGATTTGACCTGAACACAGTGATCGTCTCCGGCGCCATCCATGCCGTGTGGGGCAGCGGCGCGGATGTGTTCGCCCGGTTGGGGCTTTCCAGGCGCGGCCAATTGCTCGAAGAAGATGATCAATTCCTGATCTATGTCACCCTGCGTTTCGCGGACGGCATGGCGGCCGGCCGGCCGATCTCGATCCAGAAAGGGGAAATTGTGAGCGTACGCGGATACCTCACGCATCACGATTATGAGGAGACCCTGCGCAAATTCCTCAACGATGCGCACGCTTTGAGTTTCTTCGACCTGGTGGCGCCAGAGGATCTTCCTCTTTGGCGTGACCTGTCGTTCAAACGTCAGAACGGAATTATCAATGTGCTGGAGATGCCACTTCTCGATCCCAATTCAGCGCCGGCCGGCTCGTCTTCATTTAATAACCGGGCCTGTGTGGAAGGCATCATCGCCCGCGTCTGGGAATATCCGCGGAATAACGAGATCGACCTCTTTGCGCGTCTCGCTGTTTATGATGACCATACCCCTCTGGATCCCAAGCGCGCCGGAAACTTTGGAAGAGCCCGGCGCATGGCTCACTATATTACGGTCCGCTTCCCCTGCGGGAAAACATCCAGCGGCTCGAGGGTCCATTTGAAACCCAGGATGCGCCTGCGTATCGTGGGTGAATTGCAAGATAGGGCCCGCTCCGTGACCCTGCGCGAAGAACTGTTGAGGACGGCCAAACCTGCCGTCATCGAGATGATGCAGCGTGTGCAGAATGCCGAGCGCCTGAACGAGATCACGAACCAGCAGGAGAGCCTGCACATCGTTCCAGATGCCGTCGTGGTCTATTCGACCGTGGGCGGTTCCAGATGATCTGTATTAAATGAAGGCAGCAGGCGTTTGCCTTGCCTCCCTCTCGGCGATAAGCGCCCAGCCAGGTTCGCGGCCTGGCAGAGGATGTGCCCCAAAAGGGCAGCGACCCTACGCTTCTTTCCCGCTTTGCGGGATCTGCGACTTTCTCCTCCTCCGACCCTCGGGACACGGGTAACTCGTACCTCGCTGTTCCCCAGGGCAAGTTTCCAGATGAGGTGATTCTCATGGGAGGCGATAGCCGGGCGAGGTCGTTTCTGAAGGGAGTGACAATCTTTGGTCCCTTTCTTGAGCCGTCACTCCCTTCTCTTTTTCATCCCGAATGACCCCAGTGCCGCGGCATTCACACGAATTTCAAGCGCGCCCTGGGGTGGATGTTCCGGGTTCGAGCCCCGGCGGGATGGCCTTTTGACAGGACGCACGAACTCCACGAACCTTCCCATTAAGAAAAGGACTTGCACCAAGGAGTGAAGCCCCTGACAAAAACATTTCAGATCAAGAGGAGTAGTAAA
>Ga0335081_10001797_pt1 | contig 33957 bp, 30 predicted proteins | sample Lox_Sample_35_FD_206713 | JGI IMG/M metagenome (GOLD analysis project Ga0335081, IMG submission 206713) | Soil microbial communities from Loxahatchee National Wildlife Refuge, Florida, United States - Lox_Sample_3.5 | ecosystem: Environmental > Terrestrial > Soil > Wetlands | place: USA...
TTCAGCCGATTGACGCAATCCGGACCTTCCTGCTCGTAAAGATGAACGATGACTTCTGTGTCGGTGTGGGATCGGAAGACGTGGCCTTTGGCCTCGAGCTCGCTGCGCAACTCCGGGAAGTTGTAGATCTCGCCGTTGTACGTGATCCAGACCGTGCGGTCCTCATTGCACATCGGCATGTGCCCGTCGGGCGACAAGTCGAGAATGGCGAGACGACGGCTGCCCAGGCCGATGTAGGCCCCGTCGGGAAGCTTGCGGTCCCACAAGCCGGAATCGTCGGGACCCCGATGCGCTTGAACCTGCGTCATGCGCGCCAGAGTTTCGCGATCTCCACAGTTCACTACACCAGTGATGCCGCACATCGGTTACGCCACTTCCTTCTGAGCCTTCAATTGCGTCTTCAATTCGTAAATCTTCGCCTTGATGTGAAAGAACTGAATACCCTGCAAACCGCAGTAGATCAATCCCGGGATGCCGTCGAGAAAACCGAGGCAGAAGATGTATTTGTAAAGGAAATACAGCGCCGGAGTTCCCGGGACTGTAAAAAACCTCTTTCGAAGCCAGCGGCGGCGCTGGGCCTGGGAACCAAAAAAGGAAGGCGCGAGATCTTTGACGTTCCCTTTTCCCTGAAGCCACACGCGCGCTTCCCAGTTCGAATATTCATCATGTTTCTGTATGTAACGCGAAAGCGACTCGATGTTGTGATGAAGCAGAGGATGCTGAAGCTTCGCGGTTCTCTGTTTCGGGTCGCCCCCTCCGGACGAATCCAGAACAATGTGCTCGTGCACTTCCATGTCCGCCGTCGATTGATCCTGGTCTTTGAGGCGGCATTCAAAACGTCCTTTGCCTCGGCGGAAGAGCGAGAGCTTGTAGAAACTGGCGCCGCTATGCTTCAGTTCGCGTCCTAGAAAGAACATGCGAAGCGCGATGTAATAGCCGTCGTAGCTCGAATTCCGAATCGCCGTTCTGATTTCCTCTTCGAGCTCGGGAGTAAGAGCTTCATCGGCATCCACGAGGAAAATCCAGTCGTACGTCAGCGGCAGCGATTCCATCGCCCACTGGCGCTTCTTGGGCCAGCCGCCCTGATAATGGAACTGCACGACGTGAGCCCCGTAGTTCTGAGCGATCTCAGGCGTCCCGTCTGTGCTTTGCGAGTCGATGACGTAAACTTCGCCAACATTCCTGAGGGATTCCAGGCAGCGCGGCAAATTGCGGGCCTCGTTGCGCGCCGCGATGATCACACTGATAGGCAGCAGCGCCGAGGCGGAATCGCTCCGCACCTGTTTGGATTCTTCCAGCTTTGGCATCAGGAATAGAGAGGCTCCGAACATTTTACCGCGAGCCGACGGTGTGGAAACACGGATTCGGATGTCGACCACGCGGTTATACTGGATCTTCGATGGTGCCTGTGAACTCAAGCGCGGCGCGGAAAGAAGACGTTCGCGATTTTTGGAACGCCGAACCCTGCGGCTCACGCTACATGCAAGACAAGGACGATTTTGAGGCACATACCCGTGCCCGATACGCCCTCGAACCCTACATTTTCGATTTCGCGAACTTCTCCCAGGCGCGCGGCTTGAAAGTGCTCGAGGTCGGGGTCGGCATGGGCGCTGACTATCTGGAGTGGCTTAAGGCAGGGGCCAATGCTACCGGCGTCGATCTCTCCGCAATGTCGATCGAGGCTGCCCGCCAACGCTGCGCCAAGGCTGGCTACAAACCAGATCTGCGATTGGGTGACGCCGAAAACTTGCCATTCGCCGACAATTCGTTCGATGTCGTTTATTCCTACGGTGTCATGCATCACAGTCCGGATACGCAGCGCTGCCTTAGAGAAGCTCACCGCGTTCTAAAACCCCGTGGCGAGGCTCGGATCATGGTGTACCAGCATCCGTCGATTACTGGCGGCATGTTGTGGCTTCGTTACGGATTGTTGAAGGGAAAGTCACTGCGAAAGACAGTCTTTGATCATCTCGAGAGTCCCGGAACAAAAACATATACGCTCGCCGAGGCTCGCGCTCTCTTTGAAGGATTCGAGGACGTGAGAATGCGGGTTGTGTTCAGCCCGGGTGATCTTCTGCTGAATGAACCGTCGTCCAAATTTAGCAAGCCGTTTTATCGATTCGTGTGGAAGATATTTCCTCGTGGGCTGGTGCGGCAGTTCGGAAAACGCTGGGGACTATTTCTGTTAATCTGCGCGAAGAAAAGCGCCTGATAGTCAACGCTCGCTAAAAACCGCTACCGAGTTCATCTCGCACCACTTCTGTAGCACGTAGAGAGCCCACGGACGCGCCCACGAGACCTTGCCTTCGAGGAATTGATTCCATATCCTCTCTACTCCCCTGCCGTTAAGGGCGCCGCCAAGTGGCCCATGCTCGACTCGTTTTGCCTCCAGAATCGGAGCGATCTCCTGACGGAGTTCTTGGCTCAGCCAGTGCTCGAAGGGCAAGGTGAATCCGCGCTTTGGACGGTGAACGATTTCATCCGGCAAAGTTCCAGCGAGCGCTTCGACCAGCAATTTCTTGGGAGTTCCGTTCAGCTTCGACTTGCCCGGCAGAGCCAGAACCGACTTCGCCAACTGATGGTCAATCAGCGGGACTCGCACTTCCAGTCCCTGAGACATGCTCATGAAATCGGAATCGCGCAACAGCGTGTTGAGCATGTAACAGCGTGACTCGAGATAGGAAACGCGATTCACAGGGTCGAGAGTCAGCGAGCGACGCAAGATCTCTTGCTGAGAAGCGCAAGCCAGCTGGTCAGATTCCTGGCTGCTTTTCTGCAGCAGAGACTCCCGCTGCGCCGGAGTGAATAGCATTCTGGTCAAGAAATAAGGATGGAGTACGCGGCCGTTTTCACGTGCGAGCGCCGTCAACTTGCGATTCTGATCGTTTTCCGGAGCAGCCGCCTCGAAGACGTCCGCGAGTGGAGAGCGAATCACACGCGGCACCCGCTTCCAGAAATGCGCGAACCGTTCCATGCGCGGCACGGTTCGGAAGTTTGAATACCCGGCGAATACCTCGTCGCCTCCCAGTCCCGACAAGGCGACCTTCACACCCGCCCTTCTCGTTTCGCGTGAAACGAAGAAGGTATTCACGCCATCCATGGTCGGCAGGTCCATGGCTTGCAGCGCATCCGGAATTGCCGCTAAAACGTCTGCTTGCGAGACCGTGATCTCGTGATGATCGGTGTGGAACTTCTTCGCAACCGCGCGCGAGTGCTCAGATTCAGAAAACTCCGCTTCCCGAAAGACGATGGAAAACGTGCTAGGAGTCACACCGCCCCGGCTGAGAATGCTGACGAGTGCGCTGGAGTCGATGCCGCCCGACAGAAACACTCCCACCGGCACGTCGCTCACAAGTTGGGACCGAACCGCATCTTCGAGCATTTGCTGCAAATGGGTGGAACTCATCGCAACGCCCGATTGCTCGGGCGAGTCGCCGTCATCGACGAGATCCCAATATGTTGTCTCGCTGACCTTGCCACCTTCCCAAACCAGGAAGTGGCCCGGCCGAAGTGCGCGGATGCCCTCTATTAATGTGAGTGGATCGTAAGCCGAGCCAAATGTCAGGTAATTTGTCAGTCCGCCGTAATCGAGCCGAGCAGGGATGATGGATGTTCCGAGAATCGACCTGGCTTCCGAGGCAAAAACAAAATAAGAACCCGCCTCCGCGAAGTAGAGCGGCTTGATCCCCATCGGATCTCGTGCCACAAACAATCGATGGCGCTGCGCGTCCCAAAGGGCGAACGCGAACATCCCACGGAATCTTCCGAGGCACTGCTCGCCCCACTGCGCATACGCTTTTAAGAGGACTTCGGTATCGGAGTGGCTGACGAAGCTGGTTCCCAGTCTCTCGAGGTCGGCTCGAACTTCCCTGAAGTTGTAAATCTCCCCGTTGTACACGATCCAATTTTCAGTCACAGCATCACGCATCGGCTGGTGACCAAGAGGCGACAAATCAAGAATCGCCAGGCGGCGGTTTCCGAGACCGATTTCAGCACTGCCGTACGTGCAGTCATGGAGCAGAACCGTGCCGTGATCGTCTGGCCCACGATGCGCCAGAGATTGCGTCCCGCGCTCAAGAACGCCGCTCGGGATCTGCGAATTATGGGCGACGATTCCGAAAATTCCGCACATGTTTCTAGCAAGCGCAAGGCCGGTGCTGTTCAATCATACTAGTTGCTTCGATTTGTAAGAGGCCACAGCGTTACGATAATCTGCAATACTCAAGCTCCACGCAGGTTCCCGAATGACGGCATCTCCGGTCAAAGTACCGTATCTCGATCTGAAGGCGCAGTATCGAAGTATCAAGTCCGAAATCGATACCGCAGTTGCCGGCGTTCTGGAAAGCTGCCAGTTCATCCTCGGGAGTGAAGTTGCCAAGTTCGAGCAGGAATTCGCCGCCTATTGCGGCGCTTCTGAATGCACTGCGTTGAATTCGGGCACCAGTGCGCTCCATCTGGCTTTGCTGGCGGCCGGAGTTGGTCCCGGAGACGAGGTCATTACGGTTCCCTTTACATTCGTGGCCAGCGTCGCTGCGGTGCTTTACACGGGAGCACGGCCCGTGCTGATCGATATCGATCCGCACTCATTCACGATGGATCCGGCGAAGATCGAGTCTGCGATTACGCCTCGCACAAAAGTCATTCTGCCTGTACACCTGTACGGGCAGACGGCCGACATGGGTCCAATCCTGGAGATCGCGCGGCGGCACAGTCTGATCGTGATCGAAGATGCCGCCCAGGCCCACGGAGCCAAGTACAAAGGCAGGATGGCCGGAAGCATCGGCGATATCGGCTGTTTCAGCTTCTATCCCGCAAAGAATCTGGGCGCATACGGCGAAGGCGGAGCTGTCACGACGAGTAATCCTCAGTATGCAAAAACGATTCGCATGTTGCGCGACTGGGGACAGGAAGGCAAATATCGCCACGTTCTGCGCGGATTCAATTACCGGATGGAAGGTTTTCAGGGGGCTATCCTGCGCGTCAAACTCCGCCACCTCGAGGAGTGGACCGAGAGACGCAGGGCAATTGCACAGATCTATAACCAGTTGCTCTCGGATAGGAACGTAGAGACTCCACGCGAAATGCCGTGGGCTCGACACGTCTATCACGTCTACTCGGTTCGGAGCAAAGAACGTGACGCGCTGCAAGCGACGCTGCTGGCAGAGGGCATCCAGACCGCGATTCATTACGCTCTGCCGGCGCACCTGCAGCCGGCCTACGCGGATTTGGGATATTCCAAGGGAAGCCTTCCTGAGTCAGAGAAGGCAGCCAACGAGGTGCTGGCCCTGCCTGTCTACCCGGAATTAACCGATGCTCAGGTTCGCTTGGTTTCTCAAACGATTGAGAACGTCAGCACGCGACTAGTCCGAAATTCCTGATCGAACCTCCCGAGCGCCAGATCAATTCGCCCGTACCGCCTCGACGTACAAGCTGTCTGCAACTCGCGTGAGCAGCGGCACGACGCGACTAACCTTGCGTAACGCCTCCGAACTTCGCACGATCGCTCGATATCTGGCGGGCAGCAGGCGCACATCGCTGGGCTGGATGTTCAGCGAAAAATATCCGTCCACACTCAACGCAGACGGTCCAATCTTCTTCTTGAAAATAGACAGCAGTTCCGAAGGCCTCCAATAACGTACGTCGAAATCCTGCCCCTCGCGAAATCCGCGCCGTGCCTGGTGGTATAGGCAGCGAATGCCGAAAACGTTTGGCATCTGCACCAGGGCTCTCGCCGATGGCCGCAACACCCGGTGTATCTCGGCCAGCGCAATTGCGACATTCTCTCTGGAGAGATGTTGCAGCACACTGTACGAAAAAACCTGGTCAAAGCTCCCTTCTCGGAACGGCAAAAAACGCCCATCCGCAACCAGAAAAGTCGCTTCAATCCCCAACTGCCGGGCGACCCGATTCGCCGCCCGAATGCTTTTCAGTGAGGGATCGATCCCGATTGGCAGAAAGCCTTGACGCGCGGCGGCAATGCACCAGCGCCCCCAATTGCACCCGACCTCGAGAAACAACTTCCCATTGCCGGGCGGGAGCCGCAGCACCGGAATCGGATACTCAGTCAGCTTTCCAACGAGATGCCCGTATAAACTCCCATTTGTTGCACCGATCACGTTCCTCACGAATGGATCAATGTCGTTTGGCCCGAGGTTGAACTTCGCCAATGAGGAAGCATCGCGGCTCTCCGCGATCGCCACCGCCCGCGTCCCCTCAATGTGAGTCTGTTCAACTTCAGATACGAGCAGAATTGGAACGTCTTCGATAATCGGGTAGGAATGTCCCTGTTCACACGTGAGGTTTTCCCCAGCAAGCTGGAGCGGCGATTTGTCCCGCGGGCATGCGAGGCATTCCCGAAAAATTCGTTCCATAGAGAGCATTTTTTTAATGGCTCCGGCTGCCGGAAACCCTATGTATCATTGCGGCTGCGGATTCTCGGATGGCCGGATTCCTGAGAGCATGACAGAGGTCCAGAACTTGGTCGACGTGAGTCTTCCAGGAGAACTGTCGCGATCGCTCGCGGCCCGCATCGGCCATGTGACGCGCGGTTTCCTGTGATGAGAGGACGTGAGCCACCGATTGCGCCAATTCCTCGTGAGCAAAACGTGGAAAATACCTGGCGGCATCGCCGCAAATCTCGTGATGCACTGGAATATCGGAGGCGACCACCGGAACCCCTATGGCCATTGCCTCCGCCAGCGGATGCGCAAAAGTCTCCGTGTATGCGGGACTGACGTAAACATCGGCTCGCCTATAGACATCGTGCAATTGTTGGTATGGAATTGACCCAAGCTCAACGATCATTTCCGCAACGCCAAGTTCTTGCACGAGTTTCGAAGCGTATTCCGTGCGGTATGCTCCCGGATTCTTGCCGGGCGCAAGATTGCAAGTCAGCAAAAGTTTCACGGGCCGATCTGTGATTCGGTTCCGCAGCCTCGGAAGCGCTCGGATCAGAGTTTCAAAGTTGCGGTAATAGTTGTAGTGACTGACGAAAAGAATCTTCAGGCTTCCCTCTGCTGCAAGCAGTTTTTCGCTCACGACAGCCGGAAGGGGACTCTTATCGCTCGTGAATTCTTCGTAGTCGAACCCGTGTTGAACCGCCAGGACCCGCCGACGACTCCAGCGCGCGAGATCGGCGGCAAAGGCCTCACTTGGCGCCACGGTTAGGTCGGCCCATTGGATGGACTTCCTGGCCAGCATCCCTCTCAATCGCGTCTCAATCCACGTGCGATATTCTTTTCGTGCCAGTAAGTCGCGATAGTAGTCAGCCGAAAGATAAATCGAATTTCGCGACAGAAGAATTTGTGGGACTCGAGGCCTTCGAATGGCAAAATTCCCGGTCGAAAGCAGAACATCGGCTTTAGCGTTACGAATCATGTTAGGGAGACTCGATTGTTCGTACCAGAATCTACGGCCGACCGGACCATCCATTTCGAGAAAGTCGATCTGACGATACGAACAAAATTCCCGGGATAGATCGGAACTGACGGCGACGAAAACTTTCACATCGTCACGCGCACTCAAATGCGGAAGCACGTTGCGGATGTAGGTTAAGCCGCCCCCGGCGCTTGCCGCCAGAGCATTGATGAAGAGACGCATCATCGGGCTGAAGACGCGACCCCAAGACCGTCTTGGGTAGTGATGGGGCGCTTCCACCGGAGCGGCACGTTGATCGGCACCCTGAGAAGCTTTGTTTGATCGAAAAAGACGAAAGCCAGCGCCCAGTAGAACAAGCAAAGGTAGTATCCCGGAGCAAACAGCCAGTCTTCAAAAGTGGCGTGAATCAGTCCGGCAAACATGAAGATTGCCAGAGGTACTGCCGGATGTAATGGATCGCCGGTTCTGAACATCCAGATGGTGGTCTTCACGATACCCGCAACGATCGCTCCAAGCAGAAGTACGAACGGCAAGGCTCCAGCCATTCCAACCCAGGCAAGAAGCGCGAGGTAACTGCTGCCGTGTTCTGTAGCGGTCGTACTTGAACTGGCAAAAGTTCCAATGTTCTGACTCGATTCCGCCACGGTATCGGATGTTCCAAATCCAGTCCCAAACCAAAAATGCTCACGAATCGTATCTATGGAATCCTGCCAAGGGGAAATGCGCGAGCCCATTATTCCTTCAGAAGCATCCTTCTGTTTGTACACGACTGTGGAAGTAAACGAGGAAACAGCATTGGAAAACGCATCTGGCTGAAAAATCGCGGTTGACGTTACTAAAATCGCCAGAACGGTAACCCCCGCCGCGAAAACTATATATCTTCGCAATGCCAAACAGAGCAGGGCGCAGGAAAGCAGTAGAGCGAGCATCCCGGCGCGAGCATGGCTGGAGTACGTCAGGTATGCTGCGACCAGAAAGAAAATCATTCGCCGCCGTCCGGTAAAACGCTCCTGCTGCAAGAATGTTCCCCAAAGAAGTATGGGAGCTGCGACCACACCCATAACCGCTCCAAGCGAATTCGGATTCCCCATCGCCTCTATTCCCAACAGATATAGTCCCCCGATGAAAGCGACGAAGATTTCGCAGCCAATCAACAATCCCTCGAAAAATCGGTTTTCGCGATTGGAGACGGCTACTCTTGCACCCGTAGCCGCGTACACGTAAAGCAGGAACAGACTCAGCACTTTCAAGAGCGATACAGTGGTGTACCGCGATACTGCCGCGGAAACCAGCGCTGCGAGGACTGCGAAGAAAGCCAAAACGTGGAACATCCCGAAGGAGTATCGACGCTCCTTGAGAACCATGCTCAATCCCACTAAAGCACCGACTCCCAATACAAGCCAACGCCCCGCGGTCCAAAATGAACCGACGGGCAGATCCATTCCGGCAAGAAGAAAGGTTATGACAATGACGACGAAAAAAAATCTCCGATAAAGCCAGACCGCTGCGGCCAAGCACTCAAGCGCCAGCAGACCACCCAAATCCGCCTTGCTCGTAAAGTATCCTGGCCTGGAGTACACGAGAAACACCAACATCGTCGCGCCCGCGACAAAGGCCGCGATCGTCAGCACTTTCGTGAGACCCTTATCCACCTGTTTCTCCCAATGACTCCAACATTCTGACGACTCCGTCCGACCACACGCGGGGTGAATATTCTGCAATGCGTTTCAAGCTGTTTGTCCCCATCTGGAGACGTTCTTTGCCACAACCGGCGATACTTCGCATTGCCGAACTCAGGGATCGAACGTCTCTCGGCTCCACAACCCTACCGTTCCAATCCTCCATTACCAGGTCAGGCACACACCCGGCAAGACGACTCACTACTACGGGCAAGCCGCACGCCATTGCTTCGTTTACGACCAATCCCCAAGTATCACTGTACGTCGGCAAAATCAGCATTTCAGCAAGCGCGTAGTAGGCGGCCAACTGCTCCCGCTGTGTGAACCCAACAAATTTTATCAGTCCGGGCGAAATTGAAGCGGAACGAATTTCTAATTCGCCGCGGCATGGCCCATCTCCCGCAAAGACGAGAGCGATCTGCTTACGCACTTCCGGGTGAAGCATGGAATACGCCGACAACAATTCGAATACACCTTTCTCCCGCACTAAACGTCCCGCAAACAAAAAATACCGTTCTGGCAAAGCAAGTTCGGTCCGGAGTTGATTGGCCTCCGCTCGGGCAGCCGCCGCTTCCTTTGCGAACAGGTCGTTATCAACCGCATTGAGCGCGGTAAAAATGGTTCCCCGCTTGATTCCGTGACTCAACAAGTACTCAGCGGCGGATTTTCCAGGAACCACAAATCCCCGACACTGGCGAAAGAATTCGTCCTTCAGCAATTCCACGAGCGCCCGTCCCTTGCGGATATCCTGCAGATTACTCTCGGACCAAAGGAAAAACGGGATGCTCCGATTCCGCGCCCACCAAAGCGCCTGCCAGGACGCGAAATAGTTATAGCCGCCACACAGAATCGCATCGGGCTTCGCGGCCGCAAGCAACCGGCTGAGACCACGGTTCAGCAGCACGTTATAGCCGGCGATCTGCTTACGCCAGGAAGGCAAGACTTCGTAGGAGAACCGGATCTCCTGCTTGTACACCTTCCACTGACGAAGACTCGGATCGGTTTCAGCCAGGAAGATTACATGCAAATCTACTCCCGGCTGTTCTGAAAGCACATTGAACAAGGGAATGCGATACGGAGAAATGATCTCGGTAATAATCACGAGGCGGCGCTTCATTGAACACACTCCCGATAGATGCGGGCGAACCGCTCCACCTGCTGCGCCAAAGTGAAGCGGTCAAGAATCGTCTCTCGCGCGGTTCTGCCGAGATTCAGCCGCCGCGACTCATCCCGCAAAACCATCGAAATCGCCAAAGCTAATTCCCGGTCATTGTCGGCGCCCACTAGAAAGCCATTGGCCCCGTGCTGGATTACTTCCGCAATGCCTTGCCCCCGGCATCCAATCACTGGCTTTGCTACCGACATCGCCTCGAGGTACACGCAGCCCAATCCCTCGTACCGGCTTGGCAGCGCAAAAATCGTGCACCGCCGCATGGCTGCGACAACTTCTTCTCGCCCCTTCCGACCAAGGAAATCAACCCGGTCGGAGATGCGCAATGACTTCGCCAAGACCTTTAAGCGGGAGAGTTCCGGTCCATGCCCAATGATCTCGAGTTTCAATGCCGGATACTCAGCCGACAGAGATGCGATCGCGCGAATCAAGACATCATGTCCTTTGATTGGAATCAGATTCCCGACACCGAGAACGGTTAAGTCCGGCTGCGGCTCGTCCGCTGGTGAAAAGAACTCCGCATCAACCCCGTTGTACACAACCGAAGTCCGGCAAGTCTCGCTCTGCCCTTCCATTCCTTCCAGGACCTGCTGCCGCACTCGCTCGCTGATGCAGACGACTCGCCGCGACGATGCGAACACTCGGCGCGTGATGCGGCCACACCATAGCCCAGCCCATCCGCGGACCTGCTCGGCCGAATAAGCATCCAAACCATGGACCGACACTATGTACGGGATTCCCAACTCTTTACTGAGGAGCATTGCGGCATGCCCGCAGGGCAGCGGCCCATGCGCATGGATCAGGTCAAATCCCTTCGTCTTTTGCAGTTCTCGCACCATTCCCACAATTCGGGCGAAGATAAACGCTCCAGCCGTGGGAAGTCCCGCTCCTCGCGGAAAGGAAAAATAGCGCATCCACTCCGCCGGCTGCTTCTGCAAGGCATGAACACGCCCGCGATAAAACGGCCGCAGAGCGAGAACGGTATTCACAATGCCAGCGCTAGCGAGCGCATTGATGGGCTCCGCAATAAAACAGCCGTTCGTCGGGTATTCTTCGCTCGGATAAAAGGGCGTTAACGTAAGCACGCGTAGTGGCCTGAGTCCTGGATCGCCGCTCGCACCGACGATGGGCATTTGCGAACGTTCACTCACCTGGCACTCAAATTCGGCGCGACCCGCTTCCGGTTGGCATTGCGCACGGCTTCGTCCGTGAACGACTTCAATATGGTAATCATTCGGATGCGCAAGGGTCTGTGGCTGTCAGACCGTGATTGCAGGAAGTCTTTTCTGCTGGTTGTTCCATTCTAGCTGAAGTTCCCGCAGCTGAGCCTGTGCCCGAGTTCTTGGATCCCGCTGCGCAGACCGCCGCAGATGCTCGCGGGCAATCTCTAACAATCGCCGCCGTACGGGAACTTGCGCCGTCCGCTCAACGGGCGCAGTCTCCATCGCGTCAACTTCAAGATCGTACAGATACTCAGCCGGAGGATCGAAGAACAAAACCAGCTTGAATCGCGATTCCCTCACCGACAGCACACGAGCTCCCAATCGATTCTCTCGCCGAAAAGGATTTGTGCATCCGGCAACGCACTCAGAGATTGCACTGATCTCGGAGCCGCTTTTCGTTTGCCAATAACTCTTCCCACGGAATTCATCAGGAGTTTTCACGTTAGCGGCTTCCAGGATCGTAGGAGCAAGGTGGATCAAACTGAACGGAGAGTCTTCTCTATTCTTGCCGTTATAACCGGGGACGTGGAGCACGAGTGGTACATGAGTCAACTCCTCCATCAATCCCGATGGCGGGTGAAAGCGGCCGTCATGATCGAGGAACTCTTCTCCGTGATCCGCTGTCAGAGCAAAAATGCAGTCGCTCCAGCGGCCCTTGCTGCGCAATGCTTCGATCGTCCGAGCCATCTGCGCATCGACCCATCGAATTCCCGCGTCATACAGAGCAACGATGTCGTCCCGTCGCCTGCGCAGGCGCTGTGCATCGAGATCCGACCGGTTCCAATACGAATTCAAATAGCGCGCCTTATAAGGCGTGATCGGGGATTCCTCCATCAGCGCTAGCGCCTCTTCCTTAGGATAGTAAGGCGCATGTGGATCCATCAGATGCAGCCACAGAAAAAATGGCGAGTCGGCGGTGGTGTCCAGCCAGTTGAGTGCCTCATCGACGACAGCTTCGGCCGCGGGAAAACGGCGCAGGGCATCGAGAGATTGGGGCATTCCGGCAGCTCTCTGGCAATATCGGAAGTACAGCTCGTCGTACAGCGATCCAACCGCCCCGAGCGCCGGGCGAATCTTCTGCAACTTTCGATTGAGCCGGCTCGCCCATCCCCCATTGCGCGCTTCCACACTTCCACCAGAAGCCAGAACCCCATCTTCCGCCTCGAGAAAATCGCGGAAAACATCGAAGCCGCGGTCGTATCCGAACCGGCGCGCAATATACGGATTGCCCGCCACAAACGCTCCGGTCGCATAACCGGACGCTTTCAGCATTGTTGCCAACGTTGGCTCATCGGGACCAAGGCCGAGCACGTCACGTCCCAACGCAAGCGGATAGCGTGAGGCCAGGATCGCCGGGATCGAGTAATACGTGGGCGCGCCCGCGACAATGGCCTGACGAAAGACGAGGCTCTCTTTTGCGAGCGAATCGAGAAATGGCGTCGTAGGTCGCTTATAGCCCATAAAGCCGACGTGATCGGACCTGAGGCAGTCGACCGTCACCAGCAAAACCGACTTTCGCTTCTGACTCATGCACTTCCCTGTCCGACGAAGGCCGGAATAAATCTCTTTTGGGTCACTTTCAGCGACACGTTGCCGCCGGCAGACCGGTATCCCCCGGTCTGAACAAGTTCGCGGAGATCTTCATCATGAAGATAAAGCAGATCCGAATGCTTGGACTCCAATGCAGAAAGAAATTGATCCAGCATCTCCAACGTGCGCGAGCGGAAGTCCCGTACCGTTGAATGGAAGTTGATCGAGTGAACCGAAACAATCGCTGGAACTCCCCGCGCAAAACAATGCTCCGCCTGCTGCAAGCAGGAATCGACTGAAAATACCGGATGCACTGCCGGCTCGAAATCGATTGCGCGCGTGAGTTGCAACAGGCCATGGCGGCCGAAATATGGCGGCAGGAGTTTCCCGGGGCCGTTCTGTGCAACCTGTATTCCATGCTGCGACCATGCGCGATGCGTATCGTCGTTCGCCCGGTACCCGGGAGCGCACGCCGAATGCGGAAGAGTCGTGAACAGTTTCGCGAATGCTCCCACCGCATCTCCAATCAGCTTCCGCTGCGTTTCTCTGGGTAGGAATCGATCGTGCTCAGCCCCCTCCGGATCCCAGTATTCGTATCCGACCCATGGCATCCGCCAGTAAATGTACGGAGTTCTTGCGTTCCACAACGTGCGCAACAGCTTGCCTCGTTCGGCATCAGCAGGGGTACGCTCAACCGCGTTCCGGCAGACATGGGTGATTCCGTGCAGTGCGGGATAAAAAACGCAATCTTCGATTCCAGCCTTGTACGCCTCGATCAGACCTGGACGTGACCACCTCTGCGGCAACCCCTCCGAAAGCGGCAGAAACGGCAGATTCCCATCATTTCCAGGCAATTTTGCGAAATCCAGATTCGCGACAATGAAGTTCATCTCGATGCACGGATGATGTCCATTCGAATCTTGATGCCGCTTCAGCACAGCCGCGAGGGCCGCGACATCCTCCGCTGTCTCCATCGTGTAGAAGTCATAGGGGCGCTCCCCCAACTTGATCCCCGCCGCCGATAGCTGTTCCAAGCCTTCATGATCGCGCAGTCCAACCCGCCCCCAATCGTCGCTCTGCAGCAACACGAGTGGACGATCAAAGTGGAAGCCGGTAACCGGCAACCAATTTGCCAGAGATCGCCAAAGCCGCCAGGTAGGACTCAATGCACGCATCCGAGAATCTGTTGCGGATCGTGAGAGAGAAGAGAGAGTTTCTGGGATCGAAGTAATTTAAACGATCGCGAAACCGAGACACGTAAATCCGAAACGAGTTTCGATGTGCGATATAAGCCTGAATTCAAAATATATCTGTGCGGCGAGATGAAGTGGACCACATGATCGGAAAAACCTCTCTTAAACAGAGCAGGTCCGGCAGTGGCATCTTCGCGAAATCCACCGAAGTCATGCTCGCGGCATCCCTTTGCCTTGGCCCACTGAATCGCCTTCCATTGCAGAAGATGCCCTACATTGAGCCGGTCGTCTTTCGCCGTAGCACCCAGAATGTACCAGCTTCGCTCCCGAGCTCGAACAATCAACACGCCGCCTTTGAGCTGCCCGTCGTGTTTCGCCAGAAACAGCACGCCGCGATCGGGATCTGCCGCAATATTCCGGAAGATGCCCGTCAGAAAATCCGGCTCATCTGCGGCAAAGTTCTTCTCCTCAGCCATATCTGCATGCAGGCGCAGAAAATCACGATATTGTTCCTCGGTTTTGGCAGCGGCAACCTCCACTCCTCCGCGCTCCGATCGGCGAATCTCATACCGCGTGGTTTTCCTGAAACCCGCCAACAGTGAATCGGCAGTAGGACACAAATCAAGCCGCAGCGACGTTCTCCGAGCCGGAACTGGATTCCACGCGTTTTCCCTGAGAGCCTTCATGGCCGAGTTGCCGAAAGCTCCGGTCCATTCCGGAATGATGTCGATATAGGCGAAGTTTCTTTTCGCCGCCTCTTGGGCCAACATTTGAAGTCCAATCTTCAGCAATTCAAGGTCATCGCACGCAGGACCTCGATTAACGGCCATGGCGCGGATAGGGCGCAACAGCCGACTCGCGGGATAGAACACTCCACACTGCGCAAACCACGAGAGTTGATTTCCACGCCGCAGCAGTGCCAGAAGTGATCCCGACCCTCCCCACAGCGGAAATTGGAACGGGTGTGACGTGTCCTGATTGTCCAGAAATTCGTTGATCATAGCGACAACAGAATGCGGACACTCTGCCCGTCTGATCAGGTCAAACGTCAGACCGTACTGCGAACCCCGGATCTCCGGAAGCACGCGTGTCCCAGATTCTTCCCTGATTCTCGCCTGTAACGGATTCATAAGTATCCGAGGTCTCGCAATCTTTCTTCCACAAACCGCTGCTCTGCTTCCTCAGCCTTGGCGCCATCGTCCCGGAGTATTTCTCGCAAGAGAAACTCGAGAAACAATTCGAGGTTGGAAAACTCTGCCCCAAATTTCTGCTCGGCGCGGGAACACAAATCTCCGTCGAGTTTTACAATGCGCGTTTCGCTCACAGAATCATCCTTTTGCAACTGATCCGCTCAGCTTAGACCAAATCGCGCCGGTAATAAGCCGATCATCGGCATCTAAACCAGTGATCAACGTTGAAACCACGAACGCAGCATAAGCCACGATGAGGGTCGTGCCGACAAGCACCCAGTTGTGACCGATGACGTAGGCGTAGTGCTTCACGAGAAGGGCTAAAACGCCGGAAACCAAACTCGGCGGGAGCAATCGAAAGAAGCCCGGACTGAAGGGCACCAGTCCCAGGATTTTCCGAACCGAGAGCAGATTCCACGCATTCATGCCCACGTTCGTGATCGCCGCTGCCACCGCCGCACCAATAATGCCCCACAGCGGAATCAGGCCAATGCTGGCCACGATCATGACTCCAGCCATGACGGCCTGAACTTTCAGCAATCGGTTCTGGTTTCCTGACATCAGCAAAAGAAGGCCAACGGAGCCGACTCCGCAGTTTACCAACTGACCCACCGTACCGATGATAAGGAGGGGCCAGCCGCGCTCAAAGGCCGCACCGAAGATGCTCATTAGCGGACGGGCGTCGACAATCATAACTATGCCTAACGGCAACGTAAGTCCCAGCACCCATTTTGTGAGCGACCGGTACAGCCTCTTAAGCATCGGAAACTGCTTCCGCGTGTGCAGATCGGCGATGATCGGCGAGAATACCTGATTCACCGAATTCAGGATCAACGCCTCGTACGCAACCATTGCCCATGCTACCGAATATACCCCGACGCTCTTGGGCCCTAGGTAGAAACCCAGTGTGATTTTGTCTACCTGGGCCATGACAAACTCCAGAAATATGACGCCCATGGCCGATGCCGAAAAAGACCATACTTCACGCGGCAGAGGTGGAGGCCACGGAACGACATAGCGCGCATTCTTTGGCGTCATGCCCCATACCGTGGCCAACAGCAATATCGCAATCAGAATCGAACCCACTACCTGCCCCAGCAGATATCCTCGAAGTCCCCAGCCCGCCCCAATAAACCCCATCGCCAATAACGTGATCGCGGGCGATCCAACAAAGTTTGTAATGATCGTGCGCCGGCCGACCGCGCTGTAGCCGGCAAGAATCCTCCCGTAAAACGTCGATACCACACCGATCAGCAGAAGGGCCGCGAACCACGGTATGTAATCGGCAAGCAGCAGCGAATGATAGAAGTGCCTAGCTACCGGGCCGCCAATCTTCAGGAAGACGCCGGCAAATAGAATGTTTGCCAGCACCAGCACCGACCCACCGCGCCAAAGCAGTGATCGTAATTGCTCCCTCTTGTCTGCAGCCTTGTAAACGGCGGCGAAGCGTACAGCGGATTCCACCAGCCCCAGCGAATTGAAAGCACCAAGGAATCCAATGAACGTGAACCCCAGCGCATAGATTCCGAGGGCCTCAACACCCAGCACCCGCGCCAGATACACCTTGAACAGATAACCGAGCCCGGCCGTAAAGATTGTGCCCGCGAAGAAAACTCCCGAATGCCGCGAGATGTGTCCGACCTGCGACCGAAACTCCTGGCTCGTTTCGGTCGTCGATTCAGGCACCGTTTTGACGAGTTGATCTTCCATTAACCAGCACTATCCCCCGAGGATCTGCTTGCGATGAGCCCTTTGTTGGGCTGTGTCATTGGACTCGTGGGAAGGGGTCCGAAACAATCACGAGTGTGCGACTACCGTTGTGGGCGCCACACGATTTCTTCACAAGGAGAACCGGGCCTTGGTTCTACCGCTCAGACCTGGGCCGGCACCTCCGCGATTTTCTTCTGGTCGATCTTCGGCACCTCGCCCGCCACCCACTGCCATCCGAATCTGCGCTTTCGCACCAGCGCATAGCGCTTGCGGAAACCGGCCTTCTCCAGACCTCGAACCGACGACACATTGCGCGCCGCGCTGAAGATCCACGGATTCTTCCCCCTCGCACGCATCATCTTCGCAATGCTCGCCGCCGTGTATCCGTAGTAGCCTCGGCCGCGCTGCGACGCCGGAGTCCAGCAGTCAAACAGCATAACGCAGTCGTTGGAAGGGGCTTCCGTCTTCGCATTCAGTTCCGAGAGGAAAAACCGATCGAAGGGAGTTACCCAGGCAAAGTGAACGTAATGCCCATTCTCGTCGACAAGGCCGTAGCCTTCGCTCGTGGGCTCCCGCAACCTTGTCGCGCTTCGCACCAGGTAAGCACACGTCTGACGATCGTCAACGTACTGTTCCACTGCCAGCGCGAGATCATTGAGGTCCAGCCGCTTAAGCGTCGCTCTTCTGCCTTCCGGCTCTACATCAATCGGCTCAAAGAAAAGAACCTCCGTGCCGGACCACAAGAAATTTCCAAGCCATCTCCTCGAAGCAGCGAATACGCCCTCTTGACCCACTCGCTCTCGGATTTCCTTCACGCGCTCGATCAAACGGCGGATTCCCTTTTCAACCCTGGGCCTGCTCGTAACAAGCCGCGCCGCGCAATATCGCAGCACTTCACGACCATGCTCGAAACGCGATCCCCGTAGCGTGACGTAAAGAGTTTCGCGGGTTTGATTCGCAAGCGCTTCTTTGTATTCCTCCGCGCCAAGGCCGAAGTCGACGATTTTTATGCGCGATGTCGAGACGGCGTCTTCGATAATCTTGCCCAACAGGCAGAAGCCCGGCGAGTACTTCTCCAACTCACTCTCAAAGGTGGGCTGGTACCAGAACCACGTGTTTTCAAACTGAAACCCGTAGTTCCAGGCGATGATTTTTTCGCCCTTCGCCATGACGCTTAATCGCAGCCAGCCGGACTCTCCCAGCAGTCTCGCGAGTTCATCAAGAAACCGCCGCCGCTCGGCTCGCGCCAGGTTGCTGATCCTGCCGGTTACTAGAAAGCGCCCAATGTGCATCTGCGCGAACTGAGGCAACATAGGCGCCGCTTCCTCAAACGATTGCACGTGTTCCACCCGCACCGGGGCATCGCGGCTAATCGTATTCATCGCCCGCCGCCACTTTCTTGCGCGCGGCGGGACCATTTTCCCTTCGCGCCGTGGCAATGCGTCCAATGCCACCTGCGCGCACTCGTAGGCGGTTCGGGCGAAAAAGTGATATCCGCAGTCGGCAGATGCCGAGCGGAGCGCCGCCACAGTCGCCGATTCTGCCGGCAGATTCGTCAGCGTAATTCGATCGAATCCTTGCTTTTTCAACTCTGTGAAGACCCCCGACACAAACGCGGCCCGATCCTCGTTCGAACTGAGGAAGTCGCAATAATCGCCAGTCGTGGCACACAGAAAAGAAACCCACCCCCGACCTTTATCCAACGCAAGCGCCGCGACTCCGCGCAATGTCTCTTGCTCGTCGTAACCCAGGAAAAGCGTCGGCGATAGCGTCGCTTCGTACGCGCGCTGCACCGCCAGCGCCCACTCGTAGGTGTAAAACACCTGGGGATGCTCGACGCACCGGGCCAGCGCATTCCAACCTGTGCGCAGCTTGGCCTCTTCTGGGATGTTGCTGAACAGGACGATTCGCAAGCGGTTCACTTCTTGTATGGGCGAATAGCTAATACTACCAATGTCTGCGCTGTGGGAAGATGAGAGATCAGAGAATAATTGGCGTACTCATGGCCGATCGATAGAGGCCGGCGGCCGAAAATCATCAGAACCCGTGGCTGTGAAGGCTACGCCGCCTTGACCAGAAACGAGCTTTTTTCCGGACGATCCACAGCGCGCCCGGCAAACCCATGCAGGCGCTCATGCAAACCCGAAACATGCGCCTCGAACTCTGCGAGATTCATCTCAGCCGTCACGTGCACTCGCGGCAAGGAATAAACGGGTAGATCAAAACCCAAGCCGCCGCCGAAATTCAGGAATGCCGCCTCGAACCCAGCCCGGTGAGGCATATCCAGCACATCCGGACTTACGGAGTCCGGGCCGCCGAACGGATACGCCATCCCCCACACGGGTATGCCTAAGACCGATTCCAATGCTGCTTTGCTCGCAGAAATTTCTTCAAACGCTAGTCGTTCCGGCATCAAGGATAGCAGCGGATGATTCATCGTATGCGCGCCAATTGTCATCCCGCCAGCAGCCAACTGCCTCAGGTCTGCCGCCGTGAGAATCTCAAACCGCCGGCACGCAGCCTCATAATGCCGCTCAAACTCCGGCGCCCTCTTGCCTCCCAGCTGCTGTCGGGCGATCTGTAAAACGCACTCGCGGCTTTTCGCCCCAACCGCCGACAACTCCTTCACCGCGTTCCACCATAATGATCGACGTTGTTCACGTGGACCGAACTCACAGTCGACAGAGACATCTCCGCATCCAGCTTCGAAACGTCCAGGAGACGCCTCCCGAAAAAGCAGGTATAGCTCTTCATACCAGAGCATTCTTCGCGTTTCGCTTGTGGAAGCGCCTGTCACAAAAAAGAGGCAGCGCAGGCCCGCTTTCTGCAAAATCGGCAGCATTTCGGTCAGATTGTTTCGCAGCCCGTCATCGCAGGTCAGTAGAACGGACCACGGTGGCAGAAACTCTTTCCCGCGGAGCCACAGCCGAAAGTGCTCCGGCGAAATTACGTGATAGCGCTTTTTCAGCAGGCGCAATTGAGCGCGAAAGGACTCCGCTGTTACGAGTCCGCCATCAAGAGCTTGATCGCCCGAGATGTATCCCGCGGGCCGCACGCCGTGGTACGTAACGATCGAAAGCTGCCCCTCATGCCCTCGCGGCCGCAAACAATTCACCCGCTGGAGCGCCGGATACACAACTCTCTTCAGGACAGGACTGATAAATCTCATGGCGGTGTTAACAGGTCGGGACTCATTGGCGCAAGACCGGATGCACTCGCCACGATCTCAAATCGTCCATACAAGAACCGGTTTCCGCCTTTCTAAGTTCGACACGCGAGTGTATCAGGGAATCGACAGTGAAAATCCGAGTTCCTGACTTCCGTAATGTTCGATTGTGTTCCCCCGGTGGTTCTGCCTATGGGCTGTTATAAAATTCCAAATACCCATGAAAAAGATTCCCATAGGTATTCTTGGCGCCACCGGCGTCGTCGGCCAGAGATTTATCCAAATGCTGGAGCACCATCCCTGGTTCGAGGTAGCGTGGCTCGCCGCTTCCGACCGTTCCGAAGGCAAGGTTTACGCCGATGCCGCCCGTTGGCGCCTCAAAACTCCCATTCCTTCTGCAGTAGCGAAAATGAAAATCTCGCCTGCCACTCCCGAAGGCGCGCCCAAGATTATTTTCGCCGCGCTCGATTCGTCGATTGCCGCCGAACTTGAGCCTCGCTTCGCCGAAGCCGGATGCGCCGTCGTCTCGAACTCCAGCGCCCTCCGCATGCAGGAAGATGTTCCCCTCGTCATCCCTGAGGTCAACAGCGGCCATATCAAGCTGATCGATATCCAGGGATGGCGCAAGAAGTCGGGCGGATACGTCGTTACCAACCCGAACTGCTCGGCGATCGGTTTGGTGCTGGCTCTGGCTCCGCTTCACCAGAAATTCGGCCTCGAGACCGTTATGGCGGTCACCATGCAAGCCGTCAGCGGCGCAGGCTATCCCGGCGTCGCCTCGCTCGACATTCTTGGCAACGTCATCCCCTTTATCAAAAACGAAGAAGAAAAAATGGAAGAGGAGACGCGCAAGCTTCTCGGCCAGCTCAACGGATCGAAAGTGATCCCAGGCCCTTTCGCCATGAGTGCGCAATGCAACCGCGTCGCGGTCGAGGACGGACACACCGAATCCATCTCTATCCGCCTCAAGAAAAAAGCGAAGCCAGAAGAGATCATCGAAGCGTGGAACACCTATCGCGCCGAGCCGCAGGAACTCAAGCTGCCTAGCGCGCCCGAGCGTCCGGTCATCTATCTCGATGCCGCCGATCGCCCGCAACCACGCTTCGATGTGGACATGGGAGCCGGCATGACGACGGCCGTTGGACGCCTCCGCCCCTGCGGCGTTCTCGACTGGAAATTCACCGTGCTCTCGCATAATACGATCCGCGGAGCCGCCGGAGCCGCAGTCCTCAATGCCGAACTGCTGAAAGCGAAAGGCTACCTGGGATGAACCTGATTGCCTTGGTAGCGCCGGCATCCTGCCGGCTGTCGCGCGGGCTACTAGCCCGCGCTGCTCGATCCCACTCCCACTGCCTGCGTCATGCTGAGCGGAGCCGTTTTTCAGGCGGGGCGAAGGATCTCTCGCCGAGCGCCCGAACCGGCGAACCGACTCCCGCCCCAAGGACATCCCGCCGATGATTGTCATGAAATTCGGCGGTACCTCCGTCGAAGACGCCAAAGCCATCGACCGCGTCGCTTCGATCGTCCAAGGACGCCTCGCGCAGCGGCCGGTCGTCGTCGTCAGCGCGATGGCCAAAGTCACCGACACTCTGCTCACAATGGCCCGCGCCGCCGGAGAAGGCGAACGCAAGACCGCTCTTAAACTTTGCCGTTCTCTGCAGGAACGGCACTACAACACCGCGAGCGAACTGCTCGGCACGGCCCGCTTCACCGAATTTCATTCCGAACTCGGATCGGACTTCGAAGCTCTCGATGAACTCCTCCGCGGTATCTCCGCCGTCGGTGAAATCACTCCGCGCACTACCGACCTCGTAGCGGCATTCGGCGAGATGCTCTCGAGCAAGATCGTCGCCGCCGCCTTCGAAGCTCGCGAACTTGGAGGCGTGCACGTCGACTCGCGCGATATCCTGGTGACCGATAGCGCCTACATGCAGGCTGTCCCGCAATTCGAGGAGACCAATTCAAGGCTGCAGCAAAAAGTTCAGCCGCTCTTGCAAGCTGGAAAGGTGCCCGTGATGGGCGGATTCATTGGCGCCAATCGCGCAGGCATTACGACCACCATCGGACGCGGCGGCTCAGATTTTTCGGCGGCGATTTTCGGCGCGGGACTTGGCGCCGACCGCATCGAAATCTGGACCGACGTCGATGGCATCCTCACGACCGATCCTCGCGTTTGCCCCGACGCCCGGCGTATCAAAGTGATCAGTTTCGATGAGGCCGCCGAACTCGCTTACTTCGGGGCCAAGGTTCTTCACCCCGCGACTGTGCTGCCCGCAATCCAGAAGAACATTCCAGTGTATGTGCTGAACTCACGCAACCCTTCGTGCGAAGGAACGCGCATCACGACTCGGGCTCCGCACAGCAAGAACATTTTCAAAGCTATCGCGGCCAAGAAGCGCATCACGATCGTCGACGTTGCCGCGCCGCGCATGCTCCTCGCCCACGGATTTCTTCGCGCCATCTTTGAAGCGTTCGATCGCCACAAAGTCGCCGTCGACGTCGTCTCTACGTCGGAGGTCAGCGTTTCTTTGACGGTCGACTCGAATCAGGCCATCCCGGCGCTGGCAGCCGATCTCGCGAAATTAGCTGACGTGAAATACGAAGGACGCAAGGCGATTGTCTGCCTGGTTGGAGAGAACCTGCGCGAAACGCCTGGAATCGCGGCCATCGTTTTCCGTGAACTCGCCGACAAAAAAATCCGCATGATTTCCCAGGGCGCCTCGGAAATCAATCTCACCTTCGTCATCGAAGAAGACGAAGTCCCCGACGTAATCCAGCGCCTCCACAAAACTTTTTTCGCCGAATTAGACGGCGAAATCTTCGCTTAGATTAATCGGGAAGGGCACGAGTTTACTCGTGCCGTTAGCCTTAAATATGCGCCGCGCTTCAGCGCCTGAGGCCGATTCGTGGCCATGCCAGATCCGCATTCGAGCATGGCTTCCGCCATGCCTGGGACGGGCGATTCAGGAAGAGAGCGTTAGCAGCTCGATAGCTCCGGAAATGAGCGCTCGAGGGCGTCTCCGCGTCTCCGTGGAGAAATCGGCCTAAGCCCCGCGCAAACGCCAGCACTCCCACCACGATCAGCGCGATCACCGCAAGCGTAATGACAATCCACCACTGCGCCGAATAACTCTGATACATGAGACCTCCGCCGCTATGGGATGCTACCCCAGTGGCGGATGTTGTCGGATCATATGGCCCGATTCCGGCAAACGCGCGATTCCAGAAAGTAGCTGCGTCATCCCGAACGCCCGCGCTTTTACCAGCGGGCGGAGGGATCTCGCGTGAACCACCGTGAAGTTGCTCCATTATCCGCTGGGTTTCATGCTGTGGGTGACTGTGTTTAAATCGTCTACGGAAGCAGAATGAACATCCTCGTTCTAGGTCGAGGTAAAACCGGCTCGCTGGTTGCGGAAATCGCAGGCCAGCACCGGCATCACGTTCGCGTCGTGGGCGGCCAAGAAAACGTTGACGCCTCCGCCCTCGCCCCCGACAAACTTCACGACGTTGACGCGATCATCGATTTCACCACGCCGCATTGTGTTCTCGCGAATATCGAAGCCGGAATCAAAGCAGGCAAGAACATGATTGTCGGCACGACCGGCTGGTACAAAGAAATCGACCGCATCCGCCAACTCGTCGAGCAGCACGATACTGGCTTCCTCTATTCCCCGAATTTCTCCATCGGCGTGAATCTCTTTTTCGATGTCGCCCGCACCGCCGCGGCCGCTCTTCGCCACGACTACTCCGGACAGATCTTCGAGCGCCATCACGTCCACAAGAAAGACGCACCCAGCGGCACCGCGATCACCCTGCAGCGTGTGATTCGCGAATCCAGCGAGAAAAACGAAGACCTCGAAATCACCTCCTTCCGAGAAGGAGACGTCGTGGGATTCCACGAAGTTGTCTTCGAATCCCCCGCCGACCGGATCTATCTCAGTCACGATGCCAAATCCCGCCGCGGCTTCGCTGAAGGCGCCGTCCTCGCCGCCGAGTGGCTCGCTGGCAAAAAGGGCTTTTACGAATTCAAAGACGTCTGGCGCGAACTGTAAAACTCAAATGCAAATCGGAGACGAAGTCGAGATAGTTACGATTCCCGCAGATCTCCCGAAAGATAATCTCGAGACACGGTCCCTGTTCGAGAAGTGCATAGGCCGGACCTTCCCAATCGTAGGTTTTCAGGATCACCTGCTGGAGTTGGAAGTTGGAGAAGTTCTCGGCGAAGAGCCCTACATGCATTCCATCTGGATTGAGCCCGAGCACGTCAAGCTTACGAACCACTAGCCACTATCCACTAACCACTGGTTCGCCATTTTCCTCCGCCCCGCCTTCGCGTTATCTTATTGCTATGCAACTTCGTGGATGTGGTACTGCACTCGTTACTCCATTTCATCAGGATGGTTCAATCGACGACGCAGCACTGCGCAACCTGGTCGCCTGGCAGATTGAATCCGGCATCGATTTCCTCGTTCCTTGCGGCACGACTGGCGAAACGCCCACCCTCTCGCATGACGAGTGGCTGCACGTGATCGACACAACAATCGAAGTCGCTGCCGGACGCGTCCCTATCGTCGCCGGAGCCACCTCCAACGCTACGCATGACGCGGTCGAAAAAGCCAAAGAACTCGCCGCCCGTCCCGGCGTAAATGTCATTCTCACGGCCTCCCCGTACTACAACAAACCGACGCAGGAAGGCCAATATCGCCATTTCAAAGCGATCGCTGAAGCTGTCGATGGCAAGCCGGTTCTGCTCTACAACGTCCCCGGACGCACCGCCGCCAACATCGAGCCAGCAACCATCCTTCGCCTCTCCGAGATCCCCAACATCATCGGCGTAAAAGAAGCCAGCGGTAATCTGACGCAGGTCGCCGAAATTATCGCGAGCGTTCCTGAAACTTTCCTCGTATTCTCGGGCGACGACGCAGTCACGCTTCCTGTAATCGCACTAGGTGGAGTGGGAATCGTCTCCGTCGCCTCGAACGAGATCCCCGCCGAGATGTCCGCCCTGTCGCGCGCCGCTTTGACGAACGACTGGGCCAACGCGCGAAGCCTGAACCGCAAGTATCTCCCGCTCATGCAGGCCAACTTCATCGAGTCCAGCCCGCTGCCGGTGAAAGCCGTCCTCGCGATGATGGGCAAGATCGAAGAGGTCTACCGCTTGCCTCTCGTGCCCATGCGCCGCGACACCCGCTCGCGCCTGCAGAAAATCGCGACCGAAGCGGGCTTGATTACAAAACCCGCCGTTCCAGCTCACGACATCGCCGAATTTTTCATCTATGAAAACTGGGCAGCCGGACCGCACAAGATCGTCCTTCACCGCGGCACCTGCGGACAATGCAGCCATGGCAAAGGACGCCCCTCCGGCCACGATATTCACCACGCCCGCTGGCATGGCCCCTACACCACCCTGACCGAAGCCCGCGGCATCGCCCACGCCATGACCGGAATCCTCATCCGCAGCGAATGCAAGTGCGTATGAGGAATTGTTGAATGATGATTGTCGATTTTTGAATTTTCGATCATTGAATGATGATCGTGACCACCCGGGCACCTGCGTCATCCTGAGCGGAGCCGCTTTTCAGGCGAAGCGAAGGCTCTCTCCGTCATCCCGACCGGAGCGCAGCGAAGCAAGCGAGTGGAGGGACCTTGTGTTCTCCGCCTCGCACCTTTTGACAATTCAACAATCAAAATTCAACAATCATCATTCCCATGTCCCTGAAAGAATCTATCGAACATCTCGCCGCGCAAGGCGAAATCGAACAAGATCCTCAAGCCCGCAAAACGTTCCTCGAATTCCGCGACCAGCTCACGCAAGGCAAAATCCGCGCCGCCGAAAAAGTTGACGGTCAATGGAAAGTCAACGCTTGGGTAAAAAAAGGTATCCTCCTGGGATTCCGTCTCGGCGCACTCGCGGAAATGCCTGCCGGACTTTCCTTCGTCGACAAAGACACCTTCCCTGCGCGCCAGTTCACCATCGCCGACCGCGTTCGCGTCGTCCCCGGAGGCTCTTCCGCCCGCGTCGGAGCCTATGTCGCGCCTTCCGTCATCTGCATGCCGCCGATGTTCATCAACGTCGGAGCTTACGTCGACGAAGGAACGATGGTCGATTCGCACGCGCTGGTCGGATCCTGCGCGCAAGTCGGCAAGCGCGTCCACCTCAGTGCCGCCGCGCAAGTTGGAGGAGTCCTCGAACCAGTCAACGCCGCGCCCGTCATCATCGAAGATGACGTCTTGGTCGGCGGCAACTGCGGCATCTACGAAGGAACGCTGGTCCGCGCCCGGGCCGTGCTCGGCGCAGGCACAATCCTCACCCGTTCCACTCCGCTTTACGATCTGGTGAAAGGCGAAGTCTACCGCGCACGCGCGGATGGGCCGTTAGAAGTGCCAGAGAACGCGGTCGTCGTCCCAGGCTCCCGTGCCGTCAAGAAAGGCAAGGGGACGGAATGGAATCTCTCCCTCTACACACCAGTCATCGTGAAGTATCGCGACGAAAAAACGGATCGTGGAATTGAATTGGAAGACTGGCTGCGTTAAGGATGTTGCTTCAAATTTATTTTTTCCCGCCTCTGCCGCTTCGCTCGCGTACAAGAATTTAACAATTTCCAAACATCGCTTTGACAATGTATCGCTGCCCTCAAGGCGACAATCTCTTCGCACTCGGAAGGTCAGCGAACACCAACCCAGCGTCCGAGAGGAGATTGTTTATGCTTACAGCTCCATACCGCCGGTTCACGCTACGCTCTGCTGCGATCATGGGATTGGCGCTCTTTTTTGTGAGCGCCTCCTTTGCACAGCACTACACACGCACCGATCTCACCACCAATTCCTCCAGCGTTTCCTCCGCGCCGAACATCGATCCCAACCTTGTCAACGCCTGGGGACTGTCGCGCGCCACGAGCTCGCCTTGGTGGATCGCCGACAACGGCACCGGGCTTTCCACTCTCTACGACCTGAACGGAGTAGCCCAGTCCCTCGTGGTTACGATCCCTCCTCCGGCCAACAAGCAAGGTCCCTCAGCTCCCACCGGCACGGTCTTCAACTACACAACCGGCTTTGAAGTGGCGCCCGGGCAGCCGGCCGCCTTCATCTTCGTTACTGAGGACGGAACGATCTCCGGCTGGAATCCTGTGGTGAATCTCGGGGAAGCCGTTCTCATGGTCAATCATCCCAAAAAGGCCATTTTCAAGGGATGCGCCATCGCCACCAGCAGTGCCGGCACTCGTCTGTATGTCTCCAACTTTGTGACCGGCAACCTCGAAGTCTACAACGACCATTTCCACCGGCTCGCTGCCGAAGAAAATTTCCATGACTCGACGCTGCCGGCAAATTATGTCCCCTTTGGCGTTCAGAACGTAGGAGGTAATCTGGTCGTCACCTTCGCGCATCGCCAGCCCGGCTCTGAAGACGAGGATCATGGCGCCGGACTCGGCTACGTTCGCGTTTTTGATACAAAGGGCAATGTGCTGCTTCGCGTGCAACACGGAAATTTCCTGAATGCACCGTGGGGAGTCGCGATGGCTTCCGGAGACTTCGGTAGCTTCAGCCACCGGCTCCTGATCGGCAACTTCGGCGACGGTCACATCAACGCTTTCAACGCTCTCACTGGCAAGTTCGAAGGCGCTCTTCTCGATACGACCGGAGCCCCGCTCTGGATCGACGGACTCTGGGCCCTGAGCTTCGCCGGCGACGCGACGAAGAACGGCGCGCCCAACGAACTCTACTTCACCGCTGGTCCAAACGATGAAAGCAACGGATTGTTTGGAAAGATCGACGCAAGCGCGCTAGAACAGCGCGGAAACTCCGAGTAGGCGTCTCCTCACTCACGAGTCCGGCTGCAACTGACTTCTGCGGCCGGGCTCGTTTGAACCGCTTCCTTCGCGCCTTTTCATCCCGTGCCGAGTGGCGGACGCTTGGCGTTTCTTGCGGGTTGGCCAACTCTGAAAATGCGCTGGGGGATTTACAACGCCTTCGACATCACAATGCAGTGGCATTCCAGCGAGTCCTCGAGCGGACGTGATGGCCGAAATTCCTCAATACCATTCTCGATGTAGCCGAGCTTGCGATAGAGCGGCGGCAGTTCGGGACGCAAACTCAACACAGTCAGATCCATTGCGGTACAGCCCTTTTCGCGGCAGTATGCTTCGGCTGCTGCCACCATCTCCCGACCTAGGCCACGTCCCTGCCGCTTCGGATCAACCGCCAACATGCCGAAGTACCCGCGCGGCCCTCGCAATTCCACATATACCACTGCGACGAGGGTCCCCGACTCATCATGCCCCAGCAGAAATTCGCCCTTCCGCATCCTCTGAGCTACCTCGTCCTCATTCGTGCGATTACCCTCGAGAAATTTTTCGATCGCAAAAGCGGAATTGATCAACTCCACGACGCCTCCGCGATCATTGGCGTCCGCTCGCCGCACAGAAAGATGCGTATTTCGTCCGGAAGCGGCTGTCGTTACGATCAACTGCTCACCTCTAGCTTGCACGGATAATTCCCGAAATCCGCGGATTACGGCATCTGCCGTCGACAACTTCTCTGGCGCGTACGTACTCGACAGGCCGATCACTTTCATCCCCCCCGCTCGCGCCGATTGAATTCCCGCCGGAGCATCCTCAATCACCAGGCACTCCGCCGGAGAAAACCTCAGCTGCTCCGCTCCCTTCAAATACGGCTCCGGATGCGGCTTTCCCTGCTTCACATCATCCGACGTCACCAGCACATTAGGCACCGGCAACCCGCAATACTCTAGCCGCGCCGTCGCCAGCGGCCTCGATCCCGACGTCACTACGCCCCATCGCCCCGCCGGAATGGATAGCACCAACTCCAGAGCGCCGGGCATCACTACAACCCCGTCCTGAGCGCCCGCCTCGCGATGCTCAATCTCCCACGCTTCTGCCGCGGCATCCAGATGAGGCGCAACCGTGCGAATCACTTCCACCGTGCGCACGCCATGCGCAATCGCCATGATCGCGTCGCCGTCCACGCCCTTGCGCCCGGCCCACTGCCGCCACTCGCGGTCCACCGACCGCGTCGAATCTACCAGTACTCCATCCAGATCGAACAAGATAGCGGAACAGGAAAAAATAGGCATGCCTTTTGAGTTAAACCGCTGAGCTACACCACATGATTCTGATTTTTGAATTTTTGATTGTTGATCGTCGAACGACAAACAGATTTGGTAATTGAGTAATTTAAAAACCTTTCGTGGCTGAGTTTGTTCTCAAATTACCAAATTACATAATTACCCAATTACAAATCTTTTTTCATTCAACAATCAAAAATCAACAATTCCTTCCGTTCATTGTTTTGCAACCGGCAGACTCGGCTGTCCTTCCGAGGCCCGTTCTGCCAATATCTGTTGCTGCACAGTTAAATGCCGTTGCCGGAAATGCGCCCGCGCCCGTTCTCCCCAGGCACGCACAAACCAATAATTCAGCCCCGCGCCGATCGCCGAACTCGCCAGCGGAATCATCCGCCCGGCCCATTTCTCCACCACGTCGGCGCTGGCCGTCGCGGCAATTCGCTGGATCACCTTCGGCACAAACTTGGTCAACACTTCCTTCTCGAGCAGCTCGCGACTGATGTCCACTCCGGCCGCGCTGGCCGCCGCAATCCAGAGTTCTGCAATCTCGTCATCGGTATTGAATTCAAATCCATAAACCAGACTCAGCTTCTGGACCGTCCGCATCGTGATCGCCGACAATATCCCTAAGTCCGGCACAATCGTGATCAGTCCGCCCAGCCCCAGCCCGGCGCCTTCTACCGCCGCAACCTTCATTCCGCCACGAATAATCGACTGCGCCACAATATCCAGTTCGCCAATGTCCAGGGAGAATGTCCCGTGGTATCCCGAAATCGGCATCCGATACGCCGCCCGCAGTTGCAGCAGGAACTTCTGCGGATCCACGCGAACGCTGGAATACGCGCGCGTCAACCCCTTCACCATTGCCGTCTCAACCCGCCGCCGCAGCCATGTTTTCCGGTCTTCTGCCATTCATTCCACCTTACCGCATGAGGCCGAAGAAAACCATGAAGTGAATTCCAGAAGCGGGATGTTCGAAGTCTGCGTCATCATGAGCGGAGCCGCTTTTCAGGCGCAGCGAAGGATCTCTCAGGACTCGCAACTCGTAGCTCACGACTCACTGTGCTAGCATCTTCTTTACTTCATGCCAACTGGAAAACTTCAGATTGTCCCGTTGGGCGGCCTGGGCGAGTTCGGGATGAACTGCATGGCCGTCCGCTGGGGCGACGACATTATTGTCATCGACGCCGGACTCATGTTCCCCGAGTCCGAGCTTCTCGGCGTCGACATCGTCGTACCCGACATTTCCTACCTCATCGAAAATCGCCAGCGCGTGCGCGGCATCATACTCACCCACGGCCACGAAGATCACATCGGAGCTTTGCCCTGGATCCTCTCCGAACTCAACGTCCCTGTATGGGGCACCGAGTTCACGCTTGCCTACGTTGAAGACAAACTTGATGAGCACGGATTGCTCGACGACGCCGATCTCCGCGAACTGCGTGCTAACGAGCGCATCAAGGTCGGAGCCTTCACGGTCCATCCGATCCAGGTCACGCACAGCCTGGTCGATTGCGTTGCGCTCGCCATTCACACGCCGCTCGGCGTGATCATCCACACCGGCGATTTCAAAGTCGATCCCACGCCCACCGATAATAAGCTCTTCGATCTCCACACCTTCGCCGAATATGGCAAAGATGGCGTGCTTGCCTTGTTTCAGGATTCCACCAACGTCGAGCGTAAGGGGTACACGCCGAGCGAGCGCGCCGTCCGCCGCAAGTTCGACGAAGTCTTCGCGCACACGAAACGCCGTCTCTTCATCTCGTGTTTTTCCAGTTCGATCCACCGCATCAATCTCGCCGTCGAACTCGCGCACCAGCACGGACGCAAAGTCGCCTTCATCGGCCGGTCCATGAACAACTCGGCCGAAATCGCCGAAGATCTCGGCTATATCGAAGTTCCCGACGGACTCGTCATTAATCCCGGCGAGATGAAAAACTTTCCTCCGGAAAAAGTCTGCGTGATGATTAGCGGCACGCAAGGCGAGCCTATGTCCGCGCTCTCTCGCGCGGCCGTCGACAATCACAAGCACGCGAAGATCGAAAAGGGAGACACCGTCGTCCTCTCCAGCCGCATCATTCCCGGCAACGAAAAAACCATCTATCGGATGATCGACCATCTCTTCCGCCGCGAAGCGCATGTGATTTACGACGACGGCAGCAGCCCACCGGTTCACGTCTCTGGACACGCCAGCCAGGAAGAACTCAAGCTCCTCATCAATCTGGTCAAGCCGCGCTACTTCATCCCGATCCACGGCGAATACCGCCAACTCAAACTGCACGCCGAAATGGCCGCTGCGATGCGCAGTTCCGTGGGCAAGGTCATGCTGATCGAAAGCGGAGACGTTCTCGAATTCGACGAACTCGGCGCCCGCAAGACCGGCAAAGTGAATGTCGGACGAGTCTGCATCGATTCCGGCAGCCGCACCGACGTGGTCGAAGATCTCATCATCAAAGATCGCCGCCACATCAGCGAAGACGGTATTGTCCTGCCGATCATTGCCATCAATAAGTTGTCCGGGAAGGTCGAGACTTCGCCCGAGATCGTCACTCGCGGCTTCAACATCGGCGAAAACGGATTCCTCGAAGGCGCCAAGCGCATGGTCGAAGACACGCTCGCTCACTCCAGCGAAGAAGAGAAAGCCGACTACGGCGTCATCAAGGAAAAAATCCGAGCTGACCTGAAACGGTACATCAACAAACAATCCCAAAAGCGCCCACTCATCATGCCGGTGATCCTCGAGATATAAACTTGTAGTGACAGTCAGCTCGGCTGTCCAGCGAAGGCAAAGGCGAGCGCGTGCGAGCGCGCAACAAGGACTACCGCGGACGCGTTTCCCACCCACGCTCTTTCCACAATCGATTCCACTGCCAGATTCTTCCCCACACACTCGGGGGAATGCGGTAGCCCAACTGATGGGCCAGCATCAGAATCTGCCCGCGATGATGCGCCTCGTGCGAGAACATGTAGGCGAACATCGTTCCGCCTGCGGGCCACGCAGGAGCCCAACTGCCGCGCGAGAACTTCGTGACTCGTCGCTTCTTCCCACCTTTTAGAGCATCCTCGAGCATGCGCACACATTGCTCCGCGCTCTTGCGATGTGCTGCAGCAACCTGCTTCATCGTGCAGCGATCGGGATCGAGCGGTGCGGGACACTTCAAGTGCGGAGCCGAATTCTTCAGCCACACGAGCCTGCAATTATGCAGATGCGCGAAGATTGCGGCAATCGTGCGTCCGTGGCCGCGCGGACCGGGCGGTTCGGCTCTCCAAGCCCGCCGACCGAGATGCTTCAGCAGGATCTGGTTCATCGCATCGTTGACCGAATATGTCTCGACTAGGACTTGAGCAAGCTCAGCCGCAGGATCGTTTAACCGACTGACCGATCGTCGTGCCATGTGGTATCTCCTCAGTTGCGTGGAATCTTATAAGCTCAATCGTGCACTTTGTCATCTTGTGCGGAGCCGTTCTTCGGCGGAGCGAAAGATCTCTCCCTCTGGCGCGAAATCTCCACTAACGGTAGCCTGTTCAGAAGACACAACATGATCAATCTGGCTGATATCCGCAGTGCTCAAGCGCGCCTCGACGGCGTTACGGTTCGCACTAAACTTGTGAAGTTCCCGCTGTGCGCGGAAGATCCGCGGCTGCTTCTGCTTAAGCCCGAGAACCAGCAGCCCATCGGCGCTTTCAAACTGCGCGGGGCGTACAACAAGATCGCCTCGCTCTCAGACGCTGAGCGCAAGCGCGGAGTTATCTCGTATTCCAGCGGCAATCACGCGCAGGGAGTCGCTTACGCGGCTCGCGCTCTCCAGACGAAATCCGTGATCGTGATGCCCAACAACGCGCCGATCATTAAGCGCGAGGCGACGGCGAAGCTGGGAGCGGAAATCGTCCTCGTCGGACCAGGCTCGGACGAGCGCAAGACGAAGGCTGAAGAACTTGCGGCGCAGCATGGGTATGTGATCGTTCCTCCGTACAACGACGAGCACATCATTGCGGGACAAGGAACGATCGGACTCGAGATCCTCGATGAATTGCCTGACGTCAAAACCGTTCTTGCACCGGTCGGTGGAGGAGGATTGATTTCTGGAGTCGCGGCGGCGATCAAGCTGAGCAACCCGAAAGTGAAGGTCATCGGCGTGGAGCCCGAGCTTGCGTCTGATGCTCAGGCGAGCTTACGCCAGGGCAAGATTGTGCAGTTTCCTGCGGATCAAGTCAGCCGAACTTTGGCCGACGGACTGCGCACGCAAAGCATTGGACCGATCAACTTCGAGCACATTCGCGCCTACGTCGACGACATCATCACCGTAAATGAAGACGAGATTCGCAAGGCGATGAAGTATCTTGTGGCGAATCCGGAAACCATTGCTGAACCGAGCGGAGCGGTTTCCGTTGCGGGATTCATTTTCCACGCAGGCGAGTTGCCGAAGACGAAAGTGAATGTGGCGATCATCAGCGGCGGAAACATTGAACCTGCAATGCTGGACGAGTTGCGGCAGTAGCGCGCGCATCATCTTGAGCAGCATTTTCTTCCGCGACTGACCGGGGCATTCCAGTGGTGTCAGCGAAATGCATGGGTCCTTCGCTTCGCTCAGGATGACAATGCACGCCAAAAATTTTCGTTAGTTGCTGGCGTTGC
>Ga0335081_10001798_pt1 | contig 33951 bp, 33 predicted proteins | sample Lox_Sample_35_FD_206713 | JGI IMG/M metagenome (GOLD analysis project Ga0335081, IMG submission 206713) | Soil microbial communities from Loxahatchee National Wildlife Refuge, Florida, United States - Lox_Sample_3.5 | ecosystem: Environmental > Terrestrial > Soil > Wetlands | place: USA...
AGCGCGCGCACCTCCATGCGGCCGCCGCGCGGCATGGCCTGGTGCGCGTTGAGGAACAGGTTGATCAGCGCCTGGCGCAGCAGGCGGGCGTCCGCCTGCACCGTGGCCGCGTCCGCCGCGACGCGCACGTGGACCTTCACCTGCTCGGCTGCAGCCCCGATCTGCTGCCGCGCCGCCGCGAGCGACTCCTCCACCAGCGGCCGCACCGCCACCTCCGCCAGCGCCGGCTGCATCGGCCGCGAGTAGTCGAGCAGGTCGCCCACCATGCGATTGAGCCGGTCGGCCTCCTCGCCGACGATGTCGAGGAGCAGGCGCACGTCGCCCTGCGGCGACAGGAGCCGCCGCAGGCTGCCCACCGAGTTGAAGATGACGCCAAGCGGGTTGCGCACCTCGTGCGCGATGACCGCCGACAGCTCGCCGAGCGCGGCGAGGCGCTCGCGGTCGATCAGCTCCTTCTGCGTTCGCGCCAGCTCCGCGTAGCTCTGCCGCAGGTCCTGGAAGAGCCGCGCCGACAAAAGCGCGAGGCCGAGCTGGCCCGCCACCGCCAGCGCGCGCTCCATGTCGGCGGGCGAGAACGCGCGCATCTGCCGGCCGAGGATGACCGCCACGCCGAGGCACTGGTCGCGCGCCATCAGCGGCACCGCCAGCGCCGGCCGGTTGCCGAAGCGCAACGCCAGCTCGCGCGAGGCGGTGCCGGGCGACGAGAGCGGGTCGAGCATCTGCACCACCCTGCGCTCCCTGAAGGCCAGCGCCGCCGTCGACGGCTCGTCGAACCGCAGCACCCGGTTGGCCAGGTCGGCGTGCGCCGGCGGCAGGTTGGGATGGAAGCGCAGCCCGCCGGCCGCGGCGTCGGGCAGCATGACGAACCAGTGCTCGCCGTCGAGCAGCTTCTGCAGCGTCTCCCCGCCGAGCGCGAGCAGCGGCGAAAGCTCGAGCGAGCCGGCCAGGCGGCGCGCCACGTCGTTGAGCAGCGCCATCTCCTCGGCGCGCGCCCGCTGCTCCGAGTAGAGCCGCGCGTTCTCCAGCGCGGCGGCGGTGAGCTGCGCCGCATGGCTGGCCAGCCGCACGTCCTGCTCGTCGAACATTCGCGTGCCGCGCTCGAACAGCGCCAGCACGCCCAGGGAGCGCCCGTGCGACAACAGCGGCACTGCCAGCGTGGCCTGGCAGTCGAAGCGCGCGACGATGTCGGCGTCCACGCGCAGGTCGGACGCGGTATCGGTCGAGGTGTAGGCGCGCTGGTGGCGGAAAGCGAGGCCGGTGAGCCAGCCGGCCTCGATCGGCAGCTCGGTGCCGAGCGAGACCGTGGGCGGCGGATGGGGGTCCTCGCGCGCGGCCACCTTGAGCGCGTTGCCCTCGGGGAGAAAGACGTATGCGCAGCTGCAGCGCAGCGTGCGGGCCGCGGTGCGCGCGGCCGCGGTCAGCACCTGGCCCACCTCGAGCGCGCCGATGACCTCGCGGCCCAGGTCGAGCAGGAGCGTGAGCTCGGCGTTGCGCCGGTCGAGCTCCTCCAGCTGCCGGCGGGTCTCGAGGGCGGCGCCGAGCTGCCGCGCCAGGAGCGCGAAGCCGCTCGCAACCGCGCTGTCGATGCCGTCGCCGGAGCAGGAGAGCACGTAGCGCGGCTCGCCGTCGATGCGGATGGTGGCGAGCATGCCGCGGCCGGCGATGCGATCGCGGAACGCCACCGCCGGCCGCCCCGACAGCCCCGCGAGGAAGCCGGGCAGGTCCTCGATGAGCGTGCTCTCGCCGCGCGACACGTCCACGGGCAGGTCGGCCAGCGGCCGCCATCCGTCCATGGCCGCGTGCACCTCGGTGCCCACCTCGGCGATCGGCGGCGCGAACGGGGACCTGCGAAAACGGCTGCCCTCGATCTCCAGCAGCGTCGCCGGCAGCCCCAGCGCGTGCAGCCGCTCGCGCACGGCGGCGAAGAACCCGGACTCCGTGCGCTGCCCCTGCGCGGCCACCGCCACCTCGACCAGGCCGCGGATCATGTCCGCCGATCGCTCGCGGATGCGCTCGTCGCTGAACAGCGCCAGGTACACGTCGGGTCCAGCGAGCGGAAAGCGCGACACCCGCATGCGCGCGGGCAGGATGCGGCCACCCGGCGCGCGGATGTGGAAGTCGTACTCGTCCGGCACCGCCTCGCCGCGCATGCGCGCCAGGTAGCGCGCCTGCACCGCCTCGCGCTCCTCCTCGGCGACGAAGGCGTCGATGACGCTCTTCGCCGCGGCGATGACCGCGCGCGCGTGGCCGGTGAGCTCGACCATGCGGTCGTTGCAGGCGATGACCTGCGCCGCGCGCACGAGGCACGCGGCCATGGGGATCTGCCCCACCAGCTCGTCGAGCTCGCGCTGGTTCATTTCTCGGCCTTTCGCAGCACGCGCTTGTCGCCGATGCGCAGCGTGAGCTTCTCGCGGTCGAAGTACTCGAGCAGCGGGATGGCGAACTTGCGCGTCAGCCCGGTCAGCTCCTTGAACGACTGGGCGTCGATCGAGCCGTGCTCGCGCAGGTGCTGCAGCACGCGCCGCTTCAGCTCCATCAAGGGCGTCGTGCCGTACCACAGCTCCTCGCTGATCTTGCTGGCCCGGCCCGCGCCGGCGAGCGCCTTCAAGAGCGACTGCGTGCGCTGCGGCGTCTCGTCGATGAGCGCCGGCAGCTCGACGGTGCGCGGCGGCGCCAGCCCCGCCTCGTCGAGCACCTTCGCCAGCTTCTCCTGCTTGTCGGCGTCGGGCCCCGACAGCCTGGCCGCCGCGCCGGGCGGATGCACGCGCTCGGCGTCGGCGCGCAGCTCGCCTTTCTCGGCGAGGTCGAGCAGCGCCCGGGCGAACAGCCGCGCCGGCGGCGCGCCCGCGCGCTGCCGCAGCTCCTCGCGCGCGATGCTGCGGTCGATGGCGTCGGGCGCGGCGTGATCGTGCAGCCTGTCGAGCAGCTTCTTTCCCAGCGCGGCCATCAGCGAGGCGTGCGCGTAGAGGCGCGCCTCGCGATCGAACAGCACCGCGCGGTTCGACTGCGCCAGCCGCTCGAGCGCGGCGGTAGCCGATTTCACCGTGAACTGGCCGCGCGCCGCGAGCCGCTGCGGCGAGGCGCCGGCGAAGGCCGATTCGAGCAGCAGGCGATCGGCCTGCGCCAGCGCGTCGGCGCCCGCGAGCGCCTGCAGGGCGGTCACGTCGCTCTCGCGGCGGCGCCGGCGCCTCGGAGCCACCGACAGGATTCGCCCGCCGCCGAGCGTGGTCGCGTGCCCGCGGGACTGCGCCGCCGTGCCGCGCAGCAAAAATCGCAGGCCCGCGATGGCCGCCGCCGGCTCCGACAGCCGCAGCTGCGCCAGCGCCTTCTCGCCGGGCGACAGCTGCGTCCTGTCGACCAGCACGACGACCGCCGCCACCTGCGCGGTGCCGATGTGCGCCAGCACGCGCGCGCGGTTCTTCAGCGGCCGCGAAACCCATGGGAGCAGCTCCAGCTCGACGTCGAGCACCTGCGCCGCGCCGATGCTCTCGAGCGTACCGGCCGGAACCAGCGCCGCGCCGCGAGGAGCGTCGGCCACCTCGACGCCCGCCAGGTTCGCCGCCGTGCGCTGCCCCGCGCGCGCCTTGTCCACCGCCGCGCCGTGCACCTGCACGCCGCGCACGCGCACCCCGCGGGCCTTCGCGCCCGCGCCGACGAGATCGACCTCGTCGTCCACCGCCAGCGAGCCCGAGAAGAGCGTGCCGGTGACCACGGTGCCGAACCCCTTCACCGCGAACGCGCGGTCGAGCGGCAGGAAGAGCGGCCCCGCCTCCGATCGCGGCGCCGCCTGCGACGCCTTGACCAGGCCTGCGATGGCGTTCACCAGCTCGGGCAGGCCCTTGCCGGTGCGCGCCGACACCTCCACGATCTGCGCCTCTTCGAGGAACGTGCCCTTGACCAGCTCCTGCAGCTCGAGCAGCAGGAGCTCGCGGTGATCGGGCCCGAGCGTGGGCAAGAGGTCCGACTTGGTCAGCGCGATGACCCCGGCCTGCACGCCGAGCAGCCGCAGTACGTCGAGGTGCTCCGCCGTCTGCGGCATCGGTCCCTCGTCGGCGGCGACGCAGAGCACCGCCACGTCGATGCCGCCGGCGGCCGCCACCATGGCGCGCAGGAAGCGCTCGTGGCCGGGCACGTCGACCACGCCGGCCACGCCGATGTCCGGCAAGTTCAAGTGCGCGTAGCCGGCTTCGAGCGTGATGCCGCGCCGCTTCTCCTCCGGCAGGCGATCGGTGTCGATGCCGGTGAGCGCCTTCACCAGGGCCGTCTTGCCGTGATCGACGTGGCCGGCGGTTCCGATCACCACGCGCAGCGGGGTGCCGTTACTCATCGACCCACACCACTCCCGGCGCCAGCTTCGCCTTCTGCAGCGTGGGCTCGCCGCGCATCACCGCCACCGGCGCCGCGCAGTAGAGCGTGGACCAGAGCGCCGCCGGCCGGTGGTTGCCGCTGCGCTTGAGGCCGCCGAACGGCAGCCGGCCGCTCGCGCCCACCGTCGGCGCGTTCCAGTTGACCACGCCGCACTCGAGCGCGCGCTGCACGCGGTCGAACGCGGCCGCGCTGGCGGTGTGCACGCTCGCCGCGAGCCCGTAGTCGGTGGCGTTGGCGATCTCGATCGCGTTGTCCTCCGAGCGTGCCGGGTAGACGGCGAGATCGGGGCCGAACAGCTCTTCGCGCTCGTACGGGCGCTGCCGCCGTTCCTCGACGAAGTGCACCGAGGGCGAGACGTAGCAGCCGTCGAGCCCCCGCGGCTTTCGCCGCTGCGCCTGCAGCAGGCACTCGACGTCGCCCGGCATTCCGCGCTCGAACTTCGCCAGCGCGGCGGGCGAGGCGAGCGGGCCCATGAAGACGCCGTCGTCGAGCGGGTGGCCGATGGAGAGCTTCTCTGCCAACACCGCGACGCGTTTCGCGAACCGCCGCGCGTCGCCGACCACGACGGCGCGCGAGGCGGCCGTGCAACGCTGGCCGGCGGAGACACAGGCCGAGAACAGCGTGTCGTAGACGGCCTTGTCGAAGTCGGCGTCGGCGAGAATGACGGCGGCGTTCTTGCCGCCCATCTCGAGCGCGAGCAGCTTCGTCGTTCCGAGGTTGGCCCTGGCGATGGCCTGGCCCACGTTCCAGCTGCCGGTGAAGAGCACGCCGTCGACACCGGCGTGCGCCGCGAGCGCCGCGCCCGCCGCCGGCCCGCCCTGCACCAGGTTGAACACGCCGCGCGGCACTCCCGCCTCCTCGAGGCAGCGCGCGTAGATCACCGCCGCGTGCGGCGCGACTTCGCTGGGCTTGAACACCACCGCGTTTCCGCATGCGAGCGCGGGTAGGATGTGGCCATTCGGCAGGTGCACCGGGAAGTTGAACGGACCGAGCACGGCGAGCACGCCGAGCGGGCGAAAGCGGCACTCTGCTCCGGTCTGGCCGGGCGCCGGAAAACCGGACACGACCTTCACGCCCTCGTCCGCCGTGATCGCGGCCTTCGCCGCGCACGCCTGCGCCTCGGTGCGCGCTTCCCACAGCGGCTTGCCGATGTCGACGGCGATGGCGCGCGCCAGCTCTTCCTCGTGCGCTTTCAACACCGCGCCGACGTGCCGCACCAGCTGGGCGCGGTCGGCCGCGGGACGGGTGGCGAACGCGCGCTGCGCCTCGCGCGCGGCGGCGACGGCGGTGTCGACCTGCCCGACCGCCCATCGGTGCGTGTCGACGACCAGCGAGAGGTCCGCTGGCGAGCGGTTCTCAAGGACGCCGTCGGCGCCCGCGGGCTCGCCCCAGCTGCCGGCGATGAAGTCCATCGGAGGAGCGAAAGCTACCACGTCACGTAGAATGCGCGGGCATGGGGGACGCGGAGTTCTTTCGCGAGCACGGCTGGATCGCGCTGCGGCAGGTGGTCGCGCCGGAGCGCGCGGCCGCGCTCGCCGCAGAGCTCGATCGCGTCTTTCCCGAGAGCCGGCTGCCTGCCGATCGGCCGCACGAGCGCATCTGCGTCTCGGCGTCGAGCCCGCTGCTCGAGGAGCAGGTGCGCGACGCGGCGGTGGCCGCGCGGGTGGCGGCGCTGCTCGGCGCGCCGTGCATGCAGCTCTTGCAGGACACCGCGCTGGTGAAGCCGCCGCGCTCGGCCGCGCGCGTCGAGTGGCACCAGGACCACACGTACACCGGCTTCATCGAGGAGTGCGTGTCGGTGCGGCTGGCGCTGACTGACTGCACCATCGAGTCGGGCTGCCTGCGGGTGCTCGACCGAAGCCACCGCGCCGGCTTTCGCGGCGAGTCGCGCGCGCTGCAGGCGCAGGCGGTGACCGACGACTCGCGCCGGATGCCTTCGGGCGAGGTGGTGCCGGTCGAGCTCCGCGCGGGCGACGTGAGCGTGCATCATTGCCTGACGTTTCACTGCAGCGAGGAGAACCGCAGCGACCGGCCGCGGATGACGCTGATCGCGCGCATGTTCGACGCGCGGCAGAAGCTCGTCAAAGCCAGGCTGCCGAAAGAATACGAAATCTATTTTCCAACAGACGCGGACGGATTCCTGACTGGCCCCGCGTTTCCGCTGCTCTAGAACAGATTTCGTGACCTCTTCGCCGCGAGGTTTGCGCTCAAACGCAGTCGCCAAGCCGCCTTCGGCGGCCGCGACTAGTCGAACGGAATCGTGTGCAGGCGGTCGCCTGGCCTGGCGTCGAGCGCCTCGACCGCTTCCTGCGCGATCTGCACCTCCGCGTCGCGAAAGGCGCACAAGGCGCGCACCGCGCGGAAGCGGTTGCGCCCCTGGTTCCACTCGATGGAGACGAGGCGATCTTCGATGTCGCCCGGCGTCGGCTCGGCGTTGTCCGGCAGCCGCTGCTGCGCCAGCTTGGCGCGCCGGAACCGCCGGATGGGCTCGATGAGCTCGGTCGGCGCCGAGTAATGCGGGCCGCCGTCGAACGGATCGATCCGCTCGTCGGAGCGGAAGCCGATCTTGGTCAGCATGGTCTTCGCGCCCACGCTCTCCGGCCCGACCTCGCCGATGGCATCCTGGATCTTCTGGGTGAAGATGCTCGCGTAAATCTCGCCGGGCGGGAACAGCTGCTGGATGAACTCCTTGTTCTCGCGGCTGAGCCGGTCGGCCTCCTGGTAGGACAGGCCGGTAAACTTGCGCCCGAGCGCCTCCCACAGCGGGCTGCGCCCGTCATCCTCGAGGCGCGGCAACAGCTCGACGAGGATGCGATCGCGAAAGCGCTGCCGGTGCATCGCCACGTAGAGGAAGCGCACGTAGCTGAGCTGCTTGCCGGGCTTGCCCTGCCCGCGGAACTGCGGATCGACCACCAGCCCGCCGATCTCGGTCGGCCCGTCGAAGTTGTAGCCGATCGACAGCACGCGGTGGCGGAAGTGCTTGTCCACCGAGTGCGAGTAGTGCTCCTTCTCGTACACGTCGAAGAAGATGTGCGGCGCGTCGCGCGTGCCGTGCTGCGCGATGATGAGCGAGCTGCCGATCACCTTGCCGCTGCGCGCGTCCTCCATGACGAACAGGTACTCGCGCTCGAACGGATCGCGGATGCGGCCGTCGAAGGAGCGGGCCGACTTTTCGACGATGGAGCCGAGCTCCTTCTCGTCGTTGGGCAGGTTGACCGTGTCCAGCTCGGAGGCGAGCTTCTTCAGGCCCGGCAAATCGCTTCGCTGGACGTCGCGGATCACGTACACGTGCAGAGCTCCCTCAACAGAGACTCGTACAGATCGCACGCTTGCGCGAGTTGCGCCATCTCGATGCGCTCGTTGGCGGTGTGCGCGTTGCCGGTGGAGCGGCCGGGGCCGATGACCACCGCCTCGCAGCCGGCGCGGGCGAACACGCCGGCCTCGGTGCTGGTGGGCTTGGCGCGCGGAGTCCCATCGAGGCCCGCGCGGTCCAGTACGTCTCGTACGATTCGTACGATTCGCGCGGTGGGGGGTAACGACATTCCCCCCGCGTTGCGCAGCGTCTCGACCTGCAAGGTGAGCTCGCCGTGGCCGAGCTGGGAAATCCATTCCTGCGCGCGGGCGCTGAAGTCGGCGATCAGCGCGTCGGGATCATGCTCAGGCAAGAGCCGCGCGTCGAGCTGCACCGCCACCCTTGCGCCCTCCGACGACGCCACGTTGAGCCCGCCCACCGCGCCGGGCGGATCGAAGCGCGCGTCGCTGCCCGCCGGCAGCCGGTCGCGCCAGAGCTGGCCGAGCGCGTCGGCGGTGACCAGCGCGCGCCACAGGTTCGGGCTGTCGGCGCGCGGCGGCAGGAACGCCACCTGGTCCGGTTCGGTCGCCGACTTCTCGCGCGGCGCCGGCACCTCCAGCACGCAGCTCGCCGGCACCACGTTGCTCGACGTGCCGCCGCGCACGGCCAGTACCGGAGACGCCGAGCCGTGCGCCCACGCGACCGCCTTGGCGATGGCGTTCACCCCGAGGTGCGGCGTCGAGCTGTGCGCCGCCTTGCCGGCAAAAGTGAGCTGCTCCACGCCCGGCCCGGCGCTCGACACCGGCCGCGCCTTCAGGTCGGTCACCGTGCAGCGCACCACCGCGTAGCCCTTGTGCGCCGAGATGAGCTGCAGCTCGCTCGGCTCACCGCACAGCACCATCGACGGCCGCACTTCGCGGAAGAACTCGCTCGCCGCGAAATGCCGCGCCCCGCGCAGGCCCACCTCTTCGCCGAACGTCCCGAGGAGCCAGAACGGGCGCTGCAGCGTGTGCCCCTGCAGCCGCCGCGCCGCCTCCGCCTTGCAGAGCGCGTCGAGCTTCACGTCGGCCACGCCGAGCCCGTAGAGCACGCCCGCTTCCTCGCGCAGCTCGAACGGATTCGATTGCCAGCCGGGACCGGCCGGGACGGTATCGAGGTGCGTTACCAGCAGGACGCCGCCGGGGCCCGCCACGTCGCCGCCCGGCCCGCCGAGCAGGTTGACGTGAATGCCGTCGACCACCTGCCGGCGCACCGAGAGCCCGGCGTGCTCCCACAGCGGCTGCAGCACGTCGGCCGCCGCGAGCGTGCCATTCGACGACACGGTGTCCGCGGCGATGATCCGCCGCGCGAGCTGCATGAAGGCCGGCGTCAGTTGCAGAAGCAGACTCCGCCGCTGCAGCCGCTGCTGGTCTGGCACACCTTGCCCGCGGGGCACTGCGTGTTCGACGCGCTGCAGATGGCGGTGCAGCGGGACGCGCCGCTGGTGCCCTGCGTGCACTGCAGGCCCGCCTGGCACAGCTGCGGCGTCGGGGAATCGGGGCTGGTGACGCCGCGCGGAGTCAGCGAGCAGAGATCGTCGAGCTTGAGTGTGCCCGCGGTGACGCAAAAACCCTGCGACAGGCTCAGGGGGCCGCTGACCATGGCGCACGCCTGGCCCGACGGGCACGAGCTCGGGTTGAAGACGTCGCAGCCCGGAAAGCAGATGCCGATGAGCGCGCCGAAGGACGGCCCCTGCACCTGGAAGCAATGGTCGCCGCTGACGGTGCAGTCGGTGTCGGCGTTGCAGAAGGAGTGGCAGGCCGGCGTGAGCGCCGGGTCGAACAGCGGCGTGGCGCAGATGAAGCCGGGCGAGCACGCGTCGGGAACAGCGGTCGGATACTGCGCGGCCGCCGACGAGACCGGCGGCACCGACATCGTGCAGCTGGCGCCCTCGGCCAGCGCGATGCCGTGCTGCGGGACACAGGCGCCGACGATCGCGTCGTTGCCCTGCAGGACCAGCGTGCACTTGCTGGTGCCCGTCCCGCAGGTGGTCGCCACCCCCTGCTTGACCGGCGAGCAGGCGGTGAAGTGCTGGCATTTTCCGTCGATGCAGGCGATGCCGCCGTTGTTCCCGTTGTTGCCGGGGTTGTCGGGGTCGTTGGCGCAGACGCCGTCGACGGGGCACACGTAGGGCGCGAGGTTGAACGCGTCGTCCGCGCAGGCCGTCAGGAGGAGTGCCGCGAGCGCGATCTTCACTGGCCGCCTCCCGAGGTGGCGAAGAACAGCGGCACCCCCACCACCAGCATCGCGCCGGTGGCGATGAGACAGCCGATGGTGATGCCGTTGTACTTCCGGCCGCGGTCGGAGAGCGCGTCGACCTCGGCGCCGGTGGCCTGTTGCGTGTTCTGGATGGTGCTGTTGTTGTGCGCGGCGAGCGCGGCGAAGGTCCCCGAGCCGGCCGCGAAGACGCCGCCGGCGATGAGCAGGCCGATGGCGAGCTTGTGCGCCCGCGGGCTGCCCTGCTGTTGTGCGAGCGGCCGCGCTGGCGGCGGGCCGCCGAACTCCGCCAGGAGCGGCGCGAACAGGTCGTCGGCCACCAGCTGCGCGCTCTCGTCGAGCCCCTCGGGATTGCGGCCGGCCGCGGTGGTGCCCGAGAGCACGTTGCCGGTCTTCGCGTCGTAGAGCGTGAGCGTGAGCTTCACCGCCGGCCCGACGCGCGAGAAGTCGCCGGCCACCACGTAGTCGGCGCCGATGAGCCGCGCGGTATCGACCGCGCACGTGCCCTCGCACTGCGAGATGTCGCGTCCGCTCGACTGCAAGAGCGTGACCAGGTTCTCGCGCGTGATCACGCCGAGCTTCGGCAGCAGCTGCACCGCCTTCTGCCGGAACAGGTCGGTGAAGTACTGCGGCTGGTAGCTCCCCCGGTCGGCGGGAGGGAGCCGCTGTGCGTTCAGCTCGAGGACGGCCAGCCGCTTGTCCGCCGCGGACGCGGCCGAAGCGAGGCAGACGCAGAGCAGGAGCAGGCGCATGGCCGGAAAAGTACCACGCTTGCCAATCGAGCAGGGCGTCCGAACCTTCAGCGGCATGGAGAAGACTCCGTTTTTGAGCGACATCAAGGAACTGCAGCGCCGCGCCCGCGAGCACGTCGAGAAGGGCGCGATGACGCCGGCCTACCGCGGCGACGTGGAGACGGCGGTCAAGCTGCTCAACGAGGCGCTGGCCACCGAAATCGTCTGCACGCTGCGCTACCGCCGCCACCACTTCATGGCCGCCGGCATCCACTACCAGTCGGTGGCCGACGAGTTCATGCAGCACGCCACCGAGGAGCAGCAGCACGCGGACATGATCGCCGAGCGCATCCGCCAGCTGGGCGGCGCGCCGGACTTCAACCCGGCCGGCCTGCTCACCCGCAGCCACGCGCAGTACGCCGAGGGCAGCTCGCTGGTCGACATGATCAAGGAAGACCTCATCGCCGAGCGCATCGCCATCGAGTCGTACATGGAGATGATCCGCTGGTTCGGCGACAACGACCCGACCTCGCGGCGCATGATGGAAGAGATCCTGGCGAAGGAAGAGGAGCATGCCGACGATCTCGCCACCCTGCTCGAGACGCTCGATCCGCGGCAGCCGACCGATGGAACGCTGAAGCACTGATACACTCGCCGCGTGCGCGCGGTGGTGCAGCGGGTGAGCGAGGCGAGCGTGTCGGTCGACGGCAAGGTCACCGGCAGCGTCGGCGCCGGCCTGTGCGTGCTGGTCGGCGTCGGCACGCAGGACACGGCCGACGACGCGCAGTGGCTCGCCGGCAAGGTGGCCGACCTGCGCGTGTTCGAGGACGAGCAGGGCAAGATGAACCGCTCGGTCATCGACGTGGGCGGCAGTGTGCTGGCGATCTCGCAATTCACCCTGTTCGGCGACGCGCGCAAGGGGACGCGGCCCGGCTTCATCGACGCGGCGAGGCCCGAGCAGGCCCAGCCGCTCTACGACGCATTCTGCGCGGGGGTGCGCGCGCGCGGCGTCACGGTGGCCGAGGGCGTGTTCCGCGCCACCATGCAGGTGCACATCGTCAACGAAGGCCCCGTGACTTTGCTGCTCGACTCGAAGAAACTCTTCTGACCATGGATTGCATCTTCTGCAAGATCGCGGCGGGCAGGGTTCCGGTGAAGCTGCTCGCGCAGGACGATCAACTGCTCGCGTTCCCCGACATCGATCCGCAGGCGCCGGTGCACGCGCTCATCATCCCGCGCAGGCACGTGGAGTCGCTCAAGACCGTCGACGACTTCGCGCTGCTCGGGCGGATGCACCAGATGGCCCTTCACATCTCGAAGCAGGCGGGCATCTACGACAGCGGCTTTCGCACGGTGATCAACACGGGGCTGAACGGCGTGCAGACCGTGCTGCACCTGCACCTCCACCTGCTCGGCGGCCGCGCGATGCGCTGGCCGCCGGGCTAGAACAGATCTCATCCGTAGCCGCCAAGCCGCCTTCGGCGGCCGTGACTAGCGCGACATCGTCACGCTGATGGGCACGGTGGTGCCGTCCTGGAAATCGGCGGGCGCGGTGCCCTGGCCGACAACGATGTCGTTCTTGTAGAGCTCGAAGTTGAGCTTGACGTGCGGGTGCGGCGCGCCGCCTTCGACCACCGTCACGGTCTGGTTCAGCGTCGCCTGCACCGGCAAGGTCCACTTCTGCGAGGCGATCTGGTTCGAGCTCTCGTACACCTCCATCGAGAGCGAGTCGGCTTCGGCCGGGATGATGAAGGGGCCGGTGACGGTGATCATCAGCGCGGCGTCCTGCTGCTTGCAGGCGGCGAGCAGGAGCAGCAGCAGCGCCGCGCGTTTCACCCCCCAGGGGGTCCCATCCGGGGGCCGCTGCGCGGCGTCGATCACTCTCACGGCAGATCCACCTTGCCGAGCGTGCCGTTCTGCGGCTGCGGCTTGGGCTGCGCGGCGATGATCGCCACCACGCTGCCGACCACGATGGCGCCGGCGACGGTGCCGATGATGCCGTAGTGCCTGTACCAGGGCACGGGCGGCGGAGGCTCGACCGGGTGCGCGGGGCGGCCGCCCTCATCGAGCGCGGCGATGCCGGCGGCTTCGGGCAGCGTGTCGCTCAAGGTGAGCCGGATGGGATCCCTGGCGCTGCCGTTCGAGTCGAGCAGGGTCCCGTCGGGTCCCTCCGCCTCGATGTAGTACAGCAGCAGGTGCTCGCCGCCGCCCGGCACGCCGCCGACGCCGGGCCGCAGCCACGCCTCGTACGTGTCGGGCGCGGCGGTGCGGTCCATCGGGATGCGGACGAAGTCGGTGTCGTCCGAGCCGGCCCGCTGGGCGCTATAGTCGAGCGAGAGCTGTGGCTCACCGACGTGCGCTCCCGCCAGGCGCGCGCGGATGCGGAGCGGCCGGCCCGACCGCGCGGTCACGATGCGGTCGGTGAGCACCAGCAAGCGCGTGCTGCGGATCTGCTGCGCCAGCTGCCTCGCGGCGTCGCTGGCCCTGGCCATGGCCGCCCCATCGGGGTCCACGTGGTAGACCGCGATGACCGCGTCGGCGGCGTCCTGGCGGTGCTTGGGCGAGTCCGGCAGGCCCAGAAGCGCGGTCGCCCGCAGCGCCTGGAGCTCGGCCTGTTCGCGCAGGGTGTTGCCGTACATCAGCGAGACGGCCTGCAAATCGATCAAGGCATCCGCATACTTGCCCGCCGCGAGCAGGCTGCGCGCATTGGCCAGCCGGTCGGCATCCTGGGCGGGCGCGGCCATCAGGAAAGCAAGCAGCAGCAGCATCGGCGCGCCAGCTAGCATGCCGGCGGGCGAGCGGCAATCCCCGCGAAGGCGGACGCTGCGGCGCCATTCCCGTTGACGGAGTTGGGCCTTCAGTCTAGGTACGCTCAGATTGTCTTCCGAGCCTCACACCGCGGCCCCGCCGGCGGCACCCGAAATTTCCGAGCCACTGCTCGATCCTGACGCGGTGAAGGTGGTGCGGCGCCTGCGCCGCGCGGGTTACCAGGCGTACCTGGTCGGCGGGTGCGTGCGCGACCTGCTGCTCGGCATCCGGCCGAAGGACTTCGACGTGGCCACCAGCGCGCATCCGAACCAGGTGCGCGACACCTTCCGCAACAGCCGGCTCATCGGCCGCCGCTTCCGGCTGGCGCACGTCTTCTTCCGCGGCGGGAAGATCATCGAGGTCTCGACCTTCCGCGCCAACCCGCTCGACGAGCTGCAGGACCTGCCCACCGACCTGCTCATCCGCCACGACAACGTCTTCGGCACCGAGCAGGAGGACGCGCGGCGTCGCGACTTCACCATCAACGCGCTCTTCTACGACGTCGATCTCGGCCGCGTGGTCGATCACGTCGGCGGCAAGGCGGACTTGATGGCGCGCAAGGTGCACACCATCGGCGACCCGGACGTGCGCATGCGCGAGGATCCGGTGCGCATCCTGCGGGCCATCCGCTTTGCGGCCAAGTGCGCCTTCGGCATCGAGGACGCGACGCTCGCGGCCATGCGCAAGCATGTGCACGAGGTTCCGCGCTGCGCGCCGCCGCGGGTGCTGGAGGAGATGCTGAAGCTCCTGCGCTCGGGCGCGTCCCGGCGCTGCTTCGAGCTGCTCCGGCAGGTGGGCGCGTTGAAGATTCTGCTGCCGCCGGTGGCCGCGTTCCTCGAGGCGCACGGGCCCGAGGAGGCCGAGCGGCACCTGCGCGCGCTGGCGGCGCTCGACGGGCACGTGCGGGTGGGCGAGGTGCCGTCGGACGCGGTGCTGCTCGCCACGCTGCTGGCGCCGCTGCCACGCGACGCGCAGAAGAAGGTCGAGGCGGCGGCGCAGGCCACGGAAGAAGAGCAGCTCGAGCAGCTCGAACAGGCAGCGGAGGAGGAAGAGGAAGCCGAGGCCGAAGCGGCCGAGGGCGCCGAGGGCGCTGCGCAGGAAGATCCCGCGCAGGCGCCGCTGCCGGAGGGCGCGCTGGTCGAGTCGGCCGAGTTGCACGACGAGCGGCTGGGAGGGCCGGCGCCGTCGGTGGGCGGCGAGCTGCAGTCGTGGTCCTTGCCGCACGATGTGGTCGCGCCGGAGATCGTCCTCGGCGAGATGGTGCGCACGGCGCGCCTGCCGCGGCGCATCGCGGAGCGGGCGCGGATGATCCTGCTGGCGCAGCCCGTGCTGGAGGGAACCCGCCGGCGCCGCCGCAGCTCGCCGCAGGCGTTCGCGCGGCAGACGTATTTTCCCGAGGCGCTGGCTGTGTTCGAGTTGTCGGTGGCAGCGACCGGGCAAGGACACGAGCAGCTGGCGAAGTGGCAGAAGATTTTCGGGGAGCAGGATTTGACGCAGATCCACGAGCGCCCTGCGGGGCACGACGGTCCGCGGCGGCGGAGGAGGCGCGGAGGACGCGGCCGCCGGCATCACACGCCGTCCTAGGGCTTGGGTTCCGGTCCCTGTCCGGGGTTCGGGTTCAGGATTCTGGCTTGGCTCTTGGTTGGATGAGGCCCGTCAGGAGTCCGACGGCGCGGGCCGCGATCGGCGTGCTCCGGTTGGCGAATTCGGTCGAGCAGTCACCGGCGAGGGCGCCGATCTCGAGTGCCGCGGCGGCTTCGCAAATCTCACGGCGGGCGATTGTGAAGACGCGCACCAGATCGCTACCCTTGACCAGAACGCTACCGCCACACCCTCCGGTCATCGATGCGCTTCGCCTTCTCCGGAACGACGCCAACGCGTACCTCCCCGCGCACCTTCACCGCCTCCCTCAGCGCCTCGCCCACCGCCGCGGGATCGACCGTCGCCCCCGGCGCAAGCTCGACCACGTATTCGAGCTGGTCCTGGTGCTGCTCCCGCGTGACCACCGCCTGGAACCGCGCCACCGCCGGGAACGCCTTCAGCGCCTTCTCGATCTCCGCCCCGCGGATGAACATGCCCTTGACCTTCACCGCATCGCCGGTGCGCCCGAGAAGCCCGGCGAGCTTCGGCGCCGTCCGCCCGCACGGGCACGGCGCGTCGGGCGCGAGCGCGCCGATGTCGCCGGGCGCGAACCGGAGCAACGGATACGTCGTATCAAAAATGGTGACCACCAGCTCGCCCGGCTGCCCCGCCGCGGCCGGCTTGCGCGTCTCCAGGTCGATCACCTCGATGATCGCGTCCGGGTGCAGGTGCATGCCGCCGCGCTCGGGGCACTCGTACGCGAGGCAGCCCAGCTCCGCGGTGCCGTAGCCCTGCAGCGCGCGCACGCCGAACTCGCGCAGCAAGTCCGCCCGCAGCGACTCGGGGAACATCTCGGCCGTCACGAACGCCGCCTCGATGCGCAGCGGCGCGCCCGCGTCGCGTCCATGTTTCAACAACGTATACAAAAAGCTGGGCGTGCCGAGGTACGCGGTGGCGCCGAGCGACCCGGCGATGCGGGCTTGCAGGTCGGTCTGCCCCGTGCCCGCCGGAATCACCACGCAGCCGAGGCTGCGCGCCGCGCCGTCGAGCATGAACCCGAGCGGCGTCAGGTGATACGAGGCCGAATTGATCGCCACCATGCCGCGCCGGAAGCCCGCCGCGGCCAGCGCGAGACGGAACCGCCAGTAGTCTTCCTCGGGACCCTGCGGATCGAAGATCGGCCCCGGCGACGCAAACACGCGCGCCAGCCCCGGCATCTCCACCCCGAGCAGTCCGCCGAACGGAGGCTCCCCGGCCTGCATCGCCGGCAGATCGTCCTTGCGCGTGATGGGAATCTGCTCCAGCGACTCCGCCACCGCCGGCAGCGTGCGGCGGAAATACGGCGAGCGCTCGCGCGCGTGCTGCACCGTCTCCGCCAGCCGCCGCGCCTGGTACGCGCGCCGCTCCTCGGGCGACTGCGTCTCCAACGCATCCAATGTCACGACAGCCACCTCTTCCTGCGCCGGTACGACTTCACCGCGCGGTACGATTTCTTCTCGCCGCCGCCGAGGTAGAACTCGCGCACGTCCTCGTTGCTCTTCAATTTCTCCGGGTCGCCCTCGAGCACGATGCGGCCGCTCTCCATCACGTAGCCGTAGTGCGCGATGCCGAGCGCGACGTTCGCGTTCTGCTCGACCAGCAGCATGGTGGTCTTCTCTTCGCGGTTGATGGCCGCGATGATGCGGAAGATCTCCTGCACCAAGAGCGGCGCCAGCCCGAGCGACGGCTCGTCGAGCAGGATCATCCGCGGCCGCGCCATCAGCGCGCGGCCGATGGCGAGCATCTGCTGCTCGCCGCCCGAGAGATAGCCCGCGATCTGCCCGCGCCGCTCGCGCAGCCGCGGGAAGTAATCGAAGACGAGATCGCGATCGCGCTTGAGCGCCTCGCGATCGGTGCGGGTGTAGCCGCCCATGGTGAGGTTCTCGTCCACCGTCAGGTCCTCGAAGACGCGGCGGCCCTCCATCACCTGGAAGATGCCGCGGCGGACGATCTGCTCGGGCGGAAGCTCGTCGATGCGCGCGCCGTCGAGCTCGATGCTGCCGTCGGTGACCTCGCCCTCCTCGGCGCGGAGCAGCCCGCTGATCGCCTTCAGCGTCGTGCTCTTGCCGGCGCCGTTGGAGCCGAGCAGGGCGACGATCCGTCCTGAAGGGACCGTCAAGGACAGCCCCTTCAGGACGAGGATCACATCATCGTATACGACCTCTATATTTTTGAGCTCAAGCATTGGGAGTGGCGGTCTCTGGCCTTTGCGGAACCGGTTTCGATCCGGCGCGTTCGCGCCTCCACCAGGGGGGAGCTCGCTCCCCCCTGGACCCCCCAACATCACGCACCGTGCCTGTTGAAGTCCGTGCCCAGCTCAAAGTCCAAGCCACTCCGGTTTGCGCGGCATGTCGTAGTCCTTCACCTTCACCAGCTTGCCGCCCTTGATCATGTAGATGGCCGTCTTCGTCGCCGGCCGGTGATCGCTCGGAGTGTAGGTCACCGGCTGCGCCAGCCCGCCGAGGTCGAAGTCCTTCAGCGACTCCATCGCCGCCTTCACGCCTTCGCCGTTGAGCTGGCCCGCCTTGTCCGCGCGCCGCAGCGCCTCGGTCCAGACGTACACGTACGTCCAGCCGCGCACGTACATGGTGTCGTGCGTGTCGCCCGGATGGTTCTTCTGGTGGAAATCCACCAGCCGCTTCATGCCCGGCACGTTCTCGCCGAACGGCACGTCGGGCATGACGCCGGTCGCGCCTTCGGCCACGTCCTTGGCCACCGCCGCGAGCGCCTCGCCGAAGCCGTACGGATTGCTCCCGAACTTTGTCGTCAGGCCGAGCTTGCGCGCGTCGCGGATGATGGTCGACACGCCGGTGGTGGTCACGTTGATGTACGCGTAGTCGGCGCCCTTCTGCTTCATGTTGAGCAGCTGGCTGGTGGCGTCCTGGAAGGCGCCGGGGACGATCTCCTCGTCGGTCAGCTCGATGCCGTTCTCCTTGCAGAAGCGGCGGCCCGCCTCGATGGGGCTCTTGCCGTACGCGTTGTCGCCGTAGAAGAACGCCACCTTCGGCGCGCGGGACTTGTCGGTCCAGTCGTCCTTCACCCAGGAGAGCCACGCGCGCAGCTGGTCACTATAAGAGGGTGCGACGAAGAAGTTGTAGGGCGTCTTCGACGGATCGGTGAGATGGCCGGAGAACGACGCCGAGATGTACGGGATCTTGTCGGCGTTGACCTGCGCCTTGAGGCCCTCGGTGTCGCCGGTGCCCCAGCCGTTGATCATGATCACCTTGTCGTCGCCGACCATGCGCTTGTAGGCCGCGACCGCCTCGGGGATCTTGTAGCCGTAGTCGACGTCCATCAGCTTGATGGTCTTGCCGTTGACGCCGCCGTTGGCGTTGGTCCAGGCGACGCCGTCGCGCACGCCCTGCGCGAACGACTTGCCCACGTCGGACGTGATGCCGGTCAGGTCGAAGATGCCGCCGACTTTGATTTCGCCAGCCTGCGCAACCAACGCTGCGATGAGAAGCAGATGCATGATGCCTCCTTTGTTTCAATACGAGAACGGATACAGACGGAACCATGTACGGGTGCGGCGCCACAAATCCGCGAGGCCGTCCGGCTCGAAGATGAGGAACAGCACGATGGTGAGGCCGAACACGCCGAGCTTCACGGACGAGAAGAGCTGGATCAGCTGCGGGAAGGTGCCGGAGAGCGCGCCGGTCAACAGGCGCAGCACCTCAGGCAGGAGCGTGAGGAAGATGGCGCCCATGACGCTGCCCAGCACGCTGCCGAGGCCGCCGATGATGATCATGCCGAGGTAATCGATGGCGAGCCCGAGCGGAAAGTTTTCCGGCGAGATGATGCGCGCCTGGTACGCGAGCAGGGAGCCCGCGAGGCCGACGTAGAACGAGCTCACCGCGAAGCTGAGCAGCTTGTGGCGGAACACCTGCACGCCCATCACTTCGGCGGAGATGTCGTGATCGCGCACCGCGATGAGCGCCTTGCCGACGCGGCTGCGGAAGAGGTTGCGCGCGAACCACAGCGCGGCGATGCAGAGGGGCACGATGAGGAAGTAGAGGCGGCGATCGTCGGCGAGCTGCAGCGGGCCGATGGCCGGCGCGGGGATGCTGGTGCCCGAGACGCCGCCGGTGACCGACTCCCAGTGCACCACGGTGAACTCGACGATGAAGTGCGCGGCGAGCGTGGCCATGGCCAGGTACAGTCCCTTGAGCCGCAGCGAGGGAATGCCGAACACCATGCCGGCGACGGCGGCGATGGCGCCCGAGGCAGGGCAGGCGATGGCGAACGGCACGCCGTGGCCCGCGAACCAGGCGGTGGAGTACGCGCCCACGGCGAGGAACGCGGCGTTGCCGAGCGAGATCTGGCCGGTGTAGCCGGTGAGGATGTTGAGGCCCATCGCGGCGATGATCGCGATCGCGGCGCGGTTGAGCACGTCGAGCCAGTAGGAGGTGGCCACGAACGGCACGGCTGCGAGCACGACCAGGAAGACGGCGAGCGCGCGCCGGCCGCGGCGGGTCTCGAAGATGGCCATGTCGGCCGCGTAGGTCGTGTTGAACTCACCGCAGCGCATATGGCTCCGACCGAACTGCAAACCGCGAGGGCGCGATGAACGCGAAACTGCAAAAACCCGAAAGGTTTTTTCGCGCCCCTCGCGCCCTCGCGGTTGGCAGGTGCAGTTCCCTCATACGCGTTCGATCCGGACCTTTCCGAAGAACCCGTACGGCCGGACCATCAGGATCAAGACCAGCGCGACGAATGGCGCGACCTCCTTCACGCCGCCGCCGAACAAGGGATCGAGATATCCGCCGGCGAGGTTCTCCAGCACGCCGACGAGCAGGCCGCCGAGGATGGCGCCCTCGACGCTGTCGAGGCCGCCGACGATCACCACCGGCAAGACCTTCAACCCGAGCACGGCGAGTGATCCATCGACCCCGCCGCGCATGGTCGCGAGCAGCACGCCCCCCGCCGCGCTCACCACCGCCGCGATGCTCCAGCTCAAAGCGAAGATGCGCCGCACCGAGATGCCCATCGAGAGCGCGACCTGCTGCGAGGCGGCGGTGGCGCGCATGGCGATGCCCGGCCGCGCGTACTTGAAGAACACGGTCAGCGCCACCAGCAACACCGCCACCGACGCGGCCGAATACAGGTAGCCGCGCGCCACCGGCAGCGGCCCGAGCTGGATCGGCTCGAGCGAAAAGACCTGCGGCACCGGCCGCGTGTCGGTGCCCCAGATGCCCTGCACGATGGCGCGCAGCACGCTCGACAGGCCGAGCGTGACCATGATGACCGAGATGATCGGCTCGCCGATCAAGGGGCGCAGCACCACCCGTTCCAGCGCGAGCCCGAGCAGCGCGGAGAAGACGAAGGACAGGAGCAGCCCCCACAGCATGGGCACGTGCGCCGCAGTCACCACCGCGAGGAAAACGTAAGCGCCGAGCAGCAGGAACTCGCCCTGCGCGAAGTTGAGGATGCCGCTCGACTTGTAGATGATGACGAAGCCGAGCGCGACCAGCGAATAGATGCTGCCGACAACGAGGCCGTTGATGGCCAGCTGCAGGAAGAATTCCACTATGCAGCCTCCATGCTGCGCACGGCCAGGCTCGCCTTCACCCGCGCGGTCTTGCCGTCCTGGAACTTGATGGTCGCGTCGACGTCGATGCTGCGCTGGTCGCCATAGAGGGCGGCGATGATCGGCTTGTATCGCTCCTCGACGAACACGCGGCGCACCTTGCGGGTGCGCGTCAGCTCCTCGTCGTCGGCGTCGAGCTCCTTGTAGAGCAGCACGAACTTGCGGATGCGGGCGGCGGCGGGCAGCGTCTGGTTGACCTTGTCGACCTCGCCCTGGATGAGGTCGTAGACCTCGGGCTTCGAGGCGAGATCAGTATATGTAGTATACGAAATCTTCGCCTTCTCGGCGAACTTCCCCGCGATGCCCTGGTCGATGCAGACGAGCGCGACGAGGTACGGGCGATCCTTTCCGACGATGACCGCTTCCTTGACGTAGGGCGAAAACTTGAGCCGGTTCTCGATGTACTGCGGCGAGAAGGTGGTGCCGTCGGCGAGCTTGAGCACGTCCTTGATGCGATCGATGACGACCAGCTGGCCCTCTTCGAAATAGCCCGCGTCGCCGGAGCGCAAAAAGCCCTCGGTCATCGCCGCCTGCGTCGCCTCGGCGTTCTTGTAGTACCCGATGAACACCGATGGGCTGCGCGAGAGGATCTCGCCATTCTCGCCGATCTTCAGCTCGGTGCCGGGAATCGGCTCGCCCACGGTGTGGAACCGGATGCGATCGTTGCGGTGGATGCAGGAGATGCCGCTGATCTCCGTCTGCCCGTAGATCTGCTTCAGCGGCACGCCGATGGTGTGGAAGAACTTGAACACGTCCGGCCCCAGCGCCGCGCCGCCGGTGGTCGCGCTGCGCAGGCGCGAGAGCCCGAGGCGATCTTTCAGCGGCCGGTAGAGGAACCAGTCGGCGAGGAAGCCGCCCAGCGACATCAGCCGCTCGAACAAGAAGCGCTTGAGCGGCGTGGTGTCCATGATCTTCACCTGCACCTGCGAGTTGAGCCCCTCCCAGATGCGCGGCGGCGCGAACAGCACGTGGGGGCCGATCTCGCGGATGTCGTGCAGCGCCGTCTCCGGCTCCTCGGGGAAGTTCACCGTGAAGCCGATGGCGAGCGCGGTGGCCACCGACATCATCTGCTCGCCGATCCACGCCAGCGGCAGGAACGAGACGAACTCGTCGGTGGCGCGCCGCTCGTCCACCGAGTGCAGGCTCATCGCCATGGTCAGGAGGTTGTCGAACGACAGCATCGCGCCCTTGGGCGAGCCGGTGGTGCCGGAGGTGTAACAGATCATCGCCAGGTCTTCGCCGCGGCCTTGCTCAACCGATCGGTTGAATGTCTCGGCCGGTTGTTTTCGCCCCAGCTCCTCTATCGCCGCGAACGACATCAGCCGCGGGTCGCGGTAGCGCCGCAGCCCGCGCGGGTCCGAGTAGATGACGCCCTTCACCTTCGGCAGCTGCTCGATCATCCCGAGGATCTTGTCGAGCTGCTCCTGGTCCTCGGCGACGACGAACTGCGCGTCGCAGTGATCGATCACGTACCCGACCTCGGTGAGCGTCGAGTCCTGGTAGATGCCCACCGACGCCGCGCCGGCCGCCTGCGCCGCCAGCTCCGCGATGATCCACTCCGGCCGGTTGTCGCCGATGATCGCCACCTTCCCGCCGCGCTCGAGACCCAGGGAGACGAGCCCCAGCGAGAACTGTCTCACCCGGTCGAGATACGCGGCCCACGACGTCTCGCGCCAGATGCCGAGGTCCTTCTCCCGCATCGCCGCGCGCCCGCCGAACCTCTCCGCGTTGCGGAGCAGCAGCTTCGGGAACGTATCCATCAGGCCGCCCCCAGGTACGCGTTCTGGACCAGCGGGTCCTGCTGCACCTCGTCCGGCGTGCCGTCGGCGATCTTCTGGCCGAAGTTCAGCACCACCACGCGATCGGAGAGGTCCATCACCACGCCCATGTCGTGCTCGATCATCACGATGGTCGTGCCGCGCTCCTGGTTCACGTCGAGGATGTAGCGGGCCATGTCCTCCTTTTCCTCGGCGTTCATGCCGGCCATCGGCTCGTCCAGCAGCAAGAGGCGCGGGTCGAGCGCCAGCGCGCGGCCCAGCTCGACGCGCTTCTGCAGCCCGTACGCGAGCGTGTGCACCACCTGCTTGCGCACCGCCTGGATCTCGAGGAAGTCGATGATCTCCTCGACGCGTTCGCGCTCGCGGATCTCCTCGCGCTGCCCCGGCCCGTACCACAGTCCGCCGGCCAGGGTGCCGGTGCGCTGGTGCACGTGGCGGCCCACCATGAGGTTCTCCAGCACGCTCATGCCGCGGAAGAGCGCGATGTTCTGGAACGTGCGCGCGATGCCCAACCGCGTGCGCGCCGCCGGCGGCATGCGGGTCACGTCCTGTCCGTCGAAGCGGATGGTGCCGCGCTGCGGGTGGTACACGCCGCTGATGCAGTTCAAGAGCGAAGTCTTGCCCGCGCCGTTCGGCCCGATGATGGCGTGGATGGTACCCGGCGCGACGGCGAAGCCGAGATCGCCCAACGCGGCCACGCCGCCGAAGCGCAGCGAGAGCTGGCTCACCTCGAGGAGCGGACCGGGCATCGGACGAACAGCGTACTACGCCCTTTTGCGCGGCTTGCGAAGCAGAGGGGCGTGCAGGATTTGCACCCCGCAGGATTGACGGATTACTTCGGCTGCTCGGGCGTGGGCGCCGGCGCGGGCTGCTGGCCCTCGGTCCCGGGCTGGGCCGGCTGCTGCGCGGCCTCGGCCTTGATCGACTCGGTCATCATGCCGATGGTCCACCCCGACGAGCTGTCGCGGATGGCGTCGAGCGCCTTCACCGCCCGGCCGTACTTGGTCTTGTCGTCGGCGTCGAAGAAGATGACCGGCGGGCCCTGCGTGGCTTCCTTGCTCTTGGCCAGCTTGTAGTACGCCTTGAGGCGGTCCTGGGTGGTGGCGTCGGTGAGCGTCTCGCTGTTGAGGTGCCACACGCCCGCCTCGTCGACCTTGAACACCACCTGCGTCAGGTCGGGCGGCGGCGGCTGGTCGAGCATTTCCGGCGGCAGGTCTTCCGGCACGCGCACGCCCAATTCCTTCTCCAGGAGCGGCGTGAGCACCATGAAGATGATCAGCAGCACCAGCACCACGTCGACCAGCGGCGTGATGTTGATGTCCGAGCGCGGGCCCTTCTTGGCCCCGAGGTCCATGCTCATGGCGCTACTTTCCCTTCAGCTCTTCTGCCGCGAGCGAGACGCCCTTCAGCTTGGCCTTCGACGCCCAGTCGAGCACCGGCCGCACCTTGCCGTACTCGGTGTCGGTGTCGGCCTTGAGCATCACGCGCTTGCCCTCGGCCCCGGCCGCTTTCATCGCGTCGATCACCTGCTCGCGCGTGGCGGGCTGCTTGTCCTGCTCGACGTAGACGTTGCCGTCGCGGGTGACGCTGACGAAGGCCGGCTCCGGGCCCTCGCCGGCGTGGACGTGGTGGATCTTGGGCAGCTCCACGCTCTTGCCGCGCTGGAGCATGGGCGTGATCACCATGAAGATGATCAGGAGCACCAGCACCACGTCGACCAGCGGCGTGATGTTGATGTCGGAGCGGACGCCGTACTTGTTGCCGCCAACATCCATTCCCATGAGGGTCTCTTACGCCTTGGCCGGGCTCGACGGCTGCGCGCCGGCCTTGGCGCCGGGGTTGGTCAGCGGCTCGTCGAAGCGGCCTTCCTTGAGGAAGAAGTCCACCAGCTCGTTGGAGGCGTCGGCGATGTCGACGCTCATCTCTTCCACGCGGTTGGTGAGGTAGTTGAACATCATCAGCGCGGGGATGGCGACGAGCAGCCCGAACGCGGTGGTGATGAGCGCCTCGGAGATACCGGCCGACACCGAGGCGAGGCCGCCGGAGCCCGAAGCCGCCATCAGCTGGAAGGCGGTGATGATGCCGAGCACCGTGCCGAGCAGCCCGACGAACGGCGCCGAGGAGGCCACCGTCGCGAGGCCCGACAGCCCGCGGCGCAGGTCGGCGGTCACGCGCAATGTCGCGCGATCGATGGACCGGTTGATAGCCTCGACCAGGTCGAACTCGCCGACGTCGTGCGGCCCCAGCTGCGCCAGCGCCTCGCGGCCCTTGTTGTACTCGGCGATGCCCGAGCCGAGGACGCGCGGGATGTGCCCGTACTTCAGGCTCGTCGCGTAGGTCGCCGCCTCGATCATCTGGTGGCCGGGGAGCAGGTCGCGCAGCTTCTCCGCATACTTGCGGCTCTGGTCCTTCGCGCGCGAGAAGCTGAACAGGCGCTCCGCCATGACGCTGAGCGAATAGACGGACATGATCGCCAGCGTGATGACGACCAGGCGGGCCGGGAGGCCCATCGACTTCCACATCCCAAGTAGACTGAAATCCATACGGGCAACGACCTCCCCGGGTCTAAAAGGCGGCGGAGCCTACACAGCAAGGCACGCGGTGTCAACGCGACGAATCACGTGCATGCAACATGGTCAAAACGCGCGGGACCCGCGTCCGATCTGGGGTTCGTCTGGTTTCCTGCGTTCAAGATCCATCGATGGTTTTCTGGTTCCCGCGGCTCCCCGGCGCAGTCGCGTGGCGCGGCTAGAGCGACTGCAACGCCGCCTGCAGGTCGGGCGGCAGGGGGCTCGCAAAGCTCGCGCGCGAGCCGTCCGGATGCCCGAAGCCGAGGCGGGCCGCGTGGAGGAAATGGCGCTGCAGGCCCGGCAGGAGCGGCCCACCGTACAAGGTGTCGCCCGCCAGCGGATGGCCGATGAACGCCAGGTGCGCGCGGATCTGGTGCATCACGCCGGTGGCGATCTGCACCTCGAGCAGCGTGAAGCCGCCGCGCCGTTCGATGGGCACGAAGGTGGTCTGCGCCGGCCGCGCGCCGTGTTCCGCCGCGTAGTCCGGGTCGCTCGCAGGCAGCATCCGGGACGGGTCCCGCGGGTCGTGGAGCAGCGGCAGGGCGATCTCGCCGCCGGCCTGGAGTTCGCCCGCCACCAGCGCGAGATAGCCTTTGTCCACCGTGCGGGCGGCGAACTGCGCGCGCAGCATGGCGTGCGCGGCTTCGGTGCGCGCCGCGAGCAGCAGGCCCGAGGTGTCGGTGTCCAGCCGGTGCACCAGCCCGCCCTCGCGCGGCGACGGGCCGACGTGGGCCAGCTCCGGGAACCGCCCGACCAGCGCGTTCGCGGCGGTGCCTTTCTCGCCCGGCTTGAGGGGATGCGAGGGCATGCCGGCCGGCTTGTCGGCCACGATCAGGTGCTGGTCGGCGTGCACGATGCGGATGGCCAGCTCCGGCTGCGGCGCGGGCTGGTCCGGCGGCGGCATGTCCACCGTGATGCGCGCGCCGCCCGCCACCTGCGCCCCTTTCGGCGCGCGCCGGCCGTCGATGCGCACGCGGCCCTCGGCGATCCAGTCCATCGCCCGCCCGCGCGACACCGAGAACAGCTTCGCCACCGCCTTGTCGAGGCGCTCGGGCCGCCCGCCTTCCCAGGTGCGCTCTTCGGTCACGAGAGGGCCTTCTGCACGTGCTGGGAGGCCCACGAGGCGACGCCGTAGATCGACTCCATCGGGTTCACCCCGAGCGCGGTGGGAAAGACGCTGCCGTCGACGACGAACAGGTTCTTCACCGCGTGGTGGCGCAGCTGCGGGTTCACCACGCTGCGCCCCGGGTCGGCGCCCATCCGGCAGCCACCCATCTGGTGCGCGCTGAAGACGCCGAACAGGTTGGGGCCCATCGGCGCCTCGTCGATGAGCCGCAGGTCGGCCTCGCTGGTGACGCGCAGGTCGCGCGTGTGCGAGGTGTGGATCTCCCTCGCGCCGTTGGCGAGGTGCAGCCTGCAGGTGGCCTTCATCGCCGCGCGGAAGCATTCGTACATGCGGTCGGTGAAGGGGTAGTCGAGGCGCGGCAGGCCGTCGCGGAGCGTCACGGTGCCGCCGCCCTCGTCGTCGGAGAAGCCGTCGATCATCAAGGCGATGGTGGCCGCCACGTTGGCCATGGCCGCCATCTGCGCGCGCATCGGCGCGCCGAAGCCGGGCGTGGCGAGCGCTGCGAGCATGGGGTGCACCGGCGCGGCCTCGATGAAGAAGCCGGCGCCTTCGGTCCGGCGCGCGAAGTGATGCGAGGCCACGCTCTGCGGCGCGCCGTAGAACCCTTCGATGCGCTGCTCGTAGAGCGCCGCGACCGCGATGGTGGGGTGCAGCCAGGTCTTCCGGCCCACCGGCCCGTCGAGGATGCCGGAGCGGAGCAGGACCGCCGGCGAGTTGATCGCGCCCGCGCTCAGCACGACGACGTCCGGCTCGATGCTGAAGCCGCGGCCCTCGACGGCCACCGCGCGGCCGTCGCGGACGGCGATGCGCTCGGCGCGGCTGTCGGGCTTGAGCACCGCGCCGCGCGCGACCGCGTCGGGCAGGTAGGTGAGCGCGGCGCTCTGCTTCGCGTCCACCGGGCAGCCCATGCCGCAGTAGCCGGTGCGCAGGCAGCCGCGGACGTTGCGCCGGGTGGTGTCCACCTGCCAGCCGAGCTTCGTGCAGCCGTCCCAGACGGCGCGGTTGTTGGCGTTGGTGTCGTCGAGGTCGACCTTCTGCACGTTGAGGCGCTGCTCGACCTCGGCGAAGTGCGGCGCGAGCACGGCCGGCGTAAGCTCGCTCCCCTCCGTCTTCTGCCAGTGCTCGAGGACGTGATCGGGCGTGCGGAAGCTGGTGGTCCAGTTCACCACCGTGCCGCCGCCGACCGCGCGGCCCTGCAGGATGGCGATGGAGAGATCGGCCGTGGCGCGGTTGCCGCGCTCCTGGTACAGCCGCGGGTAGGCGGTGGCCTCCTGCATGTCGAACTCGGCCCTGGTGTGCAGGCCGCCTTCCTCGAGGATGACCACCTTGGCGCCGGCGGCGGCCAGGCGAGAGGCCACCATCGCGCCGCCCGGGCCGCTGCCGATGACGCAGACGTCGGTCTTCATTTCGTCGTCACGCTCTTGATCAGTTCGTAAGGCGGCCCGGGATAGCCGACGCCCGCGTACGTGCGCGGGTCGGAGAAGTACATCGCTGCCGCGAGGCGCTTCATGGCCTGGTAGCCAGTGCGCTCGATGGGGAAGCGGCTGGTCTGCCAGCGCGCGAGCTGATCGTCCTGGTCGTCCGGCGACATCTGCGTGAACGGCCGCGGCGGGCCGCCGCGCAGGAAGCCGTAGAGCGCGTTGTCGAACAGCGCGAGCAGGCGCCTGAAGTCCCTCGCGTCGGCCGGCGGCAGGGGCGCGAGAAAGGCGTCGGCGCGCTCGGCGACGCCGACGCGCGGCTCGGCGTCGGTCAGCACGCGGTCGGCTACCGCGGCGAAGATGGAGTACTCGGCCGGGGTGAAGAACTGCAAAGGCGCGGCCGCGGCTCTCGGCCGGGTCCGCCGCAAGGCGAGCGGCACCGCGCCGGCCGCCGCCAGCAGCACCGCCCCGCCCAGCGTTTTCTTCAGCAGCCCCCGCCGCGAGCCTGTCATCGCGTTCCGTATACCATCTGCGCGGAGCGGCAGAGGGGCGGGAGAGTGAGCGCCGGAGGTGCGCGCGCCTGCCGTTGGTGAACGCTGTTCACCGGCGCTCTCGGAAGAAGTGAACGCTGTTCACCGCGGGCGAGCCTTTTCCACCGAATCCCACGATAGGCCACGGGTCTGACATCGATCGCCTGCCGCTTGACGCAGCGGGCGCGGGCGTTGCGGGGCCGGCGCAGAGGCCCCGCACAAGCGGAGGTGCAGAGCGCCGGAGCGCCCCGGAAAATGCTCATTCCACTTGACCATTCCACAAGCTTGGCAGAAATATATCCCCAATCAAATGCGCCGACAGCTCGCACTGCCGTTGCCGATGCGGGGCGGACGCCGGCCCGGGGCCGGCCGCAAGCCGAAGGGCCCGCGCGCCGGCGTTTCACACAAGGCGCGGCCGCGGTTCGAGAAGCCCGCGGCGGTGCACGTCACGCTGCGGATGCGGGAGCACGTCTGGAACCTGCGCGGCGGTCGGGCGTTCCGGCGCATCGAGGCGTGCCTGGCCGCGGCGCTTGGCCGATTCGGCGTGCGGGTGGTGCAATTCAGCGTGCAGGGGAATCACCTGCATCTGATCGTCGAGGCTGACTCGAGCGCGTCGCTCTCCCGCGGCATGCAGGGCCTGTCCATCCGGATTGCCAAAACCCTCAACCGCATGATGAAGCGCCGAGGCCGCGTGCTGGCGGACCACTATCACTCGCGCATCCTGCGGACGCCAACGGAGCTGGTGAACGCGATCGCACACGTGCTGGGCAATCACGCGCATCACTTTGGCTCGAAGGCCCCCGTCGATCGCTTCTCGTCGGCGTCACTCGCCGGCGAGCGCCGCGAGCGCGTGCTGGCGCACCCGCGGACGTGGCTCTTGCGAACCGGCTGGCGGCGGGCGCGGACGAGGCCGTGGTCGCGCCCGTGACTTCGCGACCGGTGGCGCGAAGCGCTCGTGAGCGTCGGGCACCAGGTGCTCGGAAGGGTGAACGCCGTTCACCAAACCGCTCCCGCACAGGCCGCAGCGTGGTCGCGGCCGATGTCGGCCCCCCGCCGTAAGCTGATAACTGGTGGAAAAGCTTCGCCGGCGCTCCAGGAGCGCGGCCGCGCGACGGCGCCTGCCTTCAGCGCGGCGCTGGCGCAAGCTGGACCTCTACGACCCAGCAGGGCACCTGCCGCTCACAGTCGCTGATCGCTCGCGTCTCCAGCTTTACGGAAGCCGTCTCGAAGCCGGCTTGGGCCACCTCTGCACAAATCTCTTCCCATGACAGCGGCCCGAGAAAGCGAAATTCGAACGTGCCATCTTCGTTGGTGCGCACGGCCGGCAGGGCAGCACTCGGCGCATGGCAGTCGGGGTCGAGACCGACGACCGCGCCTGCGGCAGGCTTGCCGTCAAGGTCGGCGACGCGACCTCTCACGAGACAGGTCTTTTCTGCGCAGCCGGCGAGGATCGCGAGCGCGCAGAGCGTCGCGATCTTCACCCGAAGAACACTTCCGCCACCCCGAAGAACGCGTCGTCGACCGTCTTCAGCCTGGCGGTCGCCTCGGCCAGCGGCACCGGCAAGATCTCGTTGCCCCGCAGCGCTGCCATCTTCCCCCACTCGCCGCGCGCCACCATGTCGGCGGCGGTCACGCCGAAGCGCGTCCCCAGCACGCGGTCGAACGCCGTCGGCGTGCCGCCGCGCTGGATGTGCCCCAGCACCGTCGCGCGCGTCTCGAAGCCGGTGCGCTTCTCGATCATCTCGGCGATCTGCTGGCCGATGCCGCCCAGTCGGATGTGGCCGAACTCGTCGAGCTTCTCGTTCACCTTCGCCTCGCCGCCACCCAGCCTGGCTCCCTCGGCGACGACGACGATGGAGAACTTCACGCCCCGCGATCGGTGCCGCCGGGTGATGTGCTCGCAGACGTCGTCGATGTTGATCGGCTTCTCCGGAATCAGGATCACGTCCGCGCCGCCGGCGATGCCCGAGTAGGTGGCGATCCACCCCGCGTGCCGGCCCATCACCTCGCAGACCATGACGCGGTTGTGCGACTCGGCCGTGCTGTGCAGGCGGTCGATGGCCTCGGTGGCGATCTGCACCGCGGTGTCGAAGCCGAACGTGAGGTCGGTGCCCGACAGGTCGTTGTCGATGGTCTTGGGCACGCCCACCAGGTTGACGCCCATCGCGTGCAGCTTGGTGGCGACGCCGAGGGTGTCCTCGCCGCCGATGGCCACCACCGCGCCGACGTTCAGCGCCTTGAGGTTGCGGATGACCATGTCCGCGCCGCCCTGCTTCTTGAACGGGTTGGTGCGCGAGGTGCCGAGGATGGTGCCGCCGACGTGGAGGATGCCGCTCACCGCCTCGCGCGTCAGCCGGTCGTGGAGCGGCGGGTCCATCAGGCCGCGCCAGCCCTCGCGAACGCCCATCACCTCGAGCCCGTGCTGTTCGCCGCGACGGACCACGGCGCGGATGACCGCGTTGAGGCCCGGGCAATCCCCGCCACCAGTCAGGACTGCGATTTTCATGGCTATGGCGCCTCTCTCACGAATGTAGTTGACGGCGAGTCATCATATCGACCGGCCCGAGAAACAAGTGGCGTTCGGTGTACACCTGCCCGCGGCTGGTCGGTCCAGCCGGCCGTTCGAGCCATTGGCGGGCCAGCACCTCCCCGTCATGGCCCAGGCCGGCGAGGAGCGCCGGATCGCCCGAGGCCAGGTACCGCTTCACCAGCGGGCGCAGGAGCGCCTCGAAGCGCGCGCGCGGCAGCGCCGAGTGGCGGCGGCCCTCGTGCAGCCGGCCGTCGAACTCGAGCGAGATGTGCAGGAGCTCGTGCACCAGCGTCTCCACCCGCTCCTCCAGCGTCGAGGCGCGGAAGAACTTGGGCCGCAGCGTGACACAGTAGAGCGCGCGCCGGCCCTTGAGCGAGATGCGCGCCGAGCCCAGCGGGCGGATGGTGGCGCGCGACGAGCGCCGCGCCTCGCCGGCGACGAAGAGGATGCGCGAGGCCTTCACGTGCGACAGCTCGGACAGCTTGCGCGCCATGTCGGCGACCACCCTCCGGCAGAGGAGCGTGGCGTTTGGTCGCGGCGCCCGCCGCGCGCGGCCCTTCGTGCGCATGGCGACACGATATAATGCGCGCCGTGGCCGACAAGAACTACTGGGTGCGCACCGAGCATGGGCGCGTGTGGGGCCCCTACACGCTGGAAAAGCTGGAGCGCCTGCGCGGGCAGCTCACCGACAAGGCCGAGGCATCGCTCGACGGCCAGAACTGGCAGCCCGGCGCGTCATTTCCCGAACTTCGAGATTTGCTCGCGCCCGCCCGCAAGATCGAGAAGCGCGGGCCCGAGGCGCAGCAGCAGGCGCCGCGCATCAGCAAGGCCATGGCCGAGGCGTTCGGCATCAAGGACGCGCCGAAGGAGCCAGAGCCGAAGGAGCCAGAGCCGAAGGAGCCAGAGCCGAAGGAGGCAAAGCCGGAGAAGCCCGCCGCCGCGGCTCCGAAGCGCGCGTCGAAGCTGCCCGAGCCCGCGGCGGTCCCCCCGCCGCCGGCCGCGGTTCCGGACGCGCTCCCCGAATCGGGCGACACCGCCGAGCTCTCGCCGGTCCGCCTCTACGCGCTGGCCGCGGTGACCAACGCGTCTGGCTGGCTGCAGATCGAGCTCGACAAGGGCCGCATGCTGCAGATCAGCTTCCGCCGCGGCGCGCCCGAGCATCTCTCCAGCGACGATCCCGACCTCTCGCTCGCGCGCTGGCTGCAGTCGAAGGGCGTGGTGCCGGCGGACAAGGCGCTGGCCGCGCAGGAGCAGGCGGCGAAGAGCGGGCAGGACATCGTCTCGGTGCTGTTCCAGATGCAGCTCATCCCGCCGGCCGACGCGGCGCGGCTGCTGGGCGAATACGCCAACTACCTGCTCGACCGGGCGCTGGCGACCTGGCGCGGGAGGTTCACCTTCGAAAAGGACGCGCCCTCGCCGCCGGGCGCGTTCCCGCTGGGCGCGAAGTGGACGCTGCTCGCCGAATCGGTGCGGCGGCTCGACGTCCCCAAGCTGCGCGCGCGGCTCGGCAAGCGGCTCTTGCGGCCAGTGGTGCGCTCGGGGGGCCTGGGCATCGGCAAGGTCGAGGAGCTGGCGCTCAACGCGCAGGAGTCGCGCATCTACGCCTCCATCGACGGCACGAAGACCGGTGAGGACCTGGTCAAGTCGCAGGACCAGGCGGTGACGCTTCGGCTGCTCTACATGCTCACCGAGCTCGGGCACCTCTCGTTCGCCGAGGTGGCCGAGGAGGACACCGATCCGGAGCTGCAGCCGGTGAAGCCCGATACGCCGCCGGTGGTCGAGGCGCCGAAGCCGCCGGACAACGCCGGGCGCGCGCCGGCTGCTTCGGCGGTGCCGCCGAAGCGCGAGCTGCCCAGGACGGTGCGGCCGCCGCCGACGCAGCAGCGCAGCGCGCCGCCGGTGATGAAGTCGGCGCCGCCGGTGATGCAGCAGTCGCAGCCGCCCGCGCCGCCGCTGCGGCCGCCGCCGACGTTCGTCAACCCGCCCGCGGGCGAGACGCCGCAGGCGGCCGTCCAGCGGCTGTCGGCGCTGCTCGAGCGGCTGGTAGCCGCCGATCACTTCGAGGCGCTCGGCATGGAGCGCAAGTCGGCCAGCTCGGCGGAGGCGAAGCGGAACTTCTTCGTGCTCGCCAAGGAGCTGCACCCCGACACGGTGAGCGATCCCGCCCTCGCCGACCTGCGCACGGTGAAGGAGCGGCTCTTCTCGCGCATCAACGAGGCCATGCAGGCGCTCGGCGACGACAAGAAGCGCAAGGAGTACGAGGAGGAGCTCGACGGCAAGAAGGCCTCGGTCGACGTGGCGCGCATCTTCGGCGCCGAGGAGAACTTCCAGCGGGCGGAGATCCTCATCAAGGCCCGCAAGTACAAGGAGGGCCTCGAGCTGCTCGACAAGGCCATCGAGATGAACGACCAGGAGGCCGAGTTCTACGCCTGGCGCGGGTACGCGAAGTTCCTGCTCTCGCAGGACCGCAAGGCCAGCTACGAGGAGAGCGCGGCCGACTGCAAGAAGGCGATCAAGATGCAGGAGGTCTGCCTGCCGGCGCACCTGTTCCTCGGGCACATGTCGAAGGTGGTCGGCGACGTGAAGCTGGCGCAGAAGTGCTACCACCGCGTGCTGGAGCTGGAGCCGACGCACGTCGAGGCGCAGCGGGAGCTGCGGCTGATGGGGAAGAAATGAGCAGGGCGACAATGGTGGCCGCGCTGCTCGCGGCGTGCGGCGGCGGCGGGGGCAACAGCCTCACCATCCAGGGACAGAGTTTTTCGGCGAAGGACACCATCTCAGGCTCCGGCAGCGTCGGCGGCTCGGACACGAACACCGCCGGCCTCGTGCTGATGACCAGCGTGAGCGGCGCGTGCGCCGACCTTTCCGCCAGCAAGCAGCCGAAGGATTCGGCGTCGCTCTTCTTCATGCTCACCGACGTGAACCCGACCACGTTCGCGACCAGCGCGCCCAACGCGCCTGGCACGTACACCATCAGCGGCTCGGCCGCGAAGTCGGTGGCGGTGAGCTTCCAGACCTGGGACGTGAGCTGCAACCGGGTGTCCAGCGCCTCTTCCGACGGCGCCACCGGCACGGTGAACCTCACCGGCGTGAACAATGGAGCATACGCCGGCGACTTCGACGTCATCTTCGAGAGCGGCGACCACGTCACCGGCTCGTTCGACGGCACCGCGTGCGCCGCCATGAGCGCGATGGTCGAGGGCACGATCCTGTTCACGTGCTTCTAGGGCAGCACGATCGCCGGCTTTTCCTTCCGCGCGCGGTAGAGCAGGGCGGTGCGGCCGAGCACCTGGGCCAGCTCGGCGCCGCTCTTCTGCGCGAGCTGCCCGGCGCACTC
>Ga0335081_10001799_pt1 | contig 33945 bp, 25 predicted proteins | sample Lox_Sample_35_FD_206713 | JGI IMG/M metagenome (GOLD analysis project Ga0335081, IMG submission 206713) | Soil microbial communities from Loxahatchee National Wildlife Refuge, Florida, United States - Lox_Sample_3.5 | ecosystem: Environmental > Terrestrial > Soil > Wetlands | place: USA...
GGATCTCCCAGGCTCGCTCGGCGGCACCAACTCGCGCGAGCGCCTCAGCGAGGTCACCGGCGAACGGGACGACGTTCGGGTTACCCAGCCCCGCGGCTTGTCCTGCGTCCCAGGCGCGTTCCAGGTGGTCGATCGCCGCCGCCAGGTCACCGCAGCTGAGCGCGCATAGCCCGAGCGCAGCCGGGTTGTAGATAGCCAGACAGCCCACGCCATGCGGCTCGACGTCCCGGCGGGCCCGTTCCACGTGCTCCTGACATCGCTCATGGTCACCGCGTGCAGCCGTAATCCGGGCCAGCTGCGACAGGGCGCGCCCGATCAGGCCGACCTGATTCATCTCCTCGGCCCACTGCAGTGCCTCGGTCGCGTCCGCATAGGCGGAGTCCCATCGCCCGGTCCACCAGCCCAGCTCACCGGACAATCCCAGGGCTAGCGACAAGATCGCAGGCGTGCCTGTGCGCCGCCCCGTCTCCACTACGGCGCCAAGGCACGAACGGCTCTGCTCGTAGCGCTCGGCCCAGATGCCAGCCTGCGCTAGGACCGCGGCGCCCTGTTGCTCGGCCGCTAGGTCCGCCGACTGCAGCAGGGGCGCTGCCCGGAGCTGGTAGCGGGCGGTGCGGTCGAGTTCTCCGGCCAGCGCGAAGGCCTCGGCCACCATGGCCAGGACGGTCAGCGAGGCACCCGAACCAGCCGCTCCCAAAGTACTGTCTTGCCAGAGTTCCTCGACCTGCTCCGCGACCTGCCTGGCCAGGTGGACGCGCCCGGTCATTGCCGCAGGCAATGTTGCCTCAGCCAGTAGCGCTGCGGCCGCGGCGGGGTTGACCCGCCGGATCGCCGCTGCCGCCCGCACCAGGCCATCGAAGGCGGGCAATGGGTCGCCCGCCCAGGTACGGGCCCGCCCGAGGATCAGCTCAGCTTTAGCAGCGAAGCCCGGGCTGTGACAGTGCGCCAGGGCTTCCTGGCACCAGGCGACCGCCGCCGCCGAGTCCCCCGCCAGCAATGAATCCGTGGCCGCGTGCAGTAGGCGCGCGGCACGCATGCCATGATCGGCCGTCAGTTCCGCTGCCCGCCGCCAGGTCTTGGCTGATGCGCCGTACCCATGGCGCTGCCGCGCGTCGGCTGCGGCAGCCGTGAGAGCTTCGGCTATGGCATCATCGGGACCGGTGGCTGCCGCCGCCAGGTACCAGGCTCGCAGATGCCCTCCGGCGACCGCGGCCAGGGCCCGGCACCCCGCGGCTCTGGCCCATAGCGGTGTCCGGCCCGTCACTACCGGACGCATCAGCGGATGCCGGAGCTGGATCTGGCCGTCCGCGGTGCGCACCAAACCTCGGCATTCGGCAGGGGCGAGTGACCCCAGCGACAGCCGCAGCGCGTCAAGTGCAGCCTCTACGTAATGCCCGCCGCTGGCGGCATCAGTGGCGACGACGAACAGCGCATGCCGGGTGTCTTCTGGCAAGTCATCAAACACGCGGCCCCAGGCGTTCTCCAGCGCCATGCCGAGCGTCAGCCGCCCAGGTTCAAAGGCGCCTAGCCCTTCGGTGGCACCGGCCAGGTTTTCCAGCACCGCGAGCGGGTTGCCATCGGTCAGTTCGACCAGGGATCGCAGCGCCGGCCCGCTGATAGCGGCACCCACAACCCGGGCGAGTTCAGCGCACTCGGTAACCGACAAGCCGCCGATCCGCAGAACGGGCAGACTCCGCCCGGGGGGCTGGAGGCCGGGCTCGTCGCGGACGGCGAGCAACATCACGAGGCGCTCGGCCGCCAGGCGCCGCGCGGCGAACAGCAGGACCTGCCGCGACTCAGGATCGACCCACTGGAAGTCGTCAACCAGAACCGCCAGAGGCTGCTCGTCCGCGGCGCTTGCCAGCACACCCAGCGCCCCGGCACACGCCGCCAGGGGCCCAGCCGCCGGTCCGCTGGAACGAGCCAGGCATACCTCCAGGGCCTGGCGCTGGGCCGACGGCAGCTCCCCGAATTTCTCCCGCAGAGGCAGTATTAGGTCCGTGAGGGTGGCAAACGCCAGGACAGCTTCGGATTCCTCCCCGCGCGCGGCGAGGACACGCATGCCCCGCCTCGAAGCCAAGTCGGCGACATATGTTAAAAGCGCCGTCTTGCCGACCCCGGCCTCACCCGCGATGACGACGGCTACCCCGCCGCCTTCCACCGACTCGACGAGTCCGTCGAGCAGACGCCGCTCCCGCGCCCGGCCTACCAACTGCCCGTCGAGCCGCTGCGCCAAGCCGGCTCCCGGGCCGACGCTCGCGATCATCGAACCCATACCCGGCACCCCGCTGGCCGGGGATGGACCCACGTGCCGAAGGGCTTGCGCGACCGGGGATCACGATAGCCTCCGTGTCGCGCCGACGTGCCGGCCTGAGCGCTCGCCATTACCCAACCGCGAGCGCCCCGGGGATCCCGGCACGCCCGGCAGACCTGAAGTTCCCGGTGGTGAACAGGCCCCATGGTCATCCCCCCTTGGGTTATCCCGCCACGACGCTAGGCCGCTACAGGTGCAGGCGCGGCGCAGGCCGTGTGAAGACAGTGTGGAGAAAGGCCGGGGGTTTGACCGCCAACCGCGCGGACAGCGGGCGCTCCGGAAAGGTGCGCAGGCCTGTAGAGCGGCAACCTGGGTGTGGAAATCATTCGGATCCGCCGAGGAGGGACCGCCTCAACAGCAGCAGATCTCCGGGAGGGATCTACCCGAAGCGACGCCGGATCGGCCGATGATGTGATCGTCCCGGGCGACCTCGAAGGCATCAGGAGCGATCGGGCTGCTGGCTTACTTCCCGGGCTCGCCGTGAAGGGATGATCATGATGGTGATGGGCGTCGGCAGGCCCGGAATCATCAAGATCAAGGTCACCATCGCCGCCGAGGAGGTGTGCGCCGCCCTGACGGTATATCACCCGTCCGAGTCGACGGCGCGCAGCCACGAGATCTACTTCTGCGAGCTGCCGTCCCCGCTGGGCCTGCTGCCCCTGCTGGATGCCGGGATAATCCTGCGCGTCCGGCGGCACCCCGCGAGTTCCGGCGATGTGACCGTGAAGCTGAGGCCGTGCCAACCCAGCCAACTCAGCGGCCAGTGGAGCACATTCCGCGGCAGCCCACACCATCAGCTGCGGATCAAGGGCGAGTGGGCCCATGACCGTCGCGTCCTGGCCGCCTCACTAGTCTGCCGCGTCCCTGGCGATCACCTGCGTCAGGCCCTCCAATCCAGGGCACACAACCCGGGCCAGCTGTTCTCCACCCGCCAGCGCCGGTACCTCGCCCAGTGCACGACCATCGATGTCAACCTGGACCATTTGTATCTTTTCGGACCGGTCACGGCCCAGCGGTGGCGGCTGCGGGAACCGCGGTACGATATCACCGCCGAACGATGGACCGTGCTCACCACAAGCGGCACACCAGGACCTGACCTCCTGGAACTGTCCGTGACGGCCGAGCCCGAGGACGCGGCGCTGGTCCAGCCGGCGTTCCTGGCCTCGATCCGCCGCAGGGGAATAGATCCCTATGCCTACCAGCAGACAAAGACCCGGCACGTGCTCCAGTACCTCACCACCCTCGCCTCGATGTAGGCAGCCCTGATGTGGGGATTTCCCGAAGCGCTCTCGCCTTGCCTAGACGACGATGTCGTCGCACGGCGATTTGACTGCATGCTCGCGTGCGCGCTGACAACCCGAGAGGGTAGGAGAGCCGACGTGGGCAACGGTGAAGATGATGCGCATGCGATGCCTGCGGCGACCTACGAGCGGCCCTGCCTGGTTGTGGCGGTTGGCCGGTTTCATGTCAGGCGGTGCCTTGTGGCCTGGCTGTCGCGCAGGGTGGGTAGGGTTCCACGGGCCTGCCGGCCGTCGGAACGATAGCGTCTGGTCAGCCGCGCGTGAGGGCGTGCAGGCGGATGACCGTGGTGGTCACAGGTCGCTAGCCCGGGGCCAGCGGGCGGGCAGGCGCAGCCGCACGCCGCCGTCGGGGGCCAGCCGTTCGGCGGCGGCGAAGATCCACAGCCGGATGCACTTGGGTTCCCAGTGGCGGGGCTAACCGCCGCAGGCGAGCATTTGGATCTAGGCGAGCAGTTCGCAAGTTGTTCATTGGAAGCCTTCCAGCCGTTTCAGCGACCGCTTCGCCCACGCCCGTCGGCACGGCAACCGCGGAACACGCGTAATGACCCCGCGCCGCCGTTGCCGCCACGAGGTGGGATCGCCCGCATCTAGGGATTTCCCGGAAGTGCGGTCGCGGCGGACGCGACAAGACTGGCGCTTGCTGATGTCGCCTAAGTGCCCTGGAGGTGAGCCGGGTGGATGCGCGGGTGGCGAGCGGCACGTGGGCGCCTCCTGTGCCAGCGCTGGCGACCAACATGCAGCAGTCGGCGCCAGTAGCCTCACCATCGGCCAGGCCTGCCTTCCCTGGTGTGGCACATCGCCAAGAGTGACCGTATTAAGGGAGAATGTTGCCTCAACTGCTAAGAAATGGACTTCGGATTCTCTTAACTTTGCCAGGGCGGATGGTCAAGATGGTTGTGGGAAACAAATACACTGGTTATCGGGTGATCCTCGACGCACCGACAGCTGAGCCGGTGCTCGGATTCGATGCATACGCAAGTGCATTGTGCGAGCTCATCCAGCGCAGCCAACCGGAGTTTTCGGTCGGCATATTCGGTTCTTGGGGCTCGGGTAAGACCAGTCTGATGCAGGCGATCCGGAGGAAGCTCGACCATCCCGAAGGTCCGCCAAGCCCTCCGCTCATTACCGTCTGGTTCAATCCCTGGCGCTACGAGAGGGAAGAGCATCTCATCGTCCCAATGCTCGACACGCTACGGGAGGCTATCGTCGATTGGTCGAGGCAGCAGCCCCCGGAACTCAGGGAGCGAGCGACGAAAGCTGCATCGATGGTCGGGCGTGCCGCCCGGGCCATTCTTGCTGGCGTCACTCTAACGGCAAAGCTTCCATTCTTCGAGGCAAACGTCGACCCCGGCCAAATAATGGGTTCCTGGCGGCGAGAGGGACTCGACGACCCCATCTACGCGCAGGAACCACAATCGTTCTACCACGCCAGCTTCGTCGCCATGCGCAGCGCGCTCTCAGAGTTCTTCGGCCGCGACGTGACACGGGTCGTGATATTTGTCGATGACCTCGACCGCTGCCTACCCGACAAGGCGCTAGAGGTCCTGGAGTCGATGAAGCTATTCTTCGACCTAGAGGGATGTGTTTTTGTCGTAGGGCTCGATCAAGCAATTATCGAACGCGCGGTAGCGGAAAAATATCAAATATCGGCTGCGTACGATGGCCGACGGGAAATCAGCGGCTCTGAGTATGTTAAAAAGATCTTTCAGGTGCCATTCGGGGTGCCTCCGATCAGACCCCGACAGCTAGAGGAGTATCTCTTCTCGATTGCCTCCAGCGCTGGCCTCGGCGCCAAGCAGAATAGCGACTTGAAGAACGTAGTTGGACCTCACCTGGGCTTCTTGGCCGAGGAGCAGGCGCTGAACCCACGTGAGATCAAGCGTTTCATCAACGCTTACACACTACAGGTAAAGATGCTCGAGCCACGGCTGGGGAAGGCTCTCAATCCTGACGCCGTCCTAGCTGTCCAGGCGATGACATTCCGAGCCGACTGGCGCGAGCTCTACAAACAGCTGGTACCCGATCCGCAAGCCTTCAGCGCCGACCTGGACGTGGCGCTGCGGGACGGGTACTGGCCGGACCGAAAGCGAACCCCGATCCCACCCTCGTTCGTCAACTACGTGCAGGGCCCCGGTGCCGTGCTAAAGAATGCGAGCCTTGAGGAATACATCGCGAGCGTTGAGGCCACTCACTTCACCGATACGTCGCTGGTGGAGCTGGCGAAGGGACTTCGGGAACTGTGGCGCACCTGGGGGAACATCGGTGAGGAAGACCCGGCGCATGCAGCCGGCGAACTGCAGTCTGCGCTGAGCCTGATGAGGTCACATGGGACGCGGCAGGAAGGGCCGTTCGGCGAAAGCCTCGCCAGAAAGACAGAGGAACTGAGCAAGCACGTAGCGCGCTTGCAACAAGGCGAGTTGAAGGGCGAGACGCTGACCGGATGGCGAGAACGGTTCAGTCAGTTGCTGGAGTCCATCGAGGACGACGTGGACGAACGCCGCCGCCTCACCAGTGTGGGCGGTGCTTCTTGAGAACCTTCTTAAACGACATGAATGCAAGGGAAGTCAATAGGTCGCTGAGATATCGCCCGAGACCATTAGAGAATAAGCGTGTACCTGTGGCGTGCACCGGCCGCACCGGTCGCGGAACAACGCCCTCCGCTATACTGGTCGGCCGGTCGATATGACCACCTGGATCAGGCGCACCCACGTGTCTACAGCCTGATCAGCGAGTACCGGAGAGCGGCCTGACGCGCACCGGAGGGCCAGCTCAGAGTCAGGGTGCGAGTTTCTAGCGCAGCACACGTGCGCTCTTACCTGATCACCAGCGGCGACCACGCCATCCAGCCCATCCACGCCGCGCTCGCCAGGCGGCCCTGGCTATCCACTCCGGTAATCGCCTGACGCCGCACCCCTGAATGGTCACATGACAGCGGCTCGTGTGAAGATATCTGAACCTCCAGCTAGACCGCGCCGACCGTCGCGCTCGGCTCGATGCTGCACGTCGCCGCAGTCACCTCGCCGACAGTGCCGCCGGTGGCGCGGCTGCTCCCGGAGACGACGTACTACGACCTGGACTTCAGTGCGACCCAGAACACGCTCAAGGCCGCCGGGTCCTGGAGTCGACGGCCACCCCGGCGCCGCCCGCCTATCCCGCCGTCGACCCGCCGACCTCCGTCGGGTCCGGCTCGTGCACGGAAGCTGCCGCAAGCCTGCGTACGAGACCTCGCTCACCGGGAACCGGGGGCCGGGACATCGTGGGCCGCAACAATTCGCCGCGGGGGTGCCGAGGGCCTGTGCACCGATCGAGGGACTTCCCGGATGCGTCCGCCCTCGCCTCTGGACTGTACTCGTACGTGCCGCACACGGCTCAGGCGAGGGACGGAGGACCGATGCAGTCGTTCGACGATCCGGCCGCCGTGCTCGAGCGAATCGACGTGCGGCTGCGCGCGGCCGTACGGCTGGCCGCCGAGGCCGACAACGCGTTGGCGGCCGCGGACGAGGCGGGGGCGCGTGCGTCCCTGCACTCCCCCGGCCTGGCGCTCCCGCCGGTTCCCGAGGGCTCCGCGGTGGCATGGCTGGCCGCGGGGTTCGGGCTCTCGGAGCTCGAGCTCGACGTCGTGCTGCTCGGCCTAGCCGCCGAGGCCGATCCGGGCTACGAGCGGGTCTTCGCCTTCCTGCAGGACGACGTCACCCGACGGCGTCCGAGCGTCGGGCTCGCGCTCGACCTGCTGTGCGCGACGCCGGCGGCCCGGCGTGCGGCCAGGGAACGATTCGCACCGGACGCGACGCTCGCGAGGCATGACCTGCTCCGGGTCTCGCCGCCGCCGACCGAGCCCGATGCGCCGCTGCCCGCCCACACGCTGCGTCTCGACCCGCAGATCGCCGACGTCCTGCTTGGCGTGGGTGGCCTGGACCGGCGCCTGGCGCGCGTCTGCCGGGTGGTAACCGCCGCGGAGTCGGCGTCCATGGCTGGCGACCCTGACGAGGCGACGGCGCGGCTGGAGGCGGTGGCCGCGGGTGCGATCGAGCGGCAACTGTCCTTGCACCTGTACCTGCGCGGCACCCCGGGCAGCGGCCGCGAGCGCGCGGGCGCGGCGCTGGCCGCGAAGGCGGGAAGTGTGCTCCTGGTCGCCAACTGCTCCGTCGTCGCGGCCGCCGACGACGCGGAACGGTTGTTGCGGTTCGCCTTCCGGGAGGCCCGGCTGCAGGGCGCGGTGCTCTACCTCGACGACGTCGACGCCCTGCCGGAGGCCCTGCGCCGGGTGCTTGGTCGGCTGTTGCACGAGGACCGCGGCGTCGTCCTCATGGCCGGCCGGGAGTCCTGGCCTTCGGCGGGTGAGTACCCCACCGGGACGGTGACCGTCTCGTTCCCGCGGCTCTCGGCGGCCGGACGACGGGAACGCTGGCGCACCGAGCTCGCGGCGGCTGGGCTCGCGGACGTGGATACCATCGAGGTGGCGGACCGGTTCCGGCTGGAGGCGGGGCAGATCGCCGAGGCCGCGTGGTCCGTCGCCACGGCGACCGTGCGCCGCGATACGCCGCCTACGACCGAGGACCTGTTCGCCGCGGCGCGCGCCCAGTCCGGGCATGCGCTAGCCGGGCTCGCCCGCCGGATGGAGCCGCGAGCCGGTTGGGACTCGCTCGTCGTGCCGCCCGACGCCGAGGCGCAGCTGCGCGAGATCTGTGCCCGGGTGCGGCACCGGGAGCAGGTGCTCGGCGCGTGGGGCTTCGGCGCGGCGTCCAGGCGCGGCCTCGCCACCGGCGCGCTGTTCGCCGGGCCCGCTGGCACCGGCAAGACCCTCGCCGCTGAGGTGATCGCGGCCGACCTCGGCCTCGACCTGTATGTGGTCGACCTCGCCGCCGTCGTGAGCAAGTACATCGGCGAGACCGAGAAGAACCTGGACCGGCTGTTCACGGCCGCCGAGGACGCGGACGCGGTGCTGCTCTTCGACGAGGCGGATACGCTGTTCGGCCGCCGGTCCGAGGTGCGCGACAGCCACGACCGGTACGCCAACCAGGAGATCAGCCACCTGCTGCAGCGGCTGGAGGACTTCGACGGCGTCGCGATCCTCACCACGAACCTGCGCGAGCATCTCGACCCCGCCTTCGTCCGCCGGCTCGCGTTCCTCATCACCTTCCCGTTCCCCGACGAGGCGACCCGGCTCAGCCTGTGGCAGGTCACCTGGCCGCCCGGCACCCCGCGCGCCGCCGACGTCGACCTCCCCGCCCTCGCGGCGCGCTTTCCCCTATCCGGCGGTCACATCCGCAACATCGTCCTTGCCGCCGCCTACCTCGCCGTCGACGCCGGCGCCGGCGAGGTCACCGCCGCCCACGTGCTGCACGCGGTCCGCCGCGAGTACCAGAAGCTCGGCAAGACCCTCACTGACGCCGACCTCGCGCCAGCGGGGGGTGTGCCGTGTCTGTGATGCCGGAGTCGGTGGCCGCGCTGCAGCGGATACGCGCCACGGTGCTCGACGCCACGCCCCGGCGGTTCGAGGGACTCGAACGGCTCATGCCGGACCTGCAGGCGATGGCCCAGGAGCAGGAACGGGCAGCCGACCCAGCGACGCGACGCGCGCTGCAAGACCCCCTTGAGGAGGCCGGGCGCTTGGTCACCCTCGAGTCCCTGAAGCAGGGCCGGGTGGTCACCCCGCGTGCCGGGCTGGAGGTGTTGAGCGACCCGAGAGTCCACGAGCGCCGTGCGCAGCTGGACCGGTTCCTCGCCCGGACGCAGGAGGAGGAGCGGGCGAAGGAGAGCCGACTGCAGCGCGGTCCCGTGCTCCTCGCCGATCGGCGGACCCCGGATGAGCGGATTTACGACGAGCAGTGGAACACGATCCGGAGCTGGCACCTCTCGGACGGCCCCGAGGTCCAGCACGAGGGCGAACTCATGACCCGGCGACAGTTCGCGGTGCGCAGCTACATCCTCGCCCAGAACGCCGGCCTGGCCAACATGGCCTCGAATCCGCTGTCTGCAGTCGTGACCTTCAGGGCGGACACGACGGATGAGATGATCGAACGAGCGAATCTTGCGGCGAACATCTGGGCCTTTGCTCCTGCCCTCCCGGGAGTGGCGAGGAACCTCCGGAACTCCGTGTCGCCCACCACCACAGCCCTGCCTCCCAGCCGGACCCTCGGGCGAGGTCTCGCGGCCGCGCCGCAGACGTTCGATCCCGAGACCGCGATCCCGGCTGGCCCCAGACGCCGACCGGAGACTCCCGCGCCCGCGAGCGGTCGTGCAGGCTCGCCGTGGAGACCTTCTCCGACGAACCGTCGCCTGATCCTCGCGCCTGAAGGTGGGGGCGGGGGCGGCGCGTTCGTCGGCCAGGCCCCGCGTCCCGAGGCCCGGGTCGAGGGCGGGGTGGAGCGGCGCGCCGGACCGGTGTTCCCGGCGGCGCTGCCGCCGACGCGGGCACCCGGCAGTCCGGCCCTCCCCGATAGCGCGACCTCCCCGTGGCAGGACTCGTGGCTGAACCCGGCTGGACTGCACGGCCCGCCGTTCTTGCCCGAGCCGACTCCGGTGGTGCCGGGGATGCGGCCGCCGCCGATCTCCCTGCCGCCACCCGTGATGCCGTCCCTCCGGAGGCTTCCGCCACCAGGGCCCTCCGAGCCGATCGACGAGCCCGAGCGGCCCGAGCCGATCGAGGCGCCTGCATCCAGCCCGGACACCGGCCTCGTGGGCGACCCGGCCCCCGACCCCGAGGCGGCCCTCCATCTCGCCCCGAGCAAGCAGAAGCGGACTTGGAGCGTCATCGGGTCCGAGCAGGCCGCCGCGAACAGGTCGGCGGCGGAGCAGCAGAAGCCAGGGCTCGACGCGACGAACCTGGACTTCACTCCCTTGAAGGCCCCCTCCCCGCCGCGGAACCCGATGACGTCGACCGCGGAGGCCGAGGCCGAGGCGCGCCACTGGTGGCCGGGGCACACGGGCGTCGAGACGCACAGCAGCGCCAGCGTGGTGCGGGAGTCGCGCGGGGTGACGGGCGCGGCGTTCCAGTCCGCTCACTTGCTCGCTCGGACGATCGGTGCGGCGATCAATCGCGTGCTCCAGGCAAGCTACAGCCCAGGTCGTGCGGTCGCGACCCTATTGCCGCCAGACGCCCACCAGGCGTTCGACCGGGCCTGGCTCGAAGTGTGGAACACCGCCGTGCGCAACGGAACGCAGATGACGCTCGGCGAGGCCTACACGATGCTGGAGCAGGCGCTCAACGCCGTGCCGCCGAACCTCATCCCCCCGAAGGTCCAGGGCGAACTGACCACGGCGCTCGGCAAGGAGTTCCGCGACCTCGGCCTGCCGCCGGACACCGTGATCATCCCGCCGAAGAAGCCGACGCCGTGATCCGGGCGGTGGACGTGGTGCTGCGGGAACTGCTCGTGGGGCGGGTCGCGGGTATCGGGGACGTCGCGCAGGTCGGGTTCGCGCCGCCGGACGGGGTGTGGCAGTCGACGATCAACAACGGCGCAGACGAAGCGCTCAATGTCTACCTGGTCGAGGTGCGGGAGAACCGGCAGCTGCGCAGCAACGCGCGGACGCGGGTGAGCAGCAACGGCTGGGTGGGTGAGGCGCAGGCCCCGGCACGGGCGGACTGCCACTACCTGGTGAGCGCGTGGAGTCCCGCACAGCAGGGGCAGCACGCGGTGGCGCCGACCGAGGACGAGCACCGGCTGCTCTACGAGGCCACGGCAGTCCTGATGGACGCCGCCCCGCTTAACCCCGCCCGGGTCCTGGGACCGGTGCCGCCGAATCCGCCGTGGGTCGACGAATTTCTGCCGTTCTACCGCGCCGACCTGCCTACCCGGGTGCTGCCGGTCGAGGGCTTCCCGAAATACGCGGAGTTCTGGGGGTCAATGGGCCAGGGCCTGCCTTGGCGGCCGGTCGTGCACGTCGTCGTCACCGTGCCAGTGGTGTCGCGCGAGCCGGCCGTCACCGGACCGCCAGTCACTACGGTGCGCACCGTGCTGCACGGCGAGGACCCGGCCACGGCACCGGACGCGGCCTTCGCCGTGGGCGGCACCGCGCGGGACACGGCCGGGGCGCCGGTGCGACGCGCGTGGGTGGCGCTGGAGGGGCCGAGGTCCGCCCGGATGCGCCGCGCCAGGACGGACGCCGAGGGCCGGTTCCGGTTCACCGCCGTCGCCGCCGGCGGCTACGTCCTGCGCGCCGCCGCAGCCGGGCACGCCGCCGTCACCGTCGCCGTCACCGTGCCGTCGCCGTCCGGCGGCTACGACATCACGTTCACCTGACCGATCGCGGCCGGGCCGCCGGCCGCCGTACGACCGAGAGGAGCTCCGGATGGCCGTCGTCACGACCACTCCCGGCGTGTACATCGAGGAGTTCACTCCCGGCGCGCCTATCCGGGGGGTGAGCACAAGCGTGGCCGCCTTCGTCGGCGTCGCCCGGACCGGGGACGTCCGGACGCCGGTCAAGCTCACCGCCTGGGAGCAGTTCGGCACCACCTTCGGCGGCCCGGTGCCCGGCCGCTTCCTCTGGCACGCCGTGCGGGGCTTTTTCGAGAACGGCGGCCAGGTCTGCTACGTCGTCCGGGCCAGCAACGGCACGCCCGCGAGCCGGATCCAGCTCGGCGCGGGCGTCGTGGACGGGTTGCCGAACCGCGCCGGCCAGCCGTCGATCCGGGTCCGGGCTCGCTCGCTCGCCGTCGCGAACGGCAGCATCACGGTGGCGGTTACCTCCACTGCGCTGGTGCCGGCCACGACCCGCCTCTACAAGCCGTCGGCGTCGGCGATCGTCACGTCACTGCGCACTCTGTTGGTGCGTGCGGCGGCGCCCGGCTCCACCGCCGAGCAGCAGGCGGCGCAGTTCCGCCCGGGCGACGAACTGGCGCTCGGCGCCGGTGGTGCGACGGTGCAGATCCGCCAGGTCGCCGGTGACGAGATCCGCGTCTCCGACGACCTCGTGGGACCGGTAAACGCCGCCGTGACGCTGCGCCTGGTCTCTCCCACCGCGCAGACCCGGACCGTCCGCCTGGAACCCGCCGGGGCCCTGCCGGCCGGTGCCCTGGTCCCCGGCACGGTGCTGACCCTCACTCAGCCGCCGGCAGGTGGCGGGGCTGCTACGTCGGTGACCCTTGTGGTCGAGACGGCGCAGGCCGAGCCGCTGCAGCTGGCGCAGCCGATCACCACTTACCGGGTGACGTTCCGGACCGAGCTCGGCACGGCGTTCAACATCTCGGGCGCGGGCATGGTCGGTGTGCGGTCCGAGGAGTTCACGCTCGCGTTGACGCAGGGAGCGACGACGTCGTTCGTCAACCTCTCCACCGAACCGGAGCACCCGCGTTACTACGCCGACGTCCTCGCCGCGGCCGGCCCCGGCGTGCCCGTCATCGTGGAGCCCGTCGACCCCGGCCCGCAGGCCCTGCTGCCGGACAGTCTTCCCGGTGCGGTCTCGGGCGCGCTTGTGGGCGGCACCGTGGAGACTCCCGCAACGATCGGCTACCAGGAGTACGTCGACGCGCTCGACACACTCGCCGCTGTCGACGACGTCAGCCTTGTCGCGGTGCCGGATTCCCAGAGCACCGCCGTGCAGAGGGCGGTGATCGACCACTGCGAGTTGCTCGGCGACCGCTTTGGCGTCCTCGACAGCTCCGCCGGGGCCGGCCCGTTCGGTCCCGGCAGCGTGGAGGAGCAGCGCCGCAGGGTCGACTCAACCCGGGGCTACGCAGGTCTTTACTACCCCTGGCTGCGGGTACCGTCGGCGGCGCTCGGCCCACCCGTCTCGGTGCCGCCGTCCGGACACGTGTGCGGAATCATGGCGCGCAGCGACCTCGTCCGCGGCGTGCACAAGGCTCCGGCCAACGAGATCGTCCGCGGCTCCGTCGGCGTTGTGCGGCCGCTGAGCTCCGTCGACCAGGGCCAGCTCAATCCCATCGGCGTCAACGTGATCCGCGTATTCGCGGCGGGCGGCCCTCCCGTGCTGTGGGGCGCGCGGACGTCGGCCACCGATCGGAACTGGCAGTACGTCAACATCCGGCGGCTCTTCCTCCACCTCGAGGAGTCAATCCAGGAGGGCATCCAATGGGCAGTGTTCGAGCCGCACGACGTCGCGCTGTGGCAGAAGTTGCGCCGCACAATCACGGAGTTCCTCACCCGCGCGTGGCGTGACGGCGCCCTGTTCGGCAGGACCGCGGAGGAGGCCTTCTACGTGATCGTCGACGAGCGGCTCAATCCCTTCCCGGAGCGCGCCCTGGGCCGGCTGACGGTCGAGATCGGGGTCAGCCCCACATATCCCGCGGAGTTCATCGTGGTCCGGATCGGCATCTGGCCGGGCGGCTCCGAGATCTCCGAGTAGGTCACGGATCGCGAGCAGGACGGAGGACGACATGGCCACCGGTGACATCAAGGACCCGTATCTCGGGGGCAATTTCCTGGTCGAGATCGACGGGATCTCCCGCGGCGCCTTCCAGCAGGTGAGCGGGTTCGACTCGACGGTATCCATCACCGAGTACCGCGAGGGGAACGACATCGCGCGGCTGCGCAAGCTGCCGGGGATGGTCAGCTACAGCAACCTGCAGCTCCGCTGGGGCATGGCCGACGACCGTGACCTGTACGACTGGCACCTCGCCGCCGTCAAGGGTGACGTGCAGCGGAAGAACGGCTCCATCGTGCTGATGGACAGGCGCGGCACCACGGAAGTGGCGCGCTGGAATTTCGTCCGCGCCTGGCCGACCGTCTACAACGGGCCGGACCTGGATGCGCAGACCGAGAACGTCGCGATCGAGATGCTCGAGTTGGCCCACGAGGGCCTGGAGAGGGCGTGATCACCGTGTTCCGCACCGAGTTCGAGTTCACCCTGCCCTGCGGCTTCCTTGACGACGAGGGTTCCCTGCACCGCGAGGGCGTGATGCGCCGGGCCACCGCGGGCGACGAGATCCTGCCGCTGCGCGACCCCCGGGTAGTCAAGAACGCCGCCTACCTCACCGTGATCCTGCTCAGCCGCGTCGTCGAGCGGCTCGGCTCGGTGGATCCGGTGAACCCGCAGGTGATCGAACGGCTCTATGCCACCGATCTCGCCTACCTGCAACGGCTCTACAACGAGTTGAACCGGCTCGATGACGGCGCGTCCGAGGTCAGCTGCCCGCAGTGCGCGCACGCGTTCGTGCCGGAGGTGGTGGGCGTGGGGGGATGACGGGCTACCCCCTGGACGCGCTCCACCAGGAGGTGGCCTTCGTCGCCTATCACCTGCACTGGCGGCACGACGAGGTGATGGCGCTGGAGCACCGAGATCGGCGGCGCTGGATCGATGAGATCTCCGCTCTCCACCGCGAGATGAGTGTCGGCTGAGATTCCACAGAAGGGAGAGCGAGACATGGCGACATTGGGGAACCTCTGCGCTGCCTGGGCTTCCGGGCTCGCCGCCCGGCACCGCAGGGTGACCGCACGCGTGCCTACCGTAGCGCGGACTCCGCTTCCGCTCGCCGCTGCGACGGCGCTGCCCGGGCCGCCAGCCCGGATCAGCGTCACGCTCGCCCCGCGGCTCACGATCGCGTCGTCGTACATGCTCCACGAACGCGCGGACCGTGCACCGGGTCGCAGCGGTCTCCCGCCGCGAATCGCGGACCGGTGGCAGGCGCCACCGCTCGGGCACCTGGCAGTGTCTGCGGCCACGAACGTGCCTCCGGCCCACATGCCGCTGACCACAGTGCACGCACCGGCGCGCCCCGGCCGTGCCCTGCTCGCCACGGCCAGTGCGCCCGCACATAGACCGTCTTCCCTGGTCCGCAGGCACACGGCGATGCCTGACCCGGCGGTGCGGCACGCGCGCGCCGAGGCCTGGGTCCGCCCCGTGCTGCCCGCCCACCGCCCCCTGGTGACCCCGGGCCGCGCAGGCGCGTCACCCACAGAAGGGCCCGCCCTACAGGCCTTCCCCGCCGCCGCGCCGCAGCCCGCCCTGGTGACCTCCGCCCCCGTCGCGCTGCCCGAACCCGAGATCGCCCGGCTCACCGACCAGGTGATCCGCCGGCTGGACCAGCGCGCCGTGGCCCGGCGCGAGCGGCTCGGCCGCGGCTGAGGGCGGCGGAGATGGCGCTAGAGAAGGCGACGATCACGATCCCGAAGACCCGCGACTTCTTCCAGGTGCTGTTCAATCCCGAGGAGTACACCGTCAGCAGCAGCGTGAACTACGCGCAGGCGGGCGTGCCGGGGCTGAACGGGCCGATCCTGCAGTTCGTCAATGGCGGGCTCACTACGCTGCAGATGGAGCTCCTGGTCGACACCTACGAGGAACACCGCGACGGCGACCGGGTGCTCAACCGGGCCGGCGACGACGTGCGCGACCTCACCGGCCGGATCACCTCGCTGATGGAGGTCGCCGCCGCCACGCACGCGCCACCGGTGCTCCTTTTCACCTGGGGCCGGATGTCCTTCAGCTGCGTGCTCGCCCAGGTGCAGCAGCGGTTCGTCATGTTCCGGGCGGACGGGACACCGGTCCGCGCCCGCCTGTCAGTGACCTTCAACCACTACCGTACGGCCGAGACGGAGGCCAAGGAGGTCAAGCGGGAAACCGCGGACTACTCCTCGGTGCACGAGGTGTGCCAGGGCGACACGCTCGCGGCGATCGCCAGGCGCAGCTACGGCGACCCGGTGATGTGGCGGCCGATCGCGCTCCGGAACGAGATCGACGACCCGCGGCGGCTTGAGCCCGGCGCCCTTCTCGTCGTCCCCCAGCTGCCCTACCAGTACCCGGAGACGGGGGAGGTGTTCGGCGGATGAGCGCGGAGCCGTCGTTCGCGCCGGAGTTCGCGTTCACCCTCAACGGGCGCCCGGCGCCGGCCGCCATGCGCGCGTCAGTGACCTCGGTGCGGCTGGAAAGCGGGCTTGAGGGAGCGGACCGGCTGGAGCTCGCGCTGGTGAATGAGAACCTGCGGTGGCTCGACGACCCGGCGTTGCAGCTCGATGGCGGCGTGCGGCTCGACCTCGGCTATGCGCCGGACCCCTTGACCCGCGTCTTCGACGGCGAGATCGTCGCGCTCGCCCCGGCGTTCCCGGCCGGCGGGGCGCCGACCCTCACCGTGACGGCGCAGGACCGGCTGCGCCGACTGCAGCGGGGCACGAAGACGCGCTGGTTCGCGGTTCCCGTGGTGCGCGTCGGCCAGTTCCCGATGTCCGACCTCACCGTCGCCTCCCTGGTCGCGCTGGAGCACGGCCTGGTTCCCGCGTTCGAGCCGGTCGGGGCGAGCCTCGCGGCGCTGCTCGGCGGGGTCGAGGTGGTGCTGGCCGTACGCGACCCTGACGCGGCGCAACGGATCATCCGCAAGCAGTCCGCGGAGAGCGACCACGACTTCCTCCGCCGGATCGCGGCCGAGAACGGGTGGGAGCTGACCGTCGACCATACCGGGCCGCTCGGCGGCTCCACGCTCCGGTTCTTCAGCGCCACCAACCACCTGACGCCCGACGTCACGCTCCGCTGGGGCGCGTCGCTGCTGGGCTTCACCCCCCGGATCAGCACCGTCGGGCAGGTGCTCGCGGTGGAGGCGCGGGTGTGGGTGCCGCAGATACGGACGGAGTTCACAGTCCGGGTCGGCTGGGACTGGGACCGGGGCAGCCTGGAGATCAGCGTCGTGCCCAGCTTCGGCGCGCCGGCAGCCTCGGCGACCCTGCCGAACCCCGGACTCTCCGGCACTGGCCACGGGCTCACGGAGCGGGCGGCGCTCCGCGCCCGGCGGCAGACCGAGCGGCGGGACCTGCGCCTGCAGAAGCCGTCCGGCTCCGGCCCGTCGGTAACGCTGCTCGACCGGCCGGTGACGCCGGCGACGGCGCCGCGGGTGATCCTCGGGACGCTCGTTCCGCTGCTGAACCGGCGGCTCACCGCCACCGGCAGCACGATCGGGGACACCCGGATCCGGGCGGGAACCGTGCTGCAGGTCGAGGGCGTCGGCCGGCAGTTCGGTGGGCTGTACCGGGTCACCCAGGCCACCCACACGGTCGACTCCGGCGGCTACCGGACCTCCTTCGAGGCACGCAAGGAGATCTGGTTCGGGTCGATCCCGCTGCCAGCACAGGGCGCGAACCCGGTCCGGGTGCCGACGTGACCCGCGACCCTGAGGAGGAGCCGAGATGACGACCGCCACCGAACCCGGTGAGGACCTGCAGGACGGCAGCGAGCGGCGGATCGACGGCGTCGCCCTCGCCACGGTGGTCGACAACGTCGACCTCACCGGCCAGGCCCGGGTACAGCTGTCCATCGCCTGGATGCCCGACGTCGCGCCGTGGGCACGCGTGGCGACGCTCATGGCCGGCCCCGACACCGGCACCTACTTCGTGCCGCAGCCTGGTGACGAGGTGCTGGTGGCATTCCAGCACGGCGACCCGGCCGACCCCTACGTCGTCGGCGCGCTCTGGAACGCCCAGGACACACCGCCCGCCACCAGCGCCCGGGACGCGCAGAACCGGTTCCGGATCCGCACCCCGCTAGGCCACAACCTGGAGTTCGACGATCAGGGCCAAACGGTGACCCTGACGACGACCACCGGCCACACCGTGACCGTGGGCCCGACGGAGATCCGGCTGGCGACGGACAAAGACACCGCGACGGTCTCGCTCGGCGCCGACGGCGCCGTCGCGGTCAAGGCCACTGGAGCACTGACTCTGGAGGCCCGCAGCATCGAGCTCAAGGCGCCATCAATCGCCGTCAAGGGCGGCAAGGACGTCGCCATCACCGCGGGCACCCAGTGCAGCGTCAAGTCCGCCATGGTCGAGATCAACTGACCATCGATCAACCGAGGAGATCCCGTGCCTCCTGCAGCGAGAGTCGGCGACCCGACCGCGCACCCCGGCGTCGTGACCGGCCCCGGCGTGCCGGCCGTGCGGATCGCCGGGAAGCCGGCCGCCGTGCAGGGCGACCAGCACACGTGCTCGTTCCCGCCGCCCGCCGGCCCGCACCCGCCGTCCCCGTTCCCCGTGGGCAGCTCCAGCGTCCGGATCTGCGGGCGCGCGGCCCTGCGCCTGGGCGACCAGGCCGGCTGCAGCGCCACCGTCGTCGGCGGCGCCCCAACGGTGGTGATCGGCGGATGACCGTGACCCCGGGCGCGGCGGCCAGCTGGGACCCGAAAGCCTTCCTCGGCCGCGGCTGGGCGTTCCCGGTGCGGCCGGCCGGGGACGACGTCGCCCTCGTCGCACTCGAGGACGACGTCCGTCAGTCGGTGCGGATCATCCTGGGCACCGGGCTGGGTGAGCGCGTGATGCGGCCCGACTTCGGCTGCGTCCTGCCGGAACTTGTCTTCGAGCCGATGAGCACCACGACCAAGGCGCTGGTCCGGCACGGCGTCGAGGAGGCGCTGACCGCCTGGGAGCCGCGGATCGACGAGGTTCGCGCCGAGGTGACGGCCGACCCGTCGACGCCGGGGCTGCTGCTCGTCGAGGTGCGCTACCGGGTGCGCAGCACCAACACCTTCTACAACATGGTCTACCCGTTCCACCTGCGGGAGGGCCGATGACGACAGCGGACCCGCAGGTGATCCTGGCCGCCGCGCTCGCCCGCGCGCCGGGGCTGGTGCCGGGCTGGGAGCCGGCGCCAGGCAGCGCCGGCCGCGCCCTGCTCGAGGTGGCGGCCCGGTTCGCCGGCGCGCTCGGCGAGGCCGCCACGCAGGTGCCGGACCGCACCCGGCTGGCGTTCCTGGAGAGCACCGGGCTCAACCTGCTGCCCGCGCAGCCGGCCCGCACCCCGCTGGTGCTCACGCTGCTGCCGAACAGCCCGCTCGGCGTCACGCTCCCGGCGGGCACACAGGTGGCGGTGGCGGGCGGCGACGGCGACCCGCCTGCGTTCGCCACGGCCGAGACGATGACGCTGACCCGGGCCCGCCTGGCCGCCCTGTACACCGTCGACCCCGGCACTGACCGGTGGACCGACCACAGCGCCGACCAGGCCGCCGGCTGCGTGCTGTTCAGTGCCGCGGACCAGGTGGAGCACGGCCTCTACCTCGGCCACGACGAGCTGTTCGCGCTGTCCGGGACCGCCGACGTGGAGGTGTCCGTCCGGCTCACCCGCGACGCCGCCCCGGCCGGCCCCGACCTTGCGTTCACCTGGGAGTACCTGGGTACCGCGGGCTGGCTGCCGATGCGGGTCCTCGGCGACTCGACCGGGCGGCTGATCCGGAGCGGGTCTGTCCGGCTGCGCAAGGCTGGCGGGCCCGACGCCATGCGCGCCGCCCTGGACGGTCACGAGAGCCACTGGATCCGCGCTCGGACGACGACGGCGCCGATCGCCGTCCAGATCCTCGCCGTGCCCGCAGGCGGCGGAGGGTCGCGGATAGAGGTCGACGGCTCCGGCCACCTGCGCGCCGGGGACGAGGTGACCGTCAACGGCGCCGACCGGGCGGTCGTCGTCGACGTGCAGGACGGCCGGGTGGAACTCTCCGGGCCGCTCGTCGGGCTCACGCCAGGGCGGGACCTGCGCAGCACCCGCCGACCCGATCCGCTCACACCGCTCGGCGCCGATCCCGTGCGGGTGCCGGCGCTCGACGACCTGCGGGTGCGCGCCGCCTTCACCCACACCGGCATCGTGCCCGAGGCCGTGCTCGCCGCCGGCCTCCCGGCGGACGTGCATGGCAGCTTCGCGCCGTTCGGCGCACAGCCGGCCACCCTCGCCACCTTCCACGTCGCGTCGCAGGAGGCGTTCTCCCATCCCGGTGCCGAGGTCGGCCTGCGGCTGGCGTTCTTGCGCCCCGGCCGACCGGACCCCACAGCGGGGGTGCCACCGCTGTCGCTCGACGTCGAGTACCACGACGGCACGACCTGGCGGGACCTCACTGGCTTCGCCCTGGCCGACGGCACGGACCGGTTCACCCAGGACGGCGAGCTCGTGTTCATCGCGCCGCGGGACTGGGCGCCGGTGGAGGTGGACGGCGACCGCCAATACTGGGTCCGGATCCGGATCCGGACCGGCGGCTACGGCTCCCCGGCCGGCGTCCGCCCCGACCCGACGGACAACTCGAAGGTGGTGCTCACCCCGGACACCCTGCAACCGCCGGTAGTCGCGTCCCTTGGGCTGCGGTTCAGCCTGCGCACCGACCGCTCGCCGCTTGACCACTGCCTGACGCTCAACGACTTCCGGTTCACCGACCGCACGCAGGACGCGCTCTGGCCGGGCCGGGAGCTGGAGCCGTTCACCCCCGGCACCGACCTGCGGCCCGCGGTCCACCTGGGCTTCGACCAGCCGCTGCCGGCCGGGCTGGTCAGCCTGTTCATCCTGCTGCCCGACACCGGCGTCGCCGCGGGCGGCGACGCCTCCTCCGACTACGCCTGGGAGTACGCTTCCGCGCGCGGCTGGTCCCCGCTCGGGGTCCTCGACGACACCGGCGGCTTCCGGCGCAGCGGGACGATCCGGTTCTCCGGGCCGCCGGATGCGGTACCAGTCGACGGGGTTGGCGGCGTGCTGCACCGGGTCAGGGCCCGCCTGAAGCGCGGGACCGTCCCGGAGCCCATTGCGCTGCAAGGGGTCTGGCTCAACGGCGGGTGGGCGCTGCAGCAGCGCACCGTGGCCGGGACGACGCTGGGCACGGGCGATGGCACGCCGCGGCAGAGCCTGCGGTTCCCGCCTCAGGACACGCCGGTGCTGGAGGGCGAGGTGGTGGAGGTCCGGGAGTGGACGGGCACCGGCGAGGGGTGGCGCAGCGCAGTCGTCGGCCTGACCGAGCCGGACGTGCGGTTCGAGGACGACCCACTGACGGGCGCCCACCGCGCCGTCTGGGTGCGCTACCGGCGGCGCGACCACCTGCAGGGCTCCGGCGTCCGGGACCGGCACTACACGCTGGAGCGTTCCGCCGGCCTGGTCCAGTTCGGCGACCGCCGACACGGGGCCATGCCGCCGCCGGGCAGTGAGATCCGGGCCACGTACGCGACCGGCGGCGGCGCCGGCGGCAATGTCGCGGCGGGGACGGTGACCGAGCTGCGGTCCGCGGCACCGTTCGTAGCGTCGGTGACGAACGTGGCGGCGGCGGCCGGTGGCGCGGACACGGAACCGGTCGCCGCCGCGGCCGAGCGCGGCGCGGCCCGGCTGCGGCACCGGGACCGGGCCGTCACCTCCGAGGACGTGGAGTGGCTCGCCCTCGAGGCGTCGCCGGCCGTCGCCCGGGCCCGGTGCGTCCCGCTGCTCGGTGCCGAAGGGCCGGGCATGCCCGGCCGCCTGACGGTGGTCGTCGCGGCCGGCGGCACGCAGCCGATGCCACACGCCACCCCGGAGCTGCTGCGCCGGGTAGAGGAGCACCTCGCCACGCGGGTGCCCGCGGCGGTCGCGGGCCGGGTGCGCGTGGTCGCTGCGTCGTACACCGTCGTGCGCGTGGTCGCGGGTGTCGTCCCCGCCGGTCCCGCCGCGGCCGCCGACGTCGAGGCGCGGCTGCGGCGACGGGCGGATGCGTACCTGAACCCCACCTACGGCGGCTCCAGCGGCCGTGGCTGGGCCTTCGGGGAGCCGGTGTTCCAGTCCGCGCTGGCCGCGCTGCTGGAACGGACCGAGGGCGTGGACCACGTCGTCGACCTCGCGCTGGAGCTGGATGGGTCGCCGGTGGCCGAGATCGGCGACGTGCCAGTCGACCGGCTCGTCGCGCCCGGCGACCACGAGATCCGCGTGGTCGTGGCGGAAGGGGCGCCCGGATGACCCTCCCGCTGCCGCGCCTAGACCGGCGTTTCTTCCCTGACCTGGCCAGCGAGGGCCGCGCGCTGCTGCCGGTCGAGGCGCCGGGCTGGACCGACCACAATGCGAGTGAGCCGGGCATCACGCTGCTGGAGCTGCTCGCGGCGGCCACCGACACGACCAGCTACCGGCTGGACCGCACCCCGGCAGCGACGCGGCACGCCTTCGTCCGGTTGCTGGGCGCGGAGCCGCGGGTCCGGCAGGTCGCGACGACGGTGCTCGCCCTCGAGCTCGGGCCGGGCGGCGTTCCGGCCGTCCTGCCCGCAGGCCTTGAAGTGACCGGCGGCCCTGGCGCGGTGCGCTTCACCACCACGCGGGAGGTGGGCGTGCTGGCGGCCCGCCTGGTAGCGGTGACCACGGTGGCCGGGACGGACCGGACCGCGCGCCCGGTGGGTCTCGTGCCCGCGCGGTACCCGGCCCTCGGCGAGGAGCCCGCGCCCGGCGACGCGCTCGAGCTCGTCTTCGACGGACCGCTGCGCCCACCGGGTAGGGTGGTGTCGCTGCACGTGCGGGCCGGGGCGGACGACGAGGAGGGCGAGCTGCGCCGGGCGCTGGCCGAGGAGGCGGCCGCCGACGCCGTGGCCTGCGGTCGCCCTGTACCCGGCACAGTGCCCCACCACGACGCCCGCACCGTCTGGGAATACCGCACCGCGGCCGGAGTCTGGGCGCGGGCAGCCGGCGTCGAGGACGAGACGCGCGCCCTGACGCTCGGCGGCGCGGTGCGCTTCATGGCTCCTCCGGCCGCCGGTCCCGAGGCGGCCGCCGTACCGGGCGCGGTGCGCTGCCGGCTCGCCCGCGGCCGCTACGAGTGCCCGCCGAGGATCGCGGGCGTACTCGTCAACGCCGTGCCGGCGCGGCACGCGACGGCCGTGCCGGCGGCCCCGCTCGGCACCGACGACGGCGGCGCGCCGGAGGCGTCGGGCGCTGCGGGCCAGCGCGCCTGGCTTCCGGACCGAGACGTCGTGCCGGGCAGCAGTCGGCTCGTCGTGCGGCTCGCCGGTGGCGCCGCGCAGCCTTGGACCGAGGTGGCCGACTGGGACCGCAGCGGCCCGCACGACACGCACTACCGGCTCGACCACGGCACCGGCCAGGTCGCCTTCGGCGACGGGCGCGCGGGCCGCGTGCTGCCCGCGGGCGCCACGGTGACGATCGGCTACGAGGCGGGCGGCGGCCCCGCGGGGAACGTCGCGGCCGGGACGCTCACCCACTGGGCTGGGCCGGGTACCCCGCCGGGCGTCGTCGTCCGGCAGCCGCTGCCTGCTACTGGTGGCGCCGCCGCTGAGGCGCTCGAGGACGCCCTAGGTCGCGCGCTCGGCCTACTCGCCGCGCCTCGCCGGGCCGTGACGCTGCACGACTTCGAGGTGCTCGCGGTCACCACGCCCGGGGCGGGCATCCACCGGGCCCGGGCCGTGGCCCGGCTGCACCCCGACCTCCCGGGGGTGCCGGCTGAGGGCTGCGTGACCGTCGTGGTGGTGCCGTGCGGCCCGCGTGACCGGCCGGTCCCGGCGCCCGGCCTGCTGCGTCTGGTCGACCGGCGGCTGCAGCGGCTGCGGACGGTGGCGACCGAGGTGCACGTCACCGGGCCGCGGTTTGTGTCCGTGTCAGTGCGCGCCCGGCTCCGGATCGCGGCACCCGCGGCCGTCGGCGACGTCGTGGTCGCGGCTCGCGACGCCCTCGCGCGCTACCTGGATCCGCTCGGCGGCGGCCCCACCCGCAACGGCTGGCCGGTCGGCCGCTACGTCTACCGGGCCGAAATCCAGGAACTGCTCATGGGCGTCCCGGGCGTCGTGGCCGTTGACGGCCTGCATTTGGCGCTGTCCGTCCCCGCGGCCGACGCGGGTGCCGCGGCGGCCAGCAAGTGCGGCTGCGGCGGTGCCGAGGCGCGCTGCGGCAACCTCGCCGTGCCGGCGGACGTGCTCGTGACCAGTGGAGGCCACCAACTTGAGGTGGCGGAGAGGAGGACGCCGTGACCCCCAGCGCGATCGAGCGGGTCAACTACGTCAACGGTAGCCGGCTGGAGGCCGCGGACCTGCGGCTCGAGCAGGCGTACCACATCGGGGTCCGGCGGCGGCTGAACCGCGCGCTCTACCAGGCCGGGGTGGCCGCGGGCCTGGAGGTCACCGTGGCGCCCGACGACCCGCACCGCGTGGTCGTCTCGCCGGGTGTGGCGCTCGACGAGGAGGGCCGCGAGATCATCCTGCTCGACCCGCGCACAGTCGAAGTGACGGGAATCCCGAGCACGACGGCGGGTGTCGTCTACGGCAACTACCTCGTGATCGCCTACGCGGAGGAGCCGGTCGCGCGGTTCGCGGACGGCTGCGGGCCGCCAGGCGCGCGGGTCACCTGGGGGGGGCCGTCCCGGGTGCGCGCCGAGCCGGTGCTGCGCTGGCGCGACGTGCTGCCGCGGCCGGGCAGCGGCGAGATCGTGCTGGCCCAGGCGGAGCTGGACGACCAGTGCGCGGTCCGGCGGCTGGTGCTGACCGTCCGCCGGTGGGTGCGACCGACCGAGCCCAGCCGGGTCGTGCCGGTGTCGCTGGAGGGCGAGAAGGACGTCGACCCCAGCAACCCGAAACTGCTGTATTTCCACGTCCGGGGCGGGACGCCGGGCAGCGTCGTGCTGCACCTGCGCTCGGCGCCAATGAGCACGCTCTACTACTCCGAGCTGGGCGGGCACACGCACGCCGACGGCATCGCGGTCGCTCCGGTGCCAGTGCACAGTCATGGGCTCGGCACCATCACCCTTTCCAGCGTGGACGGACACGACCACACGCCGATCATCTCGCGCACGGAGCACTCCGCCCCGGAGGACAACGGCATCACGACGTACCACTCGACGGCCTCCAACCAGAACCTGACCACCCGCACCGGCCTGACCCCCACGAAGGCGGGCGGACACACGCACACCGTGTCGACCGGCCAGCGCACCGCCGACGACGGTGGCGACACCCCGTCGATTACCCGGACCGCGGCGGCGGCTGGGGCGCCGGACCTGAACGCCCGTGCCGGTGCCACCCGGCGCTTCCTCGACGGATTGAATGTGCTGATCGACGCCAACAACGTGACCGACCTGATCCTCGGTTTCCTGCGTGGCCGCGACGGGGCGGCAGCATGGCCGCGGCTGGGCATCGGTGGCGACTCCGGTGGACAGGTCGACCGGCTCGCGCAGCCGCAGGGCACCGGTGCCCTCGATCTCGTCCAGCTGGGTCTCATCGATCTCGGCGGCGAGGAGCATGTGATCAGGCTGGAGCTGTCCGGTGACACCGGCGGCCGCGTCCTCTACAACCTCTACGTGGCCTGACCGATGGACGACGACCCGATCCGGTACGCGCTGCTGCGCGACGGTCGCTCATGGGAGGCGGAGCTCGGCGGGCTGGAGGTCCGGCCCGACGGCTCGCTCGAGCTCGCACGTGTGCCGGGTCCCGCCGACGGCAGCCCGGTGGACCGCCCCGTGTCCGGGGACGTGCCGCCGGCCGGGCTCGCCGTCCGCGGCGAGAACGAAGTGCTCGCTGGCGACGGCGACCGCCTGGTGGTGCTCGATGGCCTGTGCGCCGCGCGGCGGGAGATTCGGTTGCGCGGCGGCCCGGCCGAACGGCCGGGACATCCCCGGGCCCGCGAGGCGCGCGCGCTGCTCGTCACCGGCGGCCACATCCTGGTGGCCGACCCGGGCGCTGGCGCGGTGATGCGCCTGCTCCGTCCGAGCCTCCAGCTCGCCGAGGTGCTGCGGCTGGCCGGCGCGCCGGAGCCGATCGGGCTCGCAGTCGGGGCGGCCGGGCTATACGTGCTCGACGCCGCGAGCCGACGCGTGTTCCGGCTGCAGCGGGACGTGCCCGACGAGGACTTCCGGCGCGCCCAGGAGGCGGCCGGGCTGCCGCCGCGCCACCCGCGTTCCCTCACGGTCGGGCGGGGGCACGGCGACCCCGGCTGGGAAGGTCGCCGCACCGACGTCGTCTACGTCGCCGACGGAGACACCGCGGCGCTGCTCCGGCTCGACGCCGGCGGTGCGCCGCTCGCGCCGCTGCCGGGCGGCCCACAGCGGCCCGGCGCGACAGCCGCGGCCGACGCCCGGCTCTACGTCGCAGACGACGCCACCGGCCGGATCTGGGTCTTCGACGCGGCAGCGGACGGCTGGCTGGGCCCGCTCCCCCGCTGGCGCGGGCCCGCCGCCGGCCTCGCCGTCACCGCAGCGGGCGACCTGCTGGTGCACGCAGGCCCGGGACCGCAGATCGTCCGCCTCGCGGCCGGCGCCGACCGGGTCGAGCGCGGGCACCTGCTCGCGGGCCCGCTCGACGCCGGCGACGGGGCGGGGTGGGGTCGGGTGCGTCTACTGACCGCCGGTCCCACGCCGGGCGGCGCCGTGGAGCTTCGGGCCTTCACCGCAGACGACCCCGCCCAGGGCCCCGGACCCGGCTGGGAGTCGGCGGCGGGCACCGACGTGCTCGCCCCGCGGGCCGCACCCGAGGTGGACCCAGCCGCGCCCGGCGGGCCATGGTCCGTGCGCCCCGGCAGCCGGCTGCCACGGCCGCGCCGCTACCTCTGGGTCCGTGCCGACCTCGTCGCCGGTGCAAGCGCCGACCCCCGCACCTCGCCGGTGCTAGAGCAGGTGCGCGCCGAGAGCGCCGGCGCCGGCTGGCTGGCTCGCCTTCCCGCGCTGTACCGCCAGGCGGACGAGAGCGGTGAGCAGGCCGGCTTCCTACACGACTGGCTGGAGCTGCTCCGATCCATGCTGGGCGAGGTGGACGAGCGGCTAGACGAGCTGCCGCGCACCTTCGACCCGGCCGTCGCGCCCGAGGAGCTGCTCCCCTGGCTGGCCTCCTGGGTAGCGCTGGACCCTCCGCCGAGGATGCCGGCCGCACAGCTGCGCGACCTGATCCTCCGTGCTGTCGCGCTGCACAGCCGGCGGGGCACGGTGTCCGGCCTGCGCGAGCGGGTCGAGCTGTTCACCGGGCTTCGGGTGCGGATCGAGGAGGACTTCCGGCAGCGCCGGATCTGGCGGCTGGGCAGCGCGCCGCTCGGCACGGGCACGGCGCTCGCCCCGCTCGACCCAGCCGGGCTGGTTGCGGCCGACGAGGACGCGGCGCCCCCGGTCGGCGGCTTCACTGTGGGCGGCGCCGGGCCGCTAGCCGCCGGTGCGGCCGGGGACGCGCTCTTCGGCCCGGCCGCGCACCGGTTCCGCGTGGTCGTGCCGCCCGGGCAGCTGGTGTGCGACGCGGATCGCGCGGCCCTGGACCGGGTCGTCGACCGCGAGCGGCCGGCGCACACCGCGTACCACGTCTGCATCGTCGAGCCGCGGCTGCGTGTCGGCGTGCAGGCCCGAGTCGGGCTCGATGCCGTCGTCGCCCGCCGCCCGGCGCCAGGGCGGCTCGACGGCACACGGCTCGGGGCGACGGCCGTGCTCGGCATGGCCGACGAGACAGCGGACCGGATCGGCAGGGCCGGAGTCGCCAGGGCCGTGCAGCCCGGCGCGCACGCCGGCGCAGGGATCGGCGAGGGAGCGACGGGATGACGCAATATGACGTGATGAGGCACCGCGACGGCGGATTCGGCTCCCCGCGGCGCAACCACTACTTCTACAGCAAACTGCTTGACGTCCCGCACCTGGAGATGGAGCAGGGCTATGGCCGCGAGCTGCGGCACCTGCTCAACCGAACGAGCCTCGGCGCAGGCGTCCTGTGCGGGCTCGGGGTGGAGGCGCGCGAAGGACTGTTGCGGGTGCTGCCAGGCGTGGCCGTAGACGCGGCGGGCCGGGAGATCGTTGTGCCGGAGCCCTTCACCGTCGACCCGTGGCGCGCAGGGACCGGCTGCGGGCCAGAGCACGCCACGGAGCCGCTCGACCCGGACACCCGACACGAGGTGACGCTCTGCCTGGCCTACGACGAGTGCCTCACAGACTGGTCACCAGTGCACGTGTCCGACTGCGACCCCAAGTCCCGCTCGGCGCCGGGGACCGTCATCGAGTCCTTCCGCGCCGCCGTACACGAGGGCGCAGACGACGGTCCGCACGGCCTGACGCCGCAGCAGTGTGCGGGCATCTTCGGGCCGGACGCCGGCGTTGGCCGCGGACCGCGGACCATGGTTGCGATGATCGACGTCGGCGGCGCACCTTCGGGCCTGGCCGTCGCCGCCGACGGTACCCGGGCGCTGGTCCTCAACGACCTCGGCGGCGCCCCCGCGCTGCAGGTGCTCGACCTCGCCACGGCCACGGTCACGCACTTGCTGCGCGACGATCGACTGGCGGCACCGTTCGGCGGCGCGAGCGTCGCCCCGGAGGGAGGTCCCGCGCTCGTCACCCACGCCGGCGGAATCGCGGTGGTCGACCTCGAGGCGGACGACCCGGTGATCGTGGACGTCGTGCTCGCCGGGCACCCGTACGGCGCCGGGGCGTCGGCCTATGGCGGCTCGGTGGCCTACGCGCTCGACCCCGCGACCGGCCTCGTCGACCGCGTCGACCTGACCGCGGCCGCCGTGACGGACTCGATCGACACCGGGGGCCCGGTCCTAGACCTCGCGGTGTCACCGCCGGACAGCCACTGGCTGTACGTCGCGGGGGTTCCGGGCCAGGAGATTGTCCGGCTCGACACCACGGACGGCACCCTGTCTGCGGTGGGCGTGCCGGGGGCGGCGACTGGCACCGTGGCAGTCCGGGCCGGCGCCGACGGGCCGGAGGCGTGGACGGCGTTCCCGGGCCGGATCGTGGTCGCCGCAGAGACCGCGAGGCAGCAGTATCCCGGCCCGCCCGAGCCTCGGGACAGCGGCTTCGACCCCGAGGACGGCACTTATCACCTGCTCGCCGCGGACGCCGCCGGCGAAGTCCGGCTCACCTCCGTCGGCGCTGGGGAGGGCGAGCTGGACCTGCCCGCAGGCGCGTCGTCGCTGGCGGTCACGGGTGGCCATCGCGTACTCGTCGCGTCGCCGCCGGACGGGGCCGTGCTGGTCACGGACCGCGGTCGGCTGGACCGGCACCAGCTCATCGCCGAGCAGCTCTCCGGCCCGTGCCCGCCGGCGACCGGCGACTGCGTGCCGATCGCCACCGTGTCGCTGCTCCCGGGCGGCAAGATCGGCACGATCGAGCTGCGGCGCCGACCGATGCTGCTGAGCAACGCCGTGCTTCTCGACCTGATCATCTGCCTGGCCGCGCGCGTGGACGCCTGCTGCGGCGCCAGGCCGCCGGCGCGGATCACGATCGATCCGCCGGCACTCCCGCCGGGCCAGGTGGGCACGCTGTACCCGGACGTGAGCGTCACCGCCTCGGGCGGGCGACCGCCCTACGCGCTCGAGGTGCTCTCCGGCACGGTCCCGCCCGGCCTCACCGCGCAGTCGCCGGGCACCGGCCCGCTCGTTCTGTCCGGGACGCCTATCCAGGCGGGGACGTTCACGTTCGTCGTCCGGGCGACCGACGCCGACGGGGTGCTGGCGACCCGTGGGTACAGCGTCCCGGTCCGGCGGCAGTCTACCGAGGCGCCGATGCGGATCCGGGCCGTCGAGTTCCTCGCGTGCCACTCGATCGGGGCCGGCGGGTTCGAGACGGTCGTCGTCGGCGAACTGCGGCTGGGTGAGCCGACCGTGATCACGGACAACGGATTCTTCGGCATCCGCGTCACGTTCACCGAACCGGTCGACTTCTCGACCGTGACCACGGCCGAGCTCGGCGGCGGGCCACCGGACGCCGCCAACTTCCTCGTCACAGAGGGCGGCCGCGGCCCGCTGACCGGCCGGCTCTCGCAGACTATCCCGGTAGAGACAACGTTCCACGCCGACCTCCAGGGCGACCTCTGGCCGACCGGCGAGTACCGGGTCAGTCTGTTCGGCGACGACGACGGCCCGCGCCGCGCCGTGCGGGCCGCAGGTGGCGCTCAGTTCCGGCTCGACGGCGACGTGCCGGCCGATCCCACCGCCTACCCGCCCTCCGGTGACGGCCGGGAGGGCGGCACCTTCGCCTTCGACCTCGTCGTTAGCCACCCACACTGACCCGCTCAGGAGCACGCTGATGGACCTCATCGCCACCTCACGCGCCGGCGAGCCCCGTCCCGAGCGCGTCCGGTACCACTCCGAGCAACTGCTCACGGCCGACGACATGACCGCTGAGCAGGACTACTTCTGGAGGAAGCTACGCCGGCACAACCGGTTCCTGCACGGCTGGGGGGTCGCCTGCGGCCTGGAGGTGACAGCCGCCCCGACACCCGAGGCGCCCTGGCGGGTGTGCGTCTCCCCTGGCTACGCCGTATCGCCCCAGGGCGACGAGATCCTGCTCGACCGTCCCGCGCCCTTCGACCTGGCCGCTGACTGGCTGCAGGCGCAGGATCCGTGCACCCCCTACCCGTGCCCGCCACGCGGGCAGATGCCTGCGCCGGGCAAGGAAGACCCAGTGTTCCTGGCGATCCGCTACGCCGAGTGCGACGCGCGGCCGGTCCGTCGGCTCACCCACGGCTGCGGCTGCGACGACACCGACTGCGACTGGTCGCGGATCCAGGACTCGTGGGAGCTCGCGCTAACGTGGCAGCTCCCCGACGTGTACGCCGCCGCGGCGGCCGCGGACCAGGCGTGGCGCGACGCTGCTCAGGCCGCCGCAGCCGCCGGGGAGCCCCTGCCCGCGCCGGCGTGTCCGTCGGCCGCCGACGAGCCGTGGGTAGTGCTGGCGCGGATCGTGGTGCCCGCCGACCGCGCCGACCCGATCGCCACGATCTCGCCTCCGCTGCGGCTATTGCTAACGGCCGGGACGCTGGACGTGCTGCGTCACGGCTGACTGCGACCTAGTCAACGTGAGGGCGGGTCTTGCGCATCGAGTTCGGCGGTCAGTGCCATGGGGCCATGAAGCGGTATGTCTCTCGGAGATGACTTGTGCAACTGACGTAGAAGCCGGCGGCGAGCCAACCTGCGCTGGATGCGGCCCGGCTGTCCCGGGTCACCTCGGCTTATCCGCAGTGATGACGTGGACGGAGCTTGCTATGAGGACCTGGACGGACAGCTATGCGCCCTGCTGATCATGCTGGATGGCCGGCTGGGCAAGGAACAGGCGCACCTGCTGCACCATTTCATCGAGGTCGGCGAGTAGGGCCTGGCACTGGAGGAATCGCCCGCGCTCGCCCAAGACAAGACCGGCCTCACCGACCAGGAGCGCGGCGACACGCTGGCGCTGGCCCTCCAGGAGGAAGATGGACGATCTAGTACCCCATGCGCGGGTTCTGACCGCGCGTTACGGGTGTTGGCTGAATTACCTCTCTGTGGCCGATGCGGATAAAGGGAACCGGCTCGTCGGAGACGGCGGTTAGCCTTGCACCGGCGTATCCGAAGGCCAGTGATGGCCGGGCAGGCGGCCAAGGCGGCCTGGCCTTGAGCAGGTCGTCGAACGCGGTTTCTGACCGAAACCCTGATCAGTTTCGGCTGGTTCCGCGCAGGGTGCTGGCCGGAAGTCTTCCCTGTGACGCCAGCGACGCTGCTGGCCTGGCACCGCAGGCTGGCAGCGGGGAAGTACGGCACGAGCAAGCGGCGCAAGCCAGGACGCCCGCCGGCAAGCCTGGGCGTCGTCGCCTGGGCGAGGGAGAATCCGCTGTGGGGACACCAACGTCTCCACGGCGAGCTCATGATGTTCGGCGCGACAGCTTCGCCGTCCACCCGCAACCTTGACCTCGACCTCGGTGAGTCGCATCTGCGCACCGTCCTGGCCGCGTACCAGGCGCATCACAACACGGCTCGGCCGCACCAGCGCATCGCGCAGTACATCCCCGACGGCGACGGCGACGGCGACGGCGACGACCTCACCGTTGCCGACCTCGACCGCGAACGGATCTACCGAAACCCGTCCTGGGCGGCCTGATCAACGAATACTCACGCGTCGCCTGACACCCCCGAAGACTCGCAGGTCGTCAGCCGGATCCAATTTTCGAGCAGACACGCAGCACTTAGCCCCCAGCCGGACTTTTCAGGGATCTGGTTAAGCCTCTGACCTGATCGGTGAGGTTTTCACGTTTAGGGCTGGCCTGGGAAAACGCGGTCTGGCTGGGGCGCCGCCCACAGGTTAAGCGGGTTCAGCCCACACTTTCCGGAGGGCGCGGGTCCGGTTCTGGCCGGCCGGCTGATGCGCGCCGGCGGCCTGGCTAGCGGTTCCAGCGGGGGTCGTTCTCGGCGATGGCCAGGCTGAGTTCCTCGAGCTCGGTGATGAGCTCGCGCAGGCGGCGGTGGTTGTCGAACCACGGGGTGTAGTCGGCGAGCTGCTCATCGGTCAGGATGCGGGTGGCGGTCTTGCCGTTTTTCTTGCGGGTCCACTGGTGGTAGGGGCCGTGCGGCCGGGGCGGGTGGGCGCGGCAGCGGCAGCCGGGGTGGCCGCAGCGGGTCATCCGGTCGGCGACGGTGCCGGGCAGGGCGAAGCTGACGGCGGCGAGGCGGGCGGTGATCTCGGCGGCGATGGCCGCGGCGCGGGCGTGCTGGGCCAGGGTGGGCGACACGCTGTCATTGTCGCAGCCGGGGTGCCGCATCTCGTGCATCTCGTTAAGTATAAGTGCTGTATGCCTGATGACGTTGCCTCCTATATCGGACGGTGGGAGCCGCGGTCGGTGACCGCAGAAGCGGCGGCGTTCGCCCGGGATGTGATCAGCCGGGTCGCCCCGGGCGGACGGGAGCGGGCCAAGAACCTGCTGTGGGCGGCGGGCAAGCTCGCCGATTACGGGCTGGAGCTGGGGCTGGAGCCGGTCCCGGAGGTGTTGCTGCACCCGTCGGTAGCCGAGCGGTTCACCCGGTGCGCGCCGGGGCTGACCGGGGTGGCGCGCCGGACGCTGCGCACCAACCTGCGGTTCATCGGCCGCCGGGTGGTGCCGCAGCTGTATCCGGCCGACGTGCCGCTGCCCCGGGAGAGGTCCAAGCAGCCGTACGGTCCGGCGCAGATCGACGGCTACTTAGCGCTCGCCGATGCCCAGCCCACGGCGGAGCGGCGGATGCGGGCGGCGGGGCTGGTCTGCCTGGGCGCCGGCGCCGGCTGATCCGCGGTGACCTGCGCGAGGTGCGCGGCACCGACGTCGCGTGCCGGTCCGGCGGCGTGCTCGTGGCCGTGCGCGGCGCCCGCCCGCGGACCGTGCCGGTCCTGTCCCGCTACCATGCCCGGCTGCTGGCCGCGGCCCGGTTCGCCGGGACCGGGCTGGTCTGCGGCGGGACCGATCCGGGCCGCCGGAACCTGACGAACCCGCTGATCCGCGCGCTGGACGGCGGCACCGGCCTGCCGCGGCTGGACACCTCCCGGCTGCGAGCGACCTGGCTGGCCGATTGCGCGGAGCTGCTGGGGCTGGCCACGTAGTGCACGCCGCGGGGATCAGCTGCTCCCAGCGGCTCGGTGACCTGGTCGCCGGGCTGGAGCCAGCCGGCGAGGCCCGGGCGGTCACACTGCTCGGGGCAGCGCGCCGGCCATGATCCCGCTGGCAGCGTTCGAGGAGGTCATCGACACCTCCGGCGTCGCGGCCCGGATCGAGGTCCTGCTGCCCGCAGGCGTGCGGCCCCGGCAGCTGAGGGTGCGCACCCTGCTGGCCGGGATGTGCCTGGCCCAGGCCGATCACCGGCCCGCGCACCTGACTCGCGTCCACCAGGCGCTCACCGCGCTGCCCGAGGATGACCAGCGGCGGCTGGGCGTGCTCGCAGACTGGAAGCACGGCCCGCACCAGCTGACCTACCGGCAGACCGAGCGGACATTCGGGCTGGTCTCGGATG
>Ga0335081_10001800_pt1 | contig 33939 bp, 16 predicted proteins | sample Lox_Sample_35_FD_206713 | JGI IMG/M metagenome (GOLD analysis project Ga0335081, IMG submission 206713) | Soil microbial communities from Loxahatchee National Wildlife Refuge, Florida, United States - Lox_Sample_3.5 | ecosystem: Environmental > Terrestrial > Soil > Wetlands | place: USA...
CGCTAGGCCCTGGAAAGCACGCCGCCATCTTTTCAAACTGCGACCGGCTGGAGATTTTCGTCGGCGGCAACCAAATGGCCAGCGTGCAGCCGGACCGCGAGCATTATCCACATCTGGATTACCCGCCGTTCTTTTGCGACCTCGAAATAGCCGAGGCCGTTGCTAAAGCCAAACCCGACCTTCGGATTGACGGTTATGTCGGCGACGCGCTGGTGTTGTCGCGCCAGTTCTCCTCTAATCCGAAAAGGGACCGGCTGTTCTTCGAAGCGGACGATCCGGAAGTGCTCGGCGACGGCATTGACGCCACGCGGCTGGTCTTCAAGATCGTGGACCAATACGGCGCCAATCGCGCTTTTGCAGGCGGCGAAATCGTCTTCGAAGTGACCGGACCTGGCGTCATCGTGGGCGACAATCCTTTCACGCTGATGAACGACTGTGGCGGCGTGGGCGCCGTCTGGCTCAAATCTGCTCCCGGCGGCTCCGGCTTGGTCACCGTAAAGGCCACGCATTCTTTGCTGGGCGAAAAAACCGCAACCATCAACGTGCGGGCCGCAAGATTGGCAGAAATCTGACTTCGGAAAATGGCGTGAAGCGATGGGAACTTCGGAAATTATTCCCTGTAATCTACTTGACCGGGGCACCGGCCAGCCGCTAGGGATGCTTGCATGAAGCTCACGCAAACTATTCTTCCATTGGCCAGTCTGGCTTTATTGATTGTCACCTCCTGCAGCACTTACTGGCACTCCGGCCGGACATCCGAGGTGAGTCAGACTTTGGAACCTAAGCATTCCCTGCCGAATCTGGTCCAATACGCCAAGCCCATGTGCGGCGCGGCCGGAGGCGCCAATCTTTATCCTGGTGCCACCGTGCCCTTCGGGATGATCCAATGGAGTCCGGATACGGAACTGGGACTGCGGGCCGGCGGGTACTCTGCCTGGGACAAGCGCATCTCCGACTTTAGCGTGGACCACATCAGCGGCGCAGGTTGCAGCTATGGCGAAGATTTTGCGATGATGGCCATCCTTGGTTCGGAGGCGACGTCGCCGCCCGACGACCGCAGGGCTTTTGCCTTGCCATTTTCCCATGCCAACGAAGTTGCCCGGCCCGGCTATTATGCGGTGGCATTCGCCAACGGCGTAAAAGTCGAACTGACCACGACCATGCGCACTGGGTTTGGCCGCTTCACTTTTCCAGGAAAGAAACCGGCAACAATGATGATCAACGCCGCCAGCGACATCAACGGCTCCGAAGCTTCGAGCATCAGCCTGGATCCCGCAGCGCGCGAAATCAGCAGTTGGTCCATTGGCGGACATTTCTGCCACGCGCGCAATCGTGGGCCGGACGCGCGGAGGATTTACTTTTATGCAGTGTTCGACCGTCCGTTCAAAACCTGGAGCACTTGGAGCGGCAATGAATTGACCAAAGGCGCGACGAATGGAACCGGCACGGCCTCCGGCGCGTTTGTCACCTTCGACACGTCCAAGAGCAGGACGGTTTCTGCCAAGATCGGCATTTCCTACGTCAGCGTGGCCAACGCCAAGGCCAACGTGGAGGCGGAAAATCCAGCCCGGGCCTTTTCGTCTCGGGATTTCAACCGCGTTGTGAAGTCGGCGAGCGACGATTGGAACGCATGGCTGAACAAGATTCGAGTCAGCGGCGGGATGACGAACGAATTGGAGACCTTTTATTCCATGCTGTATCATGCGGCGCTGGGACCGATTGTGGTTTCGGATGCCAATGGTCAGTATCTGGGTTACGACGGGGAGGTCCACACGGTCGCGGCGGGCCGTGAGCAATACGGCGTTTTCTCCGGCTGGGACATCTACCGCAGCGAATGCCAATTGCTGGCGATGCTCGCGCCAATGCGGGCCAGCGGCATGGCGCAATCGCTCCTGGCGGATTGCCAGCAGGGCGGAACCTTTCCGCGTTGGGGCGTGATGACCGAGGACAGCGGCGTGATGATGGGTGACCCGGCGGCGGCGATGTTTGCGGATTTTTATAATTTCGGGGCGACCAATTTTGACACCGGCACAGCGCTGAAAGGCCTGGTTCGCGCAGCAACCGATCCCTCCGTTTACGCGCCGCGGACGAAAACATACGAGCGCGATGCGTTGGACGATTATTTGAAGCTCGGTTATGTGCCCGAACACCAGAAAGGCGGTTACGGGAATGTTTCGATGACGCTGGAATATGACTCAGCGGACTTTGCGTTGTCGCAATTTGCCAAAGCGCTCGGCGACCAGAGCGACAGCGCGATGTTGTTGGAGCACGCGCAGAACTGGCGGAGCCTGTTCAATTCCGAGACCGGCTACATTCAAATGCGCCGACGCGATGGAACCTGGGCGCCGGGTTTCACAAACAATGTGGAACGATACGACAAGAATCAGGCTTACGTGGAAGGGACGGCAGCACAGTATTTGTGGATGGTGCCGTTCAATGAAAAGCGTTTGGCAGAGTTGATGGGAGGACCGGCGATTGCGGCCAAACGGCTGGATACTTTCCTGACCAAACTGAATTCCGGCGGCAGGTCCGAGTATTGCAACCTGGGCAACGAGCCTTGTCTGGAAGTTCCGTGGATTTATGATTTCCTAGGCCAGCCGTGGAAGACCCAGGGCACGGTGCGCCGGGCCATGACGGAATTGTATTCGGCAGGCGACAACGGCTATCCAGGCAACGACGACGTTGGAGAAATGTCCTCGTGGTATATTTTCGGCGCGTTGGGAATGTATCCCGAACTGCCCGGTTCGGATATCCTCGTGCTCGGCAGTCCGATGTTCCCGAAAGCTGTGTTGTTTCTGCCAAACGGTGACGTGACCATCATCGGCCATGGCGCGGCGAAGGACGCACCCTATGTTCAAAGTTTGATGGTGAACGCACAGACTTGGAACAAACCATGGATTCGTTATTCCGACATCTCCCACGGCGGAACGCTGGAGTATGATCTGGGTTCCACTGCGGACACGAGTTGGGGCAGCTATCCGGCCGACGCACCACCGTCCTTCTCCGACGGCAAATGAGGGGCTCTCCGGCATCGCCTTTTTGAAAAGAATTGAATCATGACCTTGACGCGTTCATCCATCGTTTCGGCGGTGCTTTACATTTTTGCAACCGCATCATCCGTCCTTCTCCTTACTGCCTGCCAGTCGTCCCGCCCGCGGCAAGCGCCTGGTGTCGGAGCAACAGCAGAAATGCCGCCGCTCTTTTCCCCGCTGGCAGGTTTGCCCCTCCCGCATCCGGGCTGGGCGATGTACGCCGGCGCTTGGGATCGCACGGGTAGCAACCATGATTGTATCACGGTGGCACCCCGACAAACGGTAACTTTGCTGGATTATCAAGGAGCAGGAATCATCCACCGGTTCTGGATGACGATTTCACCGGGAAACATCCGGACGCTTCGGCAGGCAATTTTGAACATGTATTGGGACAACGAAACCGACGCGAGCGTGGTCTGCCCCCTGGGCGATTTCTTCGGAGTCGGTTTTGGGGAACGCAAGGACTACGTTTCGCTGCCATTGAGCGAAACCAGCGGCGGATTCAATTGTTACTGGCCCATGCCGTTTCATCGGCACGTCCGCTGGACGCTGGAAAACCGCTCGGACGAAACCATCCGTAGCTTTTATTACAATGTGGACTTCACGGCTTATGACTCGCTACCGGCCGACCTCGAAGAATTTCACGCCTGCTGGCGGCGGGAAAATCCGACCAACCCGCATCGCAATTACACCATTTTGGAAGCGCGGGGCGATGGCATTTGTGTCGGCACGGCGCTGTTCATGCAAGGGTTGAACATGGGTAAAAACAAGCTGGCGTTTCTGGAGGGCGACGAAATGAGTTACCTTGACCAGCCAAATCCGAATCCGCCCACGCCGCCGCACTGGCAGTATCCCGAACCGGTGCCGCAAATCAACGGCACGGGCACGGAGGATTATTTTTGAGGCGGCTGGTATTTTGGCAACGGCCCTTACTCAGCACCCTACAGCCGATGCGTGGTCAAAGATGAAAAGGATTCGCGTATCTCGGCCTACCGTTGGAACATCGAAGACGCGATTCCCTTCCACAAGAACGTCCGCGTGACCATCGAACACGGTTCGGAGAACAGCTTCGAAGCGGATTATTCATCAGTGGCCTGTTTTTACCAAAGCGGCCACCATGAGCCGTATCCGCCGCTGCCCAAGGATGCGAGCGATTTGTTGCCGAGCACAGCTCAGTCCGACCAAAGCGGAAACCGCTGATCCTGGTGCTAAAAAGGCAACCATCCCGGAGCCATAGCCTCCGAAACAGATTCGGCGCTGCGGCCAAACTCCGCGGTTAGAGACAAGATAATATGAGAATTTGCGCCGGCATCCGGTGGCCGCTTATCGCCCTGGGCGTGGTGTCAATCACACTCTGGGCCTCTGCCACCGTCCTGGACTGCTCCGACTATCATTTGTTCGCGCAATTGGCCCCGCTAAAGCGGGGGCAGGCCGAACTCAAGCCGGTCGGCATCGTCAAAACGAACGGCGCGTGGCTGGTGGATTTCGGCCGCTGCATTGATGGCTGGCCCAAGCTCAAGATGCGCGCGAACCATCCGGGCGAGGTTGTGCGCGCGGAATATTTTCAGAGGACAGACGGACGCAAGCCTTCGGCCGGGAAGAATATACTCGGTACGGCGGCATGGAGACTTGGGACGCGGACTTCGGACGGTACAGCCCGTTTCAAGTGTTCAGAATCACCGGCTACGCGGGGCAATTGAGAGCTTCCGACGTTCGCGGGATTTGGGCCTATTGCGGTGCGCGACTTGGCTCGCTATAGTCCTGTGCTGGACTCGAACAAAGCCTGTGGGGAGACCTTCAACTATGGTCGAAATTACGAAGTAAACCACGCTTGGACTTCCTATCCGGCATACCCTTTCCTGAAATTCATTCTTGGAATTCAACCTACGAGCGGCGGATTTGCCACGTTCGATATTCCATGCGCGTCACCGCGTCGTTGAGATCCAGCACGCGCCGGTAATGTTCAACCGGCGCATTGGTGTCCGACAATAAAGTCAGATGCAGCCGCTCTACACCGGCAAATACGTGTCGAACAGGCTGCACATGCGCAAAGCAGTGAAGCCGCGACCGGCCACCTGACAAACCATAGAGGTGCGCTGCCGGATCAATTCGCCGACCACTTGTATTCATAGCCGGCCGGCGGGTCATAATAGAACGGAAAATTGGCGATGCCGGGGCCGCCGTTCCAGTAAATCTTGAGGTAGCTCACGTGGCCGTCCACGAAGCCGCCCACGTTGAGCGCGTTGTTGTGTTGTCCTTGCGTCCCGTCATGCCAGCTTACGCCGATGCCGCCGGAAATCTCCCCGTTCAAGTCCGTCAGCGCCGGATTGCGGATCGACGCGAAGGGCCGTTGCGCCACCCCAAAATTGTTGGTGCCGCGGTCCCCACCGTTGAAACCATAGCTGGAGTAATGCGTCAGGGCGAGCGAGTAAAAGGCGGTGTCGGCGGGGCAGGTGAATACCGGTTCATTGGTGGCATAGGCATCCTCCGGCAGTCCGAGGTAAGGCAGAATGCACTGCTTGTAGGCGTAATAAATGTCGTTGGTGTAATAATCAATCTGCTCGTCGTGGTCTTCGGCATATTGTTGGAGGGCCAGATTGATTTGCCGGACGTTGCTGATGCAGGCGATGCGTTGGGCGGACGATTTGCTCCGGCTCAACGCTGGCAGGAGGAGCGCGGCAAGAATGGCGATGATGGCTATCACCACCAGCAGTTCCACCAAGGTGAATGCACGTCGCATCCGGTCTTTCGCGTGCATGGCTTGACCGGAAGAACATATCGGTTCCCATGCAAGTGCCGCCGCGGCCGCTTTTGTTGTTGTCATCAGAAACTTTCGCCAGTTTGTTTTATATTCCACGCGACTTCTTCTTAACTGATTCGGCGTCTGCCGTTTTACCGGTTTCACCTCGTATCAAGTTCGACGATGCACGCTTCGAGCGCCTTGGAGCATGACGGGAGGATAGCGTCACGCATCAGTTCCGCGCCGGTGAATATTTTGCCTTCCTGCGGCATCGCCGGGCGGCCCGGCGCGGGATTCAACTCGTGAACCGTGTAACGCCTGACAGGATCAAGTCCTTGCGGATACACCGGGGCATTTTGTCCATCTTTCAACTGAAACACAAACAACACGGCGCGGGAACGGTCGGGTGACACAAAATTCAGCGCGCCCCGAAATCCCTGGTGCGGGTCCTCCAGCCGGTACAAATCGCCGGTTGCAATCACGTCGCGGATTTGCTTGTACGCCCCGATGGCTCCGGTCAGGATGGCTTTATCCTGCGCCGGCAATTTTGTCAGGTCGAGGTCCATTCCCAAACAGGCGCTCATTGCCACGCAACAGGCGAAGTGCATCGGGCGATGGCCCGAAAGCGTAACGTGACTGGCGAGCGCCATCGGCGGAAAGAAATAGGAATAATCCCATTGCATCAGCGCACGGACCACGGGATCGGTGTTGTCGCTGGGCCAGAATTCATCGAAGTATTTCAAGGCGCCGTACTCCACGCGCCCCCCCCCACCGGAACAGAGCATCAGTTCTGTGTCCGGGAACGATTTGGCCGTCTTGTCCATGAGGGCGTAAAGCGCATGGACGTAATCAATCCAAAGTTCCGACTGGCGGTCCGGCGCCAGATAGGAGGAGCCCGGCTGCGTGAGGTAACGGTTGCAGTCCCATTTGGCGTAGGTGATGTCCGGCGTGCTCAGGATGTTGTTGATGGTGCGCCACTCAAATGTCTGCACCGCGGGCCGGGTGAGGTCGAGGACCAATTGATTGCGCTGCAATTCGGGCGGGCGCTCAGGCTGGCAGATCACCCAATCAGGATGCTCATGAAAGAGGACGCTGTTCGGGTTCACCATCTCCGGCTCGATCCAGATGCCAAACCGCAAGCCGTGTTGGACGGCATCGGCTGCCAGCGGTGCCAAACCGTTCGGAAACCGTTTGCGATTGGCCTGCCAGTCGCCCAGCCCCGCGTCATCGTTGACGCGCGGAAATTTGTTGCCGAACCAGCCGTCGTCCAACAGAAACAGTTCTGTTCCGACCGCTTTCGCCGGAGCGAACAGATTTGCAATCCGGTCGAAATCGTAATTGAAACCCGTGGCTTCCCAGTTGTTCAACAGCACCGGTCGCGGCTTGTGACCGTCCCGCATTCCAAAATCGCGCGCCCAGTTATCCAATTTCCGGCTCATCTCGCCCAAGCCATGAACACTCCAGACCCATAACATCTTCGGCGTGACAAAAGTTACATCGGGTTTCAAATGATACGCAGAGGCGAACGGATTGATGCCGCATACAGCGCGAATGGCACGGTCGTTATTGTCAAACTCACATTGAAAACTGCCGGACCAGGCGAGGGAACCGGCCAGGACTTCGCCGTTGGTCTCGGTGGCTTTTCCATTCAGCGCGAGGAAGAAGGAAGGATTCTGAAACTGGTCGGCGCGCACTCCAAGTTTCGAATCCAGCACTTTTATGCCCGGCGTAAGCCTTTCCGTAATGGGCGCCATCATTTCCTTGCCCCAATCGCCAAAGAAGTGGGTGAGATAAACATTCGTGGTCAACAAAAGCGAGGTCGAACTCATGCGTTGCAACGTAACCGGACCGGATTCCTGATGGCGGATCTCCGTCCATTCTTCAATCAAGTCTTCGTTGTAGTGCGTTCGGAAACGGAGCGTGACCACAAATGGATACGCCGGGTCGTGCAAATAAATGCTTGTCAATTCAATGCCCGCCGTTTCATTGGTTTGCGCCAGGCCATCGTAAACCAGCGCCGTCGAAGTGTTGCCATCTGCGTGAACCGCCTGTAGGGCCGGCTCCCAAACGTAGCCGTCGCCGGCCTGCGGGTAAAATTCATCATCGCGTGGAAGTCTGGCCTTGGATTCATCCATGCCGATTGGGCGTTGATAAAGCCGGCCGTCGTCACCGGCCTGAAAAGTCAGGGCAAAGGCCTTGGTTTTCAAACTGAACGTTTCGTAAGGCGCCAGCGCGACCGGTGGCGGCGCGCCGGGGTTCATTTCAATCTTCGCGTCGGCCCAATCGGCATGATCGTAGCCCTCGCCGTCACCGCCGTCCGTCACGCGCAACACCAGCGTCTGGATGCCGACAAGGTTCACGGCCACCGGTCTGGCCGCTCCGCCGCCCCGGAGCACGCCGCTGTGCCACAGGACTTTTCCGTCACCAATGACGATGAACTCCACGCTGCCTTGGCCGCCAGCGCTGTCATCCACGCCGACTTGCGCGGTGAAGCGGTTCGCATTGCCGTCGAGTTTCACCCGGAACCTGCTGGTCGCGTGAGTGCCGATGCCGCGGGCGAACTTTTCGCCACGAATGCTGATGGGCGTGCCCATGATTCCACGGTCCGCCTTGGCGACGCTCCACCCGGTGGTCATTTGCGTCAAATCCAGCGACGAGAGCCAAATCGTTCCTGCCGGGACTGACGGCGCGGCACAGACCAGGGCGGTCAAAAGCAAGCGTTTGAGGAGCGGTAATTTCACAAATTGAAAGACCGAATGAAAATTCGGCCAGCCTGCAAGCTTACCGGTGAATTGATCAACCATGCTTTCAAGTCAGAATATTTATCAACCGAGTTTCAGGCAAACACACCAGCTCGCCGAACCAGAAACGGCAATGACGCCGCAGCTTCGCCGCTCCGCCGCCGAAGCCAGCCGGTCGTCGGCGCTGTTGGTCGGCTCAATCGCAAAATGATGATGGCCGTGCCAGCCGCCACGGGTCAGCCACAAGCCGAGCGTGTTGTTTTCCGCCGGGTTCCACCTGAACTCCAACCGGTCACCGGAGTCTGGATTGAAAATGGCGGCCCAGCCTTCACGCAGCGGTGCAGCAAACGTTTTGGCGCAACGTTTTCCCGGAACGGCTGAATCCATCGCGTCAATCCACGTCTCCCCATTCAGCAACGCGCGCGTGGAGGCCGGCAATTGCAACCGGTCACCGGGCCGAAATCTCAACAACGGGTGAAGCGCCCAGACATAATTTTCCGCCGTGTCGCCCAAATTGGACAATTCGTAACTCATGCGAACTTCGTCTCCACATAGTTCAATCGTTCGGTCAAATTCAAACGGTGACACTTTCAACCTGGCGTGCGTCTTCAAGATTCCATCTCTCCAGGCCTCGCCGTTCACGGCCCACGGCGTATTCCAGAGCTCGCCGTGATCCGGTAGCTTCCGGTCCCGCCAGGAACAAGGGGCGACCGTCGGCAAACATTCGTCTATGCCGACGAGCGGACTCTCTGAAAAATCGTCACCGGCGCGGTTGCGAAACAGCCTTAGCCCGCCTTGGGGATGCCACAACCATTCGCGTCCCGTCCGGAGATTCTTCAGCGAAATGATCTTCGCCCCCAGCTCCGGCACGGCCGCGAGTTCGATCAGGTCATTCTTGAGGGAATAAACTGCAAAGCCCTGCTCATTCCGCACGGCAAAATTATTCGTCAGTGCTTTCATCTTTCATTTCTCTTAATCTGCCAATCCGGCCGCCGCACGGTCTTTCAAAAGATCGGCAGCCAGCGGATGATTGGGGTCGCGGCGCAAGACCCGCCGCAGGAGCGCCCGGGCCTGCGCTTTCCGGCCAAGTCCCAGGTGCGCCTGCGCTTGCAGAAACAACGCCGTCGTTTCCTTGCGAAACTGGAGGTCGTCGTCGAACAGCAGCATCGCCGGCAGCGACGTCGCGAAGTAATCAATCTTCGCAGCGGCCTTTCGCAGCTTCCGCGCGTAAGCCAGCAACTCCCACAAAAGTTTCCGCCCTTTGGCACGCCGGCCCAGTTTCTCCCAGGACCGCGCGGAGTAAAGGGTGATCTCGCTGAAAGCGCGGACGCTCATTTCCTGAAAATCACCCTTGAAGCTGGCTGCCGCGCGCCAATGATCGCGCGCGGATTTTTGATCGCCGAGTCCGGCCAATGCGCAACCCAGCCAGTAATGAATATCGCTTTGATTGGCCAGCAGGTGCTTGGCCTCGCCCAGATTGCGCGGTGAGGCCAGCGCCTGCTCAAAATGCGAGCGGGCCGTTGAGAAATCGTCTTTAGCCAGGGCGGCGCGGCCCAAAGCCAGTTGCGTGCGAACGTGCTGGCCGAGCGGACCGCCTTCGCCGCCTTCCCAAGGTTGAAATTGCCGTCGGGAAACCAACTGGCCGGCTTTTTCGTGCTGGCCGGTTTGGTTGTAAAGCGCGCAAAGCTCGATGCTCAGATCATCCCGTTGCCGGACGAGATCGGGATATTTTGCCAATTCACGCAGGCGCTTTTCCGGTTTTTCGCCCAGTCGTTTCCAAAGCTGGTCGCGCTCGTAAAGCAATCGGGCATCGGAAAGATTGGCGTTGAACGCCCTTTCGTAAGCGGCGCGGGCCTTCGCCGGTTGCTTGCGGATGTTAAAATAGCCGATGCCAAGGTTGCGCCAGACGACGGAAAAAGTCCCGTCGAGCTTCGCGCTCCGCTCCCACAAACGGATCGCTTCTTCGTGCCGGCGGCGGTCGTAAAGCAAATTGCCCAGATAATAAGGCGCGTAGGAATCTTCGGCATTGGCGCGTATGGCCGATTCAAGGACTCCAATTTCCTCCAGTCGCGACGGAAAGCAGTAGTCTGGCGGCAGGGCCGCTGCGCGCTTGAACTCTTTCAACGCAGCCACCGGGTTGCCGCGTTTTTCCTCCAACCAGCCGAGTGTGTAATGAATGAGCGGCCGCGCGCCCCAGCTTTGGTCGGGCAAATCGCGGACGGTGGCTCCGGCATCCTCTAAAACGCCAATCGCCTCGTCCGCAAAACCTGCACGCGCGTAGTCGTGGGCAATGTCCAGTTGTGTCTGTGAATCGCAGGTCAAAGTTTCCCCGTCCAGACGCCGCGCCCACCAGTCGAGCGGATCGAGTTTCCGCGTGTCCCGCAGAAGCGCGTTTCCTTCGCGAACCCGATTCAGCTCGCGCAGCACAATGACTTTCAAATTCCGCGCCCGCAGGTGGTCGGCGTCAAGACGCAGCGAGCGGTCGAGATGGTCCAAGGCCGCCGTCCAGTTTTTCTGGACGCAATCCATCTCCGCCAGCGCGTGGTAGCCCGCCGCCGCCCAGGCCTGGTTCCAGGTGGCTTTATAAAAGGCGGCGTAAGCGTCTTCAAATTGCGGATGGCGGATGGCCGATTGCGGATTGGCGTCGAGCTGATAGCGGAAGCACAGGCCAAGGTTGTAATACGCCTCGCCGTCGTGTGGATTCGGGTTGCGGCGGGTTAATCGTTCGATCGCTGTTCGAAAATGTTTTTCGGCTTCGGCAAACTCGCCCCGGCGCAGATGCCAAAGTCCCAGCGCATTGTTGCACCGCGAGTCCAGCGGATCGCGGCGCACGGCCTCGCGCCAGTAAAGCACCGGCGAGCGGGTGGCGTGGCGGTATTGCTCCAGATGCACGCCGGTGATGAAAAGTTCGTCGTTGCCGGCGATGGCTTCCGGCGGCGGCGGCTCGCTGGCGGCGGGAGTGATTTTGCCCCGCGCACGCGCTTTTGGCTGATAGGAAATCAATTCACGGCCAGCGAGGTCTTTGACTTGAACAAACAAATCCGTTTTGGCAACTCCCCTTGGAATTCCAATTGACTCGACCAGCGGTTCAGCGGGCGAAAGGTCCCGCCTGAACTGGGCAAGCTGCTGATCTCCGGCCGTCACCGTGACCACGGCGCCGGCCTGATGGGAGGTGACCGCCACGCCGAGCTGCAGTTCGTCTTTCAAGACGTTCAGACCGATGGCGGCGTTGAGATTCGCGTGTTGCGCCGGGCCGATTCGTTGAATGGGATACCAATACTGGCTCCACGATTTGGTCTCGCCGGGCTGCAAAAAGCTGAAGTCAGGCTGGTTGTCGGTATAGACACCCGCCATGATTTCGATATAGGGAGCAAACTCGCCGCGGGCGTCAGGGGCCGTCAGGTTGCGGTCCCAAGCGTAGCCGAACTCGTGGTTGCCCCAGGTCCACTGTTTCTTGCCGGGCGAGATGTGGTGGTTGGCGACGTGGACGATGCCGGCCTGCGCCTTGTAGTCGTAGCCGCCGAAGAAATCTTCCTTGCTGCCCATGCACATGTAGGACGTGGGAACGGGAATGTTGGCGTAGAACGACAGATCATTCGGGGCGTAATCGGGCATTGCCGACTGCCGATTGCCGATCGCCGATTGATCCCGGCAATGCGGCGGCACGAACTGGCGCGGAATTTCACCGGGCGGAATGCCTTTGCGCCCGCGCGCGCCGTAATTTACGCCGTAATAAAATCCTTTCGCCAGCGGGTATTCGCTCACCGAACGCCGCGCATGGTCGGCCACGTAAAAAACGTCCGGCGGGAAAAAGCTCTGGTAGGCCTCGTGCACGCGGGTCGCGACGTTGGCCCACCACAGAAAGGTCTGCACCATCGGCGTGCGATTGTAAGCGCGCACCTTGAGTTCGAGAAAGCTTTTGCCGGGATGCAGACAGAGGCCGTGCATTCCTTTCATGCGGCACATCGGATCATGATCGCTGCACCAGACGGTCTTCGAGCCGTCGGCGTGTTCTTCGATTTCGAAGTCCACGGGCAGGAACGTCGCCGGCCGGTGGTGTTGCGGCCAGTTAAATTCAACGCCGCCGGAAATCCACGGGCCGGCCAGACCCACCAGCGCGGGTTTGATGACGGACTGGTTGTAGATCAAATCATAGCCGTTGGTTTTGTCCTGCAACACATGAATGCGGCCGCCGATTTCCGGCAACACCAGCGCCCGAATGAATTCATTTTCGATCCAAACGGCCTTCCACTTGCGGTCCGCCGGCTTTTCCGCGATGCGGTCCGTGAACGGGAGCGGGTACACCTTGCCGCTGCTGCCCTGATACACGCGCTTTTCCAGGAACATTGGGTTCTTGTCCGGCGGGGCGGGCAGGTAAGTGGGAATCGCCAGATCTTCCACGCGTATTTGCGCCGCGGCGGTGGACTTCAGGTCGCCGTCATGCCGGCGTGGACGTGTCGGGGCGGCGCCCGACTCATCATTCAATTCCAAAATGTTCGCCCGGCTCATCGTTCAGAATTAATCCACCAGTTCGCGTTCAATTTGTTCCAACGTCTTGCCCTTCGTCTCCCGCAACTTGATTTTGATCAGCCCAATTCCGGCGGCGCAAATTACTGCATAGACCCAGAAGGTTCCCGCCGGCCCCAACGTCGCGTTCAAATAGGGAAACGTGAAAGTCAGCAGAAAACAGGCGATCCACAACGACGTGACCGCCACGGCCATCGCTGCGCCGCGGATACGGTTGGGGAAAATCTCCGAAATCACCACCCACGTCACCGGCGCCAGCGTCAGGGCATAGCATCCGATGGCCGCCAAAACCAGCGCCAGCATGTGGACGCCGCGCGAGTGAATCGCAAAGCCCAGGCCCATTGCCAGAAACAGCACCGCCAGCCCGGCGTAGCCTCCCAGCAACAGTGGCCGGCGCCCCCAGCGGTCCACCGTTTGCAGCGCCACCAGCGTCGCCACCAGGTTCACGCTGCCGATAAAGACGATGTTCAGCAAGATATCCCCGACGTTAAAGCCCGATTCCCGGAAGATGTCCTTGGCGTAATAAAAGATGACGTTGATGCCGCACCATTGCTGGAGCACCGCCAGCGCCACGCCCAAGACCAGCATCCGTTTGAGCTTGGGCGCCAGCAGGTCGCGGAAGTTGACCCGCGCGGTTTCGTTGGCCAGGGTCGCGCGGATGTCGGCCAACGCGGCGTCGGCGTAATTTGGGCCGCCGATTTTTCCAAGAATGTTCCGCGCGCGGCCGGGGTCACCGCGTTTGGCCAGCCAGCGCGGGCTTTCCGGCACGAAGAACATGCCGATCAGGAAAACCAGCGCGGGAATGGCCGTCGCGCCGAACATCCAGCGCCAGCCGGTTTGGCCGGCCCAGGACGCGGCGATTTGGTCGGCGGTGGCTTGCGCCGGCAGCGGGTGCAGGCTGCCGATGCGCCAGTTGACAAACTGCGCCAGCAGGATGCCGATGACGATGGTCAATTGGTTCAGCGAGACCAGCCGCCCGCGCGCCTCGGCGGGCGCCACCTCGGCGATGTAAAGCGGCGAGAGGTTGGAGGCCAATCCAATCGCGCTCCCGCCGACGATGCGCCAGAAAACAAACGCGCCAAACGTTCCGGCCAAACCCGTGGCCACCGACGAAACGGCAAAGAGCAACGCCGACAACCCCAGCAGGCGCTTGCGGCCGAACCGGTCGCTGAACGCCCCGGCCAGCAGCGCGCCCAGCAGACAACCCAGCAGCGCGCTGCTCTTGGCCCAGCCCGTTTGAAACGATGAAATCAGGTGGAAATGCGCCTCGTAAAACAGGTCGGTGCCGCTGATGACAATCCAGTCGTAACCGAAGAGCAATCCGCCCATGGCGGCGACAATGGAGATTAGCCAGACGTAGCCCAGGCGGTGGCCGGCTTTCACAGTCAAAGTCTCACTCGATGTTGCAGCAATCATGTCCCGGGCGCTGCGCTGATTTCCACGGCGCCGAAGCCCGCGTTACTTTCCCAGAAACCACTCGAAGACGGAATGGACATTCCAACAATGTGCATGGATAATTGTCCTGTATTCGGCGGCCTGGCGTTCCACACTGTCTCGCCTCCGCATCTCCTTGGCAAGTCAAACCCCATAGCGGCGCCGATGCTCTGATGGTGAATGGTTGTGCATCTTTCTGAAGGCGCGCGAAAAATAAAACTGGTCGGAGAAGCCGAGTTGATCGCTGATGCGCTTGATGGACAAATCGGTGGTATTGAGCAATTGCACCGCGCGCTGCATGCGCAAGTGATTCAAATAACTCAGCGGTGCATATCCCGTGACGCGCTGAAACAAAGTTGTGTAATGCGACCGTGATAGATTCACGAGCGCCGCAAGGGTCGCAATTTTCAACGGTTCGCGCAGGTGACCTTTCATAAATTCGATGCTTTTAACCACGCGCTCGCGTACCGTGGTTTCACCATAACCAAACTCGTCCTTGTAGCGCAGAATCAAACCCATCAGATGCGTCAGTGAGTGCGCCGCGTAAATCAGGTGAGTCATGGTAAAGCCGTGTTCAAGACCTTCCAACACGTCTTCAAACAGTGAAAACAACTGCACATCGCCGCCCAGTGGCACGACCGGCTTTTCGGCCGTCACTTCGAGCCGTTCCAAATAGATCGGCACATTCGATCCCACCGCATGAAACCAATGAATGGTCCAAGGCTGCCTCTTTCCTGCCCCATAAACGTGCGGGGTGGAGGCAGGCACCACCAACAATTGGTTCCTGGTCACTTCGTGCCTGCGTCCTGCGATTTCGCACCAGCCATTGCCTTTGGCGCAGTAAATGAAAATTGCTTCCGGGCATCCCCGCTCACGAACGCAGACGTGCCCCTTGGCTTTTGGGTAATAGCCCGCGTCCGTCGGGAGCAATTGTTTGAGCAAGGGATGCCGCAAGGCCGCCGCCATGATGGGCCGTGGCAGCACCACGAGGCGTTGGCCTGCGAACCCCTCATGCTTTTCTCGCCACTTCACAAGCAAGTTAATTATTCGAAAACCAGTTGTTCAAAAGTCTGAAAACTGGATTCAGATGTTAGTGTCGCGGGCCGGGAGTGACAAGTCTCGACGGCGGCCATGGCAATGTTCCTCCGGTGAAGGGGTCACGGTCAACAAAGGCGGCTTCGGGGATTTTGAAGCGGTTTTGCGCCCGTCCTTCCGGGTAAAAGCAGGAGCGATGGAAAACGATGCCTTTAGGCACATTGTTCTGCATCTGGCACTTCAGCTCGCGCGCAGTTGGTAATCCCGGCAACCGCAATGGCGACGAGCAGAAATGGCGCGAGCCGATGAATGGACTGAAGCGCGTTCATCATTTAGGCTCCGGCTTCCCGCAAAATTTGTAGAGGGCGGCATCAGCGGGGGCAACGTGGAAGGTCATCGAATTGGTCGCCAGGATAACGGCGTCGCTCCAAAGCTCCTTGAGTTCAACCGGTCCACGCATTTTCAAACCGATGCGGGTAAAATCGAGGTTCCAGTTCGCGGCCGCGTTTGAATAATTGAACGCCGCGAGATACAAATGGTTTTGGCAGGAGCAGGTAAACAAGTCCGCCGCGCGACTCGCGGTATTGCCCTCTACTGGTCGAAACGATTTGGGAATTCTGGCGACGGCGCCAATGCCCAGGTTGGTTAGAAACTTTCTGGCGCGTTCCTTGCCGAGCGGGCCGCCGTCGCGGCTGAAATCGTCACCGCAAATAAAAAGCCCTGTGACGGCGGCCGAAGTTACCCGCGCCCGGTTTTCGCCCTCGGAAAAGCCGTCCAAGACTACCTCATCAGGGTCGTTGAAATCATACACGCCATCCAGCCACCAGCCGTAGGTGAGGCCGTTGAGTGTGTATTCGGTATCACCGATGCTGCCGAAGGCATCACAGCCGATTCTTCGCGAATTGGCATATTGCGACGGAAAAAGCGGCGCGATGGACAAATTCAAATACCTGCTTTTGCCCAAAGTGCGTGAAACGAATTTCATGCCGTCGTTGTAGGCTTGAATGCCGGTCGTCACGCGTGGATCGTAATACTTGTCGGCTTCCAGCGCGCCGTAGTTGAGAAAGTCCGCCTTCACATAATTGAAACCGGCTTTCTGGAAACGCTGGAGGGTGGCTTGAATCAACTTTTGAGTTCCGGGATGAGTTGGATCCAGGGCCACACCACTGGTGATGTGTTGTTCCCGCCCGTGAGCGCAGAGGAAAATGTCCTTGTATTTGTAGTCCGTGCCGGGAACCGCATCATCGCCTTTCACTCCCCACGCGGTGAACGGTGTGAAGTAAATGCCTGCCTGCTGATGGTTGGCCCGGCAGTGCTCGACGAACTGTTTTAGTTGCTTATCGCTGAGTTTATTCCAGCCGGAGTCCAGGCCGATATAGGCCACCCCGTCATTTTTGAACTGCGGCAGTTCCTGCGCGAAGAAATCGGAAACCTGAATTGCCTTTGGAAATGTCAATCCGAATTGCAGTTTTCCCCAACTGTTCCAGCCGAACGGAACACCGCCCTTCCACGAGCGGGGTGGCGCGACGACGGCGTTGGCTTTGGCGTAAGCGTCCAGCCCATTGCGCCAGTCGGAATAACAGCCGACAAAGATCTTCGGCGATTTAATGGTCGCGCCGCTGATTTTTCCGTGCGGCAGCAAGTCCCGCGTTTCGGTGGAGGTGATACCGCCAAACACCTCCAGGCTCGTAACGGCATTCGATGCGGTGGTGGAACGGATGCCTGTCTTCCAAGTGTCGTGCTCAATCGAGCCGACAATTAACCCCAGGCGGCTGGCATTGTTGTAAAGCGCGGAGACTTCGTAGCTCGTGACTTCGACGCCGAACGGAACGGCATCGTAGCGGACCCATTTGTCATTATCAAAAGGCACAAACAAGGCGCGATTGTCTCCTGCGGGAAGGAAAGGCGATGGAGTTTGCGTAACGAGCGGCGCCATAAAATTGGAAGTGGCCTTCGGGTTTCCGGAAATGCTTACCTCGGTCAAAAGGTAATCCGCGTTTTTATACAGCCAGAATGTTTGAGTCATTTTGTTGGTCCCGCTGTTGGATGACTCGACAACGTATTTCACGCCATGCCCGAAGCCGTCGTGAATCGTCCCGCGCGTCACTTTCCGGGCCGTGTAATCCATGCTGGTGACAACCTGAGGCAACCGCACTGCGGCAAAGGCACGTGGAATCAGGATCTTCCCATCGAAAAAAATATCGGCGAGGCCGTGCGCCAGATCATATTCAATGCGCCACCTGCCGGCCTCCATGACCGAGACGTCGTTCCGCCGCGTCTCCAACTTCGTCGCGGCAAAGTCCTGGCTATCCGCGTTTGTGGCCGAAACCAGGCAAAATCTTTCATAAGGCGAAAAAAACGTTTCCGGCTTTTGCAGCCGGACGTAGTAAGCGCCCCTGGGAAGAAACGGAAATTCGTAACCGCCTTGCGCATCCGACACCGTTTTAATTCGCAGGAATTGTCCGGAGAGAAAAACTTCGACCCCGGGCAGCGGCGCACCGTCGGAATCTTTGACCGAGCCGGAAATTTGAAATGAGTTCACCGGCAAGTTGCCGATCACCACCTCATCGAGATCGGGAGCGAACTCGTGCGCGTTGTTGAACGTGATGGAATTAGTTCCGGCGTTCAATGGCAGCAGCACTGTCTGGTGGCTGTCCTGGTTCGGACCGGCGGCGGGACGAAAAATCACGTCGAATTGTGCGTTGCCATTGACGATAACGGTGGCTGCGCGGTCGTCGCCGACGTTGAAGTAAACAGTGACCGGATATAGGCCTCCGTGCGGAAGCTGAACGCGATCAAACGTTACCGTTCCATTATCCGGTCCGCCGATGTTTTCAACCTCCTGGCCGCCCGAACAGAAAGAGCACGAGACGGCTTTCGCGCCATGGGACAGCACCGCCGCCTCCGCCTGGTAAGTGGTTTGCGAAAGGACCGTCTGGATTGAAAGCGAGAGAACCAAAACGAATCCGGCCCTCTTGCCCAAGTAGCGCAATGTCTTCTTCAGCCACGCGGCCATTTTAAGGATTGGCGGCGCCGGAGCTTGTTCATTTTTCACAACGATTCCGGCAGGTTCGCATTTCTATGGTGTTTCCAACAAATAAAACTGCTGCAGCGAGCTTGGAGCGATGCTATCAGTGAAATCGAAGTTGGCATTGGCATCAAACGTGTTCGTGGCGATGGTAAGCCATTGCGACACAGGCACCGCCAGATTTGTGGAAACCAGCACGCGGTAAGTCCAGCCCGGCACGCCGTTGGTGCCGGTAAAAATGAGGTTGTTTGCGCCTGCTGGCGTTACCGCGACAAATTCCGGCGAGGGGACGCTCGTGAGCGCAAGACGAAACAGCTTGGCCTGCTTGGCGTACAGGCTCACGTCGAAGGAGTTGGACACCGTCGTCGTCGTTCCGTCCCACAGATTGGTGGCGGTATAAATCTCCGGCGGCAACCCAGCCCGGCTCAAGTTCACCGTCTCGTTGGTCATGGCGGAGGCGTAATTGAAAACGGCGATGCACCAGGCGGCGCCGTCCTGGCGGACAAAGATATTTGCGGCGCCGGAGCCGGTGTTGCCCTCAACCGGTGTGAAGGTCCGACCGACGCGAGCGACCGCGTTAATCGCCGCGTTGGTCAAACAGGTCTGCGCCAGGCCGATGCTGACCGGATTCGTCAAAATGCTTCCATTCAGAAACACCCCGGTGATGGCGCAATTGATCAGTCGGCTCTGGTCTTCGTTGACGTCGGGGCCATTGTCAAAAACCATCATGTCGGGGTCATTGAACGGGTATAATTCGTCCAGCCACCAGCCGTAGGTCACGGAATTCATCGTGTAGGCCGTATTCGATATGAACGACGTGAAGGCGTCGCAGGCAATGCGCCGGCTATCGCCGTATTGATACGGAAACAGCGGCGCGATGGACTCGCTGATGAACATATTGCCACCCACCGCATTACGCAGAAATTGCATCCCTTGATTGTAAGCCTCGATGCCCGTCGTCACGTTGGTATCGTAGTGGACGCCTTCCAGCGCGCCGTGCGAGAGGAAATCTATTTTGACATAATCAAAACCCTCGCTGATGGAACTGTTGACTTGACTGAGGATCCACGCCTTCGTTCCCGGATGGGTGGGGTCCAAGGCAATCGCGCTATCGTAAGAAATGGGGCTTCCGTTGGTCGTGCGCAGGTAGAAGTCGCTCCAATGGTAACCCGAGCCGGGCGCCACGGCATTGCTCCCCTGGCTGGCCGTTCCCCAATAGGTGAACGGCGTAAAATAAATGCCCGCCTTTTGGCCGTTGGCGTGGCAGTGGCTGACAAAATTTTGCAACTGCGCGCCGTTCAGATTGTAAGTTCCATAGGAATCCAGGTTCACATAAACCGTGCCTTGGTTGGTGAAACCGTAACGCTGCAAGTTGGTATGAATGGAATCCGAAACAGCGATGGCCGCGGCGTACGTAATGCGGCTCTGGTAATTGGTGACACCCCAACTGTTCCAGCCGAACGGCACGCCGTTGGTCCACACGAGCGGCCGAGCCAACTTCGCATTTTCCGCAGCGTAATTCTCCATCACCGTCCGCCAATCGTCTCCGAACCCCACAAACATCGTGGGCGAGAAGATGACGTTCCCGGTAACGAATCCGTGCGGCGCGACATCCCACGGCGAAGTCACGCCGCCATACACGTTCATTTGATTGAGCTTGTTGTTGGAACCGGAAAAATACACGCCGCTCTTCCAGACGTCATGCGTGACCGAGCCGACCACCAGACCGTTGCGCGTGGTGTTGTCGTAAAACGCGCTCACCTCGTAGCTCACGGTGCTGCTGTTGATGGACATCGCGTTGTAACGATAGAAATCGTCGTTATCAAACGGCACGTACAGCGCGCGGTCGTCGTTGTAAGCGCCGATGGCCACGCCGCCGGTTGTGCTTACCACCACCGGTCCCATCCAATTCGCGCTCGCGTTGGAGCCGCTCATGCTCACGCTCGTCAGAAAGCTGTCATTCTGGTCGAGTATGAAATACTGCGTCATGTCCGGCAGCCCGGTTCTGTGCGATGTCACGGCCACTTCATTGCTGCTGACGACCGACCAGGTGCGGTTGCTGAAGGTGTTGCCCGTGAAATAGCCGCTGCTCAACCCGACGCCGCTGTAAAACGCGGCGATCTTCTTCACACCCTCCCAGTAGAAGTCCGTCGTCCCCGCATTCAAGTTATAATCCAACGTGACGTTGCCGTTGGACATGACCAAGGTGTTTCCAACTTGTTGGAAGGAAGGTGTCGCTCCGGCGACCGTTGCCGAAAACACCCAAATGAGAACCGGGAAGGTTCCATCCTTGCTGATTAATTCCCGGATTTCCATTTCAAGGCGGACGAGGGCCAATAACCCAATTCCGGTGCCAGTAGTATGTCCATAGGTCCTGCAGTTTGACCGGTTGGGCGTGCCCGTCAACGAATCCCATGATGATGCTGCCGGGCAAGGCAGCTCCGGGAAGAACATTTCTGGGAGCCGAGCCGGCCGGTCGGCCACCGTGCCGTGCGATGCAGACCCGTGGCATTCCTTCACTGGAGGTTTTGCTCGTAGGATCGTAAAGATCGCGGGCCGGCGGGTCGGTCTCGATCGGATCAAAATTGATCCACACACTATCCATGAACATCGGCACCGAAGTGGGGTCCCGCACGGACGCTTCGTCGGGATAATCCCATTCCGGGTGGGCAGTGCCATTTCCCAGTGCGAGCGTCGGGATTGAGTTCAACCATTTGTTGAAACCGTAGCTGGACGCATAAAACGGTGTGGACAGCGTCCAATGCCAGGCCGCATCCGCTTTACCCGGCGGGTTCACTGCGCCGGGCGGCATCCCCTGATCCGGCGCGGCTGGGCAGAACAGGACGTTGGTGGCGTTTCCGTAATAACCGAGCATGGTGCCCATCCAATCGCCCTGGCTCAGGGTGGGATCGCTGGTCAGCGGCCCTACCCACATTTTCGTGTCGTCGGCATACATCTTACCCGCCATCGTCAATTCTTTGAGGTTATTGACACAGGAGATTTGCTGCGCCCGCAGTTTCGCGGCCGCCAATGCCGGCAAGAGAATCGCTGCCAGCACGGCGATGATGGCGATGACGACCAGCAACTCGATCAAGGTGAACCCTTGAGCGCGCGGTCCTTGTTCTCTCGCTTTCATTTGCACGAATTCATTCTTCGAAAAGCTACTTCACCATTGCCCGAAAGGCCAATCCGCTTCCGTCAGGGAGCCACCTGGCCAACCCTGTCGCCCAGGGGCGCCATTGCGAAAACGGTTATTCCCGTTCTTCAATCACTTACTGTGACAGAATGTAAAACTCCAGTGGATTGCTCGTATTCACTATATTGGTGGACAAGTTGAGGCTGCCGGTACCGTCAAAGTTGTTTGTCAACACCGGTGTCCACAGCCCCAATGGCACCGCCACGTTCGTGCTTTGCAGCAAGACAAACTGGCTGAACGCCACGGCGTTAGTCGCCATAATTGTCAGGGTGGGCCCGTTCACCCGGATGCCGGTTATGAGCGGCGGTGCCACCAAGCTGATGGTCCCGTTGACTGTCAGGTTGTTCGTGTTCCACGCCAAGCCAGCGCCCAGCGGCGGCTGGGTCACGATGCTGCCGAAGGCGCCGTTGTAACTGGCCGCGTTAAATAATTTGAAGCTCTTGCCGGCGGCGAGCGGCGTTCCGGAAAGATTGGTCAGCGTCAGCGTCCCGCCATAAGTCAGCGCTCCGCCCACCGACAGCACGGAGTTAGTGGTGTTGTTGAGTTTCAACAAGGTATTGCCATTCAGCGCGGCATTGCCGGAAACCGCCAAAGCACCCGTTGCGCTGGCGGTTCCGGGCGACACGACGCTACCGGGGCTGGCGACCAAATTGCCCGCGACACTACCACCGCCCAGCAACGTCTGGCCGTTGGCCAGCGTCAACGCGCCGTCGGTGCGATTCGTGACGCTCAGCGTGGCGCCCGAAGCCAGGCTGATGGGTGTGCTCCGGGAAATCGAGCCGTTGCCCGTCAAAGCCAGTACCATACCGGAACGGATGTCGGTGATGCCCTGGTAAGTGTTGGCGGCGGCAAAGACCAGTGGGAAACCGCCATATTGATTCAAGAAGAAACCGCCCATGCCGCTGATGACGTTGCTGAAGGTAACCGCGGCGTTGCCGATCTGGAAATTCGCCAAGCCGTTAAGCGTGACCGTGCCGGCGATGGCGACGCCGCTACCGCTGCCGCCGCCGACGTTGAAGAAATACAGGCCGGCATTGGTCTCCAGCACGAACGAGGTGGCCAGCCGGTAGTCGCCCGCGCCGCCGCTGGGCTGGAATTGCCAGACCGCCGTGGGCAGAACGTGGACGACTTTCGCATAGCCGTTGTCGCCCGCCGTCGTGTCGCCGTGCTGGATGTTGAAGAGAATATTCGAGTGCAGCGTGAGGACATCGGTGGGATTACCCAGGCTGGCGCCCAAGGCCTCAATGCGTATGTTTGCCTGGCTGTTTGCAGTCGTATATAGGTCGATGTTCCCCAAGTTCGTATCAATGCCAATGTCATACCATTGATGATAAGTACCGCCGACGCCGACGGTCAGGTTGTAATTGCTGCCTCCGCTGCTCAGCTTCGTACCTGCGCCGGGATAGCCCCAATCGAATCGGCCAGCGCTGCTGAAGGTGGTGTCTCCCGTCAGCGTGATGTTCTGCCCCAAGCCCAGGGTGGCGGAATCGTTGTAAAGCGCGTTGCCGGTGAATTGGATGGCGCCCTGACCGTTCGCGCCTGCGCCGGAAACCACAATCGGTTTGTTACCGAAGCCGGCGTCGGCGGGCGGATAACTCCCGGACAGATGCACCGCCAGCGTGGCACCGTTGCTGATAACCAAAGTACCGTTGGCCGCTCCCGCGGATGCCGTGATGCCGTTGATTTGCACCGTGCCGCCTCCAATGATGAAGTTTCCAGTGAAATCATTCGTGGTGCTCAGGGTCAACGTGCTGTTGCCCAGCTTCAGGATGCTGGCGCCGCCGCTAATCTTGCCCGCGCCGCCGATGGTGTAGTTGACGGTGGAATTGTTGCTGACGACGGTCGGAATAACCGTCTGGCCGGCGGGAATGGTGATGCTCGTCGCGGGATGCTGCGCGGTCAGGATGGAATCGTCAAACGCCACGGTATCGGCTGTGAAAAACTGGTCTTCGGCATGCGTGGTGAGGTTGGACCAGTTTTGCGAACTGGCGACGTCCCACTGGCCGTTGTTGGCGCCGTTGTTCCACTCCAGAGAATCCCCCTGGCCCGACACCGACAGGTTGACCTGGGTAGCGTTGGTGACCACGGTGAAAGTGTAACGGGACGGCGCCGTCATGGACGCGGTCACCGGGCTGTTCAGGGTTAGAGCGCCAGTATAAGTGAAAAGCGTGTAAGTGCCGGTGGCCAAGGATCCTTCGTAAGGATTGATGTTAATGGTGTTGCCGTTCAGGGTCAAATTGCCCGTGACGGCAATTAAATCGTTGGCCCCACCGGCCCCGGCCGTCGAAGACAAATCCATCGTCAAGGCGGCACTGCCTTCGAGTGTAAACCCGCCGCCGGCGCTGAACGTTCCCGCAACACCCGCGCCACCAGGCAGGAATGTGCCATACACGTCCACCAGACCGTTCGCCGTGCCGCCGCCCGAAAGCGTCGTTCCCGATTCACTCGTAATGCCGGAACCGATAAGGCCGTTGAGCACCAGTTGGCCGTTGTACAACAACACGCCGCCGCTGAAGGACGGGCTGTTGCCATCGAGGACGGTCGTTGTCTTGGTAAAAGACGCCCGAACCGCTCAGGACGTTGCTGAGGGTCAACGTCGTGCCACTGGCAATGCAAAATATATCAAAACCCGCTTCCAGCGTCGTCGCCCCGTTCATCACGTTGTTCCCGGAGCTATTGATGATGTAGGCGCCGCTCTGGACGTCCACATTCTTGTTAATAAAGACGTCCGCGCCATAAGGCTGCAACGCGGCGCCGGGGGAAATAGTCAGCGTGGCGCTGGGATCGCCAAACGTTGTTGAGCCGACCACGCCGAGGTTTCCGGAAGCAACGGTGATGTTGGCCAGCGGCGACTGCACGGACAAATTCTTCCATTCGAAATAGCCCCCGCCGTTGAGCGTCAGATTGTAGGCGCCCAATGCCCCCAGAACACTTCCACCGCCGGACGACCCCAAGTCCCAACGGTTGCTGGAAGTCTGGAAGGCAAACGTCGCATCGCCAGCCAGCATGATGCTGGTGTCCAGACCGGAACTGCTGTCGTAAACCTGGGTACCACTGTTAACGATCGCGCCGTTGCCACCCACGCCGTTTCCGGAAACGATCATTGGCTTGGTCGCCGAGTTACCATTCGCGTCGAGCGTCGAACCACTGTTAATAGTCAGGTTGTTGGTGCCTGTCCCGGCAGCAGAACTGCTGCCGAGCTTCAGGGTGCTGCCATTGGTCACGATCACCGGACCGCTGAAGCTGTTGGCGCCGCTCAACAAGAGAGTGCCTCCGGCGCCCGCTTGCGCCAGCCCGCCCGAACCGGAAATGGTGCTGCTCACCGTCGGAGTGTCCGTGCGGCCGAAGACCAACAGGCCGTTGTCGGCGATGGTGCCGGACGGCAGGTTACCGCTGGTGTCATTGTTGCCCACTTGCAATACGCCGCCGCCGAGGGTGACACCGCCGGTGAAGTCATTGCTCCCCCCATTGTCAATCAGCAATGTGCCGGCGCCTTGTTTGACCAAGGCGGTGCTGCCGGTAAGCCGGCCGCTGCCGTTGAACGTATAATCGGGCGAGGTGTTGCTGACAGTGAGGCTGTTCGGGGAAAGCGTCGTGGTGAGGTTGACCGTGGTAGTGGCCGCGCCGTCCAGAAACTGCACCGAGTCGCCATTGGCGTACGTGGCAGGGCTGCCTCCGGCCAGCCAGTTCTGGCTGGTTGTATCCCAATTGCCGTTAGCTGAGCCGGTCCAGGTCTCCACCGACGGTCCGCTGGTCAGGACCAAATCCACGGACCCATTGGCGACGTTGTTGGAAAGGTAACCGGCGACCAACGGAGGCACGGTGCCCAGACCAAAATCATATCCTGAACCGCCAATGCTGGCCGGGTATTTAATGAGCGTGATTTGAACCGGATAACTGGGGAACACCGGCACTGTCGAGATGTTGACAATGTTCGTCGTGCCGGCGGTCGTCAGGCTGCCGACAACGATGTTGGTTGAAGCGCCTTCGACCGTCAAATTGAGTGTCGAGTTGGCGAGAGAAAGGCTGCTCACGGGCGACGCCGAGGTGCCGGCCGTGCCGGTAACCGTGAATGTGCCGTTCGTCACGTTGATCGTGCCGGAACCGGCGCCGTTGACAATGTTGGCGACGGCAAGCGTTCCACCGTTGACGTTTATGTTGCCTGCGGTGCCCGGCGTGAGAGTGCCGGTCACGGCGGCCAGTGTGAGCGTGCTGTTAACCGTCAGCGTCGCGTTGGTGCCCATATTGACAATGCCCACGCCCGTGCCGCCACTGCTGACTTCCTGGTTGCCAATGGTGGCGTTGTTAACGTTGACCGTGCCGTTGTTAAAGTTCAAGGTGCCTTGCGAATTCGCCCCGGCGCCGTTGGCTTGGCCCAGTTGCATTGTGTTCGCCATCAGCGTGTTGCTGCCACCGGTGAAATCGCAAAGGCCGTATCCGGGAGTTTGCGCTCCGGCGAAACCGATGTAAAAATTGGCAATGCGGCCGCTGCCGCCGTTGCCGCCCAAATAAGCCGTCGGCGTGTTCGTGCCGTCCACAAAGGCCGGGTTGAAGGCCAACACGGCTCCCTCCAGCCCCGTGCCCGGGCCGCCCACAACCAGGTTGCCGGTGCCAGTCAGGATGTCGTTCCAAATTCCCAGATAGACTCCGCACGTTAAGGAATTGGTGCCGGGCTGGTTACCAATCTGGAAATCATTCCCCAATGAAATGTTATTGGTCTTGGCAAGATACAACGTGCCGTTTTCGTTGGGGGTGTAGCTATTGGGGCTTGGGTTTCCGTAGGCCACGTGGATGAAATTGCCGCTGCCCGCGCCGGCGTAATCGAAAAAGTTATCCAGGCCCGAGAGGTCCAGTGTGATATTATGGCTGTCGCCGGACGTTGGCGATCCCTGGCTCACCCAAAGGTTGGCAGCCGAGCCCGCCATGCTCAACGTTCCGCCGCTGCCCGTGATGGTGATGATCTCCACCGCGTTGGCCGGAGCGGGGGTGCTTCCATTCAACTGGTCGGCCCCCACCGCCAGGTAGCCGTGATTGCCCACCCCCACGGTCATCGTTATCCCGGGGTCAATGAGTGTCGTGTAATTGCCGTTGGTGGGAATATAGTCCAGTTCCCAGATGGGCATCTGGGAGATGCCGGCGGTGCTGTCCAGGACGTTGTTGACGGATTCGTCCGTGTTGGCATTGGTGCCGACGCCGGTGAACTCCACTTCGTTGTAATAGGTTGAACTGTTGACCCAAGTGCCGGGTGGCTTCGGCCAATTAGCGGCGTCGCTCCAATTGGTCGTCGCGGTGGTGTTGGGAATGCCACCCCAGTAGGCGTACGCGGCGTGTGATGAATAGTTGGCAAGCAAACTCAGAGCCAGCACCGCGGCTCGCCCCGTGGAGTAAAATAAATGGAGCGGACCTCGCGCCCAGGAGGAAAATACTCCACGGGGCGAGCCGGTGGAGTAGCGGCACGAGTCAGCCCACGGGAAACGGCACAAATTACCCCACGGGGCGAGGCTGGCGTTTCCTGTCAATTCGGCAACCTTGGGTGTTACTTTCATAGTCTTGCTCTTGGTTTGATTTTAGTCCGGCAACGAGAACAACTTGGGCGGATCAAAAACCATCCCGAATCCGCAACGATTGCTCTCCTTTGGCGATGAACATTTCACCACCTCTTTGTTTCAACTGGCAAATTCACTACGCCCGACCGACATTTGCATGCGATCTCAAGACCTGCCCGCCTTTTGGAATGGCGGGATTGTCTCACGGTCAGAAAAACTCTAACTCTTTCTCTTTAGCGCCAGTCCCAAAAGCACGGCAGCTCCCACGCCGGCGAGAGCCAAGCTGGTCGGCTCGGGTATCGGCAGATTGTACGCCATGTTCGGCGCCGGATAGATTGAATCGGTAGGACCATTCGGTGCGCCTGGACCGTTGTCAGGAACGTCGCCATTGGCATTGTCCTGGTTTGGCGGCATCCCCGGGTAATTCCCAGCCGTGTCGTAGACTCCCGCGCGCGTGAATTCCCAACCGCTCCCTGCCTGGACCATTGGACTGTTGGGATCGCCACTCGAAACCCCATTCACCACATTCCATGTGATCTGGCCATTGGCTCCGGGATCCGGGGAATTGTTGTTGATCAAACTCCCCCAGGAGTCCACGCCGCCGACGACCGATGCGCCGATGTCGTAATAATGCTGATAAGTCAGCGTCACAGTCGAGGACAACTGCACCCAGGCGTAACCATCGTAGATCAAGGGGTCTCCCGCCGGCACCACGGCCGAAGCAACGATGCTTCCATTGCCATGATTCCAAATCGTCACCGTATGGTCCATCTGCAAAGGCGTTCCCGTGGGATCCGCGTAACCCAACCAGTTTATAGCTACATTATAGTAATAAGGGGTGTAGAAAATACCGCCGACCGTTCCCGTAAACGTGCTTTGAGGCAGGGTCTGCAGAGGCTCATTTGGTAGGTAAAGGATAGAGTTATCGGGTTGGACATACGCAAGCGCGGACGGAGCCAGCGCGAGGCACGCCACGGCCCCACACGCGATTAAGTAACGCTTCAGGTTCATATGTTTCATACGTTGTTTATTGGTTTATCGCCGTTGATTTTGACACCCTATACCTGCGGCCGGCGGTGCGGCCTGGCCGAGCATATGCAAGTTGCAATGTTCAGGATTAGTGGTCATGTTCATTAGAATAGCACCGCGCGCAAAAATGGAAATGGACAACCCGCCGAACCGTATGGACAATTGACCGCTCGCAATCGTCGGTGTGTCGGCTTGCGTTGACAGGAATTTGGTACTTTTCCCTGCCCCGCCCTCGCAAATTGGACGCGACAAGGAGAGAGTTCGGCTACGACAGAGCAACGCCGGAATTGGAGTGGGAACTGCATCCGGACAGGCTGAACTAAGCCTGACGTCCATGACAATGCGGCCTTGTCGAAAGTTTTCACGGCCGCTTCCGGGACAAAGATTTGAGCCGGAAGCAACTGTGGACGTTGATGGAACCGGGGGGAGCGATCGCAGACCACAGGCATGAATACGACCAATAACGGGCGCGCAGCCGGCTGGGCTGCAAGGATTGCATGAGGAGATTCTTGCGGCGAGTGCTCAACACCTCGATCTTCACCACAGGGGGCGACGACCTGCCCGGCCTTTCCCAAAAATTGCGGGGTTTTCCTTGGACAAAATCCTTGAAGCATGGAAGCATATCTGCTGAACAATCCGAAATGATGCAATCACAACCGGCATGGCGAACCAGGGCGCGGAAGTATGCGCGGGCGGGAGCGTTTCTGGCTGCGGGGTTGGGCGCAGTTCTGGGTGGGGACAGGGTAGTCTGCGGGGCGACGACGAATTTCAACTGGATAGCGGCTTCACCAGCCGACTATTCCGTGGCTGCGGATTGGGACAGAGGAACTGTGCCCGGCAGCAGCGGGCCGGGCATCAATTATGTCGCCTTGTTCACCAATAACATCGCTTGCACTTATTACAGCAATTCCAGCGCGGTGCTGGACAACTATTGGGTTGGCCAGATGTCTTTGGGAGCGTGGAACAACAGCACCGGCACATTCGTCTTGAACGGTGGCACGTTGACGGTCAGCAATGCCCAAAACTACTACGCCGTGACGATCGGCGGGCGCGACGGTGCGGGCGGCGTGGGTGGTAATTCTTTTTCGTCAAGCTCCGGCGCAAACAGCGTCGGCAATTTTACCATGAACGGCGGCGCGCTGACGGTGGCACGATCCGGCACGGGTTATTATCATCAGGATTCATTCATTTTGGGGCTGGGCACAAACTCTGTCGGGACGTTCACTCTCAACGGCGGCACGGCGAATTTTCTGTGCGGCATTGAAGCGGGCATTTATGGCGCCGGCGTTATCACGGTCAACGGCGGCGCGCTGGTGGACAACGGCTGGTTCAGCTTCGGACGCGGCAATGGCAGCACTTTTGGTTTCGGCACATTTAACCTGACCGCCGGCGCGGTGTATGTTTTGCCGAATTTTAGCGGCGGAACCACCAGCGCAGGCAATGGCGGTTTTAACCTGTGTCAAGGCGGCACCGGTGCCACCGGAAACATCAGCGGCGGCACGCTTTACTGCTACCTGATTGGGATGACCGGCAATGCCAATATCCCCAGGGACACGCTTAATGTCAGCGGTGGCACGCTTTACATCGGTCCTGGCGGCGTGAGCGGCACCTCGTCCGGCAGCAGTGATCAATCCGTCAACATTTCCGGCGGCACGTTTCACACGGTTGACATGATTGGCGTTGGAAACGGCGGCGTGGCCGGTGACACCAACGTGGACATTTTGAGTGACGGCACAAATTGGGTTTGGGCGTCCACTCCGTCGGTCAATCTGACCAACAGTTCATTTTTAGTGAATGGAACAAGCGGGCCGGGCTATGTGACCTTTGCTCCGGAACTGGGACGAACGATTACCTTGGGCAACATGTGGAGCGGGGTTGGCGGCTTGATGGTGGACGGACCCGGAACCGTGGCCCTGTCCGGGAACAACAGCTATACCGGCGACACCACCGTTCAACAGGGCACGCTGACAATGCTTGGGTCAGGCTCCATCGCCGCCAGCTTGAATATCATCGTCGTGCCCGGCGCGATGTTCTCCGGGCCGGGATCGGCACCGGCCTACACGTTGGGCGCAAGCCAGACGCTGGCCAACAGCAGCTCGACGGCGATGCTTGGAGGCGATCTCAATTCAGGGCCGGGGACGGTGGCGTTGAATTACACGCCGGGCACGCCGGCGTTCACCGTCCTCAACGGCGCACTCGGACTCTCCACCGCCAGCACCATCATCGTCAATAACACCGGGGCGCCGTTGGGCGCCGGCAGTTACAGGATCATCTCCGCCGGGGCCGGCGGGTCGGTGAGCACGCCTGGCGGGTTGCCCGGAGTGATCGTAACCGGCGGCGGGGTCGTCGCCGGACAATACGCTTCCTTGAGCGTTTCCGGCAATGAATTGTATCTGATCGTGACGAGCGACCGTCCGCCGGTAATCGCCAATGTTGTGACGAACAACGTATTCGTTGGATCGTCCTGGCAGATCGCGATCACGAATCTGGCGAATCTGGCGGGCTGGAGCGATCCGGACGGCGATCCGATCACCTTAAGCAGCGTCGGGCCGACCAGCGCCAACGGAATAAACATCATCAGCGACGGCACCAATATCTATTACAACGGCGGTGTGGCAGCGGATGATTACTTCAATTATACCATCACCGACGGGCAATTGTCCGCCGTTGGAGCCGTCCAATTGCAGGTCTTGAATCCCACGGCGGCCATTCCAACCGACACCAATAATGTGATGTCGCTGGACGGAACGTGGCGGTTCTATCTCGAACAGACCAATTTGAATTTTGGCACTTTGCCGAACATTGTGCTGCCGCCGGACAGTCAGTCGTTTCAAGACTTGAACTTCGTGGACGGCGCCGGGTGGACCAACATCGTCGTGCCCGGGAACTGGGAAATGTTCGGATTTTCTCCCTGCACTTACTACGGGCCGGACAACACGTGCGGACTTTACCAGGATTGGATCCAGATTCCGCAATCCTGGCAGGGCCGGCGCGTCTATCTGCAATTCGACGGCGTGCTGGCGGGAGCGGAAATCTGGCTCAATGGCCAGCCGGTCCCGGTGAACGAGCCGAGTTGGGGCATCGTGAATTATCATGAAAGCGGCTGGACCAGCTTTCAAGTGGACGTGACCGCACAAGCCAGATTTGGAACGACCAATCTCCTGGCCGTGCGGGTCATCAAGAACACGCCGTCTGTGGATTTGGAAACGGGCGATTATTTTGTCTTGGGCGGCATTTATCAGCCGGTGACGCTTTATTCCGTGCCGCAAACGAATTTTGCCGATGTGCAGGTGGAAACGCATTTGCTCACGACTAACAGCGCTGAAGTGGATGTGTCGGCGGATGTGACTGAAGGGGACGCCTCGACTCCGGTTTCGATGATTTTGGACGGCGTGGAAACCGACACAACCGCCACGAACGGCAAAGCGGTTTTCACGCAGGTTATCAGTCAACCCAGGCTTTGGTCGGCGGAATTTCCCAATCTCTACGACCTCACTTTGCAATTGAAGAGCACGAACGGGCAAGTGACTGAAACGGTGACCAATCGCATTGGGATCCGTGAAGTCACCATCACCAACGGCGTGCTGTGCTTGAACGGCGTGCCGGTGAAGTTTGCGGGCGTTTGCGACCATGCTTCTTCGGCGACCAACGGCAGCGCGCTGGGCTTGGACTTCTGGCTCAATGAAATCAAGCTGATGAAGGCGGCAAACATCAACGCCATTCGCACGACGCATTATCCTCCCGACCCGGCATTTTTTGAGGCGTGCGATGAACTGGGAATGTATGTGATGGACGAACTGCCTTATTGCTGGGTCAGCTCCGTCAATAACGCGAACATGACGCCGGCCTTTGAGCAGCGCGCGCGGGAAACCATCCGCCGCGACCGGAACCATCCGTGCGTTGTCGTCTGGCCCATCGGCAACGAAAACAGCGCGGGCAACAACCTGCAGGATGTCGCCAATCTGGTAAAATCGCTCGACCCGACGCGCCCGCGGTCGGTCTCCGTTTTTAACGCCTCGCAATACAACGTGGATCTTTCGGACTCGCATTATCCCAGCATCTCCGGAATGCAATCGGACGCTGCCAACGCGGCGGCGACCGGGCATCCGTTCATTTTTCTGGAGAACCCCAACACGTGGGACATCCGCCTGGCTGCTGATGCGGGAATGTATGAGCGCTGGGGCATCTGCCTGCAACGGACGTGGGACATCTGCGTGCAATCCAACGGCGTTTGCGGCACGTTCCCGTTTGAATGGTCGGACCGCTCCGTCCAAGACCCGAACCCGGATTCGGATTACTCCAACGGGAGCGTTCAACGGCTTTATTCCTTCCCCGACATCAGTGTTCATTTGTTGAAGATAAAAGGCATGGTGGACGGCTTTCGCAACGAGCGGGCCAGCGTGTATGAAGCGAAGATGATTTACTCGCCGATTCAAATCAGCAGCAACAGTCTGGTTGTTTCGACCGGGCAGGTTTCATTCGCGGTCCAAAACCGTTATTCCTTCACCGACTTGTCCTATTTGACGACGGCGTGGCAATTGCAGCGGAGCGGAACAACCATTGCGTCCGGCAACACGAACATCAGCCTGCCGCCGCTGACCAGCGGCACGGCGCAACTCTCAATTCCCGCGAACGCGCTGGCCTATGCCGACACGTTGCGGCTCGGTTTCATGCATCCGAACGGCAACGACGTTTACGCGTATCAATTCGCCCTGACAAACGCGGTGGTCACTTCACAGATGAGCACGAACCTGCCGGCGAACCTGCCGATTCCGCAGTTCAATCTGATTACGCGGAGCAATTACAACAATCCGGGATATTGGACATTGACAGCGCGCTTTCCGGCGAGTCTGACCAACGTCGTGTTGACGCCAGCCAACGCCACCACGCTCGCCCAACTGCAATCACTCTCGGCCACGGTCATCGGCGGAATCAACGGATTGCTGGTTCTCGGAACCGTTCAGGCTGGATTTACCAACAACTTCTTTTCCTACACGTTCCACTGGACCGGACCGAGTTGGGAAATTCAGGAATTGGGCTGGGCATTTCAGATGCCGACGAATTGCGACCATTTCTCCTGGAACCGCGCCGCGCGCTGGACGGTTTATCCCGCCACCGACATCGGGCGCGCGGCCGGTGTGGCCACACCCGACTCGGCCAACGTGGAATATCCGTTCATGTATCGGCCGGACTCCTTCGATTTCAATTCAACCAAATACGACTGCAACTGGGCGGCCTTGACCACGGCGTCGGGCAACGGACTGCGGGTGGCGTTCAGTCCGCAACTGCGGTTTCACTGCAAGGCCGATGCGGCCACCAACGGCCCGGGCTACGTGCTGTATGTGAACCAGCAGGTCAGCCCGCCAAACGACATCAGCGCAAACGTGGTTTCGGATTTGTATATGACGTTGAGCTCCGGCAACGTCGTCCAAGGCAGTTTCACCGTCGGCTCGAATTCCAATCTGGTGAGCAGCGCCACGAACGATGTGCCCCGGGGGATGAGCATTCTCTACTCGACGGGCGGCGGCGCTGGTGGAAACCAGGTGGAGTTGGATTTTAGCGGCGGCAGCAACACGAATTACAGCGTGTGGGCTTCGACGAATCTGATGAATTGGGAATGGGAAGGAACGG
>Ga0335081_10001801_pt1 | contig 33925 bp, 26 predicted proteins | sample Lox_Sample_35_FD_206713 | JGI IMG/M metagenome (GOLD analysis project Ga0335081, IMG submission 206713) | Soil microbial communities from Loxahatchee National Wildlife Refuge, Florida, United States - Lox_Sample_3.5 | ecosystem: Environmental > Terrestrial > Soil > Wetlands | place: USA...
AGCGTGCCGTCGGCTGCTTCCTCGAACTTGCCGATCCGCTGCGCAACGGACCCCGTAAAGGCCCCCTTTTCGCAGCCGAAGAGCTCCGCTTCGATCAGTTCCCGCGGGATCGCCGCACAGTTTACGGTAACGAAGGGCCTGGTGGAACGGTTGCTGCAATAATGAAGGTTGCAGGCAACAACCTCCTTGCCGGTGCCGGTCTCACCCTGGATAAGGACGCTGCTTTCGGAATCCTTTACCGCCGCGATCGTTTGACGGACGCGGGCCAGCGCAGGGGAAGCGCCGATGATGGGACTGGCGTTGTTCTCTGTCAGCCGCCGCAGCTGCGCCTGCTCGACCTCTTTTTGCATCGCGTGCTGTCCGACAGCCTGTTCCAGGACCGACTTCAGCTTGCCGTAATCGGGTGGCTTGATGAAATAGTAAAAAGCGCCGTTGGTCATCGCAGAGACCGCGGATTCCACCGTGCCGTAGGCGGTGAGGAACATGACCGGTATGTGCGGGTTATGCTCGTGGATATAGTCGAACAGGTGGAAGCCGTCCCGCACCGGCATCTTGACGTCGGTGATAATGGCGTCTACCGCCTCGTCGCGAATGATCCCGATCGCCCGGTCCACGTTCACCGACTCCCGGGTCGTGTAGCCCTCTTGCCGGAGAATTGCCGATAGGACCTTCAAAGCGTTCGGTTCATCATCTACGATCAATACCGTTCCCTTGTCCGTCATATCGCACCTGCCCGCGACTCCGCCAAAGGCAGATAGAGCCGCACGGATGTCCCTTCGTTTTTCTTACTTTCGATTTTCAAATGACCGCCGTAATATTTGAGCACTTCATAAGCGATGAAAAGACCGAACCCTTTGCCGGCGCTGTTCGTGCGCTCGGAGAGGTTGCCCATTGTCTGGTCGGTCATGCCTGGGCCTGTATCGGATACGCCGATGACGACAAAGGTCGAGTCCGACATCGTCTCGGTGGAGGTCCTGACCGTGAGTGTCCCTCCCCCCTTCATGGCGTCGATTGCGTTATTGACCACGTTCAGAAGAGCCTGCTCAACGTGGAAAGCGTCGACCGTCACCAGGGGAACCTCGCGAAGATCGAAAAACGGAGTGATATTCTGAGCAGAGACCTGATACGCCGTGAACACCTGTATTTTCTTCAGAAGGGAGTTGATGTCGGTGGATGCCCGTTCGGCATCGGAGAGAGAGGAACTGAGGAACCGCGAGATAAAAAGCTCAAGCCGGGAGATTTCCTCCTCCATCATCTTCGTGAACTCAATGAGCGGCGCTTCATAGCTGTATTTTTCCCGGAGGTATACGACCGATCCCTTGATCGCATTCAACGGATTGCGTACTCCGTGCGCGAGCGTTGATGCCATCTTGCCGATATCAATGAGCCGCTGAGAGTCCGTAAGTTTCTTGGCGATTGAGCATGGCGTTTGGGGTCGCACCGTTACCCTGATCTCGTTCACAACGCCATTGCCGTTCCACGCGGGATTGATCGTAATGTCAGCGCTGAAGTGAGCATAGAGGCAGGGCAAAGAATATCCTTCCAGCTGAACAGGATGCTTTCGTTGCGCAGCGACTGACAGGGCGTCATCTTCGCCGAGAAAGATCCGGGGAAATATTTCATAATATTTTTTGCCTTCCAGCTCACTCCCCGAAGATCCGCGCAGCTCATCCCCACCGCTCTCTTGCCATGAGCGTAGATTGAGTTCTCCATCGGTGGAAAAAGTAATTGCTTTCATAAGATGAATGATTTGTTATGGAACATGCCCGGCTCAGGGATTCAGACCCTGCCAGACTTGCTCCTCCAACGGCAAAATGTCCAAGCCAGCCGTTTCCTGAGTTAAGTCAGATGAGCAGGATTGACGCCGCCCAGGGGAATCATATATATTCCAAGTTACGCTCAAAATTACTTGGGTGAATGTTTATAAGAAGAAGGTAAATCTTTTACATTGCAATAACATGACAAAAGTAGAAAATTTGCTGCTAGGCGCCTTTTTTCGTCTGATACCCGGGATAATACCAATTTGCTGCGATTAGAAATAAAATTATTTGTCTGTAATCAAATTTAACAAAAATTAGCTGAATGTCAAGCCAGCGTATCGTTTCCCGACATAGTGGGCGTGTACCGTTGTGATCATAAACCTTTAATCCTAAAGATATGCCCGGAACTCCCTGAAATGGATATCGTTCTGGCTAAGAAGTACCTGTTTCTATTTCAATTGTAGCTGGCAACACAGATCCGAAATATTGTGATAATAAATTAATACAAACAATACTTTTTGTTTGATACTTTATAATTATGCGTTTTATAATCTCAATATTAAATAGCAAAAGCAATACCAAAATTACAACACCAAGTGAATGTTTTCATATCAAATAATTACGATCAATGCCTTAAATAAATCTAAAGTAAGAGGGTCAATATGAGTGGCCATATTAGACATGGGGATTCATTTTGAATGAGTTGTTTATATCTCCTGTATGAGTGATTATTTTAACGAGTCGGTGCTATTAAACAGTGATCTCTGGCCAAAGCCGTTACAGATTGAATCGAGATGATACCATTATCTCTTATCTTATCATGTATCGATACTATCATTGTCTGCTACCCCAGGCTAGATTCCACTATGGTCTAGGTGTTATCTTCTGGATATCAATAGTCCACGATAGGGTTCCTATGCAATCTCGAAGGGGTTTTAGCTCTTGTACGCTATTATGAATAAATTTAATTAACTTAACTATAAAATTCAATGCGTTATGTATGTAGGTGACTATTAATTATGGATAATTATGGAAAATAACAATACATGTGGAAAAATCAAAAAAATAATGTCATGCAGGTTTAGGTGATTCTATAGCATAACCGAGTTGAGTGCAATCATTAAATTGGGGTATTTATTGGTGAAGACTATAGTATTATATAAAAGCAGTTGTATAGCTTGAATCTTTAAAAAATGATAGTTAGTTTTTGAGGAAGCAAATATTGATTGAACATATCGTGTCATCCGGTCGGTGTTGGACAATCAGGATTGCATGGGCTGACGATTCTGCGGCCAGAATTGCTCTATCTTCATCAATTACCGGAAATGGGATTAGCATTCAGAAGAATGCCTCCACAAACTCATTGCAATGGCGATAAATATGATATAAAATCGCCGTCGTACCTACAGCAGTCTCCGATGTCTCTCTCACATTTAGACTTCCGCCGATGGATTGACAAGCCATGGATATGAAACCAGAGCTCCAGTATCAATCTATACCAAAGTTACATGATGCAGGGGAAGTCGAGGCGGCTCCGTGAAGAAGAGACCCGCATGACCGGACGGCCAACTGTCAATACGAACAGACGTAATCTCAGCTTGCATCGCTTTGCGTCAATGGTTCATCCCGCTCCTTGTCTTCGTCATCTATAAGATAATTAGATATTTATGCCATAGCGTATCCTGGCTGGCGGCCAGAATAATTCCAGGGGAAATACTCATGATCCTCGTAACCAACGACGATGGTGTCTATTCGCCGGGAATCCAGGTGCTGGCCAAGCGGCTGCGCGAACTGGACTCCGTCGTCATTGTCGCGCCTGATCGAGAACGGAGCGCTGCCGGCCATTCGATGACCCTGCACCGCCCGCTCCTGATCGAAGAGATCAGGGATTCCCTGTACTGCGTAAACGGCACGCCCACGGACTGCGTCAACATCGCGGTCAAGGGGCTGCTGAAGGAGGCGCCGAAGCTGGTTGTTTCCGGGATCAACAAAGGGCCCAACCTGGGAGATGATGTGACCTATTCGGGCACCGTGGCCGGCGCTATGGAAGGGATCCTGCTGGGGATTCCCTCCGTGGCCGTTTCTCTTAATGGGCGCGAGGATTTCCGTTTTGCCGAGGCAGCGGAGGTCGCGCTCAGCACAGCCCGTCAGGTACTGAAACAGGGGCTCCCGGCAGGGACTCTCTTGAATATCAACGTCCCGAACCTTCCGATGGAAGAAATCCGGGGGACGCGCATCACCCGTCTGGGCAAGCGCATCTATCACCAGATGACGGTCGAGCGTCTCGACCCACGGGGAAAGAAATATTACTGGATCGGCGGCGGAGAGCCGGACTGGGAGCGCGAGGAGGGGACGGACTTCGATGCCGTGGACCGCAGGATGGTGTCAATAACACCGCTCCACCTCGATCTTACGCATTATCCGTCGTTCGATCTGATCCGGAACCTGGAGTCCCTGGATTACGCGCGTATTGTGCGCAGGGAGCCTGAGTGATCAACGCTGAAAAAGAACGCATGCGGATGGTTGAGGAGCAGATCGTCGCACGCGGAGTCAGGGATGAACGGGTCCTCGCAGCCATGCGCAAGGTTCCCCGCCATGTGTTCCTGCCCGAGGCCATGCGGGGAATGGCCTACGCCGATAACGCGCTTCCCATCGGAGAAAACCAGACCATGTCCCAGCCGTACATGGTTGCGATCATGAGCGAGCTTCTCGGCCTCAAGGGCACGGAACGCGTGCTCGAGATAGGGACCGGCTCCGGCTATCAGGCGGCCGTGCTTGCAGAGCTGTGCGCGAAGGTATACACCGTCGAGCGAGTCAAGATCCTGGCCGAGAAGGCCCGGTCCACGCTTGACCGGCTGGGTTATCAAAGCGTTGCGATCAAGGTCTATGACGGCACCTACGGCTGGAAAGATGCGGCCCCCTTCGACGCAATTATGGTCACTGCAGGCGCGCCTGATGTGCCGTCGCCACTGGTCGAACAATTGAAGGTGGGCGGCGGGATGGTGATCCCCGTCGGTGACCGGTTCGGCCAGCGGCTCATGAAGGTGGTCAGGACCTCAGAAGGCCCGGTGACCGAATCGAGCATTCCCTGCGTGTTCGTGCCGCTCATCGGCAACCATGCGTGGAAGGAGTAGAGTAGCCGTCATGAGTACATTCCCCTCTTAATGCTTTTCCCCTTTCACCATCTCTTCCGAAACGATCACCTGATACAGAACCGACAACGCCAGCCCGATGGCCCCTCCGAGAACAGCCCCGACCAGGACATCCGTAGGATAATGAACGCCGAGATAGACCCTCGAAAACGCAATCAGCGAGGCGAGAACAAGAGGATACAAGCGTCCACCGGGAATGATATACTCCCGCGTCAGGTAAAAAAGCGGAACGGCGAAGGCGAAGGAACTGATAGCGTGGCCGGACGGCATAGAGTATGATTTCGGACAGGGGAGGATGAGCCTGACTCCTTCGAGGGCGCGGCACGGCCGCACCCGTGCAACAGCATCTTTCATCCAGTCCTCCACGAACCCTACTATATATACTGCGCAGCAGGCGACCAGAAGGGCTCCTATTGCCGTGCCGAGATAGGTTTTGCCCCGGTTGTTTTTCTGATATGCCGCCCGCAGGAGCATGGCGAGCAGAAAGGGGAGAATGAGAAGGTAGCCCCGGAGTGAGAGGGAAGGCATGAGGATGTCGAATCCCGGGTTTGTCAGGCCATGATTGACCAGGAACAGGAGCTGCGCGTCGAGGGACTGGAGTGTCATCGCCGGATACTTACTCCTGCCGGCTGCAACACTTGATGACGTGCGTGTCGCTCACCTCGATAAGCCCGTTTTCAACGATGGCGGAGATGTCCTTCAGGACTTCGTTGATCATCTCTTCCGAATCCACGACCTCGATCTTGACCGGGAGAGAGGTGGAAAGCTCGAGGATCTTGGCGGTGTGAAACACCCTGTCGCTGCCATATCCTTCGACCCCCCGGAACACGCTCGCTCCGGAAATCTTCTTTTTATAGAAGACGTCCAGAAGCGCTTCGTACACAGGCTTGCCGTGGGTCTTGTCCGCTTCTTCGACGAAGATCGTGAGTTTCTTCGCAGGGCCGCTCTTGATCATGAGATTCTCCTTTGAAATTCAGTCACGGACACACACGGAGAGGGTCTGAAATGGAACATGACGGGAATTGCGGGCTGCTATCGCCGCCTTTACACTACTTTTCAACTTCCGCTCTTGTTTGCCTCCGTGTCCCTGTGGCTGGCATCATGTGCTTTTTGCCAAGACCTCGCCGAGCTTCAACGCGATAAAGCCGACAAAAACACTCAAGACTACGTTCAGGCTCGCGTAAAGCCACTCACCATCCTTGAGCAGGGTTCCGGTTTCATATTCGAAGGTGGAGAATGTCGTGTAGGCGCCGAGGAATCCGACAACAAGGAACAGCCGCCATTGCGGGTTTTCAATGATCCGCTCGGTCATGAGGGTCATGAGGAGGCCGATGATAAAACTTCCGCTTACATTAATAATGAACGTCCCGAGCGGAAAGCTCCTCCCCCACCGTTCGCCGATCCAGACCGCGACAAGATACCGAACGACGGCGCCGATGAACCCGCCGATCCCTATGATGAGAATGTTTAGCATGAACGCAGGGCGAAAGGAACAGGTACGGCTCATTCATAGCAAAGTATCGCGTTGAAGTCAACCAAAATGGTTTCCGCAGGGTAGGGGAGTATGATGGCCGTCATAGAAAATGCTGCAAAAGAGGTTTAAAAAGAGATATAATAAATCAGCAAATCCATAGGCCAAGGAGAACCGGACATGAAGGAAAAAGTTGAAGAGGCACTGAAACAGGTTAGGCCGGCGCTGCAACGGGACGGAGGAGACATCGAACTCGTGAGCGTCGATGAGAAGGGCACGGTCAAGGTCAGGCTGAAGGGCGCCTGCGGAGCATGTCCGATGTCGACGATGACTCTCAAAAACGGTGTCGAGAAATACCTTAAGCAGCACATACCGGAGGTCAAGGAAGTGGTCCAGGTGGCATAGTCCGCCTGAGGGTGGACTTTTCGGAGCATTACCTTTGTGCATGCGGTGTACCTTCATATAGAGCAGAGGGGGCAGGCGGGCAATTCTTGTTCAACACCACCCCCTTTTTTTTCGCCACTCCAAGAATCAGCTGCCCAATTCAGCACGATTATTCCTCTTCTGTTTCTGCTCGTAACACCCCGCCCGGCTCACCTTCGTCCGAGAAATTGCTTGACACATCAGCATGGTTCTGTTATAAATTTTGCGGCTTTTTAAATATTCTCAAGCTGTAATTTCATAGCGATGGCAGGTGAGACCGAATGGAAGCCACGACTGAAAAAGCACGCAGCACGTTCAGCGGAGGTGTGCATCCTGCTGATAACAAAAGCCTCACAGCGCACAAGCCTACTGTCACCGCAGCGATCCCCAAGCGAGCAACCATCCCCTTGAGCCAGCATATCGGCGCTCCCACCAAGCCCCTCGTCGTCATCGGACAGGAAGTCAAAAAAGGCGAGAAGATCGCCGAGACGACCGGGTTCGTGTCCGCTCCGGTTCACGCGTCGATCTCAGGCAAGGTCGTGGCAATCGGCAATTTCCCGCATATCCTCGGCTCCGAAATGCCCTCGATCGTGATCGAGAGCGACGGGAAGGACGAATGGGTCGCAGGGCTCAAGGAAACTTCGGACTACGACAAGCTGAGCCCCGATGAGCTCAAGAAGATGGTCCAGGACGCCGGCATCGTGGGCATGGGCGGGGCCACCTTCCCGACACACGTCAAACTGTCTCCACCGAAAGAGAAGCCCATCGACGTGGTGATCCTGAACGGCGCCGAGTGCGAGCCCTTCCTGACCTCCGACCACCGTCTCATGCTGGAAAAGCCGAAAGAGGTCATCGAAGGCCTCAAGATCCTCATGAGGATACTGGGCGTCGGCAAAGGCTACATCGGGATCGAAGCCAATAAGCCTGACGCGATCGATACCATGACCAGGTCCGCTGTGGGTTCGCCCGAGATCAAGGTCTGGCCGGTCAGGGTGAAATACCCGCAGGGTGCGGAAAAGATGCTTATCAAGGCCATCGCCGGGCGGACCGTTCCGGCCGGCGGCCTCCCCATGGATGTCGGCGTAGTGGTTCAGAACGTGGGCACGGCCGCCGCGATCTATGATGCAGTCCGTTCCGGCAGGCCTCTCATCGAACGCTACGTGACCGTGACCGGCAGGGGTGTGAAAGAGCCCAAGAACTTCCTCGCCCGCATCGGCACGCCATTTTCGCAGCTCATCGAGGAAGCGGGGGGATTGACGGAAAATGCGGCAAAGGTGATTTCCGGCGGCCCCATGATGGGCATGAGTCAGTATACGCTTGATGTGTCTGTCATCAAAGGGACCTCCGGGATCACGGTGCTGCCCAGGAGCGAGGTGGGCACGGGCTCCTACGGCCCCTGCATCCGCTGCGGCAGGTGCATTGACGCCTGCCCCATGAAACTCCAGCCTTCCTACATAGGACTGTATATCGAGAAGGGACACTATCAGGATGCCAAGGACTACAACCTGATGGACTGCTTCGAGTGCGGGTCCTGCACATTCGTCTGTCCCGCCAACCGCCCGATGGTCCAGTGGGTAAAGAAAGCAAAGAAAGAGCTGGCGAAGAAAAAGAATTAGAGGACGGATAAAGGACGCACAGAGAACCGGCTGATTCCTGAGGTTCGATGCCATACGCATCAGCTTGAATTCCGTCTCCTGTCTTCTGACATCTGAAGAGAACGAGGGCCAATAGAATGGAAGCACCAGCACAGGTACAAGCGAAAGAGCCGCCGAAGGAACAACCCACGCTTATCGTCTCGATCGGGCCGCATATGCACGACACCGAGAGCACGGCAAAGATCATGTGGACGGTGAGCGGCGCGCTCCTTCCGGCAACCCTCATGTCGGTCTACTATTTCGGCATGCCGGCGCTCATGGTCATTCTCGTCTGTCTTGCGACTTCTCTTGCTGCAGAGGCCGGGATGCAGTGGCTGCTGAAGAAGCCTATCACGCTGTCCGACGGGAGCGCGTTCCTGACCGGCCTGCTCCTTGCCCTGAACCTGCCGTCCAATGCGCCGCTCTACATCCCCTTTGTCGGGTCCATTGTGGCGATCATGATCGCCAAGCACCTCTTCGGCGGCCTCGGCTACAACATCTTCAATCCGGCGCTCGTCGGACGCGCCTTTGTCCTGGTCAGCTTCGCGAAGATCATGACGACCTATGTTGCGCCGGCGGCCCAGTTCATGGCTGTGGATGCCAAGACCACGGCCACGCCGCTGGTCCTCCTGAAAGAGGAGGGAATGTCGAAGCTCCTCGAGGTCTTTCATACGAAAGCGGCCCTGTATCAGGACCTCTTCGTGGGATACCGGGCCGGGTCTCTCGGCGAGACGTCGGTCATTGCGCTGCTGCTCGGCGGAGCCTTTCTCCTGATGAAGCGCTACATCACCTGGCATATCCCCATCCCCTTCATCGCCACCGTCGGCGTCCTCACCTGGATATTCGGCGGCAAGGAAGGTCTCATGACCGGTGACCCTCTCCTCCATATGATGTCTGGAGGGCTCATTCTCGGAGCATTTTTCATGGCGACTGACTATGTCACGGGCCCCTCGGTGCGCGGAGCTCAGGTGGTCTTCGGCATCTGCGCCGGAGCGTTGACCGCGCTCATACGCCTCAAAGGCGGATACCCCGAAGGCGTGATGTTCGCCATCCTCCTGATGAACTGCTTTGCGCCGCTTCTTGACCGCGGGATGAGGAGCCCGGTCTTCGGCAAGGCCGAGGCCAAGGGGGTGAAAAAATGAAGGATATGCTGAAAATAACTCTGAGCCTTGTCGCCATCTTTGTGGTTGCAGGCTTGATCATGGGGCTTACCTACCGATATACCTACCCGGTGCGCTTCGAGGCTGAAAAGAAGGAAAAGGAAGAGGCACTGAAAGAGATGGCCCCCGATGCGGCTGACCCCATTAAGATGGCGGGGAACTGGTCCGCAGACAACAAGCCCTATGAATATTTTGAGGCGACCACCAGCGGCAAACCGGTGGCGTATATCGCAAGCACTGCAGGCAAGGGCTATTCTAGTTATATCAAGATGCTCGTATCTCTTGGGACTGATCTCAAGATCAGGGACGTTAAGATTCTCGGCCATGAAGAAACTCCCGGCCTGGGGGACCAGGTCGAGGACAAGAGTTTTCTTGACCAGTTCAAGGGGAAGTCCCTTGACCAGATCAAACTGGTAAAGGGAGAGACAAAGGAAAACATCCAGGCCGTATCCGGCGCCACCTATTCGAGCCGCGGAGTGACGAAAGGCGTTAAGGAAGCCGCGCAGCTGCTCATCGATAAGTACGGCGCGGGCATCAAGTCGGCGATGCAAGAGGTGACGAAATGAGCAATAACGTCAGTTACTGGGCACTGTTCAAAAACGGCATCTTCGGCGAGAACCCGGTCTTCAGGCTCGCTCTCTCGCTCTGCCCGGCCGTGGCCGTGACGAGCGGCGTGAAAAACGGTTTCCTGATGGGCGTCGCGGTTCTCTTCGTGATGACCATGACGAACGTGACGGTTTCCCTGCTGCGGAACTTTATCAGTCCGAAAGTCCGGATCCCCTCCTACGTGTTCATCACCGCCACATGGGTTACCGTGATCGACCAGGTCATGGCGGCCTACCAGAGAGCGGTATACAAGGAAATGGGCCTCTATATCATGCTCATCGTCGCCTTTGCCATTATCCTTTCCCGCGCGGAGATGTTCGCGAGCAAGAACAAGCTTCTGCCTTCCTTCATTGACGGGGTAGGCATGGGACTGGGCTTTCTGCTTGCCTTGGTGCTGCTCGGCGTGTTCCGGGAATTCCTGGGCAAAGGGTCGCTCTGGGGCGCCCATATTTTGGATTCAAAACCACTGCTTATCATGATCATGCCGACAGGGGGGTTCTTCGCCATGGGTCTCATGATGGGCTGGCTTAACTGGATCGACCGGAAGTTCTTCGGCGGCTCGGGGGCAAGCAGCGGAGGACATTAGAATTGCGGATTGCCCCGGCTCTTGCGAAAGCGCCGGGACAGGCGGAATTCGGATTACCGAGAAAAATTCCTTTAAGCTGTAAATCCGAAATGAATTTAGTTGGAGGGTTCTATGTGGCAGCATGTCCTGACCATATTCATCGCATCAGCGCTCATTAATAACTTCGTGTTTTCCCGCTATCTCGGCCTTTGCATCTTTTTCGGCGTGACGAAAAAGATGGAAACGTCCATCGGGATGAGTTTTACCTTTACGACGGTCATGCTTATTTCCGCATCCCTGAACTGGCTTATTTATAACTACGTCATGGTTCCCTATCATCTAGGGTTCTTAAAGATTGTTATTTTCATCGGCGTGATCGCCGCCTTTGTGCAGGCTGCGGACACGATTATGAAGAAGGTCGCTCCGGCGTTGTACTACAAGCTGGGCATCTACCTGGCGCTGATCGTGACAAACTGTGTCATCCTGGCGGTGCCGCTGCTGAACGCCGATGAAAATTACAGTCTGTTCGAGAGCATGGCCATGGCAGTGGGCTCCGGTCTGGGGTTCAGTCTGGCCCTCATCATCATGGCGAGCATTCGCGAGAAGCTGGAACTCGCCGATGTGCCTAGGTCATTCCAGGGGCTTCCCATTTCATTCGTCCTGACCGGACTGATAGCCCTGGCATTCCTGGGCTTTTCCGGCATGATCACGCTGTAAGATCAAGGCGGAATGCGGAGTGTCAATCCCTCTGTGTCTCCCTTTGACCTGTTGCTCCAAATAACCACGTTGAAGGTGCAATGCCATGTATGAACAACTCATTTCTATCCTGATCCAGACGCTCACTCATGCGCTGAACATCGTTGCGAACAAGCTGGTGCCTCTTGCGGAAGCCGGCGGTTCGGCAGCTGCGGGAACGGTCCCCGCGTCTACCGTTTATGTTACCCTGATCGTGCTTGCAGGGCTCGGCGTAGTCTTCGGCGTTGCTCTTGCCATCGTAGCTGCCCGGTTCGTGGTCAAGGTCGATCCGAAGGTGGAACAGGTTCGTGAGACCCTGCCCGGTGCGAACTGCGGCGCCTGCGGTTTCGCGGGCTGCATGGGCTATGCCGAGGCGGTCGTCGGCAATCCGGACGTGGCTGTTCACATGTGCGCGCCAGGGAAAGCTGCTGTTGCCGAGAAGATAGCCGTGATCACCGGCAAGAAGGCTGAGAAGGTGGAGCCCAAGATCGCGCGGGTGTTCTGCCAGGGAGGCACCTCCCTCAGCCAGCGAAAGTTCATCTATACTGGCGTGAAGGATTGCACCGCTGCCGTTCTTGCGGCGGGAGGCGACAAATCCTGTGAATACGGGTGTCTCGGTTACGGAACCTGCATGCGCGCCTGTCCTTTTGGCGCCATTACGATGAGCGGGGATAATCTGCCGATTATCAATCCGGACAAGTGCACGGCCTGCGGCAAGTGCGTAGCCGCCTGTCCCAAGCAGGTGATCGAACTGGCCCAGATGTCCAAGGCCGTGGTGATCAGTTGCCACAGCAGGGACAAAGGTATCGATGTCAAGAAGAAGTGCCAGGTGGGATGCATTGCCTGCGGTATCTGCGTCAGGACCTGCCCCGTGGACGCCATCAAGCTCGAGAACAACCTCGCGCGGATCGATCACGGCAAGTGCATCGTCTGCGGTCTCTGCGTCAAGAAGTGTCCCACGAGTGCCATCTATGATTACATCCCGGTCCGGTCGAAGGCCTTTATCGATCCGGCGAAATGCGTCGGTATCGACGTCTGCGAAAAGGTCTGTCCGGTGAACGCGATCTCCGGCGCCGTACGGGAAGTCCACCGGGTCGATCAGTCCAAGTGCATCGGGTGCGGCATGTGCGCTCCGCGATGTCCGAAAAAAGCGATCGACATGGTGCAGGCTTCTTCGGGTGCCGGGCGACAGAAGCACGTTAAGGCTCAGGAGTCGGTTCGTGCGTGATCACCGCTGAGAAAACGTTAAACGATCACACCAAGGGATGCAGCCGCATCCCTTTTTTTATTTGCACCTTCGGCAAGCGGCACGCTCGCATGCCACTTTTTTGCTTGACAAATTATTTTGCATAGGCTAAAAACAAGTCACTTTACAAGCCATCGAAAAGATTTCGCCATACCCGGTTTCGCGGAGGTGCCCCATGAATCCCGATGACATAAAATATCACAGAGAGCATGCGTGGGTGCGCACGGAAGGAAAATCCGCTACGATAGGAATCACTGATTTTGCCCAGGAGCAGCTCGGCGATATCGTGTATGTCGATCTCCCGGAAGCCGATACTGAAGTTGACGCTGACTCGGAGCTCTCTGAGATTGAGTCGACGAAGGCCACTTCTCCCGTTGTCTCGCCGGTCTCGGGAACCGTAACTCAAGTAAACGAGGACCTCGCTGATTCACCGGAAATCATCAATGAAGATCCCTACGGCAATGGATGGCTTGTCGTTATCGAGATGAGTGACCCTTCAGAGCTGAACGATCTCATGACGAAGTCGGAATACGAGAAATTTCTCAAAGAGGAAGAAGGCAAGTAGCGCCTCATCATGAAGGTTGCAGGGAGGGGAGAGTGGAAACTCTCCCCTTTTTTAGTTCTCACAAAGCCCTTTCCCCCGTTCGATCGCGAGGAGGTGTACGATGACGATGCGACTGACAATCCTGGGTGCCGGCCCGGGAGGCTACGTAGCGGCGGTGCGGGCGGCCCAACTGGGCGCCCGCGTGACCGTCATAGAAGATACGGAGGTCGGCGGCACCTGCCTCAACAGGGGATGCATCCCCACGAAAACCATCATTGCATCAGCTGCGATCTTTGACCATGTCAGACACGCGGCGGATTTCGGCATCGAGGTAGCCGGTCCAGTCGTTTTCAGCCCGGGGCGGGTCCGCGAACGGAAGGACAAGGTCGTCGCCACTCAGGTGAGGGGGGTTAGAGGTCTGCTGAAGGGCTGGGGCGTGGAAGTCATTGAGGGCCGTGCTTCGCTCTTGAACCCCCGGAGCGTCCGCGCTCTGAGAAAAGACGGCACGACCACCGATCTCCCTACCGACAGGGTTATTATTGCGACGGGCTCGAGGCCGGCCCGGATCCCGGGATTTCCCTTTGACGGCAAGACCGTCATCACAAGCGATGAGGCGGTCCAGCTCAATCATGTACCCAAAAGCCTGCTCATCGTCGGCGCCGGCGTGATCGGCTGCGAGTTTGCCTTCATCTACCGGACCTTCGGCGCCGAGGTGACGGTCGTGGAGATGATGCCCCGCGCGCTTACCACGGAGGACAAGGAGATATCGGCGCTGATCGAGCGTGAAATGAAAAAGGCAAAAATACGGCTGATAACGGGTGTGAACGTACAGCAGGTGACCCAGGGCGGCAACGGCATGCTGGAGACGCGGTTATCTGATGGGCAGGAGCTGAAGCCTGAGCAGGTGCTTGTGTCCATCGGACGTTCCCTCAATTCTGAGGGTATCGGACTTGAGGAAACAGGTGTGGGCATTGGCAAGCGCGGCGAGATCCTTGTCAATGAAAAGATGGAAACGAACATTCCGGGCATTTATGCCATCGGCGACGTGACCGGCAGGTTCATGCTGGCGCATGTGGCCTCCCATCAGGGGCTGGTCGCGGCGGACAATGCGTTGGGAGGCAATTCGACGATGGACTATTCCGTGGTGCCCGCGGGCATCTTCACGATGCCGGAGATCGGCAGCGTCGGCATTCGTGAACAGGAGGCCGTTGCCCAGGGAATCGAGCATCGTGTGGGAAGGTTCCAGTTCCGGGCGCTGGGCAAGAGCCACGCGATCGGCGAGATAGCCGGCATGGTGAAAGTCCTCTCTCGGGCCGACACCGACAGGGTTATCGGTGTGCATATCTGCGGCGCTCATGCGACAGATCTGGTCCACGAAGGTGCACTGGCGATCAAGATGGGAGCCACGGCAAAGGACCTGGGCTCCATGATCCACGCCCACCCCACGCTTGCTGAAGCGGTCATGGAGGCCGCCGAGGATATCCATGGCACATCCATCCATGCGCCCAAACACCAACACTGAGGACTGGATTTCCGCCAGGAATCGTGACCCCGGACCTGTTCCCGGGTGATCGGCCCAGGCGATGAATGACTATCAGCCGCATCCCCGCTTTCAGGTCAAACACTGCCTGAAAAGACCTTCATTATGATGGGGTGCGGAAAGCCGCACACGTGATGAAGAGATATTTTTCTTCCTGTGTCTGACGAGAGCGCCCTTCGAAAATAAGAGCATTTTGTGCGTCACGATGGGGCTCGACCAATTTTGTGATTGTCTTCCTTAGTAGTTTAAAGAATCATTTATTCATGTACAGACAGCATTGTCTACTCGAATGGTTCAATCTTATATCCCCGTGTACCGAGCGAACTCTATTTCGGCCCCCTGTGTGATTCTAGCGTTATGTGTTATGAAATTGGATTTGACATTCACGGCGCTAGGCTTGCTTTTACAGCCTCATCCATGGGCATCTTCCATGTTTTCTCTTGATTTTATCCTGACGAGACAGGTATCATCACCAGGTTATTCGTGGAACCCTGGAGACTGATGTGTGTTTCCCTTACCCGCGATTCAAGGCATTATCTGGTCAATCAGGGTCAGCCGGGAAGAGGAGATATGATAACCGGGAGAGATGGTTAGTCATCAGGGTGACATGCGACATCTCAATCTCAATAGGGCGGAGCATATCATATGACCATAAAAAGAAGCCTCGAAGTCCCGTTGTTCTGCCTCGGATTGCTCGTTGCTTTGATGGGAGCAGCCCGGCCGGCCCATGCCGTGCTCGGCGAGCCGGCCGATTCGATTGCTTCTGACCGCAAGGCAATGGCGGCGCTGCGCAGCGCGACCACGGTGCGCAACGGCTATACTGTCGAGGAGGTGGTATCTCAATCGACCACCGTCAGGGAATATATCGCGCCATCCGGCATCGTGTTCGGTATTGCCTGGAATGGCCTGGTCCATCCCGACCTCTCGATGCTACTGGGTTCCTATTCGGGCGAATACCAGAAAGCGCTGCAGCAGCCACGCATACCTGGCCAGAGGTACAGGCGGGTGAAGGCGAACGGCGTTGTTGTCGAGAAATGGGGGCATATGCGGAACCTGCGGGGTCGCGCTTATGCGCCAGCCTTGATTCCCCAGGGAGTGAATGTCGATGATATCAAGTAGAATACAACTCATATTGGTCCTGGCTCTTGTGGCTGGTTGCGGAGGAGGCGGCTCCGGCGGTGGATTTATCATTCCTCCCCCAACGCTCAAATCTATCGCTGTCACGCCGGCAAACCCGAACGTTGCGCTCGGGATCACCGAACAGTTCACGGCAACGGGGACATATTCGGACAACTCTCTGCGGGACATTACCACATCGGTGACATGGACGTCGTCAGCACCCAATGTCGCGTCGATCAGTAATACGGCGGGTTCGGAGGGTCTGGCCGGCTCGGGCAGCCAAGGTCAGACGACCATTACGGCTACGTTGGGAATCGTCTCGAATTTTACCGATCTGACCGTGACCCCGCCTGTGCTGGCGACCATTGACGTGGATCCCGCAAACCCAAGCATCGCTCTCGGGTCAGGACAACAGTTTACTGCTACGGGCCATTACTCGGACAACACGACTTCGGACCTCACGACATCGGTGACATGGACTGCATCAGCACCGGACATCGCGATTATAAGCAATGCGACGGGATCGCAAGGATCGGCCACCCCGGTCGCGGCGGGAACTACTGCGATTATTGCAATATCCGGCCCTGTAAGGGGCGCTGCCGTCTTGACGGTGACCGGAGGCGTACCCACGGCAGCCAATGTGCTTCCCATCACGGTTAACGGCTCGCTCTGCTCTTCCAACTCATACCCCAACAAGCCGTGTATAAGCGTTACCGTCTGCACCCCCGGAACCGCAACGTGTCAGACCGTCAATGACATCGTAATGGATACCGGAAGCTCTGGCCTGCGCATATTTAAGGTGGCCCTGAACGGTCTCGCTCTTTTGCAGATTACCAGCGGCTCCGGTTCGCTGGCTACGTGCGCTCAGTTTGGTGACGGTTCATCGGAATGGGGGCCTGTACAGAGCGCAGACGTCATATTAGGGAATGAACCCGCTGTTAAAGTACCGATCCAGGTCATCGACGCGACATTTGACGCTATTCCCGCAGCTTCAGGATGCCAAAATGCAGATGCAACCCCGACAGCCGCAGGTTTTAACGGCATGCTGGGAGTGGGCCTCTTTAACCAAGATTGCGGCCCCTATTGCGAAGACCCTCATAATTTAAATATCAAAGGCTTGACTTATCCATATTTCTCGTGCACGGGCAAAAATTGCACTCAAGTCACGGTTTCGCTTGCCGATCAGGTACAGAATCCTATCGTGAGTCTTCCCACTGACAGCAACGGCGTGATCGTGCAGCTGCCGAGCGTTGTCTCGACCGGTACAACCTCGGTCAATGGTATACTCGTGCTCGGCATCGGCACGCAGTCCAACAACATTCCTTCGGGAGGAGTCACCGCATTTGCAGCCGATCCATTCGGAGATATCCGTACGATTTTCGGTGGTAATATCTACGGCAGCTTCATTGATAGTGGATCGAACGGATTGTATTTTGATGCCTCTTCCACGAGCGCGCTTCCCGACTGTGGAGGTTTTTATTCAGGCTTATTCTGCCCGCAATCTCTCTATACCAGCCCTGCCACTATCAATGCGAGTTATACAGGCTCGCCGAGCAATACGGTCACATTCCAGATCGACAACGCCATTACCCTCTTGAATTCGCAAAACAGCGTACTTCCTGATCTGGGCGGGTCTGCGCCGGGCATGTTCGACTGGGGTCTTCCGTTTTACTTGGGACGAAGTGTCTATGTTGGGATTGACGGGCAAATATCCGCTCTGGGTACCGGACCATACTTTGCATATTGAACGTGAGGAAAAGGCACAGTCGGCGTTACGCTGAAGATGCCCCCAACTCTAGCCAGGGAGTTATTTCCCCTTCGCCTCCTGCCACAGCTTCTCCATCTCGTCGAGTGTCATCTCGTTCAGTGACCTGCCCGAGTCGGCAGCGGACTCTTCGATATATCTGAACCGCCTGATGAACTTGCCAATGGTCTTCCGGAGCGCTTTGTCGGGGTCGACAGCGAGGAACCGGGACAGGTTCACGAGCATGAAGAATATGTCGCCCAGTTCTTCTTCTATCCTGGCAGCGTCCTCCGATTTCAAGGATTCTTTGAACTCCGCGATCTCCTCGTCGAGCTTGGGAAGCGCCTCGTCGATCCTGTTCCAATCGAAACCGACGCGGGCCGCCCGCTCCTGGAGTCTGTGCGCGCGGGTGAGCGATGGCATGCTCCGGGGCACCCCCTCGAGGATCGATTTGCGATGCTCGGAACCCCTTTCCTTTTTCTTTATCTCCTCCCAGCTTGCTATAACCTCCGTGTCGGTTGAGAGCTTTTCCCCGCCGAACACGTGGGGGTGCCGACGGATCATCTTCTCGACGTTCGTTTCGATCACGTCCCGCATCGTGAATTCACCCTTCTCCTCGCCGATCCGGGCATGGAAGATGATCTGGAACAGGAGATCGCCGAGCTCTTCCCTGACCTTCTCAGGGTCTCCCTCGTCAAGAGCATCGATCACTTCATAGGCTTCTTCGATCAGGAAAGGCTTCAGGGACTCGGTGGTCTGCTTGCGGTCCCAGGGACAGCCATCGGGACTTCGCAGCTTTGCCATGAGATCGACGAGCTTGCTGAGACTATCCGGCATAGAACTTACCTCGCATAGGGGGTAACGTTACACAAACAGCATGGTGTTTGCAAGCTTTTTTCTTGAAAGCCCTTTGTCAATATGGTAATCTTACACGTGCGAGTGGCGCCCGTAACTTTCTGATTCTGAAAGGAGTTCGAACATGTTGAGGCGAGCATTGACCGTCATCCTGCTGCTGTCCATCGTTGTTCTGCTCACTGCCATGGGAGGAAAGGGCGGAGGGTTCGAACGGGTGCCCCGTGTGGAAAAGGATTATGCAGTAGTGGTGACCGATGTTTCAGGCAGGAAGATCGATGGCGAGAAATTCAGCTGGGAAGGCCGTATCCGTTTTTCCGGCTACATGGGGATGGCCGAGGTGAACATCCCCTTTGAGAAAATAAAAGAAGTGACGGTGGGAGAGAAGCGGGACCGGAAAGTGCCGGTCACGGTCCGCCTTTCCGACGGCAGCGAAACAACCTTCGAGGTCGACGCGGACTCGCGCTGCTATGGAGAGGCAGGCTTCGGCAGTTTCATGCTTGTGATGAGCGATATTAAAGCAATCGGTTTCAAAGGCCTTCGCTAGGCGAAGCGCAGTGGCAGCGGGGTAAGCAGAGGAAAGCCCCGGCGTCTCTGAGTCCCCGTGGCGCACCTTTTCCGTCCGGCTTCCTATCGTGGAACCCTTGAATCAACAAATTCCCCAATCCCAGGAAAACAGTCTTAAAACCTTCCTTGCCGAGGAGAACGCGGTAATCCGGGTGGCGCATTTTGCGGGTGCGTCAGGCAGCGAGGTGGTCCAGCGGCGAACTAGCCTGATAGACACGATACTGCGCGATGCTCACAGAAAGGTCGCTGCATCAGGCCCTATGCCGGTGCTTGTTGCCATCGGCGGCTACGGCAGGGGAGAGCTCAACCCCCATTCCGATATCGACATCATGTTCCTCTGTAGGGACGAGTTGGACAGAAAACGGGCGCCGGAGCTCCTGTACCTGCTCTGGGACGCGGGACTCGACATCGGGTACAGCGTGCGCACGATCAAGGAATGCGTGACGCTCGCGAGGCAGGATATCAAGATCCGCACCTCGCTCCTCGAGTCCCGTTTGATCGCCGGGGAACTCTCCCTCTACCAGGTTTTTCTCGCTGCCATGCAAAGCGACGTGTTTTACTGGAAGGCGTCCGCGTTCATCGCTGAAAAACTGTCTGAACGGAGCAGCACCCGCAGGAAGTACGGCGGGTCTGTTTACCTGCGTGAGCCGAACATCAAGGACGGCGAGGGCGGGCTGCGTGACGTGCACACGGCCCTGTGGATCGCCTTTGCCCACTTCAGGATATCATCGCTCGCCGGGCTGGTACCCCGGGGGATCATCACGCAGGGACAGTATGACGTGTTCCTGCGGTCCCGCAACTTTCTCTGGAACGTAAGGAACGAGATTCATTACCTCTCCGGCCGCAAGAACGACCACATCACCTTCGACCTTCAGGAGCAGGCGGCCCGCGATCTGCGGTATCGTGATTCCGCACACCTGTTCGCCGTCGAACGGTTCATGAAGGCCTACTTCATCCATGCGAGGAACATCAGGGAATTCTCGAACCTGGTGGCCGAGGCCGTGCTCCCGAAACCCGCGCGCCGCTGGTTCGAGCGGACACGGGCGCTTGGGCCGTTCACGCTCGTCGGCAGGACGCTTATTATCAGCGGCAATGGAACGTGCCAGGGGGACGTTTCACTGATCATGCAGGCCTTCGAGGTCGCGAAGTCCCGCCGTGCCGTCTTCTCGGACAGGCTCCGGGACATGATCCGGTCCTGCAGGATCGAGGATGAAGCCCGGACATCGCCCGACGCAGCGAAGACCTTTCTGGCGATCCTGAATGAACCCGAGAATCTTCCGGACACGCTTGCGCTGATGAAGGACCTCCGGTTTCTCGGCCGCTACCTCCCGGAGTTCCGGGCAATCCAGGCGCTGGCGCGCCATGATTATTACCACATGTACGCCGTGGATGAACATATCCTGCTGGCCATCCGGAACCTGGAGATGCTCTGGTCGGGGAAATTCCCGTCGCTCGCGACGCTCCGCGATGCATTTGCCGGCCTCACCAAGCGATGGCGTCTGACGCTGGCCGTGCTGCTCCATGACCTGGGCAAGGTGTACCGTGCGGACCATGACGTGAAAGGAGTCGAGATCGCCGGACGGGTGCTCGACCGCCTGGGCGTTGAGGGTGATGACCGGGCTCGCATCATGTTCCTGGTCAAGAACCACCTTGTCATGTCGAGCCTGTCACAGCGGCGCGAGCTCGATGACGGAAAGGTGATTGCGGATTTTTCCCGGCTCGTCCGGGACCGCGAGAATCTGTCCATGCTCTACCTGCTCACCTATGCCGATATCTCGGCAGTGCATCCCACGGCATGGACGCAGTGGAAAGCGACGCTTCTCCAGGACCTCTATCTGCGGACGTTGAATCACCTGGAGTCGAGCGAGCAGGAGACGGAGATGGCGCAATCGCGGCTCGTCACGGCGTCCATCAGGATCAGAAACGCGGCCCAGGGGCTCTTTACGCCTGAGGCGATCGATTCCTTCCTGGTTTCGATGCCCGATCAATACCTCCTCTTTACCTCGCCTCGCCGCGTTGTCGACCATATGAACATGATGCTGAGGCTCCCGGCGGAAAAGCTGGTCATCGAGTATTATCATCGCCCGGAAAAGGGATATACAGAACTTACGGTCTGCGCCTATGATGCCTACGGCATGTTCTACCGCACAGCGGGCACGATCGCGTCCAAGAACCTGAACATCCTGAGGGCGCAGGTCTACACGTCCCGGACGGGCGTGATGATCGATACGTTCCAGATCACCGACCCGGAAGGGAAACTCGCCGCCTATGACGACGCGTGGGCGAGTCTCCTCATCGAGCTTCGCAAGGCCCTGATGAACGAGAGCAGGCCTCCCGAGCCGGGCCTGTACGCCGCTTCGCGCTACCTCGCCGTCAGAGTGACTCCCGACGTCGCCTTTGACAACGAAACATCGGATGCCTTCACCATCATCGATATCACGGCGCGGGACATGGTGGGCTTCCTGTACCGGGTCACGAGGACGCTCTTCCTGCTGAACCTCGACATCGCATCGGCTAAGATTGTGACTGAAGGCGCCCGGGTCATGGATTCCTTCTACGTGACGGATATGTTCCGCAAGAAGATCGTCGACCATGAGCGGCTCGATAAGATCAAAGAGGCGCTGCTCAAGGTCGTCGGGGAATAGCGCCGCTCCCGGCGAGCACTGCAGTCGACCTTACCATGATGAAACGAATACTGGTCATAGCATCGATCTCCCTTCTCGTGCTGCTCGCCGCTGTCGAGCTCTACGTCCAGAGCGATTCCTTCGCAGTCCGGCTGCGCCCCCTCGTCATTCAGCAGTTGAAGGACGTGCTGGGCGAGGAGGTCGGAATCGGCTGGGTGCGCGCGAATTTCATCCCGCTCTACGTCGAAGCGCGCGACATCGTCCTCCTGGACGCGAAGGGCGGGCAGGCCGTTGCCGTCCGCAAGGTCAAAATATACATCAACCCACTTCCGCTCATTCTGAAAAAGGTTAGCATCACATCGGTCTCCTTGCTGGAGCCAAGGATCTTTGCCGAACGCTCCAGCGCGGGAGACATCAATCTCGTTCCCCTCGTGGAGCGAATACGCGCGAACCTGAACCGGATGCAGGCACACGGTCCTTCCGGATACAGCATCGTCGTGCGGACAATCACGGTCAGCCAGGGTGCCATAACGTGGCAGGATGCTGCCACACCGCTGCTGGCATCCGTGACCGGGCTGCAGGCGAGCAGCAGAGTGAACGTGGCAGGAGACAGTTTCGCGCTTGCCCTGAAGAACGCTGCTGTCAGCGTCGCTACGCCGGCGCTGCCGGCCATGACGGGCAGGTTGAGCGCTTCCCTGCGCTATGATAGCGGCCTCGTTCGCTTTGATGCCGTCGATCTTAGCAGCGCCGACACGAAGATGTCCCTTTCGGGCACCATGGGCCTCCTCCCAGAAGGTCTGCTCAATCTGCGGTTCAGGGCCCGGTCGGGTCCGCAAACCATCAACCGGTTCGCCAGCCTGTTGAAACAGTTGAAAAAGGAAAGCATGTCCCGTCTCGAGGCTTCGGCAACGATCGAGGGCTCCATCAACGCGCCTTCGATCGCTGGAACCCTTCTGCTTCCCGCGATCGGGTACCAGGGGGTGCAGTTGAAGGACGCGGCGCTGTCCTTCTCCTACCGCAACAGGCACCTGGCGATTAGCGGCGAAAAATGGAAGGTCGTCCGCGGCGCCCGGAGCGTCGTGGTGAATAACATCGTGGCAGAACTCGGTTACAGCGCACAGGGATTCGATATTCAGCGTTTCGATATCCGGACCGAGGATCTCTCCGTCACCCTCTCCGGAAGGGCCGATCCTCAGAGGGGCTTTGACGTAGTCCTGGATGCGGAATCCCGCGACAAGGGGCAGGCCCTTTCATTGCTGACGACCCTGCCGATCGAAGGCGGGATCAGGGCCACCGGCTCCCTGACGGGTCCGCTCAACGCTCCGCTGTTCGATGGCTCCGTGTCCGCGCGTAAGCTCAGCGTTCGCGGGATTCTGTTCGACGAGGCCTCCGGCGGGCTCCGGTACCGCTCGAAAAAACTGAGCCTCGAATCCGTCGACATCCACCAGCAGGCATCGCGGTTCTTCTTCGACGGTTCTGTAGAGCTTGGCACGAAGGACCCGCTTTTCGCCGCGAAGCTCAAGGTTGTCCGGGCCGATGTGGCGCGCGTGGTGGCCCTTTTTTACGAACCGCTCCCGCTTCATTTCTCCGCGACCGGCGAGTTCTCCTTCTCAGGCACGGCCCGGGACTTCACCGGGAGCGCACGTCTAGCGCTCGATTCCGGGACGGCCTATCATGAAGCTTTTGCGCGGGGCGCAATCACGGCGCAGCTTACCAGGGACAGGATCTTTTTTTCGGAAGTCACGGTCCAGAAGGGTAGCGGCATTGTCAGCGGCACAGGATGGATAAGCTTTAATGGCACCTATCAGGCATCGATCCACGGGCAGGGCGTCAAGTTGTCCGAAGTCAATCTGATCGCACCGGCCCCGGTGGACGGCGCATTCGACCTTTCCATCGAGTCGGGAGGCAGCTTCAGACGGCCTGTCGTGACAGCGACCCTGGATATGGACGAGTTCATCCTGCGCCACACCGAATTGGGAGGCTTGAAGGCCGAACTGCTGATACAGGACGGCATCCTCACCGGCGCGTCATCGGTTGCCGACGACCGGATCATGCTGTCAGCACGGATGGTGCTCAGCAGACCCTATGCATGGACGGCAGACCTCCGGTTGAAGGGGGAGCGGCTCGATCCGCTCCTCCTGCTGGGCAAGAGCGAATTGAGGGGGCGCCTTCTGGCAGCCGTTAATGGGACCGTCACGCTCCGCGGGAACGGCGTCGATCCTGCATCCCTGGCGGGAAGCGCCCGCTTTCAGCAATTGGGCATCATGATCGGTGATTACCCGATCGAGAACGACGGGGCAGCCGTCGTTTCCATCCGGGGAGACCGTCTCAGCATCGCTTCGCTGAATTTCAAGGGGCAGGGGACCCAGCTCGCGGTCACCGGAGGTGCCCGCTTCCTGAAGGATGTCGATTGTTCCTTTCGGGGAACGGCCAATCTGTCGCTCCTTCGCCCCCTGTTTCGGGATCTGGAGTACAGCGATGGGGCGGCCGAGGTGAAGCTTACGGTCCGCGATGACTGGGAAAACCCCGATGTGGCGGGCGAATTGACCATCCGGAACGGCGAGGTCAAGATAAGGGACATCCCCCAGAGATTTTCCTCGTTGAACGGTAAACTGACCTTTGACCGGCAACGGATGGCCGTTGACCGGTTCACCGGTCAAATCGGCGGGGGCACGCTTACGGCGTCCGGGAATGCCGAACTCGAAGGCATCGGGATCCGGGATTTTTCGACGCGGGTCGTCTTCGAGAATGTGACGGTCAAGTATCCGGAAGGACTGACATCGACGCTTTCAGGTGATCTCTCTTATGACGGCAATATCGCCGAGCAGTCCCTGACGGGAGATGTGCTGATCAGACGGGCACGATACGAAAAGCGCGTGGAATGGAAGAGCATGCTCGTCGACATCGGGAAGGGGCTCTATCAACGGAAGAAGACCGAGGCCGGGTGGGTTGGCGACACGCAGATCAATATCCGGTTCAGCGGCAAGGAAAACATCCTGTTCCAGAACAACCTGGCCAAGATCCCGCTCGACGTCGACGTTTTCCTGCGAGGGACAGTGAACCATCCCCAACTCCTGGGAAGGATTGAGGCCCAGCAGGGATCGGTCTATTTCCGCCAGAATGAGTTCAAGATCCTCCACGCCTCGGTTGATTTTGTCGATCCCAGCCGGCTGAACCCCGTGCTCGATATTCAGGCTGAGATCCAGATACGGGAATATCTTGTCCGCCTCGCCGTCGCCGGAACCGCGGACCGCGCGGTGGTAACGTTGTTGTCCGATCCGTCGCTTCCCGATTCCGACATACTGACGCTGCTCGCGCTCGGAAAGACGGGAAACGAGCTCAAGGGGAAGGAGGCTGGCGTGGGCATGAGCGAGGCGGCATCGTTTGCGACCGGACAGTTCCAGGACATCTTCGAAAGCCAGGCCCGGAATCTGACCGGACTCGACCGCTTCCAGGTCGATCCCTACGTCAGCAAGGGAGACACGTCCGTTCCCCGTGTCACGCTCGGCAAGGAGATCGTACAGGACAAACTATATCTCACCTATTCATCGAACGTGGGAGCTACGACACCGGAGCAAATCTTCCGGATTGAGTATATTCTGAACAGGCATTTTTCTCTGGTCGGAGAGCGGAACGAACTGGGGAACACCGGCGCGGACATCAAATACAGGTTCGAGTTCAGGTAAAGTACGAGTCTGGAATGAAGAGCGTAACAGAATGGGGGGAATGAAAGCCTCCCTTGCTGATCCGGCATGGCCGCTCAGTGCGCTTCATCCCAGTTTCTGCCGGCTGCCAGATCGATCTTGACCGGGACGTCGAGCCGGACGACGCCCTCCATTTCCTCCCGCACCAACTTCTTCATGATCTCGATCTCGCCGTCGGGTACTTCGAACACGAGCTCGTCGTGGACCTGCAGGATCATCTTCGTGGACAACCGCTCACGGGACATCCGCCGGCTGATGCGGATCATCGCGATCTTGATCATATCTGCAGCCGTGCCCTGAATAGGCGTGTTCACCGCTGTACGCTCCCCGAAATTCCTCACCGGCGCCGAGGATGAGGACAGCTCCGGGATGAAGCGCCTGCGACCGAACAGGGTCGTGACGAAGCCGTTCGTCCTGGCATTCTGGATCGTCCTGTCGATGAACGCACGCACGTTTGGATAGCGACCGAAATAGTTGTCGATGTATCGCTTGGCCTCCGCATTCGATACGCCGATATCCTGGGCCAGTCCGAAGGCCGAAATGCCATAGATGATGCCGAAGTTGACCGCCTTCGCCTTGCGTCTCATCTCCGGAGTGATCTCCTTTGCGTCGAGTCCGAATATCTCTGAGGCTGTCCGGGTATGAATGTCCTCGTCGTCTAGGAAGGTCCGGATCAGCACGGGATCGCCGCTCAAGTGGGCAAGCACGCGGAGCTCGATCTGCGAATAGTCCGCTGAAATGAGGCTCGATCCCGACTCGGCGATGAACGCCTTTCGGATTTCCCTGCCGAGGTCGGTGCGGATAGGGATGTTCTGCAGGTTCGGCTCGCTACTCGACAGTCTGCCCGTCGCCGTGACCGTCTGGTTGAACGACGTGTGGAGCCTGCCGGTCCGCGGGTTGATCATGGCAGGCAGGGCGTCGACATAGGTCGATTTGAGCTTAGCCAGCATACGGTATTTCAGTATCTCCGCGGGCAGGGGATGCAGGTGGGCAAGATCCTGGAGGACGTCTACGTTCGTGGAAAATCCCGTCTTCGTTTTTTTGGTCGGCGTCAGCCCGAATTTACCGAACAGGATATCAGCGAGTTGCTTCGGGCTGTTGATGTTGAATGCGGTGCCCGCGAGCTCATGGATCGTTGTCACGATCTTTGCCGTCTCCGTTTCAAGCCTGACGGACATGGATTTCAGGAACCCGGCATCGACCTTGACACCGGTCCGCTCCATCTCGACAAGAACTTCCATGAGTGGCATCTCGATTTCGCGGAACAGGACATCGAGCTTATGGTCTCTCAACTGAGGCTCAAGCACCTGCTTCAGTCGCAGCACGATTTCAGCGTCTTCTCCCGAGTATTCCGTAGCCGTCTTGACATCGACTTCTGAAAAAGGGATCTGCTTTTTGCCGGTTCCGGTTATGTCGGCGTAGGTCGTGGTCTTGTAGTTCAGGAACTCGAGTGCCAGGGCATCCAGGCCGTGGGATGGTCTCTCCGGATGAAGAAGGTACGACGCTATCATGGTGTCGAAGTCGATTCCCTTCACGTCGATTCCGTAGTGGCCCAGCACCAGAAGGTCGTATTTCAGGTTCTGGCCGACCTTTCTGATGGACGGGTCAGCGAGGAGAGGCCCCAGTCGCTCGAGAACGTGCTCCAGGGCCAGCTGTCCCTGCGCGCCGGGGCCCGTGTGGCGGAGCGGCAGATAATAAGCCACGCGCGGCTGCACGGCAATGGATATGCCCACCAGCTCTGCCAGGAGAGGATTCACCGACGTCGTCTCCGTATCCAGGCTGATTTCCTTCGAGGCGGACAGCAGGGCAAGCAGCTCATCAAAATCTTTTTCTCCGAGCACGGACCGGTACTCTTTACCCTGCTCGGGCTCCTGCGTGACATACTTCAGAAGTGAGGGAAACTCAAGCTCGCGCAGGAGAGCCAGAAGGGCCTGGCTGTCGGGCTCTTTCAAGGCCAAGGCATCGAGATCGATCTCGATCGCAATATCGGTGTGCAGCAGCGCGAGCTCGCGGCTCAACCGGGCCAGTTGGGCGTTCTCGATGAGCGATTGTCTCAGCTTCGGCCTCGCAATATCCTGTGCATGAGCAAGCAGATTCTCTATGGTCCCGTACTCCCTGATCAGGGCCTGGGCGGTCTTCTCGCCGATGCCCGGGACGCCGGGAATGTTGTCCGACGCATCGCCCATGAGCCCCATGACCTCGACGACGCGGTCAGGCCCCACGCCGAACCGTTCTTCCACGTCCTTCGCTTCGTAAACCTTCTCTTTGAGCGTGTCGTATACTTTGATATCCGGCCCCACGAGTTGGAGCATGTCCTTGTCCCCGGTGACGATAGTGACGGCGATTCCTTCAGCAATTGCCTTCCGGGCCAGCGTCGCGATCACATCATCGGCTTCCTGCCCGTCCCGGACGTAGACGGGGATGCGGAATGCATTGACCAGTTTATGGATAAAGGGGATCTGTGACGCGAGGTCCCGCGGCATCGGGGGTCGGTGAGCTTTATAATCCCTGAATTCGACATGCCGACGCGTGGTCCCCTTGGGATCAAAAGCGAGAGCGACCAGATCGGGCTTCTTTTCCTTGATCACTTTCATCAGCATATTAGCAAAGCCGAATGTGGCATTGGTAGGAAGGCCATATGATGTAGAGAGGTTCTTGATGGCATAAAAGGCGCGGTAGATATAAGAATTGCCGTCGATGATATAGAGGATTGATCTTTTTTTGCTGTTATTCTTATTTTGTGTCATGGCCGCGAGTATAAACTAAAAACATTTTAAAAACAATAAGATAAAAATCAGCTTAAATAAAGACTAAGTGGTGGATTTCGCTCACCATGCTCACTATCGCTCAAAAAAGATCTTGAATTCGACACTGATGGTTTATTATAACACATTGAATTATTAGGTTAAATAAATAACATGACCGTGGTATCTATATTGCAGCTAACTGCCTGGCAAACAAAGGTTTTTGGAGAATGAGATGGATTGCTTCGTTAAAAATGCTAACTTTGAACGGGTTGTGGCCGTTATGGACAGATTCCTGAGGGAACGGTATAAGAAGGTCTGTTCCTGTCCTCGTTGCGTAAATGATATTGCGGCGATCGCACTTAACTATCTACCACCCCATTATTATGGAAACCAAGAAGCCAGCAGGGAGATCGGTTCACCTTGGGTGATGGTTGAGGCCGCGGTGGTTGAAGCGATTGATCGGGTCATGGAGAATCCGCACCATCCTGAACTGTTGAGACACGCAAATTTATCCGATTCCCCAGTGATGACGTGTTGACATTATCGAGGGGGAATGTTATCCCTGTTTCGTTGTGAAGAGACTTCTCTGGACAGAATCCTGCGACCGATCTCTGCTACAGGTGTCATCGCGCGAACGCCTAGTATCTTGGAACCAACCACCTCGACCGGAACAGAACAAAGAATTTTCATTACGATCGTATGAATCCGGTGAGTCTCGCTTACAAAAACACCGTACCCAGGAGATGCAGCGGCTGTCATAGAGTCTGTACCACGGCTCACACAGGAGCCGTATCGCATTCTATACTGCTGACGGGGCACCCTTAAGGTACGAACTCACCACTGACGCGGTATACTTACCCCGGCTCGGGGCTCTTTGAACGGGGCAGTTGTTCGGCTGCGGCCTGTTATGTAGGCGCCCATCTCTAGAAGATGACAGCGCCGGGAAATTGATCGTACAGAAAGGGTAAAAGATCGGGCGCATCTCCCCGATGAATTGTTGCGGTGGGAATTCGCTCCCACCGTTTTTTGTTTGGGCAATTATAGACTTGACATGACGGGACAAAATGTTGTATAAGCAATCTCTCGCGAGCCCCTTGCATACATGCCGGCGTAGCTCAGTGGTAGAGCAGCTGATTCGTAATCAGCAGGTCGGTGGTTCAATCCCACTCGCCGGCTCCACTCCGTGTCATTGTTCCTCTGTTCTTCCCTGTGTCCCGCCTCGCAATTTTCTCTGGTAAAAAAGCGGCGAACAAAAAGAAAAATGTTGACAATACAAATAAATATGTTATAAATATACCATATTTTTTGTTCGACACCGCCAGGGGCTGCCGATGAACATTCCGAACTACATCACTCTGCTCAGGGTGATCTTGATCCCTTTTTTCGTTAATTTCATGATTTACGGCTATTACGGGGGAGCGCTCTTGGTTTTCGGGGCTGCCTGCTTGACCGACGCGCTTGATGGCCTCATTGCCCGGATGATGAACCAGAAGACCGCTCTTGGCGCTTTTCTCGACCCTATGGCGGACAAACTGCTCATCCTGGCCGCTTTTGTGACACTGGTGCTGCTTGGCAAGCTTCCAGTGTGGCTGGTCATTATCGTTGTGAGCCGAGATGCCATTCTGACGATGGGAAGTCTGATCATTTATTTTACGACCAATGAGTTGAAAGTCCAGCCCTCCCTGACCGGTAAACTGACCACGGTCATGCAGTTGGCAGTCGTGGTCTTGTCGCTGCTTTCCATGACCTATGATGCTAAGATGGAATTCGTGCGCTATCTCGAGTGGGGCACGGCCGCGGTCACGATCGCTTCGGGCACCCAGTATTTTCTGAGAGGATTGAGACTGGTAGAATAAACCGATCGCCGGGCCCTCCAGCAGGTGCTCGAGGCAAGAAAGAAACTGAAAGATGATCCCCTCATCGACCTTGGAGAATAACGGAGGCAACCTATGAAGATTTCAGAAATGATCAGGCAGGCACTGGAAAAGAAAGGTTTCCGGAACCTGAAGGATGCGTCAAAAGTCCTGGGGATAAGCCCTGAACTGCTTCGGGTCACGATCAATAAAGGCCACATCCCAAAAGACAAGACGCTCATCATGATCGCCAACAAGCTGAACCTCGACAAGTCGGTGCTGATCCTTGCCGCGCATCAGGAAAAAGTGCCTGCAGAGGTGAAGGGGTTCTTCCTGTCGCCGTCCCAGGCCAAGTTTCGGAGGGGGAAAAGGAAATACCCTCTTTCTGAAGAACAGATCAATTATCTCGAGAAGATCATGAGCGCCGACGAGATCCTCATGCTCAGAAAGTATCGCCAGGTCTCCGATGAGGCCAGGACCCAGATCACGGGCTACGTCGATTATATGTTCGCGTCCAAGAGGAGCGCATGATTGCTTGAGATCGTTCATGTCCAGCCCGGAAGTACAGCAGCGCGGTCGGGCCTCAATCCCGGCGACCGCATCGTATCAATCAATAACCAGAACGTCAACGATGTGATCGACTTTCAATTTCTCGTTGCTGATGAGAAACTGGCGCTGGTCGTCAGAACGGCTGCCGGCGCCCAGCGCAGGATCAATGTCCGCAAGCATCCTGATGACAGGCTCGGTCTTGCCTTCCCCCCGCTCCCGGTAAAACGCTGCCGTAACAAATGTATCTTCTGCTTCGTGGACCAGATGCCCCGGGGATGCCGGAAGACGCTTTACGTGAAGGACGACGATTATCGGGCGTCGTTTCTGTATGGCAATTTTATAACGCTGGGTGCACTTTCTGAGACGGATTGGGAGCGGATATTCCGGCAGCGGTTGAGCCCTCTGTACATTTCCGTGCATACGACCGACCCCGGGCTGCGGTCGTCCCTGCTGAGGAACAAGCAGGCTCCGGATATCATGCAGAGCCTGAAGCGTCTGGCCGCGGGCGGGATCAGGATGCACACGCAGATCGTACTGTGCCCCGGGATCAACGACGGCGAACACCTGTCCCGGACCCTCTCCGATCTGGCCACTCTCTTCCCCGCAGTCGCTTCGATCGCCGTGGTCCCGGTCGGGGTCACCCGGTTCAGGAAAGGCCTGTTCAGTCTCAGTTCCTTCACGCGTCGAAGGGCTTTCGCGGTTCTGCGCTCCGTCAACAGCTTCGGTGACCGGTTCAAGAAGAGGTACGGGACTCGTCTGGTCTTCCCTTCCGATGAATTCTATATCAAGGCTCAGGAACCCATTCCGCCTCCGTCGTTCTACGAGGACTTCCCGCAGATCGAGAACGGCGTCGGTTTGGCTGCAACCTTTTTGCGCGAGGTCTCAAGGAGCCGGCTCCCGTCGCGGATGCCTCCGGTCTCTGCCACGGTCGTTACCGGCGTTTCCGCCAGCGGCATTTTGGACATCGTGCTCGCCCGAATGAGAACGATCGAGGGAGTGACGATGCGAAAAATCATCGCGAAGAACCGTTTCTTCGGGCCCTCCGTGACCGTGACGGGTCTCCTGACCGGTTCCGATATCCTGCATGCCCTGCGAGGCAAACGGCTGGGTGATGTGCTTATCATCCCGTCGTCAGCGCTGAACGAGGATGAAGCCCTGTTCCTGGACGGTATGAGCCTTGAACAGCTTCAACGGCAGGTTCGGGTGAAAGTCGTGGTCGCTGAGGGGTTCAAAGGGATGATGAAGGCGCTGCGAAGCACAGGGGGACGAGCATGATGATTTCCGGCAAGACGAAGATTTTTGGCATATTCGGCCATCCCGTCGAGCACACCTTTTCACCGGGGATGCACAACGCCGCATTCAGGAAACTGGGGATGAACGCATGCTATGTTCCGTTTGCGGTCCATCCCGAACGGCTTGCCGAGGCGGTCGGGGCCGTCGTGCCGCTTAATCTCCGGGGAGTGAACATCACCGTGCCGCACAAGGAGAAGGTCATCCCCTATCTCCACGAACTTTCGCGGGAGGCGGGGCTCATCGGCGCGGTGAACACCCTGGAGATACGGGAAGGCAGACTGATTGGTCATAACACGGACGGGAGGGGATTTCTCCGCTCTCTCGGGGAGCAGGCGCGCTTCAACCCGAAAGGCAAGTCATTTCTCTGCATCGGTTCAGGAGGCGCGGCACGTGCTGTGGGGTTCAGCCTCGCGCTCGCGGGTGCATCGTGTATCCGGTTCCATGATCTCGATCACGATAAAGCGGGGACGCTCGCCCGGGATATCCGTATAAAAACCCGTGTCGACGTTCAGGCAATCACCCGGGAGTCGCTTGCGACAGCCGCGGCCGGTGCGGACTGCCTGATCAACGCTACCCCCCTTGGTTTGAGGAAGGCGGATGCACTTCCGCTGCCCTCCTCCCTCATTCACGCACGGCATCTCGTGTGTGATCTTGTATACAACCCGCCGCAAACGCCCCTGTTGAAGCAGGCTCGTGCCAGAAAAGCAAGGACCCTCACGGGACTCGGAATGCTTCTGTATCAGGGTGTCATCGCATTTGAAATCTGGACAGGAGTAAAGGCGCCGGTGACGGTCATGCAGTCGGCATTGAAGCGGCAGATCCGGGACTGAAAAACTCCCGGGCGAGCCGTATGCCGGATCCGAGGTCTTACCTTGACAGGACTGGAGTATTTCAGTAATATTATGTACTATATATTTATGAAGGAGTTGCTATGGCTATGTCCGGTAGGCTCGGCGCGATGCTGGTATCGTCGGGCCTGATCACTGATGATCAATTGAAAAAGGCGCTATCCTCCCAGAAGACGGAGGGCGGCAGACTGGGGTCGATTCTCGTAAAACTCGGCTTTGTGCAGGAAGACAAACTGATGACCTTTCTGAGCAAGCAGTACGGCGTCCCCTATGTGGATCTGAACAAGTTCGAGATCAATCCCACCGTCATCAAGCATATCCCCGCCGACGTAGCCCAGAAATACCGGATCATGCCCATCAACCGGGCGGGCGCGACGATTACGATCGCCATGGTAGACCCGTCTAACATCTTCGCCATTGACGACATCAAGTTCATGACCGGTTACAACGTAGAAGCAGTGGTGGCAACCGAGGGCGCGATCGTTGAGGCCATCAAGAAATACTATGGCGGCGGCAAGGCCCTGGTGACTGCCCGTGGCGGAGCCGCGGTCGCGACCAAGGATGACAAGAGACTCACCCTCGATGCCAAGGATTACGATATGACCGACGAGAGTGAGAACGAGTTTGTTGACGAACTCGATACCGGCGGCGAAGTAGACATTGATGACTTTGACAGCCTTGTCCACGGCGCGGTCGATGAACTCGAGGTTGTCGAGGATCAGGGCCTTGATCAGCTTTCCGCGGAGGTCGAGGCTCCGATCGTCAAGCTCGTGAACGGGATCCTGCTCCGGGCGGCGAACATGGGAGTGAGCGACATTCATATCGAGCCCTATGAGAAAAAATTCAGGGTCCGCTATCGGCTCGACGGTGTCCTGACGACGGTCATGGGACTTCCCATGAAAATCAAGAACGCCATCATCTCGAGGGTGAAGATCATGTCCAGCCTCGACATCGCCGAGCGGCGGCTTCCGCAGGACGGCAGGATCAAGCTGAAGATGGGGAAGAGCAAGGTGATGGACTACCGTGTTTCGGTGCTTCCCTGCCTCTTCGGAGAGAAGATCGTGCTTCGTCTCCTGGACAAGTCCAACCTGCAGCTGGATATGACCAAGCTCGGCTTCGACGAGGACCAGCTCAAGGACTTCAAGGACGCGTTGAACAGACCATACGGCATGGTCCTCGTGACGGGTCC